>Ga0181523_10005623_pt1 | contig 10282 bp, 9 predicted proteins | sample PEATcosm2014_Bin_43_FD_119752 | JGI IMG/M metagenome (GOLD analysis project Ga0181523, IMG submission 119752) | Peatland microbial communities from MTU Mesocosm Facility, Houghton, MI, USA - PEATcosm2014_Bin05_30_metaG | ecosystem: Environmental > Terrestrial > Soil > Wetlands > Peat | place... | reverse complement strand
CGCAAGCCGGACAGCCTCCAGCGCACCCTGGCCTATCTGATTGCAGCGGCAGTCTGCTATATTCCAGCCAACTTCCTTCCCGTGATGACGACCGTCACGGCCTCAGGCCGCGAATCCGACACCATCATGCAAGGCGTTGTGCTCCTCTGGTCGCCGACCGGGTGGCCACTGTCACTCATCGTGCTTTTCGCCAGCATCATGATTCCCAGCGCGAAGATTGCGACGCTCGCCTACCTGCTCATCACCGTGCGACGCGGTTCGATTGAGAACAACGGCCAGCGCGTCCGGCTTTACCGGACGGTCGAGCTTATCGGACGCTGGTCCATGGTAGATGTGTTTGTGGACACCTTCACCGTGTCGCTTATCCAGTTGCAGCCGCTCATGTCCGTGGAGCCGGGACCCGGCCTGCTCTTTTTCGCGGCTGTGGTGGTGCTGACCATGCTCGCGGTCGAATCCTTCGATCCGCGGCTCATCTGGGATTCCGCAAGTTCAAAAGAAATTGAGAAAGAGGTTCAATATGCCTGACAAAGACCAATCAATTCCCCCGGTTCCCGAATCCAAAACCGTCGCCAAAAAGCGCGCACGGTTCTCCATTGTCTGGGTCATCCCCATCGTGGCGGCCGCCGCCGGTGTCTGGATTGCCGTGACAAAAATTTTGAACGAAGGTCCCAAGATTACGATCGTCTTCCACTCGGCCGAGGGGCTCGAAGCCAACAAAACCAAGATCCGCTACAACGGACTGGATGTCGGCACGCTCGCCACCATCCGGCTCACGGCGGACCATCATCACGTCATCGCCACCGCGAAGATGGCCCCCAAGACGGAAGGTTTTCTCGTCAAAGACACCAAATTCTGGGTCGTGCGACCTCAGATATCCGGCCTGAGCATCACCGGGTTGGGCACACTGATTTCCGGAGACTACATCGGCGTGGAGCTGGGCCAGTCGCGGGAGAGCGAGCGCAATTTCATTGCGCTCGAAACGCCGCCGATTGTGGCCGGCGATACTCCCGGACGCTTTTTCCTGCTGAAGACACCGGAACTGGGTTCGCTCGACCGAGGCACGCCCATTTATTTCCGGCAACTGCAGGCCGGCCAGGTCGTGTCCTACGAACTCGACAAGGATGGACAGGGCATGAACATCAAGCTGTTCGTACAGGCGCCCTACGACCAGTATGTCACTCCGAACACGCGTTTCTGGCAGGCGAGCGGGATTGACATGTCGCTCTCCGCGAACGGTCTCCACCTCCAGACCGAGTCGTTTATGTCCATCCTGGCCGGCGGCATCGCCTTCGAGACGCCCGCGACCGGTCCGCTTCTGCCGCCGGCCGGGGCGGATACGGCCTTCACCCTGTTCCGCAACCGCAGCGAGGCCTTCAGGCCGTCCCCACGCGATCCGCAAACCTACCTGCTCGTCTTCAAACAGTCGGTCCGTGGACTGCAGGTCGGCGCGCCGGTGCAGATGGCCGGGGTAACGATCGGGGAGGTCACCGAGGTCAGCCCGCAATTCGACCTGACGACGCTCGATTTCTCCGTGCCAGTGACCATCTCCGTGGATCCGCAGAGATACGGAGTCAAGTTTCTCAACTTGCCAGCCGACGCGAATGCCGTCGTCCCTCATCAAAGGGTGATGGACATCCTGGTTTCCCACGGGCTGCGCGCCCAATTAAAGACGGGAAGTTTCGTCAGCGGGTCCTTGTACGTGGCGGTTGATCTCTTCCCCGACGCGCCTCCGGCGTCCCTGGACTGGTCGCAGACTCCAGTGCAACTGCCGACCATGCCCGGCCAGGTCGAGGCGATCGAAACGAGCCTCGCCAACGTCATGAAGAAACTCGATCAGATGCAATTCAAGGAGATCAGCGATGACCTGCGAAAGACGATCGGCGATTTGGACACGACACTCGTAAGCGCGCACGGCACGCTCACCAATACTGACAGGCTGCTCGGCAGCGCCAACCAGCTCATCGAGCCGAACTCGGTGCTGGACGCGGAGCTGAACAACATGCTTTTGGAGGGGGGCGGCGCGGCGCGTTCGTTGCGCGTGCTGGCCGACTATCTCGAGCGCCATCCCGAGGCGCTCATTCGCGGTAAAACCGGAGAGGCAAAATGAAAACAAACCATATTACTCAACTATTCCTGATTACCTGCGTCGCCGCGCTTGCGGCCGGCTGCGCCTCGGCGCCGTCGCGGTTCTACACCCTCAACTCCACAGCCACCGGCGATGGCTCGCCCGCCGCGGCCTGCGCCGTCGCGGTCGGGCCGGTCTCCATCCCCGCGTTGGTTGACCGGCCGCAGTTCACGGTCCAGGTCGCGCCAAACCGCGTCGCGGTGGATGAATTCAATCGCTGGGCCGAACCGTTGAGCCAGAACATCGCCGGCGTCGTCGCCGGCGACCTGGCCGTGTTGCTCGGAACGCCGCGCGTGGCCACGGCGCCGCTGGCGAACTTCGATCCCGATTATCGGGTGACGATCAACATCCAGCGATTCGAGTCGGTGCCGGGCAAGTCGGTGCTGGTTGAAGCGTTGTGGGTGGTTCGCAAGTCGGCGGGTGGCGCCGCGCAATCGGGTCGCACCCTTGCGAGCGAGCCGGTGTCGGGTAACGGCTTTGACGTGCTCGCCGCCGCGCACAGCCGCGCGCTGGCGAAGGTAAGCTCGGACATCGCCGCCGCGGTCCGGGTGGAAGCCGATGAGAAGCCATAGCCCCGCTCATTCCACTTTACCTCCGACGCGTCATGATCGCCACCGCCGTCGCAACCAGCGGCAGCACGCGACCCGTAGCAATTATGAATCCAATCCGGGCCGTCAGCTCGACGGGTTCCGCCAGCAATCCGTTGGTGAAGCAGGCGGTGAACACATTCCGCGTGCAGCCGCGCGTTCGCGAGGGTCAGCGGCGACCGTCATCGGGAAGCGGCGCGCTTCCGTGGGCTTGGGGATGGTTGAGGGCTGTGCGGCTGTTGTTCCAGACGGATGCGTGACGCCGCCCATCGGCGCGGACAGAAGTTCTCCGCGGATGACCGTCGCCGGGATCTGGGGATCCAAATGGAAAGCCGAAGATGAGGCTCCAGGAACAACCGCGAAGACAACCATGCAAAAGCCAAGCTCCAAATTGGAACAAAACCTCGGCTGGATCATTGTCCTGGTCCTGCTGGGAGGCTGTCTGCTGGTGCTCCGCCCGTTTGTGTCCGCGTTGCTCTGGGCGGTGGTACTCTGCGTTTCGAGTTGGCCCGTGTACCGCCGATTGCTCGGGCTGCTCGGCAACCGGCGCACATTGACGGCCTTGCTGATGACCCTGGCAATGATTCTTATCATCCTGCTGCCGTTCCTCATTGTCGTCATGACCCTCGCCGACAACGTCAAGGAACTCACTGCGGCGGTGCGAACCTGGATTGAAGCGGGGCCGCCCGCCCCTCCCGCGTGGCTGGCCAGGGTCCCGGTGCTCGGGGAGAAGGCGACGGAATATTGGCAGAGCCTGGCGGCCGACAACACGAAACTGTGGGCGGAAGCTCAGCGCCTGATTGAACCCGTGAGTGGCTGGTTGCTCAAGGCTGGTCTGGCGTTGGGGGGCGGCCTGATGCAACTGGCCTTGAGCATTTTCATCGCGTTCTTTTTGTTCCGCGATGGCGTCTCCGTTGCCAAACGTTTGATCGACATGGTTGATCGCATCGGCGGCGAACGGGGCAAACACCTCCTGACCGTGGCCGGCAAGACGGTTCGCGGTGTGGTCTATGGCATTTTGGGCACGGCCCTGGTGCAGGCGGTCATGGCGGGAATCGGCTTCCTCATCGCGGGCGTGCCCGGCGTCGCCCTGCTGGCGTTGCTGACCTTTTTTGCTTCGGTCGTGCCGGTCGTCGGCACGGCGCTGACCTGGCTCCCGGCCGCCATCTGGCTCTTTCATCAAGGCTCGACCGGCTGGGGCATCTTCATGCTCATCTGGGGTGTGGGCGTCGCCAACGTTGACAACTTCGTCAAGCCGTGGCTCATCAGCCAGGGCAGCGACATGCCATTCATCCTGATTTTCTTCGGCGTGGTGGGCGGCGCGCTGACCTTTGGCTTCATTGGCGTCTTCCTCGGACCGACACTGCTGGCTGTGGGATTCCGCCTGTTGGAGGAATGGAGCCCTGCCACCCGCGCCTTGACTGACGAAGTCAAGAATCCGAAAACCGGAGCGAACCCGCAACCTGACTCCGCGAAGAACCCATGAGCAAAACCAGGATCAAAAGTGGGTTGTATGCGATGGTCGCCGTGGCGCTCACGGCGTCCATCACCAGTGGCCGGGCCGCGCCCGTCGAATCCAACTCCGTGCCCGGCAACAATCATATGTTGCTGCTCGACAGCATGGGGCGTGTGGTGACGGTGCCGACGAATGAAGTGCCTTCAGCCCTGCGGCCCGCGGCAGAAAACGGGATGGCACGCCAGACACCCGACCCGGTCGCGGGGACAAGCATGCCGAGGGAAATTGAACAACGGGCGCGCGAAGGCGCGGTTGGATTCCAGTTTTTCCCCGCCACGCCGCCGCCGCTCATGCCCTATCTCGCGAGCCAGGATGATTACGGCAACACGGCTTACCGCCCCGGTGCGCTCTTTCCCTCATTTGAACCGTTGGAAGGGCCGGTGCAGGGCGCAAAATACTGGCTTTCGGATTACGGTTTCCGCTACTCGCTGCAACAGACGGTCACGTTCGTCAGCATGACCGACGTGAAGAAAGGTGACAGCACTCTGGGATATCACACCCTCGATCTCAAATCGAAGTGGGCCATCTTCGACGCGCCCGATGCCGGCACTGCCGGCTGGTTTAGCTCCCAGGTTGAAGGCAAGAACAGCTTCCAATCCGCCGGCCAGACGCAGTCCGCCCAATCCAATCTCGGCACCGTGACCGATCCCACCGGCATCTGGTCGTCCGACAACGGCGTCCGCGTGCCGGAACTGGCGTGGCAACAGTCCGCGCGCAACGGTGAAATCGTCGTGGTCGCGGGCGTGGTCAGCCAGCGCAATTACATTGACGGCAACGCCTATGCCGACAGCGGCCGCAGCAAGTTCATCAACTCGGCTTTGATTAACAGCCAGGTCTTGCCGTTGGCGCAATATAATTTCGGGTTCAACCTCCAATGGCAGCCACTGGATGAATGGTATGCCATGGCCGGAGGTTCCATGGGCAACGCCCCGGCCGGGGATACGCCTTGGACGGATTTCAGCGCGGAAAACTGGTCTGTGCCCGTGGAAATCGGCTACGCCCCTCGCGACTTGTTTGGCCTTGGGCCCGGCGTTTATCGAATCCAGCCATTCGCGGCCGAAGCGAACGGTGCCACCGGCGGCGGATTGTGCTTCGACCTCCAGCAACAACTGGGTTCGGATTCGCCGCTGGGCTGGTTCGGACGATTTGGTTTCGGCGGTGAAGCGGTGTCGGGTGCCGCCGCCGCCCAGGCGTCCACCGGGTTTGTCGTGCAGGGGCCGTTCAAACATTTGCTGTTCCAGCGGAGGAGCAACGATCTTCTCGGCACAGGTTTCGTCTGGGTCCAGCCCGCGGCCACGAAGAAAACCGTGTATCATGAAAACGAGTTCGTGTGGGAAACGGTCTATGCCCTGCAACTGACCCCCACGATCAAAATCCAGCCCGACTTCCAGTTGATCCGGGACCCGGCCTTTCACAAGGACACCAACTACGCGACGGTCTTTCAACTCCAACTCGTCCTGGCTTGGTAAGCTTGCATCATTGACGCCGCCACCGCTCCGGCGCACACTCGTTCCCACCATGCCAGCCGGGTTTGAAACGGTCAGCCGCTAGGCGGAGATTGCGTAACACACGGTTGTCGAATTAAAATTGGGACAGATAATGATAAACGATTTCAACATTGCATCACGGTTCAAACCCAACGCCCGCGTGGTCGTTTTTGAAGGTGACTGCCGTGAAATGCTAAGGGAGATTCCTTCGGGCGCCGTTCAATTGGTCGTTACTTCCCCGCCCTATAATTTGGGCAAAGAATACGAAAGCCGTCTTCACTTGAATGACTACCTCGCTCAACAGCGGGAGGTGATTGCTGAATGTGTGCGTGTCTTGGGAAATAGCGGAAGCATCTGCTGGCAGGTCGGCAACTACGTTGATGCCGGAGCGATCATACCGCTCGATTCACTGCTTTATCCGATTTTCGCCGGCTTGGGTTTAAAAATGCGAAATCGTATCGTCTGGCATTTCGAGCATGGACTGCACTGCTCGCGTCGCCTCTCAGGACGTTACGAAACAATCATGTGGTTCACCAAGGGAGATGACTATGTCTTTGAATTGGATTCAATCCGGGTGCCGCAAAAATATCCCGGGAAAAAGTATTTCAAGGGGCCGAAAGCGGGGCAGTACTCGTGCAACCCGCTCGGCAAGAACCCCGGAGACGTGTGGACAATTCCCAACGTGAAAAGCAATCACGTGGAAAAGACAGGACATCCTTGCCAGTTTCCAGTGGAACTGATCGAACGTTTGGTGCTGGCACTCACACGAGAAGGAGATTGGGTATTGGATCCGTTTCTTGGGACCGGGACTTCCATCATCGCGGCATTGCGCCATCAGCGGCGTGGCATCGGTGCAGAGGTGGTTCGCAAATACATCGAACTGGCAAAGTCGCGAATTCAGTTGGCGGCTGATGATGAACTTCCGGTCAGGCCGATGGATCGTCCGGTTTTTGACCCAAAAGATGCCGGTCGCAATTTATTAACCGCACCCTGGTTGACCGAGGAGCAGCCCGTTGACCAAATGGCACTCTTGGAAAAAACAACCCCATACCGCGCCCGCAAATGAAAATCGTTCAAACCTACTCGCACTTAAACGGTTTGGAGTACTTGCTGGTTCACAAGAAAAAGCTTTGGAACGAAGTGCAGCAGGTCATTCAATCAGTGAACGGCAACGCCTGTAGAACCAAGGTCAGCAAGGAAAAAACCATGTCCGGGGAACTCCTCTACAGCCCGATAGACATGAACAGCGCGTTCTCGAAGTTGCTTGCCAAGCGTGGTTGGTCTGAAAGTCGGGTAAATTATTGGGTTACTAAAAGCGAGCGATTGATCCGGCAAACGCTTACTAAATCTGCTGACGAACAGAAGGCAGAAATCGAAGCAGCCGGAGAAACGCCCATCTTCAGCTACAACCAGACCGATTTTGTAAAAGACCGGGTGGCGATTGAAGTGCAATTCGGGAAATACTCGTTCGTTGCCTACGATCTGTTTGTGAAACATCTCGCATTTTTCGTTCGCGATCAGATTGATGTTGGAATTGAAATTCTGGCCATGAAGTCGCTACAGTCAAACATGTCGTCTGGTCCGGGTTATTACGAAGGTGAACTCTATAACATCATTCGAAATGGTCGCGGTGTTCCCGCTGTGCCGCTTGTGTTGGTCGGGATCAAACCATAAGCTGCAATTTTCCCAACCTGTCGGCAAAACGCGGCACGACCGGATGGTTGAGCTGGTGGAGCAAATGCTGGCGGCCAAGAAGCAACTGGCCGGGGCGCAGAGCGACAAGGACAAGGATTTTTACACCAACCGCTGCGACGGCCTCGACCGCCAGATTGACGCCCTGGTCTATGACCTTTACGCCCTCACCCCCGCCGAAATCAAAATCGTGGAAGGAACCACCAATTAACCACTTGCTTATAAAAGATGGGTGAAAACAAATCATGGATTGACGAGCGACTGCAACGGTGCGTGAAGACGCACGCATCTGTGACCGACGCTGCGGTCGCTCGACTTAAAGGCTTACTTGAAGGCGAAGCACATGAACGCCTATTGACGCAGGGAGAACTGTTAGCGACTGCTGCGCAACTGATGGACGACATGATAAAGCCAGATGCGCCGAAGGCTGGAGGCGCGAATGCGAATTGAATCGGTCAAAATGACTTGGTTCAGAGGCTCGGCTGTTTTAGTCAGTCTCGACACGGCTTTGAAGTCGGTCGTCGCTTACGGTGAGAATGGAGCTGGCAAGTCATCCTTTGTTGATGCGGTCGAATTCTTGATGAGCGGCGGCAAGATTCGCCATCTCGCGCACGAGTACAGCGGCAAACGTCAGGAGAAAGCAATCATCAACACGCACACACCTAAAGGTGAGAAAGCAAAACTAGCAGTCTCAGTAGCCGGTGGTGCTCAAGTGAGGGCTGAAATAGAGCAAAACGGCAAATACAGTTGTTCTGGAATTGAGGTGGTGAGCGGCTGGGATTACGGACGAACGATTCTCAGGCAGAATGAGGTTGCGGACTTTATTCATGGCACGAAGGGTGAAAAGTATTCAGCCCTCCTTCCTCTGTTCGGCCTGCACCCGTTGGAACTGGCAGCGCAGAATGTTCGGCAACTGGCGAAGGAAATTGAACGGCAATTTGAGATCACAGAAATCAGGGTTTTACTCAGTCAGGTCGAGCCAAACAGAAAGCGGATCTTCGGTGACGATGACGAGGCCGAAATCTTGGCGAAAGTAGATGCGCTCCACGCGAAGTATGCGCCTAACAAAGCAGCGACAGTGGATTCTGAGACTCGCTGCGAGGAGATCACCGCAGCAGTTGAAAACCGAATTGCGCGATTCAACGCCGAACAAAGACGCTACCTTGCCATCCAGAGCGCGGCGGCGGTTAACCTCAAAGCGGACATTGAATCCGTTCAGGCAGCCAACGCCAAATTGGCAGGAGCAGTCGAGCCGATGATCCAAGAGAAGCTGACAGTGCTTCAATCAGCTTCCGCCTTCGCGAACAAGCTTGGCGAACAAAAGGAGGTGAAGTGCCCAGCGTGTGGCAGGCTGATTTCAAGTGAAGTGTTCCAAGAACACGTGAGCGAAGAAAAAAAGCGCCTTCGCGATATTCTCGAAATCTTTAACTCCCGCACGGCGGCAGTCGGGACGCTGTCTGACAGTGTAAAGTCGCTCAAGTCCGCTTTTGGGAAGGCGGACTTGAAATCATGGCGTGATTCCCTCGCAAAAGGCGATCACGTTGAAAATCTGAAATATCTCGACGCAGTAAACGCAGAGGGCCTTCGGACGTCCTGCACCAACGATGACCTGACGAGCCTCCAGCAACAGCTACTGCCATTGATTGAAGTTGCGGCGTCGGCCTCCAAAGACGCCCCGCCAGATGTTCAACAACTTTCAACTGACAAAAACGTCGCACAGACGGCGAGGGAGGTAATCAAAGCCAAGAGACAGAAAGATGTTCTGGAACGCGCCGTTACACTCATTTCATTTCTCAATGCCTTGGAACAGGGCATACGCGACGAGATCAAGCTCCGTTGTCAAAGCGTCATCAACGAGATCTCAGAGGACATCAAAGGGATGTGGGAGATTCTGCATCCAGACAAGGCAATTCGGGGCATACAACTCTACGTGCCTAAGGACGCAGAAAAGGCAATCGACATTGGTCTGATATTCCATGACATCAAACAGGACTCTCCCCGACTGACACTCTCGGAGGGAAATAGGAACAGCCTTGGTCTTTGCATTTTTCTGGCGATGGCAAAACGCGAGGCGGATAAAGACAACCCTCTTCTCCTTGACGATGTCGTTGTCAGTCTTGATCGGAATCACCGCGGGATGATTGCCGAACTGCTCCAAAAACAATTCGACGAGCGGCAGGTAATAATCTTCACACACGATCGGGAATGGTACACTGAGCTGCGACATCAACTCGACGCGACAACTTGGGTTTTCAAGGTGCTGATGCCATGGGAATCGCCAACCATCGGCATACGCTGGTCGGCGAAGACTTCAACCTTCGACGACGCCCGTGCTCAGCTGAAGGAACGGCCAGACGCGGCTGGAAATGATGTCAGGAAAATCATGGACATCGAACTAGCCCTATTCGCAGAACGACTTCAAATCAGGATGCCCTACCTGCGTGCTGAAAAAAACGACAGGAGAATGGCTCACGACTTTTTGGAGCGGTTTATTGCGGATGGTAGAAATTGCTTTCAGAAGAAGGGTGCGAAAGACTACGAGGCCCACAACGAGGCAATCGAAGCGTTCAGACATGCAGATCAACTCTTACTAGCGTGGGCCAATCGAGCATCGCACACCTTTGATTTGGTCCCAGGCGAAGCAATAAAACTCATAGAAGCGTGTGAACACGCGCTTGGATTTTTCAAATGCCTTTCATGTGGCAAAAGTGTTGCGTTTGCGGACGCCGAGACGAAGGAATGGACTCAATGTCAGTGCGGGACTATCCGTTGGAGATATGGAAAAGGCTAATCCACATGAAGCAGACGCGAAAAGTATACGTGCCGGTCACGGAATTTGAACGGCAGACCAGTTATTGCCCGTTGTATCTGGCCT
>Ga0181523_10005621_pt1 | contig 10283 bp, 7 predicted proteins | sample PEATcosm2014_Bin_43_FD_119752 | JGI IMG/M metagenome (GOLD analysis project Ga0181523, IMG submission 119752) | Peatland microbial communities from MTU Mesocosm Facility, Houghton, MI, USA - PEATcosm2014_Bin05_30_metaG | ecosystem: Environmental > Terrestrial > Soil > Wetlands > Peat | place... | reverse complement strand
TGGTGTTTGCACGGCTGGTTACGGTGATCTAATACGTTATGGCTCTAAGTTTTAGGAGGCCACGATGAGCAAGAAGGCTGTTTTGACTCTGATTTGCATGAATCGAGCAGCCCTGCCATCCAGAACATCGAAGGCGTTGCTGCTGTGGATTCTCACGGCGCTGGCGGTGTTGATTGGCGCGCCGCTGGCATATACCGGTTACACGATTTTTTACAACGCCAACTTTCGCACCATCGTCAGCGGCGAGGCTTATCGCTCTGGTCAAATGGACGCAGCGCAACTGTCGCGCGCCATTCAAGAATACGGTATTAAAAGCATCATCAACTTGCGCGGAACGGATGCGCCCGCCTTTTACCACGGTGAAATGGAAACGGCGAAACGACTGGGTGCTCAACATTATGATTTTTCGCTTTCAGTAACTAATGAGATCACGGTGCCCCAGATGGATGATGTCATCCGAACTTTGCGCGAGGCACCCAAGCCGGTGCTGATTCACTGCCGGGCCGGTTCGGATCGCACTGGGTTGATTTCCGCGCTTTATTGTCTCACGCTCAAAGGCGAAACACCGGCCCAAGCGGATCGGCAACTTTCCGTCTGGTATGGCCATATCCCATGGGCCCCATCGGTAAACACCATCGCCATGGATCATTCCTATTGGCACTACGTCAGTAATCACCTTGCACGCGCGGAACCGGATATTCAACCCGCCGCTGTCCCGCGATGATCCACACCAGCGATACTTTGGCAAAAGCTCCTTGCTTGCATCCAGAAATCTAGGTGGCCACACGACGCTGACTACACATGCGCTTTCATCTTGGACCAATACCTGGTTCGCCAGACTTCGTGCCTAACCCGTCGTGGAGGCCGCTGCGGCAGGCGCCCGCGCCCTGGTTCGAGAATCTTCTCGCACTACCGATCGGTGTCGTCGCGGCAGCCATCGTGGCAGTGCTTTGGTTTGTCCTCACGCCGCTCTCTGACATTACGCCCCCAACGTCGGTGCCGACTTTTCTACTTGCGTTTGCGGGGCTCGTGGTCGTCCACGAGCTTATCCATGCGCTCCTCCACCCGATGGCTGGGCGTTCGCCGCACTCCATTCTGGGCTTTTGGAAATCGTTGGGGTTCTACGCACACTATGACGGCGAAATGAGCCGTATTCGTTTGGTCGCCTGCCTGCTCATGCCTCTGTTCATCATCAGCATAGTTCCGCTTCTTGTGTCGGCGGCTGCGCAGGTCTCAAATGGCTGGGTCGCATTTGTTTCTGCATTGAACGCTCTTTGCGCCTGCGTGGACATGCTGCTAGCAGGCCTGATTCTATATCAGGTTCCAGCCAATCGGATAGTCCGCTTTAAGAGCTGGAGGATATACTGGAGAGAGCATGACACATTGGCTGCCTAACAATCGGGTCGGCGGGAGGGTTTCCCCTCCCGCCTCCCACACCACCAGACATGCGGGTCCGCGTCCGGCGGTTCCTGGCAGTCCTAACGGATAGAGCAGCCACTCCTTCTCTGCCACGGTGATCACTGCCCAGGGCTCAGCCAATCGGCTCCATCGCCCCGGGAACAGGACCACCGTTGGTCATGTTCTGCCTGCCAAGTTCAGCCCTTCCCGAGTTGTGAGACCCTCCGGTGTTACCCGGCTCGTTGCTCTCGGCACTACGGCCTCGGCTGACTCCTGCGAGCGCTCGAGGGCCATTGCTGACCCTCGCTGCCACCGTTTCCGACGGGGCGCGATTGCAGGTCTCCCTGAGTAAGGACAGGAACTCTCGCTGCACAACCGGACCATTTATCTCCGGAGCTGAACACCGGACAGCGCTGTGTGGTGCCAGCTTGTCCGCTCCGTCAACCTGATATGGTCTTTCTGTTCGTCGGCTCATCCGCTTTGACCTCTGGCTTCCTTCCCACGAAACCTCGCGAATCCGCAGTTGCCTCGGTCTGATGTCTTGGCTATCGTGCCCCTCGTTATGAGAGGCCCGACAACCGCGTTCGCACATAGGGGACTTTCACCCCATCAGTTCACGCCCATGTCAGGCGCAGACATTTCGCTGCACTGGACCGGGAGCAGCCGGTTCAGCTTGGTCTCAATAGCGACTGCACTGGCGGCTGCTCCCGGCCAGTGAGCTTGTCGTTGCCAATTGCCAGTCGTCAATCGCCGATAGCAAATGGCCAATAGCAAAATCGGACTTTGGTCTGCCTCATCGGTTCTTGGCGCCTCGGCTCGGTGGCCAGATCGATTTCAGTTCACATACGGTGAGCGAGCGTATCCTCGGGTTGCCGCCGGCAGAGAACAGTTCCAAGCCGGCCTTCTCCGGACCAGGCAAGAAACACGAGCTCATGGATACCTGGCCGTCATTGGCGAAGACCTCCATGGAGGTGCGGTCAATAATGAGCCGCAAGGTTATTTGGCCATTGACGGCGTTCACCTTCGCCTCCCGGCCAAGACAGGTCAGCGTTCCTTTTTCAGCGGAATAAGTTACGGCTTCGCCCTTGCACTTGACGCCAAACTCCCCGGCGCCCGCGAGCTCGACCTGCAACTCAATGTCAAACAGTTCGCCAGGTATGTCCTTGAGAAGGTTCTCGTTGGGCTTGATGGTTATGTCTTTCCATGTGTGCTTCTTCTTGCGAAGGCTCGCAATCTCCTGGACCGGCAGCCGGAAGATCCGAAGCCCTTCCGGGCATGCGCGAAGGGTCAGGTCGCAGGGGAATGACAACTGCTGGTTGAAGGGCATGTCCGGGTATTTGCCGTCTCTCATCCAGGCAATTTGGACGCGGCGTCCGGGCTGGCCCGGGATGTCACCCCAGGATTGGGTCGCGTAGAAGTTAGCACCAAGGTCGCAGGGCAGTTGGCCCGTCTCGGGCGTGAACTTCGCGCCGTTGAATTCTCCGACCGAGTATTTGCCGTTGCCCCGGACCAGCACCCACTTCATGCGCTTGAGGTCGCCGTCCGCTGGCAATTGAAAGAGATCCGGGCATTCAAAGCAGTCCGGTATGGGGTTCTTCTGGTCGATCCAGGTTAGCAGATTGGTCGAATTGAAGATGTGGTACTTGGCATCCGCGTAGAGCACCATTACCCACTTCTGGCCTGGCTGATACCAAAAGACCTTTGGGTCGCGCTCCGGCTGGATCATGTAAGGATTATTGGCGTATTTGGCCCAGGTCAGGCCATGGTCCAAGCTGTACGAGATGCACTGGCTGCGATTGTCGAACCCGCTCCAGAAGGCCACCAGCGGCGCGTGCTTCGGATCGGTCGAGAGCCCGGATACGTTCTCGCGGTCAAAGACAATGGTGCCAGACTGCACGCCGGTGCCGAACCGCCGCTCCTCCCAGAATGCCGGCTGAAGCTCTGTCCAGTGGACGAGGTCTTTGCTGACAAAGTGAAGCCAGCATCGGGCCCAGCGCTGGGCGAACAGGTGGTATTGGCCCTGGTGGTAAATGAGTCCGTTGACATCATTGATCCACCCCTCTTCTTTCATGCCGGGATTCAGCTCGCGAACAGTCCACTGGCGGGCGGTGACGTGAAACTGCGGACGGAGGCCTGCGTGGTAGAGACCCGGCGGCGGCGGCAATATCGGCGGCTCTTTCGAATAGGTGATCTTAAGCGCGGCGATTCGTTTGGCACCGCCGCTGAGGCATTCAATTTCGGCATCGGAGAGCGCGCGTTTCCAAATGGCTGCGTGGTCAATCTGCCCTTTCCAGCCGGACTTGGTGTCGCTGCCGTAGGATTCCGCTCCGATCAGGCAAGGCACTGTGTTGCCCTCACGCAGGGAGCCACTGGCGGACACCTCGTCCATCAACACCCCATCAACGAACATCTGCAGCCTCCTCCCGTCGTAGCGGCAGATGATGGTGTGCCACTCGGTAGCGCCAATCTTCGTGGCCGACACGGTGGTTCGCCACACGCCCGCATGGCCCTGCGTCCCAAGCTCGAACCCGATATCCGACGAGAGCGAATAGAGGTTATAGACGAGCTTGTCATGGCCGCCGTGCTTGCTGAAGAGCGGCCATTCCCATACGCCTGAGGGGTTACGCTGGCGGACGCTGACCGTCAGGGCAGAGCCAGTGAGGTTCAACGCCCCATCGGCGCCCTGCCCGGCATTGAGGTAGCCGCCGTCGAATTGCGCAACGACGCCGTCGTTCCCACAGGCCAGGGATTCCTGGCGGTCCTTGCCTTCCAGATGCTTTCCGACCGTGACTTTCCCAACCACCGCAAGGTCGTTCTTACCGGCGGCGTCTTTGAGGTCCGCCATGTGCCAGACCGCCACGGCTGTCTTAAAGATGTCATCGGCTGACAGGGTGGATGGGGCCGGGCTAGCTGTGGCGGCAGTGAGCAAAAGGCCAGCCACCAGCCTTGAGTGGGTCATTCGCATATCACTCCTTGTTCAATGGCCCTGTCCATCTGCGCTTGCCGGCGTCAGAAACCCCTGATGGCGCAGCCAGGCGGCACAAGCCGTCGTCCAGGTGGAGCACGGATGGTCGTTGGGGCGGACCCCAAAATCGTGGGCGGCCGAGGCGTAGATGTGCAGTTCCGCGGGAATGCCGGCCCGCCTCAATGCGAGGTACATCAATACGCTGTGCTCCGGCGGACTGATGATGTCCGCGCCACCATGCGCAAGGAAGACCGGGGGAGTTCCAGGAGGCACGTGCAGTCCCGGCGCCAGTTCATCCTTGTCTTTAGGCTTCAGGTAGCCCGGATAGACCGCGATGGCAAAGTCGGGCCGGCAACTGACGTTATCCACCTTGTCGCGGGGTTCGTAGGTCCGTTTCTCAAAGCTGGTGGCGGTCGCTATGGCCAGGTGGCCGCCCGCGGAGAAGCCCACGATGCCGATTCGATTGGGATGGAGCTTCCACTCGCTGGCTTTGCTGCGCACCAGGCTGACGGCCCGTTGGGCATCCTGGAGCGGGCGTCGCGCGGGCTCGGCCTTGGGTTCATCGGGGTGGCGCGGCACCCGGTATTTGAGGATGATTCCCGTCACGCCGATGGAGTTCAGCCAGGCAGCGACTTCCTCGCCTTCGAGCTGCCAGTAAAGATCCCAGTATCCTCCGCCCGGGCAGATGAGCACAGCCGTCCCAGTGTCCGCGTCTCTAGCCGGACGATAGATCGTGAGGGTCGGCTTCGAGACATCGGTAATCAGCCGGGTTTGGTCGGTGACCTCAACTTGCTTGTGGTCCAGCTTCGGCGACATGCGGGTTCTCTCCGGCCCGATGTGGGCTGTTTCCTCAGGAGCTTCGCCGGGCCAGATCTCGACCACCTCTGGAGGCTCAGCACCCGCCGCCGGCCAAGCCGCGCAAAATAAAGCGAATACGGGAACGGTCAGCCGACCAAGTGCGAGGCAGCGATGTGTATTCATAGTTTGATTGTCTGCGCGCTACTGCACCGTGATGGCGAACTTCTGGTTGGCGGCGCCGACTTGCTCGACGCTTGTGGAGAGGACCTTTTCATTACCCCAAACAAGCATTCTCTCGTCGAGGTTCCGCACTTCCCGTTCGATGCGGACGGTGACTGAGACCTCCATCTGGCCCGCCGCGTCCGGTATGCCCGAGAGCACACCCGAATCTCCATCGATCTTGAGCCAGGCGGGTGCCTGTTCGAGGGCGAACCTGGTCTTGTCGATGTCAAAGTAGCCGGCGACCTGATCGTTGTCTTTCATGCGGGCGCTGAGGTCACCGAGGGAACGATTGACATTGACCGAGTAGCGGTAGGGCGCGCCGACCTTGGCGGTCTCCACAGGTTTGCTGTAGATAACGGGTCGGGAAGCAGCCGTGTAGTCAGAAGGCCCGCTGCGTTTGCCCTGCTCGTCCACCGCCACGACGCGGTAATAGGTCTTGTTGGCTGCAGGCAAGTCAATGTTGCAGCCCATCACCGCCAGCTCCGTGGCCGACGTCTCAGCGATGAAGTTAGCCGGGAACCACGGATTCCAGGCGGCCATCTCCGCCTTGGTGATCCCCACCGTGCCCTGGAAGGGTTTATCGGCAATCGTGAATCCTTTTTCGTCACTGCCGTAAACTCGGTATTTGGCAGGCCGGCTTCCGATGGGATTGGCTGCCCAGCGGAGAATGCCCATGCTCTTGGCGTCGTGGTAATCGAGTACGAGGTTCAGGGGGTAGGCCGGGCCGCGGGGAATAAAACTCCAGGTCTTGCTCCAAGGCCCCCACAATCCCTTCTCGCCCATCGCCCGCACGCGCCAGTAATAATGCTGGTCGGGCGTCAGCAGGCCAGGCTGGGACAAGGTGTATTGGGGTTTGACGGTAATTTTGTCCTCGGCTGCGTCCTTGCCCTTTTCCTTGACCGCATCAGCGGTTCGGGAAATGAGCTTGTAGAAGCACATCGATAGCGGCCAGCGCATGTCGGACCGGCTGGACAGCTCGAAGTGGTAGTCAGCAATTGCATCACCATCGGGATCGTTGGCGGCGATCCATTGGAAGACGATGTCCGTGCCGCTGGCGTCTCCGCCGTCAGGCGGGTAGATCGGCGCCTGCGGGGCGGAGGGAGGTTGCGACGCCGATCTCTCCACCCACTGGTGCGTGACACGGATCTTGCGGTCGCCACTGGATTCATCGGAATAGACGAAAGCGTTCTCGCCCACGACCATTTCCGGCAGTGCCAGCGGGGCCATTTGCAGGTCATTAGTAACGGCCAGGCGACGCAGTCGCGCGGCGCCGTTCAGTTCGCACCTGATCTGGTATTCGTAACAGGCCGGCCTCACGGTCGAGAAGAATCGGTCGAAGTTGCCGGACGCCACTTGCCAGGTCTTGCCGTCGGTGCAGATCGAGAATCTGGCGTCAACACCTTCGGCCTTGAGCCGGCCACCGACGAAGACGTAAGGGCTTTTCATCTTCCAGACCACCGTGCCTTTGGCGCCATCCTCGGCGGCCAAGCCGTCGGGGCGGATAGTGATGTTCTCCGTGCTGGACGTCCCCTTGCGCCAGGTCTCCTTAGAGAGGTCCGGATGGTACTCCCACAGGCCGTTATAGATCGCGGCTGGATAAGCGGGCATGGTCCCCAGGGCTCCGTGATGTTTGACCGGCTCCACCTGTCCCCAGCGCCACTCAAGCGCCTCACCGGGGCGCAAGACCAGGTTCATAGTGGTGTCGGATTTGCCGCCACGTTCCCCGGTGACGGATCCCTCGTAGAAATACATGGCACACATGCCCTGACCATCCCACCAGGTATCCGGCATCAGAATTCCCTTGGAATGAGTCCGCTTGATCAGATCGTGATCGCGCACGATGTCCTGTTCGCCCGCGACGGTCTCATTGTCTCGCAACAGATAGACGGAATGCATGTCGCCGTCGTAGAAGTGCCAGCCGCCGCCGTAGAAGACCTGGGAAATGCAATGCCCGAGGGCCCGAGCGGGCGCCACTTTCAGCCCCGCCTTGCGCCAGAGTGTGGCCAGGCAGATGGAGTCGTTGCCGCAGGTGTTATAGCCGTAGATGTTGAAGACTTTAACCGGGTCGAGGAGTTCGTTGTTGTCGCCGCCAGAATGGTGGCGGTACTGGATCTCCTGGAACCAGAGCGCAAAAGCCTTCTCGGCTTCCGTCATGCCGGACGCGACCGCCGAGGCGACAATTTCTTCGACGTTGCGGAAGGTGTTGCGCCCATTGGACAGCCATGGGTTGACGACGTCGGTCTCCCCCACGTTTTCCATCCGGACCGAGCGGTTGGATTCCCAGGTTTGAAGGAAGGCGCCCTCCCGCGCGATGCCGCACCCCATGGGCGAACGGCAGTTCTGGCCATCCATCGTGCCGCCTTGAGTCACCGTGTACGGGTGCGGGCTGGTCGTGATCTCCTCGAAACGGGATTTGGGTATATCTGCAGGGTGAGTGTCGGTCGTCCACGGCGGCGAGGCCGCCGCTGTGCTGGCCACCAATGCCGAGATTGCCCCAATCAGAACGACGGGTTTACGCATCACCGCAATTGCCAGACCGTTCATCCGCTTACGGTTCCAGGACTAGAAGCGCGTCTTCCCAGCCATCGGGAGTCGAAAACGACTCCACTCCCGAGTTGGAGTAACTGCCAATCGCCTTCGCTTCGCCCGTTCTCGGATCAATCCACTGTGCTTTCACCGCGCTGCCAGCCGTGAGTTTGTCCATGTGAATCGAGAATGAGGCCTTGCTGCTCAGATAGGCCATGATCCAACGGCCGTCCTTGTGGCATGCAGCCAGGTTCAGGACTTGTCCATTGGTGTTTCCGCCGCTGGCAAACACGGTTTGGTCTGGAACCAGATACCACCACTCTTTTCGGTCCAGGAAGACCTTCTTCAGTATACCCAGTTGGGTTGCGCCGGGCGCGTCCAGCGCCTGCTTCCAGGTAGGCAACACCCGCCAGCTATCATTGTGCCCGTAAGCGTGGTGCGCGCCGGCCAGATATGAGTAGTAGGCCTGCCGGCGAATCCAGAGCGGTGTGACTTCAAACCCATACTCGGAGCCTTGCTCGTAGGCCCCTTCCCCCATCACGACCGGCTTCACCGGCATAAGGCTGTACTCCTCGGTTACCATCGGATAGATCTGCTCCACCCATTTCCAGGTCTGCATCACGCTGAAATCCAGCCAAGGCTCAGCGTGGAGAAAGCCGACCGGATGCGGCGCAGGATCGGGTTTGAAGGTCACGAGATGATTACCGCCGTCGCCTTCATGCAGGCCCGCCGCCAATTCCCGAACCACCGGCGCAAAGTCAGCTTTGGCTTCGGGTGTCATGGACCATACGATGTTGGGAACATCCTGGTAACGGTGCGCAATCCACTTCGCCCACGCGCGCGCCTTTTCGCGGGTGATGAGGTTGCGCCAGCGCTGGTGGAAGATCGTCATCGAAATGACCAGGTTGTTCTCTCGGGCGATTTGCACCACGGCATCAACGTGCTTGAAGTAATCCTCGTTGGGGATAAGGGGATCGTTGCTGAGCCAGGGCTTTTGGCCATAGACGTTCGGCTTGGTCCCGTCGCCCACGCCCAGCAGCATGACTTGCGCGAAGGCAAATCCATGGCCTTTAGTCTTCTCGATGATCATCCGGGCTTCCTCCAGCGTGTATTCGCGGAAGAGCTGCCACTGCGTGGTGCCCAGCCAGAAGACAGCATCGCCCTGTTGGTCGGTAAAATACCTTCGGTTCGCACTCACCTTGAGGGGATAAACTGGTTCTCCAGCTCGCGCACCTACTGTGAAGGCCGCTATGGGCAGCGCCGATACAACCAGCAGCGCCCATTTGAGGCGGACTGAGAGCTTCATGGCGGAAGATTGCGCCGGGTTACCAGCTTCTGTCCAGTCACGATTAGCGGGCCGCAAACAGGCTGGAAAACCCTTGACCCTATCGGACGTAGGCAGAACGTGCGCGAGGATGCATCCGGTTCTCACCGAGAACCGCGCTCAGGGCCGGTTAATGAGGCGGTTGAAGAGGCAAGGCGACGTTGCAGAATGGATCATCATAACTCAATACAACCTCCACGCCCGCCAGCTTCTCGTCCTTGTGGAACTGGATTGCGTCCTCAACCTGATCAAAATCTCGCGCATACCTGGAGTCTTCGGTCCAGTCGTTGTTTCCGGCATAGTAGAAGTTGGTATTCGTCCTGCGTAAAAACACTTTCATCTGTTGCTCTGTTTCAGCTCAGCATTTGGGCCGGATCGAGATGGTTCTTCAGAACCACGCTCCAAGACCCCGTCATTTTATACACTGATTCGTTGCGGGCTGTCTGTCAGGCGGGGCACTATGATTGATGTAGGGCTCACCCCTACAAACCTGTGAGCAACTTCCTCCCGACCCCCATAGCCATCCACAGCCACCGCACAGAGCCGGCTGTGGGGCAAAGCGCCACTCGCGGAGCGCGGGGATGTGAGGTAAAGAGTATCCATGATTGCTGAGGTCCGGCGCCTGGCGGAGGACGCCACACGAGCAAAGAACTGGAAACGCTGGGGCCCTTATCTGGCAGAGCGCCAGTGGGCAACCGTGCGCGAGGATTATTCGCCGGACGGAACGGCTTGGCATTATTTCCCGCACGACCACGCCCGCCGCCGCGCCTATCGGTGGGGCGAGGACGGCCTGCTGGGCATCACCGACCGCGAATGCCGGCTGTGCTTTGCGTTAGCGCTGTGGAATGGGAAGGACCCGATGCTCAAGGAGCGCCTGTTCGGCCTCACCGGTCCGCAGGGGAACCACGGAGAGGATGTGAAGGAATGCTACTTTTACCTCGAATCCACGCCCACGCATTCCTACCTGAAGGCGCTCTACAAGTATCCCCAGGCCGAGTTTCCCTACGCCCGGCTCGTGGAGGAGAACCAGCGCCGGGGCAGGCAGGAGCC
>Ga0181523_10005610_pt1 | contig 10296 bp, 9 predicted proteins | sample PEATcosm2014_Bin_43_FD_119752 | JGI IMG/M metagenome (GOLD analysis project Ga0181523, IMG submission 119752) | Peatland microbial communities from MTU Mesocosm Facility, Houghton, MI, USA - PEATcosm2014_Bin05_30_metaG | ecosystem: Environmental > Terrestrial > Soil > Wetlands > Peat | place... | reverse complement strand
TGACGCCGGTGTTGGAGCCGCCGAGCAGCACCGTCAGTCCGCTCTGGTCGGCCCACTCGCGAAATTTGGAGGCGCCGATGTCGGGCTTGTTCTGATGATCCGCCGTCAGGATCGTGATCTTCTTGCCCAGCACGGTGCCGCCGAAATCGGCGATCGCCATGCGGATCGCCTCGACCGCGCCGTCGCCGGCGACATCGGCGTAGTTGCCTGAGAAATCATCGATGTCGCCGATCACAACCTCATCGGCGGCCGCGAGGGCGGCCGGTGGGCCGGCCATGGCTGCGATGGCCGCGGTCAATCCGAGCGTGAGTGTCTTCAGTGTCTTCAGTGTCATCATTGCCCCCTATCACAGAATGGCCGCCCGCAACTCTAGACCCCCAGATACTCGTGCATCAGCTCCATCTTGTCCTGAAGCTGTGCCGCCGGGAAGCCGTGCACGATCCGGCCGTGCTCCATGATGTAGAACCGGTCCGCGAGCGGGGCGGCGAAGCGGAAATTCTGCTCCACCATCACGATCGTGTATCCCCGCTCGCGCAGCGCCTGAATCGTGCGCGACAGACCCTGCACGATGACCGGCGCGAGCCCCTCGGAAATCTCATCGAGCAGCAGCAGTTTCGCGCCGCTGCGCAGAATCCGCGCCACCGCGAGCATCTGCTGTTCCCCGCCGGACAGACGCGTGCCCTGCGTGAGGCGGCGTTCCTTCAGGTTGGGAAACATGCCATAGATCTCATCGATTGACATGCCCCCCGCCCCGATGACGGGTGGCAGCAGCAGGTTCTCCTCGGCCGACAGGCTGGCGTAGATTCCCCGCTCCTCCGGGCAGTACCCGACGCCAAGGCGCGCAATGCGGTGCGGCGGCAGGCCGATCGCTTCGCGGCCGTCGATCAGTACCGAGCCCGAGCGATTGCCGACCAGTCCGAGCAGCGATTTGAGAGTCGTGGTTCTGCCGGCGCCGTTACGGCCGAGCAGGGTCACGACCTCGCCCGCGTGCACGCTGAAGTCCACGCCGTGCAGGATGTGCGACTCGCCGTAGTAGGCATGCAGTCCGCGCACGCGCAGGAGTTCAGCGCTCATGCGCTCGCGCCCATGTAGGCCTCGATCACCAGCGGATTGGCCGACACCTGCTCATAGGGGCCATCGGCGATGATGCGCCCGCGCTGCAGGACCGTGATCGTGTCGGCAATCGTCGAGACCACATTCATGTTGTGCTCGACCATGAGTACCGTGCGGCTGGCCGCGGCCTGCTTGATCAGAGCCGTCACCTTGTCGACGTCCTCGTGGCCCATGCCCTGCGTGGGCTCATCCAGCAGCATGACCTCCGGGTTCATCGCCAGCGTCGTGGCGATCTCGAGCGCCCGCTTGCGGCCGTAAGGCAGCTCCACCGCCAGTGTGTGCGCGTAGGGACGCAGGCCCACCCCATCGAGCAGCTCCATGGCCCGCGGGTCGAGCACCGCTAGGCTCGAGGCGCGGCGCCAGAAGTGAAAGCTCGTGCCGAGTGCGCGCTGCAGGGCAATGCGCACGTTCTCGAGCGTCGAGAGGTGCGGAAAGACCGCCGACATCTGAAATGAGCGCACGAGCCCGCGCCGCGCAACCTGTGCGGCCCGCGCCGGGGTGATGTCCTGGCCCTTGTACAGAATCTGGCCGCGCGTCGGACTGAGGAACTTGGTGAGCAGGTTGAAGCAGGTGGTCTTGCCGGCGCCGTTCGGTCCGATCAGCGCGTGAATGTGGCCGCGCCGGACCTTCAGGTCAACGTCGCAGACCGCAACGAACCCGTGGAACTCCTTGGTCAGGCCGCGCGTTTCGATGATGAATTCGTCTGTCATTCCGTGTGGCGGCCCAAGCGGCCGCCGGCGCCCCCGTTCTGCGCGGCAGTATGCGGCACAGCGTCCCGGTGCCGGGTTCCCGATCTCTAACGCCTATATATATGAGTAGCTTACGGCAATGTCCTACAGCCGCACCGAACCTTGTCCGATAGCCTTCGCGCCTGCCACAAGCGGAGCATGGCGCCTCAGACACACGCACGCAATTCGCCAATCCGCATAGAGACTCCAATGCTGTTCGATCTCTGGGTGCTCTGCCTGATTGCCACAGGATTTGGCATGTTCCTGGTCAGCGTCGTGCATGACGCGCTGGCGGCCCTGCGTGCGTGGCTGCACCGGATTCATGTCGGCGGGGCAATCGCCCCGCATGGCGAGCATTGACCAGCCGCCGCACCCGCTCACGGCGCTCTCCAGCCCGCCCGCCTGTGCGCGCCTTCCCACGCGCGAGCGCCGCAATCCTTGAATTCGCACGGACCGCTGGCGAGACTGCTCCCGGACGCGCCGCTCTGGGATGATCATGGTTGACAAGCTCTCGATCTACCGCGCAAAACGGAATTTCCGCAAGACCTTGGAGCCGAAGGGATCGCGTTCCAGACGCCCGCCCGCCGCCTCCTCCCCACCGCGCCTGCGCTTCGTGATCCAGAAGCACTCGGCACGGCGGCTGCACTACGATCTGCGTCTCGAGCTCGACGGGGTGTTCAAGTCATGGGCGGTCACGCGCGGCCCCTCGCTCGACCCGTCCGACAAGCGCCTGGCCGTGGAAGTCGAGGACCATCCGCTCGAGTACGGGGATTTCGAAGGCACGATTCCGCAGGGCGAATACGGCGGCGGGACCGTGCAGCTCTGGGATCGCGGCTATTGGCAGCCCTTGCCCGGCACCTCCCCGGCCGATGCCTTGAAGCGCGGAGAGTTGAAATTCACGCTCGAGGGCCAGCGACTGCATGGCAGCTGGGTGCTGGTGCGCATGCGCAAGGATGGCTCGGGCTCCAAGCGCACCAACTGGCTGCTCATCAAGCATCGCGATGAGGCAGCCGATCCCGCCCATGCCGCAGCGCTGCTCGAGGAGGATCGCTCCGTGGCCTCGGGGCGCACCATGGCCGCGATCGCCGCCGGCAAGGGCAAGGCGCCTGCGCCATTCATCGCGGTCGGCGCGCCGCGCGCGAAGGCGGATGCCGTGTGGGCTTCAAAGCCCGCATCGACGCCGGACGGGGGGGCCGCCGCACGCCGTGGGCGCCCAGCGGGACCTGCGCCGCGCGCACGCCGCGCGGTCATGCCTCGCTTCATCGAGCCGCAGCTCTGCACGCTGGTCGATGCGCCGCCGAGTACGGCGGGCTGGGTGCACGAAATCAAACTCGACGGCTATCGGCTGCAGCTGCGGGTCGAGGGCGGCGAAGCGCAGCTGCTGACACGCAATGGGCTCGATTGGACGGCCCGTTTTCCCGAAATCGCGCAGGCCGCGCGCGCCCTGCCCGACTGCATCATCGACGGCGAGGTGGTGGCGCTCGATGCACGGCGTGTGCCCAGCTTTGCGGATCTGCAGGCGGCCCTGTCCGAGCGCAAGACAGCGCAGTTGACCTACTTCGCCTTCGATCTGCTCCATCTCGAGGGCGAGGACCTGCGGTCCCTGCCCCTCTCGAGTCGCAAGCAGCGTCTGTCCGAGACGCTGCAGCCACTCAAGTCCGAGTCGATCCGCTATCTGGAGCACTTCGAGGCCCAGGCCGAGGCGATGCTGGACTCCGCCTGCCGCATGGGATTGGAAGGCATCGTCTCCAAGCGGCTCGATGCGCGCTACACCTCCGGACGCGGCGGCGGCTGGACGAAGTCGAAGTGCCGCGCGGGGCACGAGGTCGTGATCGGTGGCTACACGATTCGCGAGGGCGTGCTGCGTTCGTTGCTGGTGGGGGTGCATCGCGAGAAGCGGCTCGTCTATGTCGGGCGCGTCGGTACGGGCTTCGGCGCGCGCGCGCTCGAGCGGCTCTGGCCAAAGCTCAAGCCGCTCACCACGCGCGCGAGCCCCTTCAGCGGCGATGAGGCCCCGCGGGCACAGCGCGATGTTCGCTGGGTGAAGCCGGAGCTGGTCGCCGAGATCGAATTCGCGGGCTGGACGGAGTCGGGTATGGTGCGGCAGGCTGCCTTCAAGGGATTGCGTGAGGACAAGCCGGCGATGAGCGTGCAGGCCGAAAAGCCCACCCGACTGCGGCGCGCCGATCCGCCCACCCCACGACCGTCGGCTCGGTCCGAGGACACCGTGCTGGGCGTGAGGATCTCCCAGCCCGACAAGAGCCTCTGGCCCGATGCGGGCGATGCGCACCCGGTCAGCAAGCTCGAGCTGGCACACTACATGGAGACGATCGGGAATTGGATGCTGCCGCATATCGAGGGCCGTCCCTGCTCGCTGGTGCGCGCGCCAGACGGCATCGGCGGGCAGCGCTTTTTCCAGCGCCACGCGATGCCCGGACAATCCAAGCTGTTCGATTCGATGACCGTCAGCGGCGATCGCAAGCCGTACTTGAGTCTGGATCGCATCGAGGCGCTGATCGCCGCCGCGCAGAGCGCCGCGCTCGAGCTGCATCCGTGGAATTGCGCGCCGCACGAGCCCGATGTCCCCGGCCGGCTGGTGTTCGATCTGGACCCGTCCCCCGAGCTTGCCTTCGAGCGCGTGATCGAGGCGGCGAATGAGCTGCGCGAGCGGCTCGAAGCCCTCGGCCTTCAGACTTTCTGCAAGACCACCGGCGGCAAGGGCCTGCATGTCGTGACGCCGCTGCTCGGCAAGCGCGATCGGCTCGACTGGCCCGCCGCCAAGACCTTCGCGCAGGCCATCTGCGCACGCATGGCAGAGGACAGCCCGGACCGATACCTGATCACGATGACCAAGAAGCTGCGCAGCGGCCGCATCTTCCTCGACTACCTGCGCAACGATCGCATGGCCACGGCCGTGGCGCCGCTGTCCCCGCGCGCGCGCGCGGGCGCGACGGTGTCGATGCCGCTGCTGTGGACGCAGGTGCGCCGCGGGCTCGATCCGCGCAGCTTTACGCTGCGCACGGCGCCTGCGCTGCTCAAGCGTCACGCTCCCTGGAGCGACTATGCCGGGGCAGCGCAATCGCTGCGCTCGGCCATCGAGCGCTTCACGCGCGCCGCGGCTGGCTCCTCCACTAGGCCCGGCGCCAGCAGACGCAAGCTCGCACGTGGAGCAAAATCCGGCGCGCGCTGACATTGCGCTCACCCCGAGCGCGCTGCTTCGTCCACCCCACTGTCATGTCACAGAGGGTGCCGCGACGCCGGCCGCTCCCGCACCGAGCAGAAAGCTTCGGCGACTCGCGGTCTGCAAGTCCGGTCCGGTCACGGGGGTGACCGGCGCCACGGCGATGGGGTGTGATCGCGCGCAGCCGTGCATGCTGAGTTCATCATCGTCCATGCGCTCGGCCCATGCTGATCAGCCTGCGTGCATTATTGGATTGGCCGCAAGGGCGGCCCAGCCGCCGCGTCGCCCGATCCGCTGTGCGGAAACTCCGACAACAGGAGCGGCGCGCGTGCGCGGCCATTGCTGGTATACCTTAGGCGTCATGAGCCCGTCAGGCATCGGGAGATAGCGTGGCAAAACCCATCTGGAACGGCACGATTTCGTTCGGACTGCTGAACGTCCCGGTGCAGCTCTACTCCGGCGAGCGCACGGTGGATCTGCATTTCCGCATGCTCGACGGCCGCGACCGCAAACCGATCCGTTACGAGCGCGTGAATTCCGAGACTGGTCAGGAGGTGGCGTGGAAGGACATCGTGAAGGCCTTCGAATACAAGAAGGGCAACTACGTGGTGATTCCGGAAGAGGAGTTGCGCGCCGCCGCACCCGAGTCCACCGAGACGGTGGCCATTGAAGTGTTCGTCCAGCGTGAGGCGATCAGCCCCATCTACTTCGAGAAGCCCTACATCCTGGTTCCGGCCCGGAAGATGGAGAAGGGCTATGTGCTGCTGCGCGAGACGCTGAAGAAGACCGGCCGCATCGGCATCGGCAAGGTGGTCATCCGGACGCGACAGTATCTGTGCGCGCTCTTGCCGCAGGACGATGCGTTGCTGCTCAACCTGATGCGCTTCCCGCAGGAGCTGGTGCAGCCGGACGAGTTCGAGTTGCCCGCCGGCAAGCCGTCCGCATACCGCGTCTCGGCGCGCGAGCTGGAGATGGCGGCGCAGTTGATCGACTCTATGACGGCGCCCTGGAAGCCGGCCGCCTTCCGCGACGATTTTCGGGACAAGCTGCACAAGTTCATCGCGCAGCGCGCGGCCAAGGGCGGCGCCGGCAAAGCGCAGGAGACCGAGCCGCCCCTGCAGCCCAAGGGCGCATCCAACGTCGTGGACTTCGTCGCCCTGCTCAAGAAGAGCCTCAAGGCCAAGGGCGGCAGCGCTACTGCGCGTTCCGCGGCCCGCTCGACCAGCGCCGCACAGCGCCGTCCCGCAAGCGGACGGCGCCGCGCCGGCTAGCGCGTCACTGCCAGTACGGATCGACCCCGTAGAACCGGTACACGGTGCTGGCCCAGGTCGGCTGCGCCATGCTCGGCCAGTGATCCTTGTCGAAGCCGGGCGCTTCCTTGAGCCGCTCCTTGTCCACATCGAGCACGAAGTGCTTGTTGTCGGTGTCCAGGACCAACGCCGACCATGGCACCGCGAACAGCTTGTCGCCCATACCGAGAAAGCCGCCGAAGGACAGCACGGCATAGGCCACACGCCCGGTTGGCACGTCCACCATGATTTCCTTGATCTCGCCCAGACTGTCGCCGTTGCGATCGACGACCGAGTCGCCCGACAGCGTCGAGGCGCCCATGACCTCAGGTCCCGGCCCCTCGCCGTGTGCCCGTTCACCGATAATCTTGTCCGACTGCACACCCATGTGATCTCTCCTCTCATTGATGGTGAGCGCACGAGACTAGGCGCGTGCGCGGGCGTTGATGATCGGCGGCGCACTCATGCGAGGGGGACTTAAGACCTACAGCGGGACGAAGAGCGTATGATCGCGAGGCCTGAAGCTACCAACTACGAATCGGGGAACAGCCATGGCCAACAAGAAATCATCGTCGGGCGTCTATCGCGTCACCGAGATCATCGGCACGAGCACGATCTCCTGGGAGGATGCGGCCAAGTCTGCCGTGGAAACCGCCTCCAAGACGTTGCGCGATCTGCGCGTGGCCGAGATCGTCAAGCTCGATCTGAAGGTCGAGGACGGCAAGATCGTCGCCTTCCGCACGCGCGTCTCACTCTCCTTCAAATACGAGGGTTGAGGCGGCAGCGGCGCGCCGGCCGCGGACACAGCTGCGCCGCAGGCTGGATTTTCACGGGCCGATTCGCTAGCTTCAGACCATGAAAGCGCGACGCCCGGGTCCAATGCACCGCTTGAGTCTGCTGCTGTGTCTGCTCGGTTGCGGCGGCGCGGCCGTTGCTGGCGATGCCGGCGCAATCGACCTGCCCGCGGCGGCGCTCGCGCACGGCGCCGATGCGCGCGATGCAGCGCATGCCGGCATCTGGAAGGCGGTCATGCCGCCTGGCGGCTCGATGCACGGCGAGTTCGATAACAACGATCCGCTCGGGCTGGCCGCAGGCGCGAAGATCCCGGCGGACTGCTCACTGAACTGGGTCGATCCGGACTTCCACAAGCTCTACTGCTTTTCGACCGCCACTTCTCTGGTCTACTTCCTCGACTCCCCGCGCGCCTTTCTGGCTCGCGCGCGCAAGAACTGGTCAAATCTCAAGCCGTCCGGTTGAGCTCCGCCACGGTCCCGGCTCAAGGAGTGCGCTCGCGCTCCCACTCGGCGAGCGATTTGTTCCGCTGCACGAGATCCACCAGCAAAGCCGCGGGCTGCCAGTGCATGGGACCAAAGCGCGCGCGGTAGCGCTCGATGCCGTCCAGCAACGTGGCCAGTCCGATCGTCTCGGCATAGAACATCGGGCCGCCGCGATAGCGCGGAAACCCGTAGCCCGCGCACCAGACCACATCGATATCGCTGACGCGCTGCACGATGCGCTCCTCCAGAATGCGGAAGCCCTCGTTCATGAGCGGATAGAGACAGCGCTCGAGGATCTCCTGCTCGCCGTGCGCCTGCGGGGCGACACCGAGGCTCTGCGCCCGAGCCTTCAGGATCTCGATGGCCGCGGGATCGTCGTGGCGCGCGCGATCGCCCGGCTCGTAGCGGTAGTAGCCCTTGCCGCTCTTCTGGCCGAGACGCCCCGCCTCGGCCAGTGCGAAGTCCGCCTGGAAGTAGGTCGGATCGGGCGGATAGCGCTCCGCATTGGCCTTGTGCACGTTGACGCCGACATCGATGCCGGCCATGTCGAATACCGCGAGCATGCCCATCGCCATGCCCCATCGCTCGAGCACCGTATCGACCTGCCGCGGCGGTGCGCCCTCGAGCACCATGCGCTCGGCCTCGCGCGCATAGCCCTCCATCATGCGATTGCCGATGAATCCGTAGCAGACGCGCGCGAGCACCGGGGTCTTGCGCAGCGGCCGGGAGAGCTCCATGACCGTCTGGATGGTGCTGGCGGAGGTCAGATCGGTGCGCACGACCTCCAGCAGCGGCATGACGTTCGCCGGCGAAAAGAAATGCATGCCGATCACATCCTCGGGGCGCGCGGTGGCGCGCGCAATCTGCGCGACATCCAGCGTCGAGGTGTTGGTGGCCAGCACGGCGCCGGGCTTGGCGGCCCGATCGAGCGCGGCGAAGATGCGGCGCTTGAGATCCATGTTCTCGAACACCGCCTCGATGATGACATCGGCCTGCGACAGCGCCTGGTAGTCGAGCGTGCCGCGGATCAGCGCCATGCGCCGCGCCTTCTCGGCCGCATCGATGCGGCCGCGCTTGACCATCGAGTCGTAGTTGCGTCCGATCGTGGCCAGTCCGCGCTGCAGGGCCGCCTCATCCGTATCCAGCAGCAGCACGGGCAGACCGGCATTGGCAAAGCACATGGCAATGCCCCCGCCCATGGTGCCCGAGCCGATGATGCCCGCCGCCTGTATGGGACGCGCCGTGGCGCCTGCGGGCAGCTCGCGCACCCGGCGGCTCTCGCGCTCGGCAAAGAACATGTGGATCGAGCCGCGGCTCTCGGGGGTGGCCTTCGAGCGGTTGGCGAGCCGCTCCTCCAAGGCCAGACCCGCGGCGAGCGGCAGGCTCATCGAGGCGCGCACGGCCTCGATGGCGGTCAACCCCGCCTCGCGGTTGGGGTAATCGCGCTCGGCGCGCGCGCGCATGCGCGCGAGGATGGCATCGGTGCCGCTGGCCGGATCGACGGTGCGTTCAGAAGTGCGTCGCGCGCCGCCGCCGGCGGCGAGCAGCTTGCGCGTGTACTCGAGCGCCCCTGCGGTCAGATCGCCCTCGATGAGCGCATCGATGAAGCCCGCCTCGAGCGCCTGCTGTGCGGTGACGGGTTTGGCCGAAAGAATCAGGTCGAGCGACTTTTCGACCCCGATCAGGCGCGGCAGGCGCTGCGTGCCGCCCGCGCCGGGGATGATCCCGAGCGTGACCTCGGGCAGCCCCAGGCGCGCGTCGGCCGCGGCCAGCCGGTAGTGGCACGCGAGCGTGATTTCCAGGCCCCCGCCGAGCACGGTACCGTGCATCGCGGCGACCACCGGCATCGGCAACCCCTCCAGCCGCGCAAACAGCGCGCGGTATTCGGCCTCCTTCGGCGGGCCGTGGAACTCGCCGATGTCGGCGCCGGAAAAGAAGGTCTTGCCCGCGCACAGCAGCAGCACCGCGTGCGGTGCGGGCGCACGCGAGAGCTCATCGAGTGCCCAGTTCAGATCGGCGCGCACCGCCGCGGTGATCGTATTGACCGGCGGGTTGCCGACCGTGAGCACCGCGATATCGTCGCGGCGCGCGATGCTGACGGTCCGACTTTGCACTGAATCCCCGCGCGGCCGCGGCCGGTTACTGCCAGTGCTCGGCGCTGCGCAGCTCGAAACCCGGCAGCACCCCGGCACGATGTGGGGCCGGAACGCACCAGATGTCCAACGGCTCGCGCCTGCCACGCAGCTCGAAGCGGGGCAGCTGCAGGAACGCGAACCCACCCGGACTCTGCACCGACAGAGGCTCGCTCCGCGAGCGTGCCTGCAGCGCCGTCGCCACCGAGCACGAGAACAGCACCTCCCCGGCACGTGCCCGACTGCACAGCCGCGCGGCCACGTTGGGGGTATCCCCCACGAGCGTGAGCACACGCCGCGTCGGCGGCCCGAAGGTGGCGAGCGCGACCTCGCCCAAGTGCAGGCCGACCCCGAGTCCGGCCTCGATGTGCGCCTCCCGGCGCCAGCGCTCGGCCAGCGGCGTGAAGTTCGCGAGCATCTCGCAGCCCGCGCGCAGTGCCGCGGACGCGCCGTCGGATTCAGCCCCCGAGAGCCCGAAGCCGGCCATGAGCGCATCACCGGCGGTGTGGTAGACCTCCCCGCCGTGCAGCTCGACCGAGACGGTCAGCACACCAAAGAATTCATCCAGCAGGCTCG
>Ga0181523_10005609_pt1 | contig 10296 bp, 9 predicted proteins | sample PEATcosm2014_Bin_43_FD_119752 | JGI IMG/M metagenome (GOLD analysis project Ga0181523, IMG submission 119752) | Peatland microbial communities from MTU Mesocosm Facility, Houghton, MI, USA - PEATcosm2014_Bin05_30_metaG | ecosystem: Environmental > Terrestrial > Soil > Wetlands > Peat | place... | reverse complement strand
TCCAGTCCGGGCTGGTCCATCGGGACCAGCAGCACGCTGAGGCCATGGTGCCGTTGCGACTCCTTCTCGGTGCGGCACAGAAGGAAGATCCAGTCGGCGAACTGGGCCTGGCTCGTCCACACCTTCTGCCCGTCGATGCGCCATGCATCCCCGTCCATCAGGGCCCGGGTTGTCACCGACGCCAGGTCGGACCCGGCCCCAGGCTCGCTGAAGCCCTGACACCAGTACTCCTCGCCGCGCAGGATGGGCGGTAGGAAGCGAGCCTGTTGCGCCTCGGTGCCGAACGCCATGACGGTGGGGCCGAGCAGGCCTTCGCCGAAGAAGCCGGCACGAACCGGGCCGTCAGCCAGGGCGTACTCCTGTGCGAAGACCAGCTCCTCGGTGACGGTGGCCTCGCGCCCTCCGAACGACTTGGGCCAGGAGAGCCCGACCCAACCGCCCCGTCCGAGCTCCTGTTCCCATGCGACGCGCACCTTCCAGTCCACGGGGGTGAACCGGGTGGACTGGCCGAGCCGCGCCACGTCCCCGACGAGGTGGTCGGTCAGCCAGGCCTTGACGTCGGCGCGCAGGGCCTCGTCGCCGGGTGAGTACGTGAAGTCCACCAGCGGCTCAGACGCGCTCGATGATGGTGGCGGTGCCCATGCCGCCGCCGGTGCACATCGCCACGAGCGCGGTCGTCTGGTCGGTGCGCTCCAACTCGTCGAGTGCAGTCTCTATCAGCATGGCCCCGGTGGCTCCGATCGGGTGACCGAGCGCCATGGCGCCGCCGTTGACGTTGACCCTCGCGGGATCGAGCTCCAGATCACGGGTTGCCTTGAGGACGACCGACGCGAACGCCTCGTTGATCTCCCACAGGTCGATGTCGCCGATGGTCATGCCGGCGAGCTCGAGGCAACGGCGTGCGGCGGGGGCCGGCGCCGTCAGCATGATGACCGGCTCCGCACCAGCGGTCGCCCCCATGACGATCCGCGCCCGGGGGGTGAGCCCGTGTACGCGGGCGTATTGGTGTGAGGCGAGGACCATGGCCGATGCGCCGTCGACCACTCCCGACGAATTGCCAGGGTGGTGCACGTGCTCGAGGTGCGCCCCGATGCTCGGGTAGACCTCGGCGATCATGGTGTCGAAGGACCGGTCCATGCCCGGGAGCACTTCCGTCCCCATCGTCTGGAACGAGGGGACGAGCCCGGCCAGCGCCTCGAGGGTCGTGCCGGGCCGCGGGTGCTCCTCGCGGTCCAGCGCCACCGTGCCGTCGGGGTTACGCACGGAGATCACGCTCCGGTCGAACCGGCCCTCTGTGATCGCCTTGGCGGCCCGTTCCTGGCTGGTCACCGCGAGCTCATCGCAGTCGATCCTGGAGAAGCCCTCGAGGGCGGCGATGGCGTCGGCCGAGATCCCCTGCGGCACCATCGGGTAGCGCTCACGCAGGTGCGGGTTGTCCCCGTCGATCAACAGCGGTGTCTGGTCGGCCGGCCACCGCGACATCGACTCCACACCGCCGGCGACCACGAGCTCCTGGAAGCCGGCGCGGATCCCCATGGCAGCCAGGCTGACCGCCTGCTGGCCCGACCCGCAGAACCGGTTGATGGTCAGGCCGGGCGCGTCCACCGGCCAGCCGCAGTCGAGCACCGCGAGGCGGGCGATGTCGGCATTGTGGTCGCCGACCGAGTTGCCATTGCCCATGATGACGTCATCGACCTCGGAGGGGTCGAAGCCGTTGCGCTCCACCAGCGCAGTGAGGCATTGGCCGAGGAGATCTTGCGGATGCAGATGATGCAGGGCGCCGGTGGCCCGGCCCTTGCCCCTCGGGGTGCGGACTCCGTCGATGATCAGTGCGTCTCGGACCTCGGTCATGGAACCTCCCGTTCGTGATCGGTCATCGGGTGTCCGAGCGCGGCCGGTGCCAGCTCGGCCAGCAACTCCTGGCTGTTGGCGACGCGGCCGGTGAGGACCGCCGGATCCCCCGTGCAGAGCAGCAGGGCGGCCTCCGCCATCAGGTCGGGGCTCTCCAGGGGGAACCCCTCCACCAGATCGTGAGTCGTTGCGCCCGGAGTGGCCACGTTGTCGGTCGGCGCGAGAGCGTTGACCGCCACCCCATGAGGGGAGAGCTCGGCCGCCAGCGCGGTGGAGAAGCGGTCGAGGGCGGCCTTGACCATCCCGTAGGCCGTCCACGGCGCGAGGTGCACGGCAGGGAACGGCGGCCCCTCGGGGTGCAGGGCCGCCTTCGAGGAGATGTTCAAGATCCAGCCCTCGCCCCGCTCGATCATCCCGGGCACGACCAGTTGCGCCAGCTCGTAGGGGGCGCGCACCTGTACCTCGAACATGAGCCGCCAGCGCTTCTCGGGGAACTCGGTGAATGGGTACAAGAAGGTGATGGCCGCGTTGTTGACCAGCACGTTGACGGGTCCCAGCTGCCGGGTCGCCTCGTCCACGATGCGCCGGGGGTCGCCCGGGACGGAGAGGTCCGCACCGATGGAGACGGCGGTCCCGCCGACGGAGCGGATGCGCTCCGCCACGTCGTGTAGAGACCCCTGGCGGCCGGGCTCGGCCTCGAGTGTCCGCGCCGTCAACGCGACGTGCATGCCGTACGCCGCCAGCCGTTCGGCGATGGCGGCTCCGATCCCACGGCTTGCGCCCGTCACGATGGCCACACGCGCCATCAGACGACGTCCTCCATGGTGGTCCGCGGGGCGGCATCGGCCAGGAACTTGCGCGCCATGGTCTCCGCCTCCTCGGGGGTGGCGGGCACATCGGTTGTCGACGGTCCCCGACGCCAGCCCTCCGCGACGCCGAACACGACGCCCGACGACTCGAATGTTTGCCCGGTGACGTCGCGCGACCGGGGCGAGGCCAGCCAGACCACGAGCGGCGCCACCCAGCGTGGCTCGAAGCGCTCGAGCATCTCGTCCGGCAGCGTCATGTCCTCGGTGAGCCGCGTGAGGCCGCCCGGGGCGACGGCGTTGGCGGTCACGCCGTAACGTCCGAGCTCGATGGCGGCGATCTGTGTGAAGGCGGCGATGCCCGCCTTTGCCGCGCCGTAGTTGGTCTGACCCGGGTTCGCGTACAGGCCCGCCACCGACGTCGTGTTGACGAGGCGCGCGTCGTTCTCCCCGCCGTTCTTGGCCCGGTCGCGCCAGTACGCCGCGGCATGCCGTGACGTCACGAACGTCCCCTTGAGGTGTACCCGGATCACGTCGTCCCACTCGGCCTCGGTCATGGAGAAGAGCATCCGGTCGCGCAGGATCCCGGCGTTGTTCACCACCACGTCGAGGCCGCCGAAGGTGTCGATGGCCTGACCAACGATGGCCTCGCCACCGTCCCAGGTGCTGATGTCGTCCGTGTTGGCGACCGCGGTGCCGCCCGACGACGTGATCTCGTCGACCACCTCCTGCGCCGGCCCGGCGTCGCGGCCCGTCCCGTCGCGGGCGCCGCCCACGTCGTTGACCACCACTTTGGCGCCGTAGTGCGCCAGCAAGAGCGCGTACTCACGGCCGATGCCGCGCCCGGCGCCGGTCACGATGCACACCCGGTCGGTGCAGCTGATGTCGTTCATGTCATCTCCTCGCTCCTTCGGGCCTCGGAGCGCTCGGCTCGAGGGGGAGCGGCGTGGCGCCCTCTGGGCACATATCGATCCTCTTACCGAAAGGCAGTCTATATAAGGGCGCCCCAGGGTGCCCGGGCGGCTCCGCCCGCCCGGCTGGCCGCTATACGAAGAGGTCCGCCCTCGCCGGAGACCGGGACGACTCCACCAGGCCGGCCCATGTCCAGTCGTCCGCGGTGAGGAGCACGCCGAGAAGGAGGCCACGCCGGATGAAGCGGTGCATGTCGTGCTCCCACGTGCAGCCGATGGCCCCCATCACCTGGTGGCAGTGGCCCGTCGCCGAGTCGACCGCCCGCCCGGCGGCCAGGTGCGCCGCCGCGGCGGCGTTGGGGTCGCCATCGATCCACGCCGTGCGGGCGACGGCACGTGCCGCCTCGAGGTCGACGTGGACGTCCGCGAGTCGGTGCTGCACCGACTGGAAGGTGCCCAGCGCCACGCCGAACTGCGTCCGGTCGGTGACGTGGCGCACGGCGAGATCGAGCATCGCCTGTCCCACACCGATCAGCTCGTGAGACAGTGCCAGCCGCCCGGCCGCGACCGCGCCGACCCACAGGTCGCGGGTGACCACGGTGCCCGCGACGGACCCGAACATCCCGGTCATGCGGGTCCAGCCGGCTCCGGCGTCCACCCCCGTGACGGGGACGGCGGCGAGACCGGAGGGCTCGAGCGGGTACAGCGTCACTTCGTCGCCCGTCATCACGGGCACCACGACCGATGGAGCGTCCGCCGCGTCGGCCAGCAAGACCACGTCAGCCGGCGTCGCGGCCAGGGTGGTGCCCCGCCAGGGCAGGCCCAGCGCAGTGTCGACGGGGTCAATTCCGAGCCGGCGGCCAATCTCGAGCTCGACGAGCCGCGAGCTGCCGCGGTGGCGCCCCTGCGCCTCGGCCAGCGTCCCGACGGCCAGCGCCGGCTCCTGGGCCACGAGCTCGTCCCACCCCAGGTCGACCAGGTCGGTCAGCGTCAGTGGCCCGGAACGCCCGGAGAACAGGTCGTCCGCCGTCCGGCGTAGCTCGTCCTGCACGAAGGTCATCGTCCACCCGCCCGGGGAAGGCGCAGGACGCGCTCGGCGATGATCGACCGCTGGATCTCGATCGCGCCCCCGTAGATGGTCGCCATGCGGGCGTAGAACCAGTCCGCGCGATGCAGGTTGTCGCGGTCCGCGTCCCCGAGCACGAATCCGGCAGGGTCGAGGAGGCGGAAGAGGTCTTCGACCGCCTGTTCCGTCGTGGCCAGGAGCACCTTGTCCACGGAGATCTCAGGACCTGGGTTCTCGCCGGCGGCCAACCGCCGCACCGTGCGGGCGGCGGCGGAGCGCAGGGCCGTGACGCGGACCCAGGCGTCGGCAATGGCCCGCGCCTCTCCCGGGTTGGGGTGCGGAATGGAGCGCGCGAGCTCGGCCAGGCGGGTGTGGAGGACGCATTGGCGTTGCCAGGCGTACATGCCGCGTTCCCATTGCAGGAGTGTCATGGCGATCCCCCAGCCGTCGTTGACCTCGCCGACGACCCGGTCGCCGGGGACGAACACGTCGTCGAAAAAGGTCTCGGCGAATTCGTTGCGGTCACTGCTGGCCCGGGTCGGTCGCACCTCGATGCCCGGGGAATCAAGGTCGATGAGGAACATGCTGATACCCCGGTGGCCCTCGGGCCCAGTGCGGACCAGGGCGCAGGACTTGTCGGACATGCTGCCGAAGCTCGACCAGAGCTTGTGGCCCGTGACTCGCCAGCCGTCGCCGTCGGGTACGGCTCGGCACCGCAGCGCCGCCAGGTCGCTTCCCGCTTCGGGCTCGGAGAACCCCTGGCACCACACCTCGTCGCCCCGGATGCAGGCGCCGAGGAAGCGCGCGCTGAGCTCGGGCGCAACCAGGACCATCACCGGCCCGAGCACCTCGAGCGTGCCGAGGGGGAGGGGGAGGCGGTACCCCTCGAGGGAAAGGTGCTCGTAGAGCGTGGCCCGCAGCTCGGCGCTGCCGCCGCTCCCGCCGACGGACTCGGGCCAGCCGTGCCGGGTGAACCCGGCGTCCCAGAGCGCCCGCTGGAAGGCCCGGTCGGCGTGCATCGCATCCTCTATGCGCAGTGGCTCGTTCTCGGCGCGCACGGCCGCGTACTCCTCGCCGTGGTTGCGCAGCCATGAGCTCAGTTCCTGGCGCAGCTCGGCCGGCGATGGTGCCGCCACCGCCGTCATGACCCGACACAGACGCAGCGGTGCGGGCCCGCCGCCGGCACGCGAGTCTCGGCCGGTCGGCTGCGGCGCTGGTTGGTCACTCTCACCTCCGCCCCCTCGGCGACAGTCGACGCCAATATCGTAAGGTTCACTATATCGTCGCGCCGCTCAGCCCACAACCGGTGCCATCATCGCCACAGTGCGGCCAGCGCGGCTCGCCGGCCCGCCCGGTCGAGCCCCCGGAGGTCGGCGGTGCCGTGCTCGGTCACGACGACGTCGATGTCGTGCGACGGTGTGGTGACCGGGGCGGCCAGGCGTTCGACGAGGGTGCGGTGGGGCCCGCGCTCGGTCGGCAGCGCCACGATGCTGAGACCTCCGGCGGAGCGGGTGGCACCGAACGCGTAGTCGGGATGCCCCCCGATCCCGGCCACGGCGGAGCCCCCGACCGCCTCGACGTTCACCTGGCCGTCCAGGTCGATCTCGAGTGCGGTGTTCACCGCGATCAGCGGCGGCTCGTCCGCCAGGCGGACGGGATCGTGCGTGTGCTCGACGCGGTCCACGACGGCGCGTCCGGGGGCCCAGTCATAGAGCACATCGGTGCCACCGCTGTAGGGCGCGTAGGCGCGGCCGAGCAGGAGACCCCGCCGGTCGAGCTCCACGACGGCGTCGGACAGCATCCCGGTGTCGACGTGGACCGGGCGGTCGATGGCGTCGATCACGGCCGTGCCCACCGGTCCAGGCCCGTACTGCACCCGCGCCCCCTCGGGGATCAGGCAGACGACGCGTTCGGCGACGGCGCGGTGGACGTCCTGCGGCTCGCCCCACCGGATCTGAGTCGCCGGCGCACTGCTCTGACCCACGACGCGGACCCGCTCGGACGGGATGGGCGGCCCGGCATCGAGCACGGGAATCCCGCTGCGCTCGATCCCGTGCACGTCGGCACCGGCATCGATCGCCGCCCGTATCCAGGCCGATTCGGTGGTGAGGAGGAAGCCGCCGTCCACCGGGGCGACGGGTGCAACCAGGACATCGGGTCGAAGCGGCCCGTCCAGCAACGCCGGGACCGCGCCCAGGCGAACCGTGACATAGCGCACGGCACCGCGGTCGATCGGGCCGCGGAGAGCGAACCCGCCCATCACGGTCGCGACGTCGGCGTAGCCCTCGAGCCCGGGCAGCAGCTGGCCGTCCGGGACCCAGCCGAGGAGGAGGTCCACCGACGCCGGGTCGAACCGTTCGAGGGCCTGCGCCACGGCCGACGAGTCACCGCCCACCCCGTCGGCCACCGCCACCCTGGTGCGAGCGGAGGGCGGGGGCACGGGCTGATGGTAGCGGTATCGGAAGACTTTCGGTACAGTCATCCATAATGGAGCTCCTGGTAGAGCGGTCGGGGGCCGTCGCCCATTTCGTCCTGAACCGCCCGGATGCCTACAACGCCATCGACGCGGCGCTGCGGGACCAATTGCTGGCCGCGCTCGATGCGGCAGAGTCCGACGGCACGACGTGTGTCGTGCTGCGCGGGGTGGGCCGCGGATTCTGCGCCGGCATGGACCTGCGGGCCGGTGGCGCCAACCGCGGCGTCGACCTCGCGCAGGCCATGGCGCGGTCGTCGTCCCGGCTCACCGAACGCTTCCTGCGGTCGAGCGTCCCGATCGTGTCCGCCGTGCATGGCGCCTGCGCCGGCCTGGGGCTCACCCTGGCCCTGGCTGCCGACCATTGTGTGGCGGCCGAGGACGCCCGTTTCGTGGCCGCCTTCGTGGGCCGCTCCCTCGTGCCCGACGGGGCGATCGCGCTCCTGCTGCCCCGCCTGGTCGGCACCGCGCGGGCCCGGCGGATGCTGCTCTTCGGGGACCAGGTCGGCGCGGCCGACGCGTACGAGTGGGGGATGATCGGCGAGCTCGCCGGGGCAGCCGACCTGGTGGAACGGGCCCAGGCGCGGGCCGAGGCTCTCGCCGCACTGCCCACCCACGTGGTGCGCTACACCCGTTCGCTGCTGGCGCGCTCGTTCGACATCGGCCTGGACACGGTCCTCTTCGAGGAGCAGCTGGCGCAGGGCGTTGTCTCCACGTCGGACGACTACGCGGAGGGCGCGGCGGCCTTCTTCGAGAAGCGCCCTCCTCGGTTCACGGGGCACTGAGCAGGCCGGCTGGGGCGATGGATCCGCGCTACTCACCGGAGGCCGAGGAGTTCCGCGGCCGCGTCCGGGCCTTCCTGCGGGACAATCTGCCCGAGGGATGGCAGGGTCTCGGTGCCATCGCCGACCGGCACGAGGCCGACGCCTTTGTCACTGAGTGGCGAGCGACGCTGTACGCCAACGGCCTGCTCGGGTTGGCGTGGCCCACCGAGTTCGGCGGCGCGGGGATGACGAGGCTGGAGCAGGTCGTGCTCACCGAGGAGATGGCCCGGGCTGGCGTGCCCGCCATGGGCTTCAACGACAACATGAGCATAAAGATGCTCGGCGGCACCCTGTTGCGCTGGGGCACCGAGGAGCAGAAGCGCCGCTTCCTGCCCCGCATCCTCTCGGGTGAGGACCTGTGGTGCCAGGGGTTCTCCGAGCCCGAGGCGGGCTCGGATCTGGCCTCGCTGACCACCCGTGCTCTGCTCGACGGCGACCACTGGGTGATCAACGGCCAGAAGCTGTGGACGTCCAAGGCGCGCGAGGCCAACTGGATCTTCGTGTTGGCCCGCTCGGATCCCCACGCTCCCAAGCACAAGGGGATCACCTTCCTCCTGGTAGAGCTGGACCAGCCCGGAGTGGAGATCCGCCCCATACGGGCGTTGTCGGGCGAGAGCGAGTTCAACGAGGTCTTCTTCCACGACGCCGTCACGCCGGCCGACCACGTGGTGGGCGAGGTGCACGGGGGCTGGGCCGTCGCCACCTCACTCCTCGGGCTCGAGCGCGGCGAGGAGGCTGCGACCAACCCGATCCTGTTCCGGGCCGAACTCGACCGGCTGGTCGCCATGGCCGCGGCACGCGGGCGGCTGCACGACCCGGTGATCCGGGACGAGGTCTCGCGGGCCTACGCCCGCTGCGAGATCATGCGCTTCTTGGGCCTCCGCATCCTGACCGGGGTCCTGCGCGACGGCGTCCTCGGCCCCGAGTCCTCCATCTCCAAGCTCTATTGGAGCGAGTACCACCAATCCGTGACGTCGCTCGCCCTCAAGGTCCTCGGACCGGACGCTCTGACGGTGGAGGGCCGCGGGCCGCTGCGGTCCTGGAGGGCGGATGATCCGGGCGCCCCCAACACGAGCGGGTCCTGGCTCGGTGCGTTCTGGAACGCCACCGCGGGCACGATCTACGCGGGCGCGTCGCAGATCCAGAAGAACATCCTCGCCGAGTCGGTGCTGGGGTTACCCCGTTGACGCGGTGTTACAGCTCGGTGCCAACGGTGTCGGCGAAGCGGCGCAGCTCGTCGATCACCCGGGCCGCGTCACCCCAGACCATCAGGTCGCAGTCGTGCACGCCGAGGTCGGCGTAGGCGCGCAGGACGCCCGGGTCGTCTCTCGGCGAGGCCGCCGCGACGATGCGCAGATCCTCGTAGGGCCGGCCGACCTCTGCGCAGGCGGCGCGCAGCTTGTCCAGCCGCTCGGCCAGCGCGTCGGGTGAGACCGCGACGTGGGGGTTCTTGATCGTCTCCTCGTTGCGGACGACGGCGGCCCAGCCGTCGGCCCACTCGGCGACCCGGCGCAGGGCCATGTCGCCGTACCCGCCGAGGAGGATCGGGATGGAGCCACGCGGTGGGGAGGGGTGAAACCCCGCCTCGACGTGTGCGTAGAACTCGCCGTGATGTGCCGCCACGCCGTCACTCCAGGCGGCCCGCATCACCGACACATGCTCACGGAGCCGGGCGTGCCGGCGCTCGAATGGCACGCCGACGGCGTCGAACTCCTCGCGCATCCAGCCAGCGCCGACGCCGAGGACCATCCGACCCCCTGCGAGGGCATCGATCGTGGCCAGCTCCTTGGCCAGCACGACGGGTGCCCGGTAGGTGGCGATGAGCACGCGGGTGCCGAACTCGATCCGATCTGTCACGCCGGCCAGCACACCCATGAGCGCGACCGGATCGAAGTAGGGGTCGGCCGGGTCGAGCGGGTAGGTCCCGGCCGCCGCGAACGGGTACGGGCTGTCGAGGTGCGAGGGCGTGAACAGGTGGTCGAACAGCCACAGCGAGCCGTAGCCCACCTCTTCCGCCGCGACGGCGACGTCCACGATGCCGCGGGCGGTGGCGTACCGACCCGCATGAGGCAGGTGGATGCCCATCCGCATCAGGTCGACCACTCCTTCAGCAGCTCGTCGACGGTCGTGAGGCGGGCCACGAACGCCAATCCGTGCTTGAGCATGGATGCATGGTGGTCTGGTGGGGTGCCGATGCAGGAGTCCGCCGGGATGGTGACGGCGAAGTCCTCGTCGGCCGCGCCCACCGCGACGAGCGGGATGGCCAGGTTCGTCGACACGCCGGCCACGACGACCTCGTCGACCCCCATGTTGCGCAACATGGCCAGGACCTCGGTGCGGTGCACGGGGGAGATGCCCTGGTGCC
>Ga0181523_10005606_pt1 | contig 10305 bp, 9 predicted proteins | sample PEATcosm2014_Bin_43_FD_119752 | JGI IMG/M metagenome (GOLD analysis project Ga0181523, IMG submission 119752) | Peatland microbial communities from MTU Mesocosm Facility, Houghton, MI, USA - PEATcosm2014_Bin05_30_metaG | ecosystem: Environmental > Terrestrial > Soil > Wetlands > Peat | place... | reverse complement strand
GACCGCCTCGGCGATCTGCAATAGTTCGAGTTTGTTGGCGCTTACGGTCGCCATCGGTTAGTCTCCCTTACGTTGGTTGTGCTTGCTCCTGCGCAGCGCTTCGGAAACGAGCGCGTCGGTGAGAACAAGCTTGGCTTCCATCATGTCTTCGATCCGCAGCAAAACGTCGGAGTTCTCGTTTACCGCAGCGTCACTGCGGCGGATGCGGGCACACTCGCCTTCGGTTCCGGCGAGCTCGCCGCGAAATCGCCGGCGGCCATCGATCGGCGCCTGCATCTCAACCTGAGCGACCTGGCCGGCATAGCGATCAAAATCCGAGCGCCGCACCAGCGGCCGGTCGATGCCGGGCGATGAAATCTCCAGCTGATAAGCGCCTTCGATCGGATCGGTGACATCAAGCACGGGCGACAAGGCCCGCGACGCGGCTTCGCAATCTTCTATCGTCATGGTGCCGTCCGGCCGCTCGGCCATGATTTGGACGGTACAGCCGGCAGAGCCGGATATGCGCACCCGAACAAGCCGATAACCCAGTGCGGCCAGCACCGGGTCGGCCAAAGCGGCAACGCGCGCCGCCCGACCGGGCTCAATGATGAGTCGCGGCTCGTCGGTAAAACCCTCAAGCGAAACACTCGTCGGCCTATCGTCCATACTGTTCGGCCATTCATCCCAAACGTGGACTGCAAAACGCCGTCTGGCCTCAGGTAATAAAAAAGAGCGGGTCCCAGGGGAACCCACTCTCAAAACCGCTCGGATCATCCGACCGTTATGAGGTATCCATGACGGATCCGGCAAATATAGCGGTTTGCCGTGCGGTTGCAAGGGCAGTTCAGGGATCGGTAATCAGTAGCCGCTAATCAATAAATAAGACGAGGCCGAAAAGGGCCTCATACCGATCCCCGACCATTGATGACTGGTGCCTGAATGGGTGCCGCCCTTTCGCTGATTCCAGAACTCGAAGACGTTCTCCAGCGTGGTTCGCGGCAAAAGCGCGCCGAAGCATTGCGGCGCGTTACGACGTTATTTCTTGACGGCGCGAAGAGCTACAGCGACGCCCACGTCGACCTGTTCGATGATGTCTTCGCGCTGCTCATCGAGGAAATCGAGACCAAGGCGCGCGCCGAACTCTCCCATTGCCTTGCGACGGTCAGCAACGCGCCGGTCAAGGTTCTGCGCATCCTGGCCGATGACGACGATATCGCGGTTGCCGGTCCGGTGCTCAACTTGGCGCCGCGCTTGGCCGAGGCCGATCTCGTCGATGTCGCCAAGACCAAGAGTCAGGCCCATCTGCACGCCATAGCCACGCGGCAGGCGCTCGGCGAGGCGGTCACCGACGTGCTGGTGCGGCGCGGCGATCGCGAGGTGGCGCGCAGCCTCGCCGACAATCGCGGCGCGCGTATTTCCGAAACGGGCTTTTTTCGTCTGGTCAAGCGCGCCGAGAACGACGGAATTCTTGCCGAGAAGGTCGGACTGCGGCCCGATATTCCGCCGCAGCTGTTCCGCGAATTGCTGACGCGAGCCACTGCGGTCGTGCAGAAGCGGCTGCTTGCCTCGGCGACGCCGAAACAGAAGGCGGAAATTCGCCGCGTCTTGGAGAAAGTCTCGCACGAGGTCGGCGCACGCGTTGGCCCGCGCGATTACCGAGCCGCGCAGCGCGTGGTCTTGAGCCTGCATCGGGCTGGCCGCATGAACGAGGCGGCGTTGGCCGCGTTTGCCGGCGATGGCAAATACGATGAGACGGTCGTTGCCCTTGCCGCACTTTCCAAAGTGCCGATCAACGTTGCTGACCGGCTGATGGCCGGCGAACGGCCCGATCCCGTCCTGATCCTATGCAAGGCGGCCGGCATGACCTGGCCGACGGTGAAGGCCGTCATCACGATACGTCCCGACGGCAAGCCGCCGTCAAGTTTGGGCGTCGATTCCGCTTTCGCCAATTATGACCGGCTGTCGGCTTCCACCGCCCAGCGTGTGGTGAGGTTCTGGCAGGTGCGGCAAAACCAGCAAAATCGATAGCCGGCACCGGGCGATCGTTTAGATTCTCCGGAAGATCAGAAAACACGAGGCGCGTTCTTCGCGCGCGGCCTTGGCGTGATAGCGCGTTCCCGCGAAACCGGGCCACGGTCTGCGCCAGTCGTCGGCGCATTCTGCGGTCCACGCGAAAGCATGCGATCGGATAAATCGCTGCAGCGTCCAGCTGGCATAATCGGCAATATCGGTCACGAAACGGAATTCGCCCTGCGGCCGCAAGATGCGGGCCAGTTGCGCAATCATGTCATCTTGAACGAAACGGCGTTTCCAATGCCGCCGCTTCGGCCAGGGATCGGGGTGAATCAGGTCGATGCGCGCCAATGAACTATCAGGAAGCCACGCGATCAAGCCGATGGCGTCATCGAAATGCAGACGCACATTACGTAGCCCATTGCTTTCGATCCCGGCGAGCGCCTTGGCCATGCCGTTGACGAACGGTTCGACGCCGATAAAGCCGGTCCGTGGCTCGTCCTGCGCACGAGCGATCATCGCTTCGCCGCCGCCAAAGCCGATTTCGAGATCGACATTGGCGACGGGGCTCGGAAACAGTTCGCCGAGTTCGGCAGGAGCGGGATTGGAGAGATTGAGCGCCAGCTCCGGCAACAACGTCGCAAACAGCCGCGCTTGGTTCGGGCGCAGCTTATGACCCTTGCGCCGTCCGAAAAACGCGCGGGGTTGGATGGCCTGGCGTTCTACCACCGTCGTGCTCCGCAAAGCGGAGCGTCCAGTAAACACCGGTCGCGATGAAGATGCACGGCCGTGCCCCATTGGCCGCGCGGCGTCGCTGAATCGCCCGCCTTCGCGAACGATTGCCGCCTTACCGCAGCGCGCGCTTGAGCGCGTCGGCAAGGTCCGTGCGTTCCCAGGAAAAGCCGCCGTCTTTGTCGGGCGCGCGGCCGAAATGGCCGTAAGCGGCCGTGCGACGATAGATCGGCCGACTGAGCTTAAGTGTACGCCGGATATTGGTCGGCCGCAGCGGAAACAGCTCCGGCAAAAGCTTTTGCAATTTTGCTTCTTCCACCTTGCCGGTGCCATGCGTGTCGACCAGAAGCGACATCGGGTCGGCGACGCCGATCGCATAGGCGATTTGGATGGTGCAGCGCTCCGCAAGCCCGGCGGCCACCACGTTCTTAGCGAGGTAGCGTGCGGCATAGGCGGCCGAGCGATCGACCTTGGTCGGATCCTTGCCCGAGAATGCGCCGCCGCCATGCGGTGCATAGCCGCCGTAGGTATCGACGATGATCTTTCTGCCGGTGAGACCGCAATCGCCGTCGGGGCCGCCGATGACGAAATTGCCGGTGGGATTGACCAGGAAATCACTCGACTTCTTCGGCATCCAACCGCCCGGCAGCGCCGCGGCGACCGTGTCCTCGATCATGTCGCGGATCATGCCCGGAGAGTATTTCTTGCCGTTGCGGGTCTGCGCGTTGTGTTGTGTCGAGACCACCACTTTGGTGCAGCCGACCGGTTCGCCCTCGACATATTTTACGGTCACCTGGCTTTTGGCGTCGGGCTGTAGATCGAATAAGGCGCCCGAGCGGCGCTTCTCCGACAGCACTTTCAGGATCTTGTGCGCGAAATAGATCGGCGCCGGCATGAACGAGCCCTTCTCGTAGACTTCGCTCTCGGTGCAGGCAAAACCGAACATCATGCCCTGGTCGCCGGCGCCTTCCTGCTCGCCGCTTTTCTTCTTCTTGGCATCGACGCCCATGGCGATGTCGGGAGATTGGCCGTGCAGCAGCACCTCGACGTCGGCGCCGTAATAAGAGAAGCCGTCTTGATCGTAACCGATGTCCTTGACCACATTGCGCGCAATGTCGGTGATCATCTCACGATTGATCACCGCCTTTTCACCGTGTTTGTGAAACAGCGGCGCCTGGCCGCGGCCTTCACCCGCAACGATGATCTTATTGGTCGTACACATGGTCTCGCAGCCGAGCCGCGTGTTGACCGCGCTCTCGTCGGCAATGCCGAGCTTGACGTCATTCTCGATAAACGCGTCGAGTACGGCGTCGGAAATTTGATCGCAGACCTTGTCCGGATGACCCTCCGACACGGACTCGCTTGTGAATAGATAGTTGGCGCGTCGCACGGCGAAACACTCCCCTCATTACCGGCCTTGAAGTCACAGGCCTTCGGCTGGCCCGCGCGCAGCTTAGGCCGCGCGAAACCACGTGGTTGTTGCAGTGTACCCCTGCGCGGTCAAGATGTGGGCTAAAGGTGGGCGATTACCTGAGCCGGATCGAGCAAGCTTTCTACGCCGCCCATGGAAAGCGAGGTTTCCCTTAGCGCTTGTCGCGGCCGGCGATCTGTTCGACGAGGTCGACAATACGCCGGCGCAGTTTTGAATCATCGATGCGCATGAACGCCTTCGTCAGCGCCAAGCCGTCCGAGGTGGCGAGAAAGTCGGACACGTAAGCCGGCGACGGCGCCTCGCCCATTCCCTCGTGCTTGCCCGAGGTCACCGCGCTTGGGGCGCCTTCGAAGAAGAATGAAACGGGGACTTGGAGGATGTGCGAGATCTGTTGGAGCCGGCTGGCCCCGATCCGGTTGGTGCCCTTCTCGTACTTCTGCACTTGTTGGAAGGTGAGATCGAGCGCGTCTCCGAGCTTTTCCTGGCTCATGCCAAGCATCATGCGGCGCATGCGTACGCGGCTACCGACATGCTTGTCGGTCGGATTCGGCGCCTTCTTAGCTAACATGGCCATCTCAACTCAACTCCTGTGACCCGTCCTTTATCGCAAAAGGCATAGCAATAGAAAACAAATCTGTCACACTCGAAACCACTTTTTGTAACGAGCGGCATGTACAAGATTCTATTGAATTTGTTGCATTCTCATTGAATGAGCAGAACCGCGCATAGCTGCCACCCCGAATAACGTCGCATTACACATCTGTTGCGCGTCTCAGTTGCGTGCGGATGGCGGCGAACAGCCGTAGGTCGTTACGAGGACTATTTTTGCGCCCTTCTGCAACCTGTTCACGATCTTTGTTAGCCATACAAGTTGGTCGGCCGCGATCAGATTTATACCATTTGCGTTCGCAGTCGCCGGCGCACGACGGCGATAAACGCGATTAGAACGACGATGAAGGTGGGTGCATCGCCGACGCGGGCGTAAACCGGCGCGGCGATCGCTCGCGGCAACGGCGCGTCAAGCACGCCCTCGGCTGCCAGCGGCAACGAGTTGATTATCCGGCCTACCGGATCCACGACGGCTGATATGCCGGTATTGGCCGCGCGCGCCAACGGCAGGCCAAGCTCGATAGCGGTCACGCGCGCTTGCTGAAAATGCTGATACGGTCCGGTAGAAACCCCGAACCAGCCGTCGTTGGTCACGTTGACGATCCAGCCGGGCCGCTTGCCCTGCGGCATCACCTCGCCCGGGAAAATGACCTCGTAACAGATCAGCGGCAGCGCAATCGGAGCGCCCGGAACGGCGATGAGCCGGTGGCGGTCGCCCGCGAGGAATCCACCGCGTTGCTGCGTCAGTTCCTCCAGGCCGAGCCGTTCGAGAAGGTGCTCGAACGGCAAATATTCGCCGAACGGAACGAGGTGGACTTTGTCGTAGACAGCGGCGATCGAACCGGCGTGATCAATAACGTAGATCGAATTGTAAACTCCGGATTGCGCGGGATTGTCCGGGTCGGCGAGCCGGATGGCGCCGGTGATCAGCACCGAACCTTGCGGCAACAAATTGGTGATCTGCGCGAGCGCGGCGGCTTCGCGAGTCAGAAAAAACGGAAACGGCGATTCCGGCCAGATCAGTTGCGTCGTGCCGCTCATGCCTTGCGATTGCGCGCTCGACGCGCGGCTGGACAGGGCGACATAGCGATCCATCACCTCCTGTTTGGCCGCGTAATTGAAGCGCACGTCCTGCTGCAAGTTCGGCTGCATAATGCGCAAATGCACACCATCGACCAGCCGCGTCGGCGTGCGAGCGAGCCGCCAGGCACCGAATCCACCAAGCGCGGCGAGGACTGCGATGCCAAGGGCAAGTGGCAGCCATGGGCGTCGGATCTCGCTGGGGTCGTCGCTGAGTGTCGCGGGGCTGGCGAATACGATAACGGCGATGAAAGTAAGGCCCCAAATGCCGAATACCGAAGCGGCTTGTGCCAAAGCCAGTGGCGCGGTCAGTGCATAGCCGAAGGCGTTCCAGGGAAAACCGGTGAATAGGTGGCCGCGCAACCATTCCGAAGCCGTCAGCGTTACGCCCAAAGCTATGATGCGTATCGCGCCGCGGGCCCACAGCATGCGCGCCAGCGCGACACCGAGCGCGGTGTAGACGGCCAGCACCGCCGGCAGGCCGATGACCGCAATCGGCAGCAGCCAACCGAAGGTCGGGGCGTCGACCAGAAAAGCGTAACCGATCCAATAGAGACCGGCGAGGAAGTAGCCGAAGCCGAACCACCAACCAGTCACCGCCGCAGCAGTCACTCCGTTCCAGCGACCCACTCCGGTGCCGTCGATCAGCCAGACCAAGGTCGGGAAAGTCAGAAACAAGATTGGCCAGGCGTCGAACGGCGCCATCGCCAGCGCCGAAAGTGCGCCGGCCGCGAGCGCGATTATCCGGCGCCGCCAGCCCCAGGACAGCACGATGGCGTGAATCAGCCGCTTCACGATGCCCGCGACGTGTTCGGGTTCGGCCGATTGGTTTCGTCGCGCGGGGCTGCCGCTCGGACTGGCGGAGTTTTTGATAGCCCAGGGAATTCGCGCGCGGTGGCAGGACGACGGTCCTTGCGGAGGTAGATCCGCACCCGCTTGACTCGGCGCGGGTCGGCGTCCAGCACCTCGGCCTCGAACGGTTCCGGTCCCGGTACGAGCTCACCGCGCACCGGCACATGTCCGGCTTTGGTGACAAGATAGCCGCCGAGCGTGTCGACCTCATGCGCAACCTCGCCGACATTGAACTCCTCGCCAATCGCGGCGCGGACGTCGTCAAGGCTGGCGCGGCCGGCGGCCAGGAACGAGCCGTCGTTCTGCCGCGTGACCGCCGGACCCTCATACTCGTCATGCTCGTCTGCGATATCGCCGACAATGAGTTCGACCAAATCCTCGATCGATACCAACCCATCGCTGCCGCCGTATTCGTCGATGACGAGCGAGAGGTGAATGCGCGTTGCCTGCATCTTGGCGAGCAGATCGAGCGCCGGCATAGACGGCGGCGCGTAGAGAATCTCGCGGACGATTTTCGCCGATGTCAGCGGCAGCGAAAGATCGATATTCGCAAAATCGAGACCGCTGGCGTGGGCCTGCTCACCCCGCTCGGCGCCGGTCGGCTGTTGCGCGGCACGCGCCGCCATGAACGCGATCAGATCGCGGATGTGGACCATGCCGGTCGGATCGTCGAGCGTGTCGTTAAAGACCACGAGCCGCGAATGTCCGGCGACCTCGAAGACTTTGACCAGATCGCCAAGTGCGATGTCTTGCTGCACGGCGACGATATCAGCGCGCGGCACCATGATGCGCTCGATCCGGGTTTCCCGCAGGCCGAGGATATTCTTCAGCATCGCGGCCTCTTCGGGCGAAAAACCCGATTGCGGCTGCTCGCCGGTGAGGACAAGTTCCAGATCCGCGCGCGTCGAGGCCGCCTTCCAACCAAACAGGATGCGCATGACACGCGTCAGCCAGCCTTCCGGGGGCTCGCCTGGTTCCGGCGCCACCATCGGAAGCCCGGCGTGTGCGTTCTCGGCCGGTTCGGCGGATTGAGGGGATAAAGCCATCGACGATTTCGCCATCAGACGTGGTGTTGGAAGACTTGAAGTTGAATCTCAGGATTTTTGCGGAAGTTTTGCGGCGTGTGTGGTTCCGCGTTTAACCGGCCGCTTATGCCTTGGCGGTCTTGGCCGATATGGATCCGGGATCGCGAGCTGGCGGAGAATTTCGCGCTCGACTTGTTCCATCGCCAGCGCCTCTTTGGGTCGTTCGTGATCGTAACCGACCAAATGCAGGAAACCGTGCACGGCAAGGTGGGCGAGGTGATGGGCAAGCGGTTTACGTTCGGAGCGGGCCTCCCGGGCGATGGTCTCAAAGGCAAGGATAATGTCGCCGAGATGCTTGCCCGCCGCATTTTTCGTCGGGAATGACAGCACATTCGTGGCCGCATCGACGCCCCGCCAGTCCCGGTTAAGCTCGCGAATTGCCGAATCATCGGTCAGAACGATAGCAAGCTCCGTTCCCCTTGTTGACAGCGTGGTTGCCGCTCGTGTGACTGCACTCCGTACGATCGATTCCAACTTTTCGGCGTCTTTCCACCGGTCGCTCGCGACAAGTACGTCGATCGCCAGCGCGGTGTGCGCCGCGCGCGTCATTCCCGGCGCTCGCGCTTCTTCGCCGCTTCCCGATCATAGGCTGCGACGATGCGCGCGACGAGTTCGTGGCGGATAACGTCCGCTGCGGTAAAGCTGACATAGCCGATGCCTTCGACGCCTTCGAGGAGCCGCACCGCATCGGCAAGGCCCGACGTTTGACCCGGCGGCAAATCGACCTGGCTCGGGTCGCCGGTCACCACCATCCGGCTGTTCTCGCCAAGCCGGGTGAGCAGCATTTTCATCTGCATCGCGGTCGTGTTTTGCGCCTCGTCGAGAATGATGGCTGCATTCGACAACGTGCGGCCGCGCATAAAGGCGAGCGGTGCGATCTCGATCTCGGTGGTCTGCAATGCGCGCTCGACAATGCGCGCATCCATCAGGTCGTAGAGCGCGTCGTAGATCGGCCGCAGATAGGGATCAACTTTCTCGCGCATGTCGCCGGGCAGAAAGCCGAGCCGCTCGCCCGCCTCCACCGCCGGCCGCGACAATACGATGCGATCGACTTCCTTGCGTTCGAACAGTTGCACGGCGTGCGCTACCGCAAGCCAGGTCTTGCCGGTCCCGGCCGGGCCGGTTGAGAACACCAGCGCGTGGCGCTTAAGCGCGCGGATATAGGCGTCCTGCGCCGCGGTGCGGGCGCGGACGCGGCGCTTGCGCAGATTGATTTCCTCGTAGTTCTCCCGTGCCGCGGGATCGAAATCGAACAGTGAACCCTGCGACAATGCGAGCCGGATGGTGCCGTCAACGTCGCCCTGAACGAGTTCATCGCCGCGCTTGAGCCGCTCGTAAAGGCTTTCGAGCACGCGGCGGGCCTGATCGCAGGCATCGCGGCTACCCTCGATGGTGAGGCTGTTGCCGCGCGAATTGGCGACGACGCCGAGCCGGCGCTCGATCAATGCAAGATTTTGGCCGTACTGCCCGAACAAGCTCGAGGCGAGGCGGTTGTCGTCGAAGGTGAGGGCGACCTGCGTCGCATTATTCGGCGCGACGAATACCGACTGATCCGTTTCATTTGCTGCCAAGTCAGGCTCCTGCGGGAAGCAAGGCGGGCTCCGATGCGAATATTTGCGGGGCGTTCGGCGCAAGCGCGCCGAATAGGCTGTTGCTAGCGATTTCGGTGATCGTCACCGCGGCGATCTCGCCAATCAGCGAGACGGGCGCGGTGACCTGCACAGGCTGGAGATAGGGCGATCGGCCAACCAGCTGTCCGGCGTGGCGGCCGGCCCGTTCGAACAGCACGCTGAAGCTGCGGCCGAGACAGCGGCGATTGAACGCGGCCTGATTGCGGTCGATCGCGCGTTGCAGGCGCTGCAAGCGCTCCGACTTAATTTCCTCGTCGACCTGATTATCCATATCGGCGCCGGGTGTTCCGGGCCGCGGCGAATATTTGAAAGAGAATGCGCCAGAAAAACCGATCTCATCGATCAAGCCGAGCGTGGCGGCAAAATCGCTTTCGCTTTCGCCGGGAAAGCCGACGATGAAATCGCTCGTGAGCGCGAGATCGGGCCGTGCGTCGCGCAGGCGTCGCACGATATCGAGATAGTCTGCGCAGCTGTGGCGGCGGTTCATCGCCGCAAGAATGCGATCAGAACCCGATTGGATCGGCAAATGCAGCTGCGGCATGAGCTTATGCAAATCGCGATGCGCCGCTAATAGGTCATCGCCCATGTCACGCGGATGACTGGTCGTGTAGCGCAGCCGGCCGATGCCGCTGACCTGCGCCAGATGATAGAGAAGCTGCGCCAGCGACCACGGCCGTCCATCCGGCCCTTCGCCGTGATAGGCGTTGACGTTCTGGCCGATCAGCGTCACCTCACGCACGCCGGCTGCCGCCAGATGTTCGATTTCGACGAGAATTTTCTGCACCGGGCGCGAGATTTCGGCGCCACGCGTGTAGGGCACGACGCAGAAGGTGCAGAATTTGTCGCAGCCCTCCTGCACGGTGACAAAAGCGCTGACGCCACGGGCTCG
>Ga0181523_10005605_pt1 | contig 10305 bp, 2 predicted proteins | sample PEATcosm2014_Bin_43_FD_119752 | JGI IMG/M metagenome (GOLD analysis project Ga0181523, IMG submission 119752) | Peatland microbial communities from MTU Mesocosm Facility, Houghton, MI, USA - PEATcosm2014_Bin05_30_metaG | ecosystem: Environmental > Terrestrial > Soil > Wetlands > Peat | place... | reverse complement strand
TTCGTCTGCGGCGAGGTTTTTTGCCTGGCGCAGGGTGAACAGCCGACGGCAGCGGAAAAGCAGTCGGCGACAACGATCGTTCTTCCGCCGTCGCCAAAGGCGCTATTGCCCGATGAGTTTGACGGATGGGCGGCGACAGGGCCATCGGCGGTGCTGACCGACGCGGCGCAGGCCGACCCGGCCAATGCGGCAGCGCTGAAGGAGTATGGGTTTAATGCCGCAGTGCTGGCCAACTACAAGCGCGATGGCGACACGCTGAGCCTGCGCGCACTGCGATTCGACGACGCGAGCGGAGCTTACGGCGCCTACACTTATTACCGCCAAAATGGCTGGCCCAGGGAGGACATTGGGACGGGAGCGGCCTCGGACGAGAAGCGGGTTTTGTTCTGGAAAGGTACGACCGTTGTGGATGCGACGTATTCGCGCATCGGGCCAATGACGGCCGGGGAACTTCGCGAGATTGCAAAGCAGCTTCCAGTGCCGACGGGAAACCGCGGGATGATTCCACCCATTCTGGCTAACCTGCCGCAGGAGAGGCTTGACGGGCAGACGACGCACTATGCGGAGGGTCCGGCGGGCTACACGGGATCCGGGGGCGTTCTGCCGGCGTCGCTGGTGGGGTTCGACAAGGGCGCGGAAGCGGTGACGGCGAACTACTCGCTGATCTCGGGCCCGGCGACGCTGACCATTATCGACTACCCCACGCCGCAGATTGCCGAAGCGCAGGAGGCGGCCATTCGCGCCTATCTGAAGGCCGGGAGCCAGGCGCAGCCGGCGTGGCCCAAGCCATTGACCGACTCCGACCAGGCATCGCTGGAGGTGCGGCATAGCGGCCCGCTGGTGGTCCTGGTGAGCGGCGACGCGGTGCCTGACGACAGCCACCGCCTGCTCGAGTCCGTGCACTTTGAGGCGAACCTGACGTCGATTCCGCAACCGGTGGAGTCAGAGGTGGAAAAGACCAGCAAACTGCTGATGGGGATCGCCGTGCTGACGATCATCGGGGCTGCGGCGGCCATCGTGCTGGGAGGGTTCCTGGGAGGCGGAAGGGCGCTTTACCGACTGTCACGGGGCAGACCGATCTCGTCGGTCTACGATGAAGAGTTTATTCATCTCGATTTGGCGGAGAAGTGGGTGGAAAGGATCGAGGTGATTGAGGTCGTTGAAGGTCCGCATCCGAAAGGTTAATGCTGCTTTCGGGTTGTGGAAAAAGGGACTTAAACCCGAAGAAACACCGCGAAATCACGGGAAATGCCGGAAAAGCTGAGGCGAATGATTAGCGAACAAATCAACCCTTTCGATGGAAGGGTGGCATTGTTAAAGTATTGAAACAAAATTACTTATTTTCACAAACATTTTCTCTTGACACTCGTTCCCCCCGCTCCTAGTATGCAGCCAGAAAGTTCTGATGGCTTTGCCTCCGTTGGAACTATTCTCCCTGAGGAGAGAGCTGCCCTGTTGCCGGGCGGCTCTTTCCGTTTGTTGGGCCGCTAACCCGCCTTTGCGGACTGTTCGATCCCGGGAGGCGCGGATTCGGTCCAGGACTCGCCACACTGCTCGCATTTCCAGGAATTCGCGGGGTCCACGGCTTCGAGAACGGGGTCACTGGCACCGCACTTCGGGCATGAAGGCGGAACGAATTCGGGAACTTCAGTTTCAGACTCTGCAACGACCTCGGGCGGGATGGGACGCGCGGCGATGGTACGCGCCTGCTCGAGCTGATCCGCGGCGACAAGGACGCGCGGATAGGAAAGGCCTAAGCCCGTGTAGCGAGAGCGCGTGGCCGGGTTCTCAATCCAGCTTTCAATGCCTGCCTGCTTCAGTGCTTCAGAGAGCTCGCTCGCCTGTTGCGACGTGTCGCACTCGCACAATGGCGTCTTCCACGTGTACTCAACTGGGCCATCTTCCTGGCTGGCGGCGGGCGTGTCAGGAACGAGTTCCGGCGGGCGCCCAAAAGCGATGATGGGGTTGACTGTCGGGTCATGAATCGACGCGCTGCCGCCGATTGCAACGGGCGAGGCGAGCGGAGCATTTGAGGCAAGCGGCGCGGGGCTCGCAGTCTCCGGGTCGCCGAGGCCGCGGCTCCTCATCTCGGTGCGCAACACCTGCTGCGCAGTTTCAGTCAGATCGTTGAAGTCCGCGGCCAGCTCGCGCAGCTCGTCGTCGCCGAGTTCGCGATAGTGCGCGGTGAGTCTTTGCCATTCATCGATTGGGTTGGATTGCATGGGCAGCATTGTAGCGCGGAATCGGCGGCTGCGAGCAGCTACGCACGGCTTTACCTCGATCCGGCGCGACGATACAATCGAAAGGCAGGACAATCGAAAGGCGGGACAACCAGAAACGCAGGCCGACGTAGCTCAGTTGGTAGAGCAGCTGATTCGTAATCAGCAGGTCGTCAGTTCAAGTCTGACCGTCGGCTCCAGATTCAAGCAGAAGACAGGACGGGTGACGGCATGGCTTCTTGAGGACGAGAGGCCATTTTTATTGAGGGAAATTGGGGCGCAGGAGGGAGGCGTTATCAAGGTTTTGCCGCAAGCCCAGGGCGGTTGACCACAGGCCGCCGAATTCAGTATCAAGACAGAGTCATGATACGAACCATTTTGAATGCTGTTCTTGCCGTTGCACTGGCCGCATCGGCCGGTCCTGTAGTCACAACCATTCCCGCACAGGGACAAAACGCGCCTTCGACACCCACACCTTCGAAACCGGCAACGGATGCCAATTCCGGGCGCCGGCAATTAGACAAGTATCTGGACGACATTGCATCACGAGATGAGGCTGTCCGGTCCGCGAAAGTTGCGGCAATCCACACACTGGCCGAAGCGGAAGCGCGGCAGGCGGAGATCCGAAAGGAGATCCAATCGCTGATTGGACCACTACCAGAGCGCACCCCGCTGGATGCGCAGGTGATAGGGGAAACGCAGGCTGACGGTTTTCGGATCCGCAAAGTGGTGTATGAAAGCCAGCCGGGATTTCCGGTGACGGCGCTGGTCTATTTGCCTAGCGATAAAAGCGAGGGGCAGAAGCACGCAGCCATTCTGTTGACGCCGGGTCACCAGGAGAACGGCAAGGTGAGCGATGCGGCGATGGCGGCGCTTTTCGCGCTGAATGGATTTGTGGTGCTCTCCTACGATCCGATCGGCGAGGGTGAGCGGCTGCAGTATCCCGATCCGGCAAAGCCCGCCACATCTATGTTGGCGGGGCCAACAGGAGAACACGGCGAGGCCAGCCTTCAGCCGATGCTGATTGGCGACAGCTTTGCCCGATACGAGCTGTGGGACGCGATGCGGGGCATCGATTACCTGGAAGGGCTACCGGAGGTGGATGCCAAGCACATAGGCGCGACGGGATGCTCGGGCGGGGGGACGGTCACCGCGCTGGTTGGCGCGCTCGATCCACGGGTGGCGGCAGTGGGCGTGGCATGCTACATCACGTCGTTCGATACTCTGCTGCCGTCGATGGGTCCGCAAGACGCGGAGCAGTCGATCCCGAATTTTATTTCTTCGGGGCTGGGCTTTCCGGATTGGATCGAGTTGGCAGCGCCCCGGCCGTACGCAGTGATTTCGACATACCAGGATATGTTTCCCTACGACGGGGCGCGCGACACCGTGGTCGAGGCCCGCCGCTTCTATTCGATCTTCGATCCGGAAAGTGCGGGAACAACATTTGGGGCGATCCCGCAATCGGTGCCACGCACTCCGTATGGACCGGCGTTGGACGCCGATACTACCAACCACATTTCACCTTCCGCCAAGTTGCAATTCATCACCGGCCCAGGCGGACATGGCGCGCTGAAGCCTATCATGGCCAGCATTCTGAGCTTCTTCATCCGTAATCTCCAGCCGGGCGCGGACCCGGATGGCTTCGTAGAACCCGCAGCGTATCTTCAGATGGACGCGAACAACCCGTTGAACAAGATCCCTAACGACGCGTTTATCGTAACGCGGACCGGCCAGGTGGCCACGAGTTTTCCAAATTGCAAGACGGTCTTCACGTTGAACCTGAAGCGAGCGGCGGAGGTAATTTCCGCGAAGCGGCCGCTGCTCTCAGGCGAAAAGCTGGCTGACGCCATTCGCGAGCTTACCGGCGCAGCGGCGAAGCCGGGAGCGACGAAGTTCGACACGAATCTGTTGCAGGCAAGATCAGGCGCGATTCTGTTGCCCAGCGACGGAATCGGCCTGGAGGGAGAGATTGCGGTTCCCCGCACCCCCGGGCGGCATCCTGCCGTTCTGCTGCTGACGCCCGACTCAATCGATGGGACCAGCAAGATCGCGCGCCTGAACAAGGCAAAGTTCGAAGCGCTCGCCTCGCGAGGCGACGTTGTTCTGGCGCTGACGCCGAGGCCTTCGCCGCCGGGAACGGAGGAAGCGCTGTCGCCGCAGCTCGGTCCGTTTTATCGGCTTAGCCTTCGCGCCGATCTAGTCGGCCGCACGCTGGTGGGGCTGCGCACGGACGATGTGATTCGCGCCGTGGATTACCTGGCCAGCCGAAGCGATGTGGACGCGGTCCGCATTTCGGCGGTGGCCAGCGGTCACGAGGGGCTGGTTCTGCTTCATGCCGCAGTGCTCGACCGCCGGTTGCGGCACATCGCCGTCGATCACGAGCTCTCGAGTTATCGTAGCTTGCTGAATGCGCCCATGCCGGTTGACGCCGCGGAAGACGTGGTTCCGGGAGTGCTGCTGCGCTACGATCTTGGCGACGTGAAGAGCGAGCTGGTCACGCGGCTGACCGAGACGGATCCGTTGCAAGGCTCCGCGGACCTGACCCAAACCGCGACGCCACTTAGACCGGATTAGGAATTCTCGTTAGGAGTTTGAAACGCGTGCAAGGTGCCGTTTTCTTGAGGAAAACGGCACTCAAGGGCATCAACTCCCCCTACAGCAATTTCTAATCCGGTGTCAGCCGCCGGCCGGCGCAGCACAATGAGGCGACAAGGCAGAGTGTAACGGCGGGGATTCATCCGTAATCGCGGGCGAGCGTCAGACCCGGTGCAAAAGCTTCGGGGCCCCGCCACCTGCGTGGCGGAGCCCCGATTTGTATTGACTCGTTAGAGTAATGCCTTACTGAACATCTACGGTAAAGGTTCCGGACCCCGCAATCGATGCCGACGCGCCCGAAAGGCCCGTTGCGGTCGCCGTAACGGTGACCGTTGTTTTCGTGCCGGTGCCGTTGGCATTCTCGTTGTTGTTGTTGGGATTGCAGCCCGACATCAGGCCCAACCCAACGAAGGCGGCAACGAGCAGCAGGAGCAACTGCAGGCGGTTCCTCTTCCTGAAGCCGAACAGGCAAACGACCGCAGCCAAGGCCGCCATGGGCAGCAGTGGACGCGAACTGCTATGGACGACCGCAGCGGCTGTGCCACCACCGACCGAAAGCGTGGTGCTCGAGGCCGCTCCGGCTTGCACATTAACCGGATTCGGGTTGAAGGTGCAGGTGTAGCCGGAAGGCAGTCCGCTGCAGGCAAACGTTACCGGGCCGGCGAAGTTGTTTCCGGAGCCGATGGTAATCGTCTCCATTCCAACCGTGCCCGGAACGATGGACAACAGCGCTTCACCAAAGGTTATGGTGAGCCCAGGTGTGACGCCAGTTGCGTTGACCAGGAAGCTTTGCGAGACGGGCGGAGCCGCGGCAAAGGTCGCGTTATCGCCAGGCTGAGTTGCGGTGATTGAGCAAGTGCCCGATTCAAGGAACGTCACCTTCGTGCCAGCCACCGTGCAGACGCTTGTGGTAGTGGACGCAAAGGCAACGGCGAAGCCCGAGGTGGCAGTGGCAGTCAGCGTCAACGGCGTCCCGACCACCTGCGTTCCGGGATTGTTGAACGTAATCGTCTGCGTGGGCAGCGGAGACAGGATAGCGATGGTTTCGGTGGCCTGCGGCGCCGCGGTGTAGTTTGAGTTGCCCGTCTGATTGGCGTCGATGACCAAATTGCCGGTCGATGTGATTGTAGCCACAGTGCCGGTGATGGTAGCCGCCGCAGTGCTGGATTTATCGACGGTGAGGACGACCGCGTTGCCGGAAGCGCCGCCGGTTGCTTTGATCGTCAACTGGATTCCGCCGAGGATGAAGTAAGTTTTCTGGCTCGGCGGGGTGAAGGTGATGGCTTGCGACGCCTGGTTGACGACGACGCTCTGCTGCACCTGGGGCGCCAGGGTATAGTCGGCGTTACCCGCCTGGTTGGCATCGATCACGATGGTGCCGGCCTGGGTGACCGTCAGCGTGGAGCCGGATACTGTGCCGGCGCCGGTGCTGGACCCGTCAACACTAAAGGTGACGGCGTTGCCCGATGCGCCACCGGTGGCGCTGAGCGAAACCGTCAGAGTGGGAGAATAGGTGACCGGCGACGCAGGCGCCGTGAAGACGATGGCCTGCGAAGCCTGATTGACGGTGATGGTCAACTGCACCTGAGTAGCGGCGGAATAGTAGACGCCGCTGACCAAACCGCCCAATTCGTTGGCGTCGATGACGATTTTGCCGGCCTGGGTAACTGTCAGCGTGGCAGACGAGCTTGTACCGGTGACTGTGGTGCTGGAGATGGTTCCGGCGCCTGTGCTGGTCGAGTCTGCGGTGAAGGTGACCGGATTGTTGGAACCGCCGTTGCTCGCGGTCAGCGTGATCGTCATGCCGGGTGCGTAGGTGACGGTGGTTGTGGTGGGCGCCGTGAAGGCGATGGTCTGTGCGGTCTCCTGGCCCGTGCCAGTGACCGCTGTCGTTCCCTGGCCTCCGTTGGTTGTATCAGAGAGGGTGAGGGTACCGGATTGAGGACCAGCCGACGATGGAGTGAAGTTGACCGTCGCCGGGTAATTGGAACCGGCGAATGGGTGCAGCGCTGTGCCTGTGCCATCCGAGTTGGTATCCGAGGAGCAGGTGGTTCCAGCCGTGGCTGAGAACTGCGTGCTCGAGGACGTGATGCCAATCGTTGCGGGAGTGGAGCAACTTAAGAAGTTGTCCATCGCCGTGACATTGGTTTCCGACGTCTCGACATCTATCGGGGACACGCCCATGGCAACATTGTCGACGCCGATGCGGGCGACAGTTTCGGCGCCGGACGTATTCACAGCCTTGCTATAGGACGTGACGTAAATATTTCCCTTGAGGTCGTAGGACAACCCTTTTCCGCCCTGAGTGGAAACTGCGTAGCCACCAGCGGTGTCGATGGTTCCAGAGACGTTCGGGAACGCAAAGATTCCCTCGTATTGTTCGGTGTAGTAGACATTGCCGGCAGGGTCAACGGCGACACCATCGATCTCATCGTCGTAGCTGCCGGGCGTGGTGTTGGTGAAGGTCTGCAGAAGCGTCGGCGTCTTGGCATAGCCCGTTCCTGCCGTGTACGGCAGCTCATAAACATCCGAGTATGAGCTTTCGTCTTGATTGTTTGCGGGAGCGATTTCATTGGAGTCTGTGAAGAACAGATTTCCCGATGTGTCGACAGCGAGGCCGCCGAGATAGAGCTGCCCAGTGGTTGTGGGAGAGGCCCCGGTAGGCTCCTGGAAGAGCATGACGGGAGCCGGTGCGCCGGTGCCGCCCGCCAGGCAGGCCGCAGTGCACTCCCAGATGGAATGCGGGTTGCCCTGGTCGGTCGTGGCCAGGAAGAAGTCGCCCTGCGCGTCAAACTTCATGGAAGCGACACCAAAGCCGCCGGCGATCGTCGTCATTGGACCCAGGACGCACTCGGTCGTGTCGTTGCCCTTGCAGTTCGCCGGAGGCGTACCCTGTGTGGCGTCGGTCAACGTAGCATAGACCCCGTTGCCGAGATAGGGAATCTTGGCGATGATGTTGCTGCCGGCGCCATATAGCCCACCGGCGTAGAGATTGTCCTGGTTGTCGACGGCGATTCCGCCGGTATTGCCGTATTGGCCGTAGGAGCCGAGCGTGGTCACCGCGCCGGTTTGCCCGTTGACCTCAATCACTGTGCCGCCGTACGTGGTGCTGATAAAGATGTTGCCTGCGGAGCTAATGCCGAAGCTGTCTCCGCCTGCCGTTCCACCGTTCAGATCTCCGCCGGTCGGATAGGCTCCGAGCCAGGTCAACTGACTGGTGAGGATGCCTGCGCCCGGTCCTCCGGGAACTGACAGGGTCTTAACGGTGATGACGACCTGAACCTGCGGCGCCGCGGCATACTGATTGCCACCGACGGTGCCGCCAGCCTGGTTGGCGTCAATCCTGACGCTGCCAGCCGAGACCGCCGTGACCTTGTTGCCCACGAGGGTGACGCACGCAGGACACGCCGAGGCAGGGTCGATGCCGAATGTGACTGGGTTACCCGATGCTCCGCCGGTTGCAGAAAGCGTAATCTGCTGGCCGGCATCGAGCGTGGTGGGCGGGTTGAAGCCGGTGATGGTCTGCGGCAGAATCGCGGTCTGCGATGCCGTGCCGCTCATGTTGACGTTGAAGGTGACAGCCGGAGTCGCGATGTCGATGGATCCGATACCCGCTTGCAATCCGTTGGCCGTCCCGCTCGGCGGAGCGAAGGTGGCCGTGAATTGGCAAGAGGCCCCCGGAGGTCCGGCAGTTCCGCTTGTGCACCCGTTGCTGGATGCCGCGGCCAGGGTGAACATGGTGTTCGTAGGCTGGGTAACGTCCGGGGTTCCCAGGGTTGCAGGGGTGTTACCGGAGCTCATGAGGTAGACCGTTCCGGTGCCGGTCAAAGTGTTCTCAACGGTGCCGAGGTTGATCGATGCAGCGGTGCGCAGAATCGCATAGGCAGCCTTGTTGCCGGAGCTGGCAACGTACAAGTCGCCCAGCCAGTCCGTCGAGAGCGAAGAGGCCGGCGGAGAGACCGTTTCAATGGTGATGGCGCTGGCCGGGGTCAGCGTTCCGGAAAGATTTGGAATGCGGACGATGTTGCCGGTGCCGTTGTCGGCGACCAAGACGCTGCCGGAAGCATCGACCGCGACGCCGTCAACCTGAGTGACATTGGGAGGCGTGATCGCCGTTACTCCGCCCACAGCCCAGAAAACAACCACCTGGTTCAGGGTCGAGTCAGCGACGTACAAGTTGCCGGAAGCGTCCACGGCGACTCCCACGGGAGCATCGAGGCCATTTGCCTTAATTGCGGCGGTCAAGCCGGCCTGGCCGTTGATGGGGTTGTAGGTGACGACACGCGCGTTGCCCATGTCGGCGATATAGAGAGTGCCGTCCGGGCCCACAGCCAATCCCATAGGGCTTTCGAGCGCCGATCCGCCGATCTCGGTGGTGGCGGAAATAACGGTGCTCTGCGCTCCGGCGGTAAATGCGCCCGTCGTGCCGGTATTGAGAATTTCGTCGACCGCGGGAACGCCGTTATCGGCGATGAAGAGATCTCCGTTGGCGTCGAAGGCCAAAGCGACGGGATTGACAAACCCCGTTCCGATCGCCGCGGGCGTACTCGAGCCCTTCGCGATCTCGAAAACTTTGCCGGCGCTGGAGTCGGCAATAAACACGTCGCCGGCCTGATCGGCCACGACGGAAACCGGAGAGGTAAGCCCGGTGGTGTAGGCAGTGGTCACGCCCGGATCGACATTGCCCGTCGCGCCGTTGCCCACGCCCGTCAGCGTGGTCGCTGTGCTGGCTTTGTTGGCCGCGTCCGCAATGGTCAGCGTGGCCCTGCGCTCGCCCACCGCCGTTGGCGTGAAGCCAAGTTTCGGCGTATAGAGCGCTCCCGTGGATGCCAGCGCGGGGCTGCTGAATGTTCCGCTGCTCGTGGTCACTGCACTGTTGCAAGTGAGTCCGGAGGTCGTGGCCGCGAATTCGCTCGACGCAGCTCCGCTTTCGCTGACGGTATAGGTCAACGTGGGCGGCGTCGTGCAGTTGGCGGCGTTGTCGATCACCGTAACCGTGGGTGTGGTTGCCGAAGCAGTTCCCACCGTCGAGGCGCCTAAACCGGCATTGCCCAGCGTTATCATGACGGCGTTGTTGCCACCGCTGACCACGTAGATGTTGCCCTTCGCGTCCAGCGTCACGCCTTTAGCGCCCTCGTTCGACACCTTGTAAATGCCAGCCGGGGTTGGTCCCGACTTTACGTTGGGAAGGGCGTACACGCCGTCGTTGGCAACGCCGAAAAAGACGGTGCCGGTGTTATTCACGGCCACGCCGCTGATCCCGTTGTACGATGCGCTCGAGGTGTAGGTAATCTGCGCCGTCGGAGAAGCGGCATACGCTCCGCCCGAGAAGGGCAGTTCTTCAAGATTGGTGACGGTTCCGGTACCACTGCCGATCGTGCCGTCGGCGAAGAACAAATTCCCCCATTGATCGACGGCGACTGCGCCGATCTCGTGCGGATCGGAGTAGATCAGCTTGGAAGAACTGCAAGCCGGCTGGCTGCTGGCGAGG
>Ga0181523_10005603_pt1 | contig 10312 bp, 4 predicted proteins | sample PEATcosm2014_Bin_43_FD_119752 | JGI IMG/M metagenome (GOLD analysis project Ga0181523, IMG submission 119752) | Peatland microbial communities from MTU Mesocosm Facility, Houghton, MI, USA - PEATcosm2014_Bin05_30_metaG | ecosystem: Environmental > Terrestrial > Soil > Wetlands > Peat | place... | reverse complement strand
TGTCGCCGGATTTGGTCGTTCGCTACGGGATGCAAATCGCTGACGCACTCGCCCATGCTCACGAACACGGCGTGATCCATCGTGACTTGAAGAGCACCAATGCCATGGTCACACCGGAAGGTCGCGTCAAGGTGTTGGATTTCGGCTTAGCCGAGCGCTTACGGGCCAGCGAGTTTCAAGACGCGGTTTTGTCCAACCCCCCCTCACCGAATCAAGCATGATTGTGGGCACGCTGCCCTACCTCGCTCCGGAATTGTTGCGCGCTGAACCTGCCGATACGCGGACGGACATTTGGGCGCTTGGGATTTTGCGAAAGGCTCGTCACGGACTATCACGACGATTCGCGGAACTGGATTGGCCGAGGTCGTCATGGTACGAACAGTAGCACCATCGCCTGCGCGTCGCTGTGCGCCCGAGGGGTTACCTTAGGACATGTCCGAAAGTAACCCCAACGAAGGCAGGGCGCATTCCTTCGTTCCGCATCGGTACATGCGTACGGTTTGACCCGAAGACAACCGCAAATTGGCTCAGGAAGCAGTAGAACTTGGGTTCTAAGTGTAATGGCGTCAAACGACTAGCCAGTCCGCCTCGCGATGCACAGCGGCGAGGGTGCGGACAGGATGGCGCGAGTCCCCCCGCTTTCGACGCTACTGTATCTGGTTCAGATTCTGGTAGATCAACATCGCCACGAGCACCAGCAGGAATACCCCAGACCCGATGCTAAACGCGCGCATCGGGATGGTAAGCCGGTTGACCTTGGCCAACAGTTCCGTCTGCTCTTCGTGCATGTGCGAACTCGCGTCATCCAGAAACAACTGGTCATCCCTGTGCATGGTGAGCGTGCTCTTATAGATCAGGAGGACGATCAGACCAATTGCGAAAACTCCGAAGATCACCGCCACGACAGTCAGCGTCATAAGCCACCTCGGCCGATTCCAACCCAAGTGCAGGCAGCTTTCCCATTTCCTTGGGGTTCAGAGGAACTCGCTTGAGAACTAGAAGCCCGGCCCCTTCACCGCCGAGCGGCGGCTAAATGATGCGACGCTCGCATCTGGCGGGGCCGGGCCCAATTCGGGAGGTATTCAGTTTTGATTCCTCCTATATTTATTTCAAGCCTTTTCCACCCCGCTGTCAGTGATCTTCATCACAATTAGCTGGGCTCCTCTGCCTGTCAGAACTAGGGCCCCGCCATTTTCGGGAACCAACCGGGTTGCTGGTGTAATTGCGACGGGATCGTGCTGTATTTCACACGTCACATAGGCGCGAGTGCCATCGGGAGCAAAGGCGATCTCGCCGAGGGAGTTGCCAGGCGAGTTAGCTCGAATGCCCAAAGAGCTCAAGTCGTATGCAGTTCGAACTTCTTGCTAGTTCTCGCGCCAATTCTCGCTGCCATGGGCAAGTGTGTGACAGCGATGGCACAGAGTGATCAGGTTCTCTTCGGAGTCGTGGCCGGAGTGGCTGCGAAATTCCTTGTGATGGACTTCCAGGTTCGACATCGCGCCGCACGATTGACACCGCCAGCCATTCGCGACGCAGCACCCGCTCCCGTAAAGCCTCGTACGCCTCCGGATCCAGCCGCAAGCGACGGAGTTTCGGGCTCATCGAGTTCATCAGGCCTTCTCATCCAGCCCGCCAAGAAATGCCTGCCGCTGCTCTCCGGGCAGGAACTTGAAGAATCTCGTCATCGAGAACAGCAGTGTTCTCAACGATCCGCTGACAAGGGGCTTCCCTCTACGTCGTTGCAAACTCGAAGGAGTAATCCTCGCAAACGGATGGAACGTGGTTCCCCCGCAATACCACGACGAGACGCTTGTCAGAGTGGAACTATTCCTCAGGGATGAGAGGCGCACCGAAATCAGCGTTGAATTCGAAGTCCGAGTGGATCGCAGCTTGAAGCGCAAGTACGAAAGGGAGCAGACAAGACGGCGGCAAGAGGCGCGGTTGACTCGAGGAGGCGGCCGCTTATACGAGCCTGAAGCAGGACCAGTTGGTGATCAGCACATTGCTTCGCCGGAAGAATCGATCAAGCCTCGGCACGCTACCGGCGGCGGTGCCGCACTCCTGAAACCAAACTAGGAGAGTTTGGCTGGCTGGCGCCGATGTTGGGGTTGCACAAAGGCCGGCACTTCGATCTTTGAGAACGGGGCCGCTTCGCGAGTGGCCAACTGCGGGTTGCAGTAGTAGGCGGTCAAGTGTCGAGTTTCAGCCTCTTAGAACCCGATGCGCTCATTCTCAATAGAGGCAGTCTTTGGTTGTCGTAGAGCTGAGGTGCGACCTGTACCGGGCCATCCAGATGCTACGCAGCTTACCGGACGGGACAACTCGCGATCCGAAGGGCGGTCAGCGGTAGAGTCAATCACGACTTTAGTGGCGATTTTGCGAAACAAAGCCACTAAGTGGTTTGTTTGTAACGATCCGATATGTCAGGCGGAGCGAGCGGGGCGCGGACAGCACAGGGATTTGTGACATGGCATTTGGGCGGCACTCTTGCTCTTTGTGCTCTGGGCTGATCGTGTAATTTGTGCCAAGGGCTTCCCTTTGGGCGGGAAGTTTCGTCTAAGGGGTTCACCTAAGCGCCTGCCGGAGACGCTCTCCTGCCCGTGACGACTGCGAGGCTATTTGATGCACAGAAGTGAACAGCTCACTGGTTTCCGTCCTGCTCAATTGCGGGTGCGTGCGCCATTCCCGCGTGTCCAAATGTGCCGCTGGGCAGCACTTCGTGTCAAAACGCGGCGACATTGCCGATAACGTAACTGCGAACGCGAGTCGGAAAGCTCCAGTAGAATCCTGATGTTCAATCTTGTGCGGCCCGGTGACAGGGAATGCGTTCTCGCTTTCAAGGGGACATTCCAGGGCCAGACGCTCAGACGCTCACTACCACGGCTACTCAGCGCAGATCTACAATTCGACGTTCCAGACCAGTGTTGCATCGCTGTACTTGGTGAACGCGACCAGCCCGGCACAACCCACTTACGTCGGAACGCTGTTTGTACCGCAGATATAGCTCGTCCCAGCCACCGTTCACCGATTTGCGATCGGGGGGAATTTCGCGGTCAGTTGGTGTTCTACGAAACCAACCCCACTAAGTGATTTGTTTTCAATGGTATCGCTGGATCGGCACGAGATGCAGCACCGCAACATGCGTGGGATGCTGCGCCGGATTCGGGAATCAAATCGATCGTGTAATTTGTGCCGAGGGTTTCCCTAATGGCGGGAAGTTTCGTCTAAGGGGTTCACCTGAGCGCCCGCCTGAGGCGTCTCTCCTGCCCGTGACGCTGGCAGGAATTTGATTGCTTCCATCCGGTTGGAAGGTTGCTAAGAAATGAACGGCGGACGTGTTTCGTCCTGCGCAATTGCGGGGTGAGGGCGCGGTTCCTGCGTGTCTTTACGCGTTAGTACAGCGAAAAATCGCTCGAACGACGGTATTGACGGTTTTCGGTAGGGACCCTCCAGCATCGCAGAGGGCGGTCCCATCGTCCGTAAGTGCCTGTGGAAATTGCTGTTCGCGCGTCACAGACAGAAGCCGTCTCAAAATGGCAATACGGGTGCTATGGGAATTAGAAAGGCGATGCAAAATTCAGAGCAGAGGGGGATCGGATGAAGGAGCAGACTGTTCGGCTCGGTCCGCGCGAACAGCAGATTGTCGAATTGCTTTTGCAGGGATGTGACAATGCTGAAATCGCCAGTCAGTTGAAGATGGCGCGGCGAACCGTGAAGGCTCATTTTAATCGGCTATTTCTTCGTTTTGGAATCACCGGCGGTATCAAGCGAGTGAAACTCGCTACCCTGTTATACCGGAGGCAAACATGTCTGCAAGTGCAAGTGGACGCTATGGGAATCGTGTCCCCAGTGAACGTGAACAGCGGGTCATCGAACTCGTTTCCGAAGGCCTGAAGAACCGCGAAGTCGCGGAAGCCATTGGGACGACCGAGCATGTCGTGAAGAACTATCTGCGCGTGATCTACGACAAACTTGGGCTTTGGAACCGCGTCGAACTCGCGCTCTGGTACGAGTCGCGGCGGATTCCTTCCATGCTGGTAACCCAGTAGATTTTCGTTTGCAGCCCGCTCCCGTGGGTGCCGTTGCGTCGACGCGACGGCGTCCAGGGCTGGGCGTGGTAAGTAGCTGCGTCCGCGTGCGAAATCACTCGCAACCAAAAGCCTGAAGATGTCGCAGCTGTTCTCCGGCTTCTTTCATTCCTCCGCGAGCCGCCGAGTCGAGCAACACGCGCGCCTGATCGCAGTTCTTCGAAACTCCGTCACCCTTTAGATACAGGTCCGCCAAAAGAAGCGTTGCGCGGGCATTGTGTTTGGCCATCGACTTCCAGAGCCACTTCGCTGCTTCGGCGGGGTTGCGCCGCTCGCCATCGGTTCCGTTCAGATAACGTTGCGCCATCGCGAGTTCGTCGGCGCCGTTTCTCGCTGCAGCTTCCGCCGGCGGGTTCTTTGCGGTAATTGCAGGCCTGGGCGGCTTGGCCGGAGTTGCTTTGTCCCTGGTCTGCGCGGTTGTTTCTTCATCGGACCGATCTGCCCTGGACGGGACGGCTGCTGGCTGGTTTGCTGGCGGAGTGCGGTCGGGCGTATTCTCCGCTGATGTGGCTGGCGCTGCCGGTGCTGGCGCGGCAGGCTGTGTCGTGACCGCGGGCGGAGCTTGCGATTCCAGGTGCCCACTCTGCGATGTGGCTCGCTCGCTGCGCCATGCGACGTAGGCCAGAGCGAAAATCATAACCGCCAGCGCGATCCCGAGATAAATACGGTAAGACCCGGAAGTGGGCACAGGGTCATAGATCCCGTCGCGGTAGTCGACCTCGCGGCCAGTTTGGAACAGCGACAATTCATTCGTGATCAACGCCGGTTCGTAGACGGCTTCCTCCGAACGAACAAATTGTGATTCGTTGCTAGGTGCGGGCGGAGCGGGTTCATGCCGGGGCGAGAACTCTGGCTGCCGATCCTCAATCTGATCCTCAATGTTCAGATCGGCAGCGTGACGATCGGACACTGCGGCTAGTTCTGCTAGGGGCGCTCCGCACATGCCACAAAATCGGTGCGACCCGGAATTCTGCACCCCGCACGCGTGACAGCGGACGGGAGTCTCCGGAACCTCAAGCAGGGGAGAAGAGCGCGCGAACGCAGGCTCTGACGCCTCGTCTTGGACCGCTGCCGCAGAGGGCCGCTCACCGCCTTCGGCCGGAGCGTTTTCCTCTTGCAGCTCGCGCAGAAGTTCGAGCACTGCTTGCTCGCGTTTTTCCGGCGGACTCGTGAAATAAACCTCGGCCCACCGACCCATGTTTTGGCCGAGGACGGGATTGATCAGAGGGTTCAACTCGGGGGCCGGCAAGGTGCTAGGCCCTTCAGAATGGTCGGCTTTACTCGGCAAATAATGTTCTCCGGTCTAACGAAAACTAAATGAGAATTCGTGGGCGAACCCTATCTGTATGATTGCACTCTGGCGGCCGGGGGTTGTCAACTTAAACCACGTACCAAGTGGAAGGGGAGGGTCGTGAGCGCTTCAGTCGCAGGCCTTGCGGTAGGCAGGCTGGAACTGGTCCAATTGCGCGTCTCGCTGCGAGGTAAGCTTTCCCTTCGGGGTTTTGCCGTACAGATCGGCTCCTGGGCAATAGTAGAGTGCGGTATGGAGATCGACCCAAACCTGGGTATTGGGATTGCCTTTGTATTCCGGTGCCGGAGGGGCTTCCGCCAAGCCCAAGCTAATCAGCATCCGGTCGAACAACGAGAGATCAGCGTCAGGTGCGGGCGGGCGATGGGCCGCTGCCGCTGCTGTAGGGCTCGCCGTCGCGCTCACGGAATGGTTGGACCAGATTCCCCAGCGAAGGACGGCGCCTACCAGAAGCACTGCGATCGTGAGGTAGATGTCGCCTCGCCGAGTATTCCAGAGCCGGGCTATCACTCCGGAACGTTGGGGGGCCAGTTGCTCCAGGAATTCACGTGCGCTTGCGGCCGAACTCCAGGCGGCGGTGGGTTCCGGTTTGGTGAGAGCGGTCGATTCCGGTTCCTGGAACTCCTCTTCCACGCTGGTCTTCAGAGGTATTTCAAGATCCGAAAGCACAGAGTCCTCGAATTCCGCGCTGATCGGGCCTGCTAATTCTGCGGGCTTGGTGGTCTTGTCATGCGGTAGGTCGGCTGTTCTAAGAAGCTCAGCCATTTGCTTTTCGATCGAATCGGGCAGCGACTTCTGGGAGTGAGCGCCATCAAGGTTGGCCCGTGATCTCTGTGGAACGGATCCGTCGCTCGCAAGGCCCGCCTGACTGTTTCTCATCGCTTCCTGCATATGCCACAGGGATGCCACCTTGCTCTGTATACTGGGCGCTTCATAGTCGCTGTCGCCGCGGCGCGGCCTTCCGCAGGATCCGCAGAACTGCTCTTCTCCCACGAGTTGGTGTCCGCACCTACGACACACGAAAGTGGATGTGGACTCGGCCGCTGTCGGTGCTGGAGCGCCAGCTTTGGCCGCGGCATCTTTAGGTGCTGAGGTATCGACCAGAGCCGCCAGATTCGGCTTCAGTTTTTCCAAAGCTTCCATCATGACGGCACGCTCGGTTGCGAGCGATTTCTTCCATGTGACTTCTTCGTCCCGGGCCAGCCCTTCGGTCACCAATCCGGCCATGAGTTGACAGGTGTGAACATCCTGCTCATTGAATGCCTGGGTGGTGGGGTAGTAGATCTCCAGGCCCCCTGCGACTTCGCCCTCATGAAAAATCGGGACCGCGATCAGCGACTGAATGCCCCGGCGGCGACACTCTTCCGCTTCGACAGAGAATTCGGTATTGATGTCGGCAGTGCGGAAAACCTCGCCGGTCCGAAGGCAAGACACGCACAACGCCTTCTCCATGGGAACTTCGGTTCCCGCAGGAAGCGTCAGCGTCCCAGCGGCCGCCCGGTAGTGAAGTTTCGTGCCGTCAAGGACGCCAATCGCAGCGCCGCTGGCCCGGGCGATCTGGATCAGGCGTTCCGCGACCAACGACATCGCGCTCTGCAAATCCAGATGACGGACCTGAATCTGACGTTGGGTCTCGACAATTCTTGCCAGCGTGAAGGTGTAATCGGCGTTGGCAGCCGGCTCGGTTGCTGTCGTACGCGGCTCAGCCTGGGCAGGGGCGGACCGCGCTGCGGCCTCAATCTGTTCCCGTTTCAGCTCGAGGACCAGTTCCATCCCCCGGCGCTCGCGGTTGTGCTCTTGCAGCACGTAGGCCGCTTCCAGCAGATTTGCGAGTGTCTGCTCGTCGAGCCCTGGTTTGTGTTTTTCCTCGGACACGATTTCTTTTTCCACCAGCGGAAACCGTCCATTGCGCAGCCCGGTATCTGGCGGGAATGCGCCTATTCTAGTGCAAGTCCGTCGCCAGTCCAGACGGACAAGATGATTCCGGCGGGGGGATGGATTTCAGGGGGATCAAATGCCTTGGGCTCCTGTGAGGCGGAGGCCCTCAAACCTGGCACTAGTTTACCGCCAGACGCGCAGACTTGCGAGTGTTCTTATCGGTGCACGAAGGCAGGGGCAGCGCCGGGTAACCACCTGTCAGTAACCACACTCCCTGGCAAGAACCTGCATCCTGGCTCAGGGGTTTTCCCTATTCGGCGAGGGGAGAGGGAGTCCCCTCAGGCGATTCACTCCTACCGCCGAGATAAAAGTGCACGGCCGGGGTGATGATGAGCGAGAGCACCATGGAAATCAGAACGCCACCGATGACTGCGATGGCGAGAGGTTGTAGCATCTGCGATCCCGCGCCAATCGCGAAGGCCAGCGGCAGCATGCCCGCAACCGTGGCTAGGGCTGTCATGACGATAGGACGCAGCCGCCGGCGTCCGGCTTGCAGCATCGCATTTTCGGCCGGCAGGCCCAAGGCGCGCATCTTCTGATCAGCGTCCAGCAGCAGAATGCCGTTCTTGGCGACGATGCCGATGACCATGATCATGCCCATGAACGATGAAATGTTGAAAGTAGTGCGTGTGATCAGCAGGGCAATGAACACGCCCGAGGTCGAGAGCAGTGCCGACGACAGAATGGCAACGGGTGCGGCGAACGTTCCAAACTCAAACAGCAGCACGATGAACAGCAGTAGCACCGCCAGGACGAGAACGATGACCAGGTCATGGAACGAGCGCTGCTGTTCCTCGTAGGTTCCGCCGTATTCCACGCGAATGCCGGACGGGATGTGCAATCCAGCCACGACTTTTTGCACGTCGGCCATACCGCTGCCCAGGCTTCTGCCCTCCAGACGCGCGGTCACTGCCACATCACGTTGCAGGTTTTCGCGGCGAATCTCAGTTTGTCCCGGATTCTCGACGATCGTAGACAATGCACCCAGCGTGGCCGTGTGGCCGGTGCTGCTGATCAAAAGCGTGTCGCGCATGGCCTCAAGCGATGCCCGGTTGGCCGCGGGGAACCGTACCCGCAGGGTGTAGGCACGATCATTCGTTACGACTGGTGCGGATGCCGGTTCGCCCTCCAGAATGGCTGACGCATCGACGGCGATCTCTTCGGCGCTGAATCCGGCTCTGGCGGCAACGCTGGGATCGACCTGAAAAGTGATCGCTGGCCCGCTGATGGTGTTTTCGATTCCATTCCGCATATCGACTACGCCATCGATCTTGTGAATGGCCTGGGCAACCCGAGGCGCCCATTCCTCCAATTGCTTGGGATCTTGCGAGAACAATTTGATCTGGATCGGTTCCGGCGCGGACGTAAGGTCGCCGATCATGTCCTGCAACACTTGGGTGAATTCGACTTCTACGGCAGGCTCCTCCTGGGCGATCTGCGCGCGCAGATCCGCCATGACGTCATCGATGCCACGGTCGCGCTTGGCTTTGAGTTTGACCAGGATGTCGCCATAGTTGGCTTCGGTGACGGCGGCCAACCCAAGTTGCAGTCCAGTGCGGCGTGACGTGCTTTCTACCTCGGGAGTCTCGCGCAGCATCTGCTCGATATGACTCACGACGCGGTTGGTCTCCGCCAGCGAACTGCCCGCGGGCATGAGGTAGTCGAGAACGAATCCGCCTTCATCCATTTCCGGTAAGAGGTCGGAGCCGGAGTAGTTGTAACAGACGTAGGAAACCACGATCAGGCCGGCGCTGAAGAGGGCCAGCAGGCGTGGCCGTTCGAGCGCCTGGCGCAGCCAGCGTTCATGAAAATTCACCACGCGCAGGAAGAAGCCGCTCAGGTGCCGCTCTTCCGCGGCGAGCAACTTCAGGGCATCGTCACCTTCCTCTGGAGCATCGGCTTGGATAGGCACCGGAGTCTCCGCCTCCGGAGCCGCACCCTCTTTCTCGTGATGTCCCTTGATGAAGTACTGACTGAGTGTCGGTGTCCACGTCAGGGCCAGAGCGAGAGAAGTCAGCAAAGACACGGTCATCGTCACAGCCAGTGCACGGAAGAAGACTCCGGTGACGCCGGTAATCACGATTAGGGGAATGAAGACGACCACTGGCGTGATGGTCGAGCCGATCAGAGGTACCGTGATCTCTTTTAGCGCACTGCGGAGGGCTTCGAGCCGTCCCTGCCCCGCGTCGCGATGGAGGACGATGTTTTCCACTACCACGATCGCGTCATCAATAACCAGCCCCACGGCCGCGGCGAGACCGCCCAGCGTCATCAGGTTGAACGTCTGCCCCATCATTTTCAGGGCGATGAACGTGACCAAGACCGTCACGGGAATCACCAGGCCCGCGACCAGCGAGGTTCCCCAGTCGCGCAGGAACACCACCAGGATGATCGAGGCGAGAATCAGTCCAAGCAGGATGGCGTCGCGCACGCTCCGAATCGAATCGCCCACAATGATCGACTGATCATAGAAGGGTTCAATGTGAACTCCCGGCGGCAGTGTCTTGCGGATCTGCTCAATCTCGTCGTGAACTTCCTGCGCAACCTGCATGGTGTTGCCGTCAGGCTGGCGGTTGATGTTCAGAAGAACCGCAGGCTTGCCGTTCGCGGTGACGACGGTATAGACCGGCTTCACGCCCGGCGCCACAGTGGAGACATCCCCGATGCGCACCGGAATGCCCGCCGGCGTGTTTTTGATGACCGCATTCGCGATTTCTTCGGGCGTCTTTATCTGGCCGTTGACCAGGCCGAGATAGAGTTCGTGATTGCGCTCCAGCAGTCCGGGCGAGTCAACCAGATTGGTGCGCCGCACCGCCTCCAGGATGTCCGTCACGGTTACGCCCGCCGTCAGCAGCTTGGCGGGATCCGGAGTGATGTGAAATTCAGGCTCCTGTCCTCCCTGCACGACCACGGTCGATACGCCTTCCAGACGGTTGAGGCGCGGCTTCATCTCATAGGTCGCCATTTCCCACAGCTT
>Ga0181523_10005601_pt1 | contig 10312 bp, 5 predicted proteins | sample PEATcosm2014_Bin_43_FD_119752 | JGI IMG/M metagenome (GOLD analysis project Ga0181523, IMG submission 119752) | Peatland microbial communities from MTU Mesocosm Facility, Houghton, MI, USA - PEATcosm2014_Bin05_30_metaG | ecosystem: Environmental > Terrestrial > Soil > Wetlands > Peat | place... | reverse complement strand
GGAGGCTCGGCCGGACGTTACAAGAGCCGCCGCCTTCTCAATCGGCGCCGCCAGCACCTGCGACAACCGGGCCAAACGATCGCGCTCCGCGGCGAGTGGAGGATCGCCCGCGCCGACGATCGCGTGCACCTGCTTCAGCAGCTCCTTCCGCGCATCCGCCTCCGGCACCAGGGATGCAAGCGCTTCCACCGCGCGCTCACGTTCGAGCTGCAGCAGGAAGGCTTGGTCTCGCACCAGCGCCTTGAACTCGGCAAGCGATAGATGCATGAGCTTCTGGCGGGCGACGTTCAACGCGAGTGCGGAGCGCTGGTCGAACATCCGCTCGGCCGCGATGACGTACAGCACCGCGCGGGTCAGCGCTTCGTCGAATCCTCCGGTCCGCAGCTTCGCCGCGTATAGGTCCGACTGAGCCTGTCGTGCCGCCAACTTCTCGGGCGAAGTGCCGGGCAGTGGCCGCACCTCGCTGTCCTTGTTGAGGCCGAGCAACGCCTGCACGAATGGCGAGCCATAAAAGCCGAAGAACATCTGCTCGGCCAGCTGGTCGCGCGCCACGCGATAGGCGTCCAGGGCGGCCGTGATCTGCTCCGAGATCTGCGCCTGTAGCGCGAGGAACGGATTGTCGGCTGCCGCCGGCCTGCGGGAAGTTGCCACGCCGGCGGCCAGTTGTTGCACGCCCTTCATCCACGCGTTGCGATCGGCGAAGATCGTGTAGCTGAGCCTGAGCGGGTCCAGGGCTTGGGTCAGGTCCGCCGCCGGCTGGTTGGCAAGAGCACGCACCAAGGGCTGCATGAAGGTACGATAAATCGAGAGGTTCAGCTCCGACAGCCGGGCCACAGCGGCGAAGGCGCGATCGTCATCGGGGCTGTTGCGGCCGAGCGCGCGGATGTCGTCGAGCGAGCGGGCTTCGAAACGGGCGATCCAGTCGCCGGTGACGAAGCCGTCCGCGGGCACATCCGCCGGCCGCGGTGCAATGACCATCTCATAGAGGCCAGGCGACAGGCAGTCGATGACGTCCATCAGCTGCACGAATTCCTCGTCCTCCTTCGCACCCACCTTGGCGGAGACGAAGAGGGCGAGATGCCCGATCTTGTGATTCAGGGAGTACACGATCGTCCGGCCAGTGGCGCGGATGTCGTCGACGTCCCGATACAGATCGAGAATCCAGCCGAGTGTCTGCGGCGGCGGACTGATGTTGTCTCCCGTCGAGGTGAACACAATGATCGGCGACGTGACGTTGCGGACATCGAAGGTCGTGCCATCATGCGACTGCAATTGGTTGCGGGTCAGCTTGTCGCCGATGAAGAGGTTGTCCACCAGGAACTGCAGCTCGTCGCCATTCAATGCGATGAAGTCGCCCCACCACTTCTCAAATTTTAGGAAGCGCTCCGCTCCGGTGTCGATGTCGGCATAGACCCCATACTGTTTGCCCCACAGCCAATTGGCCGGGTTCAGGACGTCGAAGTTCAGGATCAGCCCGGTGCCATCGAACTTCCCATTGCCTAGGTCGCTAGTCATTGCGGTGAGCCAGCTGCCGCCGAGCAGGCCGCCGGAATAGCGCATCGGGTTCTTCCCGTGCACGCCTTGCCAGTACGACATGGGGGCGCCCACGACCAGGCAAGGCCCGAACAGGTCCGGCCGCAGCATGGCTACCATCAGCGTCTGATAGCCCGCCTGGCAGTTGCCGATGGCAAACGGACGCGGTGCATCGGGGTGGAGTTCGACCACTCGCTCGAAGAACTTCACCTGTCCCTCGACGACGTCCAGGAACTGCTGGCCCGGCGCCGGCGTCGCTCCGAAGCCGATGAAGTAAACCGGATGGCCCGCTTTCAGAGCATCGCCGATCTCGCTCTCCGCCTTGAAGCCACCGATGCCCGGCCCCTGGCCGGCCCGCGGGTCCACCACCACGACCGGCCGCTTGCGTGGGTCGGTCGCGACTCCAGGTGGCGGCACAATGCGCGAGAGCGCATAGTTGATCGGCCGTTGCAGCGACCGGCCGCTCATCAGTACTTCATGGTCGAAGCGCAGCACGGTCGCCATCGGCCGTGATGTAATCTCGATCTCTTCATTGCCCCGCTGCCGCAGCAGATCGAGAAAGAGAACGCTGCGCTGGAACGCATCGACCATGTACTCTGGCCAGCTCGTCATCGAATAGCTGGAAGACGCTGCGGAGGCCTTCGGAAAAGAGAGCAACTCGAGGCCGAGGAGGCCTGTTGGCGATGCCGGCTTTGAAATTGACTCGACTGTCATCTTGATCCCCTTAAGGGAGACTTCCGCGTCACGGCTGTTTTGGCTGAATGGTAATCTGCGAGCAGAGCGATGATGTCCATTTGCTGAACCGCACCGTTACACGGGGTGGCGCAGTGGTGACCATGATTTAAATCAACGCCTCTGGAGAATCCTCGCGGTTAAATTTGAGCAAAACACGCTCCGACTACATTCGCCAAGCACGTCACGCCTTTGTGTCATGCGTCTGTCGATCTCGCTTCCGTCTTAGCTGCCCTATTTAGGCCGCAGGAACGAGATTATCCGCCGGCTTTGCTGCTTTCGCGCCCGTATGCACATCAACACGTGAAGGATTGGCCGTAGCGAGGATCGTCTTCGCGCGAGCCACTTCCGCTGCCGCACCGTGCGCCATCACCAGAAAGCTATCGGCTTTCAGCGCGGTCTCGTATTGGATCACACTGTCCTTCGGTACGCCAATGCCATAGAGCGCTGCACCGAGCGCACTCAATCCACCAACTACGATAGCATTCTCGATGCCGTAGATCGCCATGGAGGCCAGATATCCAAGCACGACGACATGCCCCACAACGGGAATGGCAAAGAACAGCCCGCCAAAGAACATGCCCCAGAGACCGCCCCAGAACGCACCCCGCGTGCCCCAAAATTTGATCCGGTCACCCGCGTTGTAGAAGCCGACGACCTTTTCGTCCGTGTGGTATCCCTTGCCGACAACGCTGAGATTTTTCATCTCAAAACCGGCTGCCGTCAGCTTTTTGACGGCTGTTTCCGCTGCATTGTGGTCTGCGAAGACGGCGATAACTGTGTCAGTTTTTTCCATTTGATCCTCCTTCAGGAACAGGGTGGCGCCTGGCAATGGCTTTTGCATCACCCACGTCAGGCCTAAACACGCGCCAGGAACCGGAGCGTGTCGCCACGTCAGACACGCATATTGATCCTTGGCTCAGTCATTTACTGAGCAAGATTGCTCACTACTGTCCTTCAAGAACACCAATGCTAACTCCGCCTCTGGCTCTGCTTTCATGTCCGCGCACGAGATACCGCTTCAGTCGATGTCCATAAACGGGTGACTATTGGGAAAGACCAACGCGTAGTACACGTAAACGTATCCGCGGCTTCGCTTGTTTGGCCCGCGCGTTCACATTCGGTTGCATCTTGTCGCCGGTCATAGTACCGCCTGTTGCCCGAGCCCACTTAATCGTTACTTGCCAGAGCTCGGCGTTATCATCTGTGGAAGAACGTTGCTGGCGGTCGACACATGAGCGGTGTCGACACTCGCCGACGGTTGACTGCTTTGTGCGATCCATTGGGCGCCCATCATGAAAATCGCAACGACCACGTTAATAAGGGTCAGGTATATGACGGCGCGGGAAATGGTCACCGCACGGCCGCCGAGCAACGACTCGCGCGACGGAATGGCGGAAGGAGCTCGGCGCGGCAAAAGGGCGATCAAGCGAGCAGCAATCGTCCCCGCGTCGAGATGTGCCGATTGCCTGTCAGGTAGTGCCGCAATCAACGAGGCCAATCTTTGAGTCGCAGTTTCCCCCGGCAACCGTGCTAATTCGGTAGCCTCCTGCCAAGGGTCGACATCCAATCGCGCCAGCGCTGAAAGCACGCTGAGCGGCATGTCATTTCTGTCCTCACCGATCGGCGCGAATAAAAAGTCGTCGAACTCGGATCCAAGGACCGAAACTGAAGCAGAACGGGTCATCTCAACCACCAAATTGCGTCGCCTCTATCGGACACACAGAACTAAAATTTCGGACATAGGGCAGTGCTGTCATATCTACCGAATTCAAACCATATTGGACGTCGGCGTTCGACGTGAGGCTTGGAAATTACATTGCCGGGTTTGCCAACAGGCGTTTTAGCGCTTCCATTGCTTTTCCGAATTTGTCCCAATCCCCCTGCTGCATCGCCTTCTGGGCGTCCTCAAACTGCATTCGCGCCTGGCCAAAGTTCACTTGACCGGTGGCCGCGTCCGCAGACGCGCCGGTTGTTTGCGCTGCGCGCCCTTGCGTGCCGCCCGCTTGAGGTTGTTGCGTACCGAAGAGGGCAGTGAGCGCCTCGTCGAGCGTCGGCTCCATGACGACCTTTTCTGCCGCAACGGCGATGACGCGCTTCAGCTGCGGAAAGTTCGTGCCTTCGGCTCTAAGGTACAAGGGCACCACGTACAAGAACGAGTTCTCAATCGGAGTCACGATCTGTTTGCCGCGAATGACTCGCGACCCTTGCTGGTTCCAGAGGGTGAGCTGCTGAGAAATGGTGGTGTTCTGATCGATCATCGCCTCGATCTGGTTTGGTCCGTAGACGAGCTTTTCCTTCGGTAGCTCGTAAAACAGCATTTTCCCGTACTCGGGAAAATCGGACCTGGCGGCCATCCAGGAGATCATGTTGTCCCGGTTTTGCGGCGTAAAGGGAGTCATGAGGAGATACTCAAGCTGGTCGCTTCCGGGAAGCTTCGCCAGGATGTAATAGGGCTGCATGGGCTGCACCTGGCCTGCGTACTTTTCCATCGGAGCCGTCCACAGGTCCTCCCGATTGTAGAAAACCTGAGGATCCGTCATGTGGAAGGTTCTGTATTGGTTGGCTTGGACGGTGAAGAGATCCTCTGGATAACGCAGATGCTTCTTGAGATCCACGGAAAGCTCACTCAGGTCATTGAAAACACCGGGAAACGCCTGTCGATAGACGGCCAGGACGGGATCCTTGGGATCCATGACGTAGAAGCGGACGGCTCCGTCGTACATGTCAACGACGACCTTCACGGAGTTTCGGATGTAGTTGAGTCCGTCAAACCCTGCCGTGGAGCGGGCCTCGGTCCCTCCTGCGTCGGGTCCACCCAAACTCCGCTCCAACGCACGGTCATACTGCGTTGGCAGCTCTGGATTTGCGTACGGAAAGTAGTTCGAAATAGTGTAGGCATCCTGGATCCAGTACAGCTTGCCCTCGCTCAATACAGCATAGGGATCATTGTCGAGGCGCAAGAAGGGAGCGATTTGTGCCACGCGCTCGCCAACGTCTCTATGGATCTGAATTCGGCTCTCAGGCTTGAGATAGGAGGTCAATAGAATGTTGACGTCAGCTTTGGTCCAAGCAAACAAGACCCTCTTCCAATAACTGTCCAGCGGGATTCCGCCTTTTCCGTTGTAGCTGGTGTAAACATTGTCATTGCCCTTGGGGTAGTCGAATTCTTTGATGCCGGTGGCGACGATCCGATATCCGGGCATCGATTGTCCGTAGTAGATGGCGGGCTGGGTTATGTTCAGGCCGAAGGCGGATTCGGCTGGAACATTCTCGAGCACGTATTGCGGAAACCCTCCCCCGACGGTCTTCGAGACGAAGTTCATGACCACGCCGTAGCCGTGCGTGAACTGCAGATACTCGTTGACCCAGGTTTGCGCTTTTGCGGGAAGTTCCGGGGACAGCTCGCGGGCGGAAAGCATGATTTGATGATAGCCGTCCGCCAAGTGATAACGGTCGGTGTCCACGTTATAGAACTGGTAGTAGAGGCGTATCGCCTGGGTCTGTTGATAGGTCTGAAGCAGCGGCCGCGAATCCCATAGGCGAATGTTCTGGATCGTGTCTTGGTTCCTCGCGATCACCTCGGGCGTCAAATCCGCGAGAGCTGGATAGGACGTTTCTTGGATCGCATCCAGGCTGTAGGCCTTCCGCGTGAAGTCAATGTAATTTTTCAGGTAGGGCGTCTCGAGCGCCAGCTCGCTCGGCTGCACAACAAATTTCTGAAAAGCGAAGGGAAGCAGAGCAAGCCCAATGATCCATAGAGCCACGTACACTCCGGCTCCCACAGCCAACGCTTTGAGGCGCGGGCGGAAGAAATTGAGTACGAGCAACCCACACGTCGCCGCCGAGACACCGACCATGATCCACAGGGCGACCCGCGTTACATGAGCCGCCGCATAGCCGGCTCCATAGACGACGCCCAGAGTGGAAAAGACCAGTTCGTAGTGATCGAGGTAAAAACCCCATCCAAAATTGGCAACCAGAATAAAAAGAAGCACTGAAAGGTGTGACGTGGCGTTACCGCCTGCCGCAATCCGTCCGCTCCCGCTTAGCTGCTGTAGTCCGAAGAACGTGTAGGTCGCAAGGACGATCCCAATCGTCAAGATCGTCAGCAACGTTAGGCTGCTTTGCAACAGAACATAGAAGGGAAGATGAAAGACATAAAACCCGACGTCGACGCCGAAAAGCGGATCGGACACTCCGAAGGACCCGCCGTAACGAAAGCGGAGGTAGGTATCCCATTCAGTGTAGAAACCAGTCGCAAAAAAGAAGGCGACGCCGGCGCTGATCAGTACAACGGCCGCCGTCAATAGCCTCGGAGACAACTCTATATTTGGATGCGTATCCGCATCGCCTCTGGACAAAAAGGCAGGCCTCCATGCTTGACCGTCTCCGCGGAAGGCGGTGATATTTTTGGCAGCCTGGCGGAGATTGATCCACAGGTACAGAAAGGCGAAGACGAAAGCCGAGCCAGACATTACCCACTGAACCGAGAGAAGCGTCCAGAAAATGCCGAGGTAGTTGAGCTCCCGCATCCAAAGCCAGTTCGCCACATAACCCGCAATACTCACCAGGACGGCGATGAGTAAAACTGCAGCAACAATCATGAGGCTCAGTAGATGCCGGGAAGGGAGATTCCATCCGCTCGCGCTACCCTTTTCGTCCGCAATCCACGTTCGTTGCGCGACCACCGTCGAGTTCTCGTTCATTGTTCCACTCCAAATCCGCTGCCGTGTCCCGGGTTCCGGCCAGAGGTTCGCCGACTCGCGTTACCGCTCATTGCGACAACTCTGAAGAGCTGGATCAGCGCAGGATCACCGCAACCTCAACCTTAGTGAGCGGGATTCGGGACGCCTCTTAGTCACGCATATTGATCTTCGGCCCAATGCATTTCTGAGCAATATTGCTCACCAGGACGCACCTCCTCTTCTTGTGCGTAATGTTCCTATCCCCCAGGGCGGGCATAAGGCCAAATCCATGGTTCGGGTTTGCCGATGGGTTGTGGGTGCCTGGCGCTGGGCATAAGGCCCCCCTCAAGGCGGTCCTTCACGTTCAGCAGGCGGTTTGGCGCGAAAGGTATGATCGGAACAACGCGGTCGCGTGTGAGTTTCTTCATGAACAAATTTCGAAGGCTGGGCTTCATTGAATACAACGGCGGCGAATACAGCGGCGGCATCGAAGTCCACAGTTCATTGTTGAATGTCGTTCTGTACGACCAGCCACAAATCAGGACTTGAAATGTGCTCATTTTGCCGCCGCGCGGGCGTGCAGAGAGCCGCAGCTGACGTCAGTGCCACTGCGTCAAAGCCGCCGCTCCCAATCGAGCGGATGGCAACGGACGACTTGAAGAAATCGCTTCAGCCGCATCGCCCTTCTGATCGCCGACTTCCGCGACAAAATCGGCACTAAGTTGCGGTGAGTTGCCTCAGCGTGATCGAGGGGAAAGGGCCGTGACCTCGCCACTGGCACGGGTCTCCGCCACAGCAGCGGAGAGCGCATAGAGCTCGATTTCGCTCTCCTTGCCACGCAAACGGAGCCGGCCGATCGAGCGCTCTGCGATGCCCGGAGATCGCAAACTCCGAATTGGGAATTGCGCGATGATGGCCATCGCATCGAACGGTTTGGCCGATCTGGGTCAGTTCCTAGAGGGTACGGGGCGACGGCGGAAAAAGCAGCAAGCAAATGGTCCGTGGCCGGCTAGTTTGCACCGGAAGGTCCCGGATATGCCGCATCCAGTTTCTGAAGCGCCTCCGGATTAAGTGTCAGTGAGAGCGCCACAGCGTTCTCCTTAACGTGCGCCGGCGCGCCCGATTCGGGAATTGCGATAACATTGCCGTTCCGGATCACCCAGGCCAGCGCAACCCCCGCAGCCGAGCAACCGTGTGCGGCGCCGATCTGCGCCAGCATGCGGTCGCGTATCAGCAGGTTATTGTCGCCGCCGAGTGGAGAGTACGCCATCACCGGCATGTCGTGCTGCTTGCACCATGACAGAAGGTCATGCTCAATGCTGCGGTTGTTGAGACTGTAAGGGACTTGATTGGTCGCGCAGCGATCACCGTCTGGGACACGGAAGAGAGCTTCCATCTGGCTAGTGTTGAAGTTGGATACGCCCCACGCTCGGATTTTCCCCGCCGCGCGTAGCTTTTCGAAGCCTGCGACAACGTCGGAGAATTGGGAGTTGGGGACTGGCCAGTGCAGCAAATAGAGATCGAGATAATCGGTGCCAAGACGACGGAGGCTAGCCTCGCATGCACGCGCCATGCCGTCTCCGGGCACTTCGTTGGCCTCCACTTTGGAAACTAGGAATACGCGCTCACGCTGACCGGCAATCACGTGGCTTATCAATTCCTCCGAGCGGCCGTTTCCGTAATTTCCTGACGTGTCGATCAACGTCATGCCGAGCGAAATGCCTGTGCGCAGCGCCTCTTCTTCAAGAGTTGCCGGATGTCTGCCCTGTCCGAGATGCCAGGAGCCCTGACCGACAGCCGGGACAATGGTGCCGTGCGGCAACTTCACGGTGCGCGGTGGAGCGTCAGCAGCAAGAACTGATGCGCCTGAAAGCACCTCAATCACTGCGCCAGCGGCGGGAAGCGACAAACCGACTGCTGCGCAAAGTGCAGTAAACTGGCGCCGGCTGAGCAAGTGCTTGTCCATCTCTCGATCTCTAGGGGTTTGGGACAATGAATTGTAATCGTCTGAAGGCATCCTCGGCTACTACGTCATGGTATCAATGACGCTCAACGTGTTCCGCATGCCAGTGCCCGAAGGCACGCCGGCGCCGTTCCGCGAGGCTGCGAGTAAATAGCCGGCGCGGGGTCTCTGCACCCGCTGGCTGTCGGTTCGGCCGATGACGCACCCATCAGTGCTTCATCTGCATCATCCCGCCGCCCTGCATCATGTTGCCGCCGCCGGCGGGAACGCCAGGCGCGGCGGCCCCGATGGCCGCGATCGAGTACTCGACGTCGACCGTACCGGCCTTTTCAAATTTGAGTGTCGCCTCGACCGTCTTGCCTTGTTCAAGAGGATGTTTGAGGTCGACGAACATCACGTGCAGACCGGACGGCTTGAGGGTGACGGTCTCGCCCGGCTTGACTTCGAGGCCGCCTTCCACGGGACGCATCTTCATCACGCCGCCTTCCATGGTCATGGTGTGGATTTGGCACTGCGCGGCGGCATCGCTCGAGACGCAGGTGAGGCGATCGGGTGTCGTACCGTTGTTGGTGACCGTCATATAGCCGGCGCTCGAGCTTGCGCCCTTCGGCGTCGCGCGCGCCCAGGGTTGGGCAATGTGGATCGGCCCGACATCATAGTCGGGGGCTTCGACGCCGGCCGCCACGAGTTGCACCGCCGCCAGTGCGAACGCGGCGGCAAGGCCATAACGTATGTATTTGCCCGCAAGATGAGTCATTGCATTGCTCCGTACCGATGAATCGTCCTTCGCAAAGCTAGCCGGCATTATGCAGCGCTTTGATCGTTATACGGCGCAAGCGCTGCGTTCGCGTGATCCATTTTTGTTTTCGCGTGATTGTAGACGCGGCGCATCGTCTCCGGCGACGAGCCAGAGGGCGGGGTGGAGAAGGTTTGCGGGTTGACGGGAGGGTTCAAACTTTGGGGCGCTGCGCCCCGTTTTTCAGGTGACGAAGCGCGGGATACGCCCGAGCGCGAGCCGCAAAATATCCTGGGCGGGACACGACGTCGGCAAGTGAACCTGGATCATCGTCTTCATCTCGACGACGCGGGCGGCGATTTTGATGAGCCGCAGGCGCAATGTGTCGAACTGCGCGACGCGCCACATCGAACGCTTGGGCATCGACACGCGCAGGCCCCACATGAGCCAGTATGCGCCCGCGTGCAAGAACAGCCGCAACTGGTTAGCTGTGGCCTTCGTGCATGAGGTGCGGTCCGCCGCCAAATGCGTCTTCCAGGACTTGATGTGATTTTCGGCCTGACCGCGCCGGCAGTAGACATCCTCATAGAGCACCCGCGCATTGCGGGTGTCGAGATTGGTGACGATGAAGCGTGTGTCGGTCCCGTCCGCACTGGCTTC
>Ga0181523_10005599_pt1 | contig 10314 bp, 8 predicted proteins | sample PEATcosm2014_Bin_43_FD_119752 | JGI IMG/M metagenome (GOLD analysis project Ga0181523, IMG submission 119752) | Peatland microbial communities from MTU Mesocosm Facility, Houghton, MI, USA - PEATcosm2014_Bin05_30_metaG | ecosystem: Environmental > Terrestrial > Soil > Wetlands > Peat | place... | reverse complement strand
TGCTGGCGGACGAGGTGAAACGCGGGCTGCGGATTCGCGGGATTCCGACTTCGGTGCGGTCGGGGGAACTGGCTGCGAGCCTGGGGATTCCGCTGACTACGCTCGACGAGTGCCAGGAGATCGCGGTCACGGTGGATGGGGCGGACGAGGTCGATCCGCAACTGCGATTGATTAAAGGCGGCGGCGGGGCGCTGCTGCGGGAGAAGATCGTGGCGTCGGCAACGAAGCAGTTGGTCATTGTGGCGGACGCCTCGAAGCAGGTTCCGGTGCTGGGGAAGTTTCCACTGCCGGTGGAGGTGATCAAGTTTGCGCAGGCGCTGGTGGCGAAAAAGATTGCGGCGCTGGGGGCGCAGGTGTCGGTGAGAACGGGCGCCGATGGGAAGCCGTTTGTGACCGACGAGAACAATCACATTCTGGATTGCCGGTTTGGGCAGATTGCGGATGCGGATCGTTTGGCGCGGCTGTTGAGCGATATGCCGGGCGTGGTGGAGCATGGGTTGTTTATCGGGATGGCGAGTGTCGTGCTGTTTGCGCGAGGGAGTGAGATTGTGGAGTTGAGGAGATAGACAGGAGAGCCAGCCGAGCGTTGCTCGGCCTGGACGGGCGAATGCGCCCGTCCCCACCCGAGCAAAAGCAGGTTCCTCGCTTCGCTCGGAATGACAAAACTATCTCGGAATGACAAAGACATCAGGTACGACAAGACTACATACGACAAGACTATAAAGGAGTAAATGGCGACTGGAGCACAAATTCAGGGGTGGAGTGGGCCGTCGCGGAGGCGGGTGCCGCGGTTTCCGATGCAGGCGCCGCTGGATGTGACCGTGCTGCGGTCGGGGATTCCGGACACGGTGCCGGGGCGATCGTTAAACGTGTGCGAGCGCGGGATTGCGGCTATGCTGGCGGGGGAACTGGTTCCGGGCGAGACGGTGGGCGTGGAGGTGCGACTGTCGCTGGTAGCGAGTCCGCTGCGCATGCGGGCCATGGTGCGACATCAGTCCACTCTGCGCTGCGGCCTTGAGTTTTTGGGGTTGTCAGTGGAGCAGCGGGCGGCGATCCGGGATTGGGCGAAAGGGTCGAAGGTGGAGACGGAGATGGGCGCGAGTCCGATGTCGACCGTGGCTGAGGAGAGAAAAGAAGACGATACGGGCGGAGCAAGTGGCTCGTGCTCGAATGGCACCTCGAACGGCGCCGCGACGCCGCGGAAGCCGAAGAAGGGGTGGCGCGGGGTGGGATGGGCCATCCTTCTGGCAGTGCTGGCACTGGCCGCAGCCGCGTTCTGGTGGAGGTGGAACCGGGGATGGGAAGAGTTGGAGTCAGGGTTGAACAGCGCGGAGACGGCGTCGGTGGAGAAGCCGCAGGCGCAGGTTCCGGCGGAAGTGATGGAGAAGTTGCTGATCCACAGGGTAGAGCCGGCGTATCCGGCGGAGGCGCGGAAGGCGAATCTGCAGGGGATTATCGCGCTGGACATTGTAGTGGGGCGGGATGGGTCGGTAGTGAGCATGCACGCGCTGAATGGTCCGGTCGTGCTGGCGCGGGCGGCCATGGATGCCTTGCGCTGGTGGAAGTTTGACCCCTATCGGGTGAATGGGGAGCCGGCGGTGGTGGAGACGACGGTGGCCGTGGAGTTTAAGAGATAGGGTTTCCGGCGCTCGGCTTCCGGAAGCTCTTCCTGTCGGCAAGATCTCAAAACAACGTGGAATCTTCAGAGGTCGGGGGAATCGCATCTCGCGAGCCGGAAGCCGGCAGCCGATTTAGACCTTCCTTTTGCGGAGGGCGTGCAGGATGGCCATTCCGCTGATGGCGAAACAGATTACGGATCCCAGAGCGGCGACCAGCATGAGGTTGGCGCTGACATGGAAGAGGTCGGCGCAGACGGCGCCGGCGGCGAAGACCAGACCCAGCACATTGAGCCACAGCGGGGCGCGGACGCGCGGGCTGACGTCTTTGCGAAAACGAAGTTCCAGCAGGAGCGCGGCGAGTCCGATGGCCGCCACCACCACCAGGGCCAGCGGACTGAAGAACGCGGCGCCGCTGGTGTAGATCACCACCAGGGCAAGCGCGAGCAGCAGTAGTCCAGCGGCAATAATGCTCCAGCGGCGAGGCCTCCCCGGTAGATCTGGCTGCGGTTGGGGCGCGGGGATCGGGTTGGAAGCGGCGTCGGGCAAGAAGTTCCGTCCCAAGTTATACAGGGCGGAGCGCGAGGTTTTCAAATCGGCGGGACCGACTACTTCTGCTGCAGCCTTTTCTCGGCCAGCTTCTGTGCCGTCTTCAGCGCATCTCGGCCTGTCACTTTCACATCTGGCTCTACGCCTGTTCCTTCCCAGTTGGTTTTCGAGATCGGATTGACCACTCGTACGCCCGGAACACGGATGGAGAAGTGATCATCAATTCGATGCCCCAATCCCATGTGTCCACGGCCCGATGTCGTCTCACCAACCAGCGTGGCGCGCTTCAACATCTTCAAGTCATAGCTGAAGCCCTCGGCTGCGGAAAAAGTCGAGTGCGAAGTAAGCACAAAGACAGGTTTGTCGGCCAGTCGATTTCCAGGGACCGGCGGGAGCGTCCAGCTCTGCTCGGTGGAATTGTCGCTGCGGTTGTAGAAATCGTTGAGGTGTGTGGGGCGATCGAAGAGGTATGTCGCGATCAGGGCGACCATGTTTGCATAGCCGCCAGGGTTGTCTCGCAGGTCAAAGATGATCGCATCGGCGTGGTTCAAGGAAGCCATAGCGGCAGCCACCTTGGTTCCGCAGATAGAAGCATCGGGAAACTGATTGAATTTCAGATAGCCGATATTGTGCGGCAGGATCTGGGCCTTTTCGATCGAGCAGTTGGTCCTGTCCATTTCCTTGCGGTAGCGCGCGGCGTCTTCGGGAGATGGTGCTGGTGGATTTTGGGCGGTTGGGACTGTGTTGTAGACCATCATCACGTACTTGTCATGGCTTGCCTCCATCATCTGGCTGGTCAGCAGATCGGCAAAGGCCGCACCATCCGCGGCTGCGTCGTCATCGCCGTTTCTTTCGTGGGCCAGCAGGGCATTCGCCATCTTCTGGGCAACGTCGGGATCAACGTAGTACTTGTTGAGATCCGCGACCGCCCCGTGAACCACGCGGTGGCGCACGGCGGCATCCAGTTTCACGTTCTCGTTCTCAGCGCCCGCGCCCGCGCGGATCGCTGGACTGGCGGCATTCTGCAACTTCGATGGCAGGGCCTGGGGTTGGTCCGCAACCGTTCCTACGTCGGGTTGCAGCCGGGCTTGGGGCACGGGCGTTGGGGTCGACGCCTCAGGCGATGGCCCGGATCTCGTCTGCAATTTTGTTCGCGACTTGGTGGCTGCGGCTGCGGCTTCCATGCTTGCGCGGACGGTGGCTGAAGTCGGAGAGGGGCGATTTTGGCTGCCGGCGCCGTTGGCGGAGTGTGAGCGCGCTGGCGTGAACGAGTTTTGTATGGGCGAGCTTTGTGCGGACGAGCTTGATACGGCCGAGGCTGGCGCGGCCGAGGGAGCGATTGCCGGTTCGACTGGCGATCGTGGCGGGACCACTGGCCTCGGTGAACCCGCGCTTGTAGCCGCGCCGGAATCCGGTCGGATCGGCAGTGGGCTGTCAAACCGAACTTCCGGAATGCGCACGTGCAGAACGTGGATCCAGCTGTACTGGATGGCGAAGCAGGTCAAGCAGAAGATGGCCGTCGACAACACGAGTCCATGAATTACGGCGCCGGCGCGAGGGCGGAAGGGATCGAGAGTGTAGAAAGAAGGAATGCCGTCGGGAGCAGGCTGTTGCGCCAGCGGAACGTCCTGCCAGAATTCCGGGCGGAGGGTCCACTGCCGTGCCAGCGACATTAGACCGTCGAGCAACAGGCGAAGGGCGGCTGGCCGTCCCGCGGTGTGGTCGAAGATGGAGAGCATCTCGTCCGCGAATCGTTGACGGAAGCCGGGTGGGTGAAGACGCAGCACACCACGATATAAGGACCGAAACATTAGGCCCTCCGGGGTTTGGCGATTTGTAGACGCAGCCGCGCCTCGCGCACGACTTCGCTGAGCCGGTCGGTTTCTGCCGCGAGCACACCGCGGCCGACCGACGAAAGTCGATAATAGCGGCGGCGGGGATCGTCATCGCCGGGACGGTGGCCGAGTTCCTGAACCAACTTGCACTGAATCAGCTTTTGCAGATTGTCGTAGAGGGTTCCGGGGCCAAGCTTGTACTTCCCCTCGGACTGCCGGGCGACCTCCTGCATGATGGCGTAGCCATGAAGATCTTCGCCGGCGAGAGAGAGCAGAATGTGCAGGGTCGCGGGCGACAGTGGGAGGAAATGGTCAGCTCCGGCTTTCATAAGTCGGCATCCGTTATATCGGAGTCCGAGCTAGTTGTCAACAGGAATTTACGCGCTGGGCACAATGCGGGTGGCGCCGGCCAGCCACTCGGCCTGGCGAGGGTCTCCATTATTGACGGCGTAGAGGACGAGTTCGACGCGGGTCGAAATGCCGAGTTTCTCGAAGACGCGGTAGAGATACTTCTTGATGGTGTGCTCGCTGAGGTTGAGTTCGCGGGCGACCTGGCGGTTGCCCATGCCTTCGGCGACCAGCGCGACTACTTGTTCCTCGCGTGGGGTGAGCAGGGAGGAGCCGCCGGAGTTGAGCACGCGCAGCGAGGGGACTTCGGAGATCAGGTCCATCAGGTAGTTCAGTTGTTCGGTGTTGGCCCAGATCTGTCCGGCGGCCACGCGCAGCAGACACTTGCACAGCAGGCGGAGGTCACTGTTGGTGATGGGAAAAATACCGCGGGCGCCGGAGCGGAACGCGCTGACTACAAGTTCGCGGTCGCAGGTATCGACCAGCAGGACTTTGGGAATCTGGGGGTGCGAGAGATGAAAGCGGCGCAGGGTGGTCACGGTTTCGGCGCCGGCGGGCGGATCGAGCGACAGCACGGCAATTCGAGGCACTTTCGCGCTGACCGCCTGGAGGATGGACATCGTATCCATCGGGCAGTTGATGATATCGAACTCGGGATGGCGGCGCAGCGCGCTGGCCAGCAACTGGGCCTGCATGCGATTGGAGTCGGCGATAAGGACACCGATGACAGCGGAAGTGGTGGCGGACGACGAAGGCGGCAAACCAGGCTCCGAAGCAAACTAAAAAAGTCGATGCCGCGATTGTAGGGAGGGGAAGTCGGGTCCACAAGGAAACTACGCACAAAATCTGTGTACCACTCTCAAATCGGGAATTGGGATTCCTGATGCGGCGAATGCCGGCGGGCGTTGCTTCAGGTGTGCAAAGACTGGACGAGAAAGTCTTTATCGGGTCTGAGTTGTGTTTGCTATCACGGGGGTCTGTCTCAAGACGGGAAAATCACGGACGATTCGCTTCCGACTCGTGTGACCAGACGAACATGCAAGTCTACTTTTGTGGGTACTCCTGGCGGATACGGTCGTGGCAGGGCGTTCCCTGTCGCTTTCGGGAACGAATCTCCGTAAAACATTGATCGGATGTGACCCTTTGTGCGGCGGGGCGGTTTCCCGGAAGGGGAGGGCATTCCACTTTTGTGTACGGTACTTCCCATGTCTTGTCGTCCTCCAGGAGTAAGCCTAAGTTGGCCATGTTGTCTGTCACGTCAGTCAGTGCAGTTTAGTGAGATGGGATCCGTAACGGGAATGAAACGCGAATTTACATTCGTTATCGCAAGCGCTCTGTTGATTTTCGAGTTTTGTTCGGCCGCCTTCGCGCAGGGTGAGAAGCCCGACCTGAGCGAAGGCAAAGAGACTTCTCGATCCGCCTTTACCGGGGCTGGAGCGGGAGGCAGTACTACCACGGCCGCAAAACCCGGAGGAGCGGATGGCCAGGGAAACCTCCTGCTCGGAGGGCAGCGCCATCCGCTCTACCGGTTACGACCGAGCGACGTGGTGGAGATCAGCTTTACCGTCGCACCGGAGTTCGACCAGACCTTGACCGTGCAGCCCGACGGCTACGTGATGTTGAAGGACGCCGGCCTGGTGGAGGTGCAGGGACTGAACCTCGTAGAGTTTAGCGAGGCCGTGCAGAAGGCATACCGGGGATATCTGCATGATCCGCAGGCGGCGGTGGTGCTGAAGGAATTTGAGCGTGCTTCTTTCATCGTGGGAGGCGAGGTCGGGAAGCCCGGGAAGTATGAACTGCGCTCCGACACCACCGTGGCCGAAGCGGTGGAGATTGCGGGAGGACTGACGCAACAGGCGAAGCACTCGCAGGTGGTGCTGTTCCGGCGAGTGAACGACGACCTGGTGGAAGCGCGGCTGCTCGATTTGAAGAAGATGCTGAAGAAAAAAAGTCTCAGGGAAGATGTGCATCTCCGGGCGGGGGACATGGTTTATGTCCCACAGAACGCGCTTTCTAAAATCGCGCGCTTTCTGACCAAGCCCGCCCTGAGCATGTACGTGAGCCCCACTCAATTCTAGGAAAAGGATTGGTCACATTCGCATGCCCCCAGACGAAGACGCAATTCGCGGCAGAGAACGGACGCCAACGCCAACCGTGCGGGAACTGGCGATGGTGTTGTTTCGCCAGCGGAGAGTCTTCGTCTGTGCTTCGGGGGCGGTCTTGGTGTTGGCGATCCTGTATGCGCTCCTCGGGACGAAATATGAGGCAAACATGAAAGTGCTGGTGCGGAGAGGACGTGCCGATGCCCCGGTGAGCGCGACCGAGGACGCTCCCATCGACCTGACACGGATGGCGATCACGGAGGAGGAATTGAATTCCGAGGTGGAACTGCTGCGCGACGATGAGGTTCTGCGGAAGGTGGTCGAGCAAACCGGAACGGGTCGCGACTGGTTTCACTTTCTGCGGCTGGGCGAGGGGAACGCGGAGCGAGTGGAGCGGGGCGCGCGGCGGTTGGCCAGGAAGCTGCAAGTTGAAACGGTCAAGAAGACGAATTTGATTGCGATCAGCTACGCGGCGGACGATCCGCGGGTGGCGGCGAAGGTGCTGCAAGCGGTAGCGAATGTCTATTTGGAGAAGCATATGGAGGTGCATCGTCCCGTCGGCGAGTTGCACTTTTTCGAACAGCAGACAGGAGAGTCGCGGCGGCAACTGGAACAGTCGCAACAGAAACTGCTCAATTTCACGTCGGGGCACGCAGTGGTGGCGGCGGCACAGCAGCGCGATCTGGCGCTACAGAAATTGAGCGAAGTCGACGCCAGCTACCGGCAGACGCGAGTCGAACTGGCAGAGACGCAACAGCGGGTCTGGGAACTCAGTGATCTGTTGACCAAGCTTCCGGAGCGGACGACCACGCAGGTTCGCATTACCGATAACCCGCAATTGCAGGAGGCGTTGAAGTCGAGTTTGCTGGATTTGCAATTGAAGCGGACCCAGCTGCTGACAAAATTCGAGCCCAGCCATCGACTGGTACAGGAAGTTGACGAGCAGATTGCACAGAACGAGGCGACGATCGCAGCAGAGAATGCGTCGCCGCTGCGCGACGAAACCACCGATAAAAGCGTGCACTACGAATGGGCGAAGTCCGAATTGCAGAGCTCGCAGGTGCAATTGAAGGCCTTGCAGGCGCGCGAGGCTGCGACCTCCACGCAGGAGGCTGCCTACCAGGCAATGGCTCGGCAACTGGGCGAGGATGCCATTACCCAGGACGATTTGGTGAGCACGGAGAAGGCCGCGGAGGATAGCTATCTTCTGTACGTCAAGAAGCAGGAAGAGGCGCGGATGGACGACGCGCTGGATGAGAGAGGCATCGTCAACGTTGCGATCGCGGAGCACCCGGTTGCTCCCGCGTTGCCGGTGTGGTCTGCCTGGACGGTGCTGGCCATAGGATTGGCCGCGGCCGGTGCGGCAGGCACAGGTGCGGCGTTTGCGGCGGACTACGTCGACCCGGCATTTCGCACGCCGGATGACGTGCTGGCGTACTTGCATTCTCCCGTTCTGGCATCGCTGCCGCGAAGGGCGCGAGGGAGGCTTTCGGCATGAGGGAAGAGGCCATGAGCGGGGCAGTTCTGTTTCCGGGGACGAGCGCGCGAGCCGAAATGCGTCGGCGGGAGAGGAGCGTACCAGAGGCGGAAGGATGGAATCCCGAAGACTTTGCCCGGGAACAGATTCGAGGTCTGGTGCGAAAGGTCTTCTTCTCGAATGTCGAGCGCCCGGTGCGACAAGTTGTATTCAGCGCGCTGGACGCGGAGACAGACGTGAAGAGCATTTGCCGCAGCGTCGGTGAGGCCCTGGCTGAGGAGACGGTGAGTAACGTTGCCGTTGTGGGTGAATATCCCGAGGTTTTGCCGGATGCAGAAATGTATCAGGCGGAGGCGAGCGGACGTTCCTCGGGGAATGGAAGCGCGCCGCTGGGCCGGGCCGCGATCCGGGTGCGCGGCAATCTCTGGCTGGTGCCCGCTGCGGAGCGAGAGGGGGACAGGGGCGCCACTGCATTATTGCACTCGCATCTGGGCGAGATGCGCAAAGAGTTCGAGTACTCGATTGTTGAGGGACCTCCCGCCGGAGAATCGAACCAAGCCACGGCGATGGCGCAGTTCGCGGATGGAATCATCCTGGTGTTGTCGGCGGACCGGACCCGGCGGATTACGGCGCGCAAGATCATGGAAATGCTTGAGGGGGCAGAGGCGCGCATCCTCGGAACCGTGTTAAGCGACCGGATCTTTCCGATTCCTGACAGGATTTATCGACGGTTGTAGAGGCGCGGCTGTGCTGAGGTTCGCGTCAAGGGAAAGTTCACTAGTTTCAATCGAATCGGTCGACCTTCACCGGCGATCGAGATTCAAAACGAAGAAGTGGAAGTGAATTGAAGTGTCCTCACCTTTTCTAAATCCAAGACAACAGAAACCGCCGGTGGTCGACTGGGCCCGGTTGATTCCCGGAGAGAGTCCATCGTTCCACGGCGGGAAGAAGCCGGCCCAGTCGGTTCGCGCTGACCTTGCAGAAAATGTGCTGGAGATGGGGACAGCTGGCGCGCCAGAGCAGACACAGAAATCAGTCGCGCCGGGACCGACGCGGGACCGGGGGGCAAGGAGGCGAGTGTGCTGTGTGGCGGACGACTTCGCGCTGGTGGTGCTGAATTGGCTGTCGATCGGGGCCATCCTCGTGCCACTGCGAGTGCTGTTCCCGCATGTGCGGATGTTCGAGTATGCGGCTGGGGCGCCCGGTTTGCTGTTGGGTGTCGCATTGCTGCATGCGGCGTTGATCACCCTGATGGGCTACACCCAAGGACTCCATGCCGACGCCGTGGGCAGAGATCTGTGGGGACAGACGCGGATTCTGAAAGAGTCCGTTCTCTGTGCGACAACTTTGATGTGCTGTGTCTATGGATTGCAGGGGGCTCCGTGGGCAACATGTGTTTTGTTCTGCGGAGCGGGCTTGCTGCACTTTGGCGCGCTATGGGCGTGGCGCTGGCAGAGGGCGCGCCAAAGCCATTGCGCGCAACAGGTCGCCGACGTGCGCAACGTGTTGATTGTGGGATCGGGAGGGGTTGGAAGGCGCGTGGCCGCATACGTGAAGGGGCATCCCGAATCGGGGCGAACCGTGTGTGGTTTTCTGGACAACGAAAGGCCGCTGGGCAACGGGGTGATCGGGCGGGTGAGTGACCTAGCCCGGCTGGCGCGCAAGGGATTTGTGGACGAAGTGATTCTGGCGGCGCCGCAGGAGCGAGGCTTGACCATGAGCGTGCTGCGCGAGGCTCGGCGGCTGCGCCTGGACCTGGAAATTGTTCCGGACTTGTTTGGATGCGAGGCAGCGGGGACGCAAGATGCACGAGTTGGGGACTTACCGGTGATTTGCCTGCACGCCGAGCGATTGCCAGCGGGGCTGATTCTGAAACGAGTGGTGGATGTGGCCGGAGCGGGACTGGCGTTGACGGTACTGTCGCCGTTGCTGGCCGCGATTGCGGGGCTCATCGGTCTGGATTCGCGCGGTTCTGTTTTCTACAGCGCACCGCGGGCGGGGCGGAAGGGGCGGCCGTTCCGCTGCTACAAGTTTCGCACCATGGTGAGCGATGCCGATGCGTTGAAAGACAATCTGCGGCGGAACAATCAGCGGTCGGGGCCGTGCTTCAAGATCGCCGATGATCCGCGCATCACGCGGCTGGGGCGTTTTCTGCGGCGGTACAGCCTGGACGAACTGCCGCAGCTCTGGAACGTGGTGAAAGGGGACATGAGTCTAGTGGGGCCCAGACCCCATCCCCAGGACGAGTTTGCGGCGTATGAGATTGAGCATCTGTCTCGGCTCGACGTTACGCCCGGCATTACGGGGTTGTGGCAGGTCTCAGCGCGCCGCGATCCCTCCTTTGAGCGCGCCATGCAACTGGATCGCGAGTACATCCGGACCTGGAG
>Ga0181523_10005598_pt1 | contig 10316 bp, 10 predicted proteins | sample PEATcosm2014_Bin_43_FD_119752 | JGI IMG/M metagenome (GOLD analysis project Ga0181523, IMG submission 119752) | Peatland microbial communities from MTU Mesocosm Facility, Houghton, MI, USA - PEATcosm2014_Bin05_30_metaG | ecosystem: Environmental > Terrestrial > Soil > Wetlands > Peat | place... | reverse complement strand
CGCCATGCTGTCGCTCTGGCGCACGATTTACGCCGGCAAGACGGCGGGCAGCGCCCTCGGCGGTTACACCCAGGCGCAGATGATTTTTTATTACCTGCTCGTCGCCGTCGTGGACGTGCTGACCGCGGTGAACGAGGACGATTGGCAGATTGCCGCCGATATCCGCGAAGGCAACATCAGCCAGTTCCTGCTCAAGCCGATTGATTACCTCTGGTACCGGCTGTGCCTGTTTTTTTCCGGGCGCATCGCGTTCATCTCGATGGCGTGCGTGCCGCTGGCCGTGTTCATTTTCTGCTTTCGCCAGTATTTCGTCGCTCCGGCCAGCGCAACGGCGCTCGTTGCGTTTCCCGTTGCATTGCTGCTGACGGCGCTGCTGCAATTTTTCATTTCCTACACGATGGCGATGCTGGCGTTCTGGCTGCTGGAGATCTCCACGTTCATTTTCATCCTTTTCGCGTTCGAATACGTGGCCAGCGGCCATTTGTTCCCGCTCGACCTGCTGCCGCCCGCGCTGGAACACGTGCTCTTCTTCACGCCGTTTCCGTCCATGCTTTACACGCCCATCGGCATTTACATGGGTAAAATCGCCGGCGCGGACCTGGTGCGCGGACTGTGCGTTCAACTGGTCTGGGTGGTGATTGGTTACGCGCTGGCGCGGTTCGCCTGGCGGCGCGGCATCAAAAAATACGCCGCGTTTGGCGGCTAGAACGAAAGTTTTAACCGCGGACCCGTCCTCCGTAGCAAGTACTGCGAAGGATGGATGACGCGGCTTGTCGCGCCGTAGCTCGCGAAGGCGGAATGAACGCGGATTTATTAACGCGAGGACGCAAAAGCGCGGAGCTTTTCGAGGTCCTTGCGCAACGGGAGCCAATAACGCCGGTCCTTCTCACGCTCGATGGATTCCTCGGCGGCCAGCGCGGCTTCGAGTTTGTCCAGTTTACCCGCCAGCGCCAGACGCAGCAGCGGGCGTTTGCCGGAAAGTTGCCGCGCGAGCCGGGTATTTTCCCGCGCCACTTCCACGAGCAGTTCCGGTGTGCGCAATTCCGCCAACCAGAAACGAATCTGAGCGCTGGCCGGCCTTTTGCGGTTCCCAAAATAACTCGCCTCGACCAGCCGCCGGATCATCGGCCAGTCCTTGTCGCGCTGCGTTTTCTTGGCCTGCACCAGATCGGGCAGCGATAGTAAATCGCAGCGGGCGCCGCCGGGCAGTTGCAAAGTTGTCCGCCGTTTCCAGAGTTTGGCGAACGCCTCCACCCCGCGCATTTTTGACATCACGTCCACGCGCATCCGCCACGCCGCCGGATGCCGGCAGCGGAAATGGATCGCGTGGCCTTTGCGGAGATGCTTCAATTCAAACGGCGGGACGGCGATGGGTTCCGCGCGCAATCCGGCCAGCGCCCGGCGCAGACGCGCCAGGTTCGCGGCGTCAGCGAGGATGGCGAAATCGGTGTCGCGGCTAAACTCGGCCGCGCCGTAGAACACGCACGCCTGTCCGCCCATGAGCAGGGCGCGGACGCGGTGCGCGCGCATCGAAGAAAGGACTTTGCGTATCGGGTTCGGGATCAAGCGAGCCTCCGAGGGCGAGGTAGGTTTGCCAGAGCTTTTCGCTCTCCAGCCAGCGTTGAACCGGGGTGAGCCGATACCACTCGGCCCATTCGCCACCGACCAGTTCATCCGCCTGAATCATGACTGCAATCTAACACAACCCCTTGAACGGCCAACAAAAAACGCGCCAATCCATTGGACCGCAGATGCCGCGGACTTAGTCATGCATGGTTTGGACCCCGATTCGCCTGGTCAGGATGGCCAGCGCCTTGGCCTTCCGTTCGCCGAACTTGCGCGCGGAAAATGCCCTTCGCCTGACCACATACGGCCACGGACTCCAGTTGGCCTGCCAATAGACCCGCCGCCGCTGGCCGCGCCGCCTGACGACGACCCGGTGCACGCCGATAATGCCGGATTTGCCCTTGCGCCGGAGCAACTGTGCCCATCGTTTCCGGGTCATCGGCAGGTATTTTTTCTCCAGACCTCGAAAATGTCTCTGCGCGGCACGGAAGGCCCGCCGTTTGCCGCCGTACGACAAGTCCGCAAAAAATGCCGAATGGACGATTCCCTTCCGTTGCAAGCGCACAAAAAAGCCGTGCGTGCGCTTCTCCGGCTGGTCAATGCGGGCAATGCCGCGTTTCGAACTATTTTTGTAACGATTCATAAATCAGTATTCTCAAGCCGCCGGTTCTGTAGCGCATCTCCGGCCCTTGTGCCAAGACTTTTAATGGGCTTTGTGGTCTGGCGGCTGAGGTCTGGGGTCTCGGGTTCTCAGGGCTGGCGTCCGTCATCCCTGCTCGGTGTGAACCGCATTGGCACTGACAGTACGTTCCCAGTGTGGCTGTATCTTCGCTCTTGCCGAGTTGCGCTGAGGCAGGCAGTTTTGGCATGTCAGCCTGCTTTAATCACGTGAAATCATTTATTCGTAACCTTTCAGCACCAGCAGAGTTTTGTCTCGTTCTGTTCATCTGCTTCGGGCTGGGCATTGGCTACCAAACTTGGGCGATCATCAACCGACATCTGCTCTTGCTTAACAATCGCCATCTGCTTGTCACCGTAATCTTGGAATTGTTTTATCTGGCACTCATATTCTGGATTGGTCGAATCCGAGGCTGGTCACTGGCCGCATTTGGATGGCAGGTTTCATGGAAGTGGACGGGAGCAGGCATTCTCCTTTTTTTGGCTGTAACAGCGGCGCAGATCTTCGTCATCGTTGTGGCAAATGTCATCCATCCCGAGGAATCCGGGTTTACCGTAATTGGACTTACGGTCCCTGTCATCTTTGTCGTTTCGGTTATCAACCCATTTTTCGAGGAGGCGCTGGAGTCCGGATACATCATTCATTCGCTGCAACGGTTTGGCTTGTGGCCAGCTGTGTCGGCGAGCGGCGCATTCCGAGGACTGCTACACCTGTACCAGGGGTTTAATGGGGCGCTAAGTATTTTTGTGCTGGGCGTAGTGTTCGGGCTTGTTTACTGGAGATGGCGACAACTCTGGCCGCTGATCGTTGCGCATTTTCTCTGCGATTTCATTGGGTTGCTCTACTTAACTCATCGCGCGGGCTGACACCGCCCCGGAATCGAGCACGGCTCGACAGGCCGACGCACCCGGGAGTTGGCCTCCGTTACTTGTGATGCTAAGTTCTGTGCCAGTCGGATAAACGCGAAATGAATCGAGAGCCGGAAAGTCAGTCGAAGGTCGAGAGCCGAGAGTCGAGCGCCGCTGCTCTCGCCCCTCGTCTCTCGCCCCTCGTCCGCTACCTCAAGATTTACGCCGCGTTGTGGAAAACTTCCGTCACGCGCGAGATGTCGTTCAAGGGCAATTTCCTCCTCTGGATCATCGTCGAGCTGGCCTGGTTCGGGCTGCAGCTCGCCTTCGTCGGCGTGATTTTCAGCCAGACCCGCACCGTCGGCACCTGGACGGTGTGGCAGGTGGTGCTGCTCACCGGCACGAGCAATTTCATCCAGGAAATTTACCAGGCGTTCTTTCTCGTGAACTGCACGAACCTCTCCGAGCTGGTCCGCACGGGCAAGATGGATTTTCTGCTGTTGTTGCCGGTCAATACGCGGTTCATCGTCTCGACGCGGCAGGTGGACCTGCCGTCGTTTGCCAATGCCGCGTTCGCCGCCTGTGTGATGACGTTTGCGGCGCATAAGCTTGGCCTGCACCCGACGGCGGGGCAATTGCTCGGCTTCGGCGCGTTGTGCGTCGTCGGATTGCTCGTGCATTATTCGCTGATGTTCATGCTCGCCTCGGTGAGCTTTTGGACGGTCCGCGCGCAGGGCATCGTTTGGGGCTACTACAATCTGTTCAACATCGCGCGGATGCCGGACGAGGCGTTTCGCGGCGCGTTCAAGGCGGTGTTCACCTTCGCGCTGCCCGTGTTACTCGTGTCCAACGTTCCCGTCCGCGTGCTGGCGGATAAATTGGCTTCGCCCGCGATGTGGCTGGTGCTGGTTGGCTTGGGAATCGTCTGGGCGTTGATTTCCGAATGGTTCTGGCGGCTCTCCATCCGCCGTTACACGAGCGCGAGCACGTGAATGTAGCAGCGCCAAGGCAGGGGCATCGCGCCGCGATGACCGGACGGCGCGGCGGCCGTCCCTACCCAGGATACAGCGCGACCGGCGCTCGTCCCACCGAACAGAGCCGGTTTGTTCCAAAATTGAAGTTGTCTTTGACCGGCCCAATTTTTATTTTCGACGCATGACAAAATTCTCCCGACCACTGATTTACCTGACCGCATCATGGGTCTTATTGACGGCGGCGCAATCTTTCGCCCAGGACACCAATCAAAGTGTTGCCGTGACGCAGATGGCAGGGAATACCGCCACCAATCCAGTCCCGCGGGATGCCGGCTGGGTCAGACGCCACGAAGGTTTTGTGCAGCAAGCACAGAAAGGCGGCATTGATATATTGTTCATGGGCGATTCCATCACCGATGGCTGGCGCAACCGCGGCTCGAATGTCTGGAACCAATTTTACGCGCCCCGCCACGCCGCCAACTTTGGCATCAGCGGCGACCGCACCGAGCACGTCCTCTGGCGCATGGACCACGGTGAGCTGGACGGCATCCATCCCAAGGTCGTCGTGCTCATGATCGGCACCAACAACACCGGCAAGGAAACCGACCACAAGACGCAGCGCAACACCGTGCCGGAAGTGGCTGAAGGCGTCCAAGCCGTGGTCAACGACATCCGCGCCAGGCTGCCGGACAGCAAAATCCTGCTCCTCGCCATCTTCCCGCGCGGCACTCTGGACGATCCGCAGCGCGCCCAGGTCGCCTTGATCAACACCCTTATCGCCAAGCTCGACGACGGCAAGACGGTGAAGTTCCTCGACATTGGCCCGGGATTTCTGGAATTCGACGGCACGCTGCCCACGAGCATCATGCCGGATTTGCTGCATCCCAACGCCCAAGGCTATCAAATCTGGGCCAACGCCATGGAACCGACACTGGATGAAATGATGAAATAAGACTGTCTCCGTGAAATCCCGAAAACGCAGCCCTTCTTATTCGTTGTGCGAAATCTTGATTGTGCTCCCGCCGATAAATTCCCGGATCACCGCGTCGCCCGGAATGAGGTCGCCGGTTGAAACCTGTTGCTCCGTGAACCCTTCCACCAATTCGAGCAGCGCCTTGATGCGGTCGTAGCGGATGCGCGCGTCGAGAAAACCCGCGTACGGACCGAAAGCCTCCGGCCTGGGCAGCAATTTGCCTTCGCCGATGAAAAACGGTTTGAGCGCGGGCAAATCGAACGGGAACCCGCCGTTGACCACGTGATCGGCCAGCCCCATCAGCGGGATGATGCTGAACAATTCGCCGTAGCGCACGTAATGCCAGTGCAAAAGCGTGCCCAGCGGACTGTGATTACGATGGAGCGCGTCGCGCAGCATCCGCCGGATGAGCCGCACGTCCGCGAATTGCACGAGCCGTTTTGTGGTCCCGTCGCCCTCGTAAAGCATGTTCAGCGTTTCCAGGTAAAGCCGGAACTGCGCCGCAGCGTCAATACCCTCGCTGATGGGCGGATAAAATCCGTGCAGACAATCCAGCAACAAAATCTGGTCCGACTCGAGCTTGATCGGTTTTGTGCCCATCCGCCGCCCTTCCTTGAAACTGTAAACCGGCTTTTCAATCGTCTGTCCGTCGAGCAGCTCGCGGAGGTGCCGGTTCAACAACTGAATGTCGAGCGCTTCCGGCGCCTCGTAATTCCGGTCGTTGATCCAGTCCGTCGGATGTTCGACCAGCGACCAGAAATAATCGTCGAGGTTCAGCATCAAAAACCGCAGACCCTGCTTTTTAAGCCGCTGTGTGAGCTTGACCGTCGTCGTCGTTTTGCCGGATGAACTCGGCCCGCTCACCCACATCATCCGCAACTTGTTGCCGGCGTTCAGGCGTGACACCACCTTTTGCGCGGCCTCATCCAGGGATCTCTCATAAACCGCCAGCGACGCGTCAATTACTTCCTTGATGCGGCCGCTGCGAACCGCGTCGTTGAGGCCGGCCACGGTGTCCACGCCGTGCTTGCGGTTCCATTCGAGAATCTGCGCCATCCGCTCGCGCGGAAAACCGTTGCCGGAAAATTTTTCCGGCGTCAGCGCGCCCTCGCGCAGCCAGTGCCGCCCCCAGCGATAACATTCGTAGGCGTCGGCGGTCTTCTGAAAACCGTGGCTGCGCAACGCGTGCAGCACCTCGTCCTGAATCGTCTCAATCGTCGGCGGGAAATTCGAAATCAGGTGATGCGGGTCGGAATTGAGGCAGACAATCGCCGTGTCCGCCAGAAAAGTGGCGATGCCCTCGTTCGAACCGTGCGCGCTGAAAATCCTGTCGTTCACGCCCGGCAGAAAATCCGTGCGAAAACCGCCGATGGACTCCGCCGCGCGCAACATCGCCTTGCAGATGCGGCCCGGATCGAACTGCACCAGCGCGCGGTTCCGCTTCTGGACTTTGACGATGAGGTTTTGGACGGGCATCGGCCCACATCGTATCGAAATCGCTCCAAAACACAAAGCTGATTCAATGGCGACCTCCTGTGGCATGGACCTCTGGTCTGTGTTTTGGGTTCACCGGCTGAAGGTCTGTGCCACACGGAATCACTGCTTGCCGGACCGGCGGCGAACGGTTTTGGGCCGTGTCACTTTTGGTGACTCCTTGCTGCGGGCGGCGACTCGGATGGCCCGTTGCGCCCAGGCGACCAATTCCGGCGCATTTTCCAGCACGTCCGGCGGCACTTCGTGATAGCTCATCGTCAGCACGCGCCCTTTCGATTCGTAAGTGAACGGCTCCATGCCGCGCGCCACGTAGTCTGCCTGTGATCGCGCGTCCGTTTTGAAGAACAGCCGGCCTTCGTCGAGGATCCCGAAGAAATGTTCGCCCTGATACAGCCCATGCGCGCCGAACATCGCCCGCGCCCGCACCTCCGGCAGGGCGCCCAACTGGTCCAGCACGAAGTCTTTGAACGATTCATCCGCCATGATGCAAATACGGTTTAACGCAAAGTCGCGAAGGTGCAAAGTCGCAAAGCAACGACAAATTGCACGTCGAGCGGAGCGCGAGTTGTCTCAACTCGCAGCGGGTGGTGCGCAAAATACGGCTCGAAAATTCCGATGACGTCATGCGTTCGTGACTGCTGCGGTTTGGGACAAACCGCGCTTCGTAAACACCGTCAATGTGTTTCTTCGTCGTTATCCAACAATCGGGCGAAATAAAAGCAGCCGGCCGCAATGAGCGCCGAAACGGCGGCGATGATGACGGCCTGTGTGCCGGGTTGCTTCAAGTCTTCCATCCATTCCTCAATCAAAAGACCCTGTTTGCCGTAAAGCTGTTCCATCTGCCGCGTCCGGGCCTTGTTGTATCCCAGCATGGAAAGGTCATCCGACACATCTGGAGAACGCGTCCCCAGCCAATAAACCACGCCTGCGCCGGCAAGTCCGAGCACCAGCACCAAGATACCTATCATCCTGAGTCGCGCGCTCTTTTTGGACGATGAATCCGGACCGGATTTTTTCTCAATCACGATGCCAGTGTAACAGAGGAAGACAAAATTAAAATGCAAAGACGCGAGCTAAAATAAATGAAGCGTAGGGATTTCGGAAGGCGGGCGGGCGTGTCAGCCACGCGAACATTCCTCCCACAGCTTGAATACTCCAAGCGCCCGTGCCCAGCGTTCGATGTAAATCCTGTCGCACCCGGTGCTGATGAGGCTCTTCACGTCGCGGAGATGCCGTTCGGAATGCGATTTCCTGGCCCAATGGAGTTTCGAGATGATGAGGTCGTCCTTGTTCACGATCCAGGTATTAAAATTTTCAATTTTGATGCTTTGCCGGCGGTTAAATTCGAGGAGCCGATATTTGGCTTGCTGGCAGACGATGCAATCCACTCTGATGCGGCTTTTCCGATGGAAGAGGTTGAAGAATGACTGGTGGGCAATGGCACTGTCCACCGCTTCGCGTGAAATGTCGTAGTCGGGGCTGAACAGGCGGAACACGACTTCGGCGTCTTTGGCGCGCAGGGCAACGACGACGTCAATGTTGCGGGGCACGCGCGGCAAGGCGTAGCAGTTCATGGCCATCGAGCCGGTGAGCATGTAACCGATGTCCGCCGCCTCGAACCTCGTGGAAATGTCACGGAGAATGTCTATTTGGTTTTGCATACAAATTCTTTTGGCCATTCAGGCTTGCCGTGACAATGAATCAGCACAACTCGGGCCAAGGCCCGGCCAACGCGCTCAACGGGTCGAGCACAAATTCTTTGACCGGGTCGTCAGGCAATGAATAAATGAGCCAGCCAATGGAAAAGGTGTGTCCAAGTCCAAACGACGCCGCGCATTGAATCCCAGGCCTGCCACGCACAAAGAACGATCAAGGCCACTGACTGAACCAGCCCGGTCCACCGCTTTTGTCGCACCAGATTCACGAACAGCACAATGGCTATCGGCCATAAGACCAATCCTACGTGGCAAAGAAATATTTCGATGGCCAATCTCATTTTGCCCAGCGGACTGCCCCAAGGCGTCAGCGACCAGGGAATAAAATTCCAGACCGGCCCCGTGACCAGCACAATAATAATTAACAATGCGAGGCCGTTGGAAATCCGAACCGCCGGTGAATCGGGCATTATGTCGTCCGCCTCGCGATTGGAGTCATACCACACTTTTTCCACGGACGCGCGCCGGGTGGTCATTTTGGACGGGGACAAAGCCGCGCGGGCGCAGACCGCCAGCATTTCCAATCCCGACATGGTGCGAAACCGGCGTCCCGACGTGAGCACGCGTTCCCACAGCACGGCAAACCGGCCTTCGCGCTTCAACGCCAGGGCGAACGAGATTTCTTCCGACCAGTAAAGACGTTCATTGAATCCGCCGGTGACTTGAAACGCTTCGCGCGTGCAAAACATGAAAGCACCGCCGGTGAAACCAATGAGCTTCGCTCCGAATACACTCAAGACGGCAATAAACCGGATGTAAAGTGGCACGACCTCGTTCTTGCCCAGCCATATCGAGGCACCGCCGCCCACCGCGCCTTTGTCTATCTGTCGAAGTGCGGCGGCAACGGCGCGCGGATTGATGGTCGTGTCCGCATCCACAAAAAACAACCGGTCGCCGTGCGCCGCGCGACCGCCGGAATTGCGCGTGGCGGCGATTTGCCGATGATTGACTGGCACCACGGTTGCATTCTGCTGGCGGGCAACCTCTGCCGTGGCGTCTGTTGAGGCATCGTCCACCACGATGATTTCATACGGCTGGCCGACGACGCGGGCAGCATCATGGATTGCCTGCAACGTCCGGCCAAGGCCCGCTTGTTCATTGTGCGCCGGAACGATGAACGAAATCATTGCCGGTTCAGAATAATCTCAAGCCGGCTTGTCACGCAACTCCGGCAATGTGTTCAATGGGCCGGGGACAAATTCTTTGAACGAGTCGTCAGGCAAAACGCGCGAGAAGGAATTATTTAGGATTGCTGGCGTGTTCCTTGGCAAGCTGAACTATTTTATCGAATTCATTCGTCCCGCCAAAGAAGTTGTAATTTATTGGCCCAAGTTTAGGAATGATTTTGTTGAGCGTATCCCATTGCCCAGCTTGATAAGCATACCAAGCATAATCGTGATACCAGCCTATGGCATCCGGGTTTAATTCAAAGAAACGGTCGAATGCGGTTTTGATGTCCGCCCAAACCTCCGGCTGCTTCCAGTAATCATTTTTCTCCGAGTCATTGACATATTGGCGTTGAATGGATTTATGAGCATCCAAAAGAATCAATGGGACGTGTCCTCCCCATGCTTGGTTTGTAGCGCATTCGCGCCCGAACTCAAGCATGGCTTCCCGAGAGCCATACCATTTGGGTTCCAGATAGTAAAGTTTCCTGGAACAGGCAACATCGTCATTGGGGTCCAAGACCATCGCCCGATCAAACCACAGTTCCATCCGGTCCCGACCTCCACCCTGACCCAACATCACGGTCATCATCTGGTGGGCAATTTCCGGGTCTTTGGGATTCAATTTCCAGGCATGTTCCAAAGCTTCTTGCGCCGTGGCGAGCCGTTCGCTGAAATGTTCCCAGCCTTTGTCGCTGACCGTGTAGGCCCAACCGCTTCCACGAGCATGCCATGCCATATCGATGAAGGCGGTGCCTTTCAACAACCAGGTGGTGTAATCGTCCGGCCAGTTTTCCAACAGTGGTTTTTCGACGCAATCATAGGCATGTTGAAATTGATTCGTATCGCCACTGATCAAATACAGGGCTTTGTTGGCAATTTCATATGCCTCACGTGCCGG
>Ga0181523_10005593_pt1 | contig 10323 bp, 6 predicted proteins | sample PEATcosm2014_Bin_43_FD_119752 | JGI IMG/M metagenome (GOLD analysis project Ga0181523, IMG submission 119752) | Peatland microbial communities from MTU Mesocosm Facility, Houghton, MI, USA - PEATcosm2014_Bin05_30_metaG | ecosystem: Environmental > Terrestrial > Soil > Wetlands > Peat | place... | reverse complement strand
ATCATCGTTGCGATTCGGGCAGCACATCTCGATGTACGTAGTCGTTCCGCCCATAAGGGCGGCGATGCTGCCGGTTTCGTGCGTATCCTTGGCAAACGTGGCCATGAAGGGAAGATAAATGTGTACGTGTGGATCGATGAAGCCAGGGAAGACGAGTTTGCCGGTGGCATCAACGATTTCCGTGTTTGGCGGCGCTTCGAGATTCTTGCCGATCCGGGCGATGGTCTCGTTCTCAACAAAAATATCAGCCTGCAACCGCGAGCCGACATTTACAATTTCGCCATTTCGGATCAGCAACGCCATGTTTCACTCCCGGAACAAACTACGTCAACCTCAGTGAATATGAATCCCCATTTTCGCGCGATATTGCTTCATCTTCTCCCAGTCTTCAGTGACCTCGCGTTGGGAGTCTGAAATCTCCTTCCAGGTTACTGGCGGTCGCCCCGATGGTTCTTCAATCATTTGGATGCATTCTTCCACGGGACAAACGTTATAGCAGAGTCGGCACCCGACACAATCCTCTTCCCGGACCTGAACGCTCGGGCGCGTACTAATGGCATCTTCCTTGCCACTTGCCCTGACATCATAGGAATAGGGTTGGACCACCGTCCCATCTTTAGCGATCAGGTCAATGCATTGATGTGCGGTGTCATTGCAAGCGACATAGCAGAGATTGCAGTGGATACATTTCTTTTGGTCAATACGCGCAATCGCCCGAAAGGAAAGGTCAAAATTGCTGAAATCGGAGACTCGATGAAGGCTCTGTCCAACCACATCGGGTATGCTAGCGAACCCTTTTTCATCCATCCAATTGGACAAGCCGTCGCACAGGTCCTCCACGATACGGAATCCGTAGTGCATCACCGCGGTGCAAACCTGCAAGCTGTTGGCGCCAAGCAGAAGAAACTGTGCGGCGTCGCGCCAGTCGGAAATGCCACCCATCCCGGAGATTGGCATTTTCGATCCACCTACGATGGCATCCCTCCCAACGGCGGCCAACATATTCAGCGCGATCGGCTTCACGGCTGGGCCCGCATAACCCCCGTGGCCGCCTTTCCCACCAATGTTCGGCGTGATTTCGAGTGTGTCCAGATCAACCCCTATGATCGAGTTGAGCGTATTGATGAGCGAAATGGCGCTGGCGCCGGCGGCCACCGCCGCTCGAGCCGGCATCACGATATCGGAAATATTCGGCGTGAGTTTGACGATGACCGGAATCTTGGCCACTTCCATGACCCAGCGTGTGATCTGCTCGCAATATTCGGGCACCTGTCCCACGGCGCTACCCATGCCCCGTTCACTCATCCCGTGCGGGCAGCCGTAGTTCAGTTCGATTCCATCGGCGCCCGTATCCTGGATCCGGCGGATGATGTCGTGCCAAGTTTCCGGCTTGGACTCCACCATTGCGGACACGATGACGGCGCGATCCGGCCACGCGCGTTTCACTTCCCCAATTTCACGAAGATTCACTTCGAGAGGGCGGTCAGAAATCAATTCCACGTTGTTGATCGCCAACATTTTCTGGCCGCCGAAGTGCCAGGCGCCGTACCGATTGGACACGTTCAGCACGGGCGCGCCAATGGTCTTCCAAACAGCGCCTCCCCATCCGGCTTCGAACGCACGATGCACCTGCAAGCCGGAATTGCTTGGTGGCGCCGACGCCAGCCAGAACGGATTCGGGGAGCGAATGCCCGCAAAATTGATGCTGAGGTCAGCCATGCGCGACCAGCCTTTCATGAATCGAACGAGCGGCCAATTTCCCGTCTTGCACCGCCATCACCGTCGAAGCGGCTCCATGCGCGCGGATGCAATCGCCCCCGGCATACACTCCGGGTGAGCTTGTCGCGAATTCTTTGCTCACCTGGATAAAGCCTTTATCGGTTTTGAGTTTCAACAGGGAAGCGAGGCGTGGTTTTTCCTGTCCGGTGGCTTTAACAATTTGATCCGCGGGGAGCAGGAAATTTGATCCGGGGACCGGCTGCGGCGAGGGGCGATCGGAAGCATCGAGAGCTCCCAGGTTCATGCGCGAGCACTCCAGGGATTTGACCGTCCCATTTTCTGCATGCACGCGGACAGGTTGCGTCAAAAACAAAAATCGCACGCCTTCTCGTTTGATGAAGTCATACTCATGTGCGTACGCAGTCATTTCCTTCTCCGAGCGGCGATAGACGATCGTGACTTGAGAGGCGCCAAGCCGCTTTGCAATGGTGGCGCAATCGATCGCAGTATTGCCCGCGCCGATCACTGCCACATTGCCGCCGATCACGAGATTGTGCGCATCCAGCTTGCTTTCCTCGATATAGTCCAGTCCATCCAGGATGTGCTCTTCGCCCGGAATGCCCAACGTGGTGGTTGCACCGAGACCCACGCTGAGGAACACTGCGTCAAATTTGGCCTGGAGGTCGGGTAAGCTAAGATTCGTTCCCAGTTCCTTTCCGGTTTCAATTATGATGCCCAGCTTGCTCAGCATCGCGACCTCCGCCTGGGCCACATCGACTGGCTCACGCAGTCCAATGATGCCGTAAGTGGAAAGTCCGCCAGCGAGATCGCGCTTTTCGAAGAGCGTCACGCTGTGGCCGCGTTTGGCAAGTTCGCCGGAACAGGAGAGACCTGCAGGGCCGGCACCGATAACGGCAACCTTCTTGCCTGTGGCTTTTGCCGGTTGAAAAAATGGCACCCCTTGCCCATAAGCAAAGTCCATGGCATACCGCTGCAGCCGGCCAATGGCAATGGGCTTGTGTTCAGCGCCGAGGACACAGGCACCTTCGCACAGTTCCTGCACCGGGCACACACGGGCGCACGTGGCACCCAGGAGATTGGACTCCAGAATGGTGCGCGCGGAGCCCCGCAAGTTATGGCTCGAGATTTTCTTGATGAATTTCGGTATATCGATATGCGTGGGGCAGGCATGCGTACACGGCGCGTCGTAACACATCAAACATCGCGCGGCTTCCACGGCGGCTTCATTGCCTGTCAGCGGCGGCAGAAGTTCGCTTAAACCATTGGTGTCTGCCCGGCCGTGTGAGATGTCTGCCAATACATCCTCCCGATCTTCAATCCTCAATTGCGTAGTGTGCGCAGGATGAAGGAAGGTTAGAAGCGAAACCCGCATCTTTCAATAGACATTCTCAAAGCATGAACCTATCTCAATACACGGGCATGTCCCCGCATCACCAGAAAGTACAACCCGCCCGAGATAATGAAGCCAACAAACCAAGCGTAGTCATATAACCAGTGGAGTGCCGGAACCACCAAACCGATTAAGGCCACTGCGACTCCAACCACTAAGGCGATGATGGCCCTTGTGTTGAATCCCTTTGAGTATTCGTATCCGCCTCCGTGTCGATATAAATCCTCCACAACCAGCTGTCGCTTCCGCACCAGGTAATAATCGCAAATCATGATCCCCGCAATGGGACCCAGAAGAGCTGAACAACCCACCAGCCATCCGAAAATATAACTACTGAAGGTACTGAGCAATTTCCAGGGCATCATGAATATGCCCACGACGCCGGTTATGAGCCCGCCAGTGCGAAAGGAGATGAGGCTTGGGCGCAAGTTCGAAAAGTCATTCGATGGTGAAACCACATTCGCCGCGACGTTTGTGTTCAGTGTCGCGACAACCAGAGCGACCAACGCAATCAATGCGATGACCGGTTGCTTGAAACGTTCCAGTAGGACCACAGGGTCCCAAATCGCTTCTCCGAATATCACCGCGGATGCGGAGGTGACAGCAACCCCGATAAACGAATAGAGCGTCATCGCCGTCGGCAATCCAAGTGCCTGCCCAACCATTTGCGCGCGCTGCGATTTGGCGTAACGCGTGAAGTCCGGAATATTGAGCGCTACCGTAGCCCAAAATCCCACCATTCCCGTCAGAGACGGGACAAAGAACCGCAAGAATTCCGAAGTGCTTTGAAACTTGCTTGGGGTATGAAGTACGGGACCAAATCCGCCAGCCTTGCGCGTAATCCAGAAAAGCAGGAGCAGCCCCACGATCAACATGAACGGTGCGCCAATTCCTTCCAGGAACTTTATGGTTTCGATGCCCCGCCAAATCACCAACATGTTGATGGCCCAGAACAGGAAGAAGCAGATCCATTGGCTGCCCGGGATTCTCGCCGCACCCGGCCACACGATAAGCAACATCGAAAAGATTGCTTGCCCGCCGATCCATGCCTGTATGCCGAACCAGCCGCAAGCGACCAGCGCACGCAATACTGCGGGAATGTTCGCTCCCCGGACGCCAAAAGACGCTCGTACAAATACCGGAAACGGAATGCCGTACCGCGCCCCGGCGTGCGCATTCAACAACATGGGAATCAAGACGATCAGGTTCCCCAGCAGAATCGTGACTACCGCCTGAATCCAGTTCATGCCTCCCGCGATAAGCCCCGAGGCCAGCATATAAGTGGGAATGCAGACGCTCATGGCCACCCAAAGGGACACGTAGTTGTAAGTGCCCCACGAGCGCTTTTCAAGCGGAATAGGTGCAAGATCAGGATTGTAAAGAGACGCATCGACCTGTGTGAATTCCATCCGCCATCCCTGGTACAGAGAAGTGACGCGACAGCCTATAGCAAGCGGCCGCAAAATGCCATATTTTGACACCAAATTCGGGTTCGACGCTCTTGCCCGGATGCGGCCTTAGATCATGGGCCCATGTTCTTTCCTTTCAATTTTCGTTCACGGCTATAATCAGTTGTTCCGGAGAGGCAATCATGACTAATTCAAATTTCAATGGCAGGTTCTTGTGCATTACGTTCGTGCTGCTCTCGTTCCTGTTCATCCTTTGCGGCGCGAGTTACGCGCAGTCTGCTGCTCCCGCGCCACCTGCCCTGCTCTTGGGCACCGCTTGGTATCCAGAGCAATGGCCAGAGTCGCGATGGGAATCCGATCTCTCGCTCATGCAACAGGCCGGAATTCACATGGTGCGTGTCGGAGAGTTTGCCTGGAGCCGCATGGAGCCTGAGGAAGGCCATTACGACCTCGACTGGTTGGATCGCGCCATTGCGGCGGCCGCCAAGCACAACATTTACACTGTTGTCGGCACTCCAACGGCCGCTCCGCCGGCGTGGCTGACGCAGAAATACCCTGAAACTCTACGCCTGTACGAGGACGGACACCGCGCTGAGCATGGGAATCGCCAACAGTTCAATTGGGCAAACCCGAAATATCGCGAACTGGCACGCAAGATCGCAGAGCAACTCGCCAAGAAATTTGGACATAATCCCTACGTACTTGGCTGGCAAATTGACAATGAGTACGCCGAAGTTTCCTTCGATCCAGAAACCCGGACGCAATTTCAACAGTGGCTGAAGGCCCGCTATGGCGCACTGGATAACCTGAACGCGCGCTGGACGACTTCCTACTGGAGCGAAACTTATTCCGCTTGGGACCAGATCCCCATCCAAGTGGGTTATGGCAACCCAGGCTTGCTGCTCAGCTGGATGCGTTTTGTCAGCGATACCTGGCGCAGCTATCAAAAGAATCAATTGGACGTGATTCGCGCTCAGTCCGACCCTCGTCAATTCATCACCACAAACACCATGGGTTGGTTCGACGGTTTCGACCATTACACCGTCGAACAGGATCTGGATATGGCAGCGTGGGATGATTACGTCGGAGAAGGCCACCTCGATCCGGTGCGCAATGGTGCGACGCACGACCTGACGCGCGGTTTCAAGCAGAAGCATTTCTGGGTCATCGAGACACAGCCTGGTTCCGTGAATTGGGCAGACATCAACAACTCCTTAGACCAGGGCGAGGTACGCGCGATGGCTTGGCATGATGTGGGGCACGGCGCCGACGCGGTCAGTTATTGGCAATGGCGAAGCGCTCTGAACGGCCAGGAACAATATCACGGTACTCTGGTGGGCAGCGATGGCACCCCGGTTCCTTTGTATGCGGAGGTCGCCCAAGTCGGCAAGGAGTTTGCGAAAGCGGGACCGCTGTTGGCAGGCACTTCGGTCAAGTCCGAAGTCGCAATTCTTCATTCCTACGACAGTCGCTGGGCCATCCAATGGCAGAAACACAACAAGAAGTACGAGCCTCTGGATGAAATTGTGAGCTACTACGGGCCGTTGCGAGAGATCGCGCAATCCGTGGACATTATTCCCGCGACCGCGTCGCTCAGCCATTACAAGCTGGTAGTTGCACCGGGACTGAATGTTTTGTCCGATGCGGCGGCAAAGAATCTTATTTCGTATGTGCAGGGCGGCGGCCATCTTGTTCTGGGTCAGCGATCTGCGATGAAGGATGACGAAAACTCGCTTCAACCCGAACGCCAACCCGGCCCCCTGACAAGCTTGCTTGGTGGTCGCGTTGAACAATACTACGCATTGTTGCAGCCCGTGCCTGTTCAGGGGAGTTGGGGAACGGGCGAATGCCTACTGTGGGCTGAACTCCTCAGCGCGCAGGATAGCGGCACGGAAGTTTTGATGCGTTATGGCAAAAGCAATGGTTGGTTAGATGGACAGCCCGCCGCAATTACGCGAAAAGTCGGCATAGGACGTATCACTTACATCGGAGCTTGGCTCGACCCCAAGACCATGGCGGAAGCTGCGAAATGGATGGCGGACACCAGCGGAGTCAAGCCTGCATTCGGCGCAGTGCCGGCTGGCGTGGAAGTCTCTCCACGCTACAGTGCGCACGGCGCGGTCTATGTGCTGATTAATTTTTCAGGTGCACCTCAGACCATCAGCTTGCCGGGGGCCATGGACGATGTTCTGGAAGGCGGGTCCAAGCAATCGGTCAGCCTGCCTGTCTACGGTGTCGCTGTGCTCTCGGCGCCGCGTTAGTTTTTGACGAGAAGCCGAATGGCGTTCTCTCGGTATACCTTGCGCAGTACGTCATCCGGCAAGAACAATCCGTAAATATTCCACCGGCCTTGCCGTGAGGCATGCGACGGATATTCGAAATACTCGTCGCGCGTTTCCAGAAACCGGTAATGCAGCCGGTACATGTTGACCTCAGGAATCAAATCCGTGCCAAACAGGATGCGGTCCGCGAATCGAAGGAAAAACTCGCGTGCCGTGTAAGGTTGGCGGCCCAGCTCCGCGCAACGCGCGCCAATGTCCACGTGAAGATTCGGATTTTTCTCGAGGAGGCCAGTGACATAAGCAAGATCCTCAGGGTGCTCGGCCACGTGAGCGCCCACAAATGTAGTTTTTGGATGTCGCGCGATAACGCGATCGCGTTGCGCCAACAGTTCCAGCTTGCCGTAATGCGACCCGTAATAGCTCCACTCGGGATGCGCCGCAAGCTCCTCATATCGTTCATTGGACGCGTCGATGGGCAAGAAAAAAGCGTCCGGGTCCGCGATGTGATACATGATCGGGACTCCAAGTTCGGCGGCTTTTTCGTACAGAGGATCCAATCGCTCATCATCGATGCGCAACAGGCTGCCATCCGTATCGCGCACCGTCGTTCCCAGGTCCTTCCAGATTTTCAGTCCACAGGCGGCATGCTCGATGAGTCGCTCCAAGCGTTCCACGCTGCGCTTGTAGAAACCGGCGGACTTCACATCGCTCCAGTCCATCCAGCCGTAAGTGGCGAACCGCTCGGGCGCCACGGTATGGAATTTGCGAATCATCTCGAGGGCCACCTCGCCGGTGTGCATCGTGATGTTGACGATTCTCTCGATGCCACACTTGTCCATGATGCGCAACACTTCAAGCGGTTCTTGGGCGTCCAGATGGTTGTGATAATCGATGACGGGGAACTTTGGCTTTAGAATTTCATGCTCGGGAGCCGCGAGCATCGAGCGAGGATGGAAATCGCTCAACCGGAGATCGACCTCCGCACGTGCTGTTACCATGGCTACGAATGGATCTTTGCTTGCCGGCGAGTTGCCCATGTCCGCTCCTGTTCGAATGGCCGAAGATGATACTAACAAAATGGAGCGCTCTTTTTCTGGGCTTCCAGTACAATCGCGTTATCACCCCCACGCGGACCACGAACCAGCAACCCGGTCCGAAGAGGTGTTCGTTCCTCCGGCGATGCTTCAGCGCATATTGCCCGACGATCTCAGGGAGTCTTCATGAGACAGGTTAAGCTGCTGTTCTTCTGTGTGCTTTTGATTGCTTTGTTCTGCGGTTATGCATCTGCTGTGATTGCCCAAGAGAGCTATCTGTACGATATGCAGCCAGGGGCTCCCGAAGTGAGTGTGCAGGAAAATGCCATTGTTCTGAAAAATGCCATGTTGACGGCTACCTGGTCCAGCGTGGAAGGAAAATTGCGTGGCGTATCTTTTGCGGGGACCTCGATGACCGCGCCCGTTCCATTACCCGCGAATGTATTCACCCTGGTCTTCGCTAACGGCAAGACGCTGAGCGCCACTTCGATGCATGTTACCGAACCGCCGCGCATCGAGGATCTACAGCCAAATCCACAAGCCGCTTGTTTGGAGGAGCACTTTTCCGGGAAACGAGTGGTCGTGCGCCTGGAAGATCCCGCTTCCAAATTCACGGTGATCTGGTCCGCCGACTTGCGCGACGGAGACAACTACGTCAGGCAGGAAATTCTGCTTTCGACCGTTAATGATGCGCCGATCCGGAAAGTGCGGCTCTTCGATTTCAAACTTCATTTTGCCCAAGTCGTCGGTACAGCGAAAGGCTCCCCTGTAATCTCCCGGAACCTCTTCCTCGGATTCGAACACCCCCTCAGCCGCTGCGCTGTCGAGCAGGAGCAGGTGCGTTGTTCAATCGATCGCGAACTTCCACTGAAGGCGGGGCAGAGCCTTAAGTATTCTTCGGTGATCGGTCTCTCACCTTCCGGCCAGATGCGCCGCGGATTCTTGAATTATGTGGAACGTCAGCGCGCTCACCCGTACAGGCCTTTTCTGCATTACAACTCGTGGTACGACATTGGCTACGGCAATCGCTACGATCAGGCCGCGGCGCTGGATGCCATCCATGCCTTTGGTGAAGAACTCCACGTCAAAAGGGGAGTAAAACTCGACTCCTTTTTGTTTGACGACGGGTGGGATGATCCTCGTTCCCTCTGGAGTTTCGATTCTGGCTTCCCCCATGGCTTCATCCCCGTGAAGGAGGCCGCCGCGAAGTATGGAGCAGCCCCGGGCATATGGCTCTCTCCTTGGGGCGGATACGACAAGGCCAAAGAGGAGCGGATGAAGTATGGCGCAAGGGAAGGCTTCGAAATGAATAAGGGAGGGTTTGCCCTCTCTGGCCCGAAGTATTTCGCCCGCTTTCACGATGTGACCCTTCAATTCATCCTCAAGTACGGAATCAATCAATTCAAGATCGATGGCACGGGCAATGTGAACAGCGTGTTCCCCGGAAGCGAGTTCGACAGCGATTTCCATGCAGCGATCAGTTTGATTGAAGAATGGCGCACCGTGAAACCGGACATTTTCGTAAATCTCACCACCGGAACGTATCCTTCACCCTTCTGGTTGCGTTATGCGGATTCGATCTGGCGCGGGGGGGATGATGATAACTTCATTGGCGTCGGCCCCTGGCGCGAAAAATGGATCACTTATCGAGACGCAGACACCTATTCGGGCATCGTGAAGAAAGGCCCTCTGTTTCCACTCAACTCTCTGATGCTGCACGGAATCATCTACGCTCGCCAGGCCGACCATTTGAAGGACGATCCGGCGCATGCCTTTGTGCATGAGGTTCACGATTATTTCGGCGGAGGCACGCAACTGCAGGAAATGTACATCACGCATTCTTTATTGTCGGATGCGGACTGGGACATCCTGGCGGAGGCGGCCAACTGGTCACGCAGTAATGCCGCGACTCTAGTCGATACCCATTGGATTGGCGGAGATCCGGCAAAACTGGAAGTGTATGGCTGGGCCGCCTGGTCAGCCGAGAAGGGAATCATCACGCTGCGGAATCCAAGCGACCGGCCGCAGAGTTTTTCTCTGGATGTTGGCAAAGTCTTTGAATTGCCAACCGCCGCGCCGCGAAAATTCACTGCCCGTTCACCCTGGAAGAGCGATCAGGAAGAGAAACCAGTTGCCCTGGCGGCTGGCCAGGTCCGCACGTTTCAACTTCGGCCATTCGAGGTACTGAACCTGGAGGCAGTCCCCGCCCCTTAGCTGGCCAAGGCTTGAGTTTCGCTTTCATTCTATTTGTTTCTTTTCCTTTCGCTTGTGTGTACACTCACTCTTGCGCAAAGGACCTCCCGCTCAATCTCACTAGGTTCTCCCTTACGGGCGGCTGTGCGGAGGGATCGCCATCATGCTTATCCATATTCCTAGAAATTTGTCCAGGAATCGGTCGAGTGCGAGTCGTTTTGTGTTGACCGTCATTCTGACGGCGATCGGGGTGCTGCCTGCGACGGCGCAGGACT
>Ga0181523_10005591_pt1 | contig 10325 bp, 14 predicted proteins | sample PEATcosm2014_Bin_43_FD_119752 | JGI IMG/M metagenome (GOLD analysis project Ga0181523, IMG submission 119752) | Peatland microbial communities from MTU Mesocosm Facility, Houghton, MI, USA - PEATcosm2014_Bin05_30_metaG | ecosystem: Environmental > Terrestrial > Soil > Wetlands > Peat | place... | reverse complement strand
GCTGCTGCAGAAAGCGCGCCAGCGCCAAGTCCATGTTGTCGCCGCCCAGAAGGATATGGTCACCAACGGCGACGCGTTTCAGCGTCAGTTCGCCATTCTCTTCGGAAACCATAATGAGGCTGAAATCAGTCGTGCCACCACCGACATCGCACACGAGAACGAGGTCGCCGACTTTGATGCGGTGGCGCCAGGCATCACCCTGGCTTTCCAGCCATGCATAAAAGGCGGCCTGAGGTTCTTCGAGCAGCGTGACATGGACGTAACCGGCTTGTTCGGCAGCGCGCCTGGTCAGGTCGCGTGCTTCTTCGTCGAAGGAAGCGGGCACAGTGAGGAGCACGTCCTGTTCCGCAAGAGCCAGTTGCCCTTGCTCCCCCGACTCGCCTCTATCCCACACAGTGCGCAAGTACTGCAAGAACTGCGATGACGCTTCGACAGGTGATAGCTTGGGCACCTCCTCGGGTGCTTGCCAAGGCAAGATCGGCGCAGTGCGGTTCACGGCAGCGTAAGAGAGCCAGGATTTGGCGGAGGCGACGAGGCGATTGGGACTCTCGGCGCCACGTTTGCGGGCCAGTTCGCCTATCACAAACTTCGGTTCGGGTTCCCAAGGCAACGCCAGGCTGCCTTTGGGAAAATCGAATTCGCCCGGGATGTAGAGAAACGATGGCAGTAAGGTGCATTCCGCCACTTCGTTCGCATCCACAAGCTGCGGAATGCTGCGGACCTCGATTTGACTTTTCTCTTCGGAAGCAGTGGCGTCGCAGTGCGCCAGCGCCGAATTTGTGGTCCCTAGGTCGATACCGATAATGTATTTGGCCACCAACGAAAATCTCCTCTCAAATCCACATCGGTGTAGCAGATGTGCCTCAGCAGCTATGAAAGTTCAACCTCAGCCGGCGCAACCACCATCCGGCCGGGACCCTGCGGCAACGGCGGCAGATTCACCTCCTTCACGTGCCAGCCCTTGTGTCGTAACACACCGCGAATTGGCAGCGCTCCTGTCACATTGCCTAGCAATTTAATGGTTGCCGGATCGAAACCGCCTTGCACGGTTACCGGTTGATTCTCTTCGGAGGTTAGAATTGGCTCCAGCTTTACATAATGTTCGAGCACCTTGCTGCAAGCTTCGTGGATCGTACGCACAGCGGCTCCAAGCTGCGCGTCGGGATAAGGGGAGATATTCTCTGCCAGGAAATCGATGAGCCGCCCGTCTCGTTGTAGCAGCGCAAGCATCTGCACGGCGCGATCAAATGCCTCTGAGGCTGGCCGCTCCATCTCCTTCGGACGAGGGGCCGAAGCTTGAGCTGCTGGCGTCTGCGGAACCTGGCCGGCAGGGTTGACCCGCTTCTGTACTATGTCGTTGGGAATGTCACCGTGGAACAAGATCGAAAAGAAACACCGAAAAGCAATAGCTACTCGTTCCCAGAACCCGTTCATAGTTACTCCGGATGGCCAGAAAGCCGACGAATTAGAATGATTCCCACGCTTGCGCACGCCGAGTTCGGAGACACGCGAGCGATTCATATGCATCATACCAATAGGGTCAGACCTTTCATAATCGCGGAAGGAAGACTGGCTGATGTCAGCATTTGTGAAATAGCCAAGCGGGACTGCGTGTTTTTGGTTCAGGTTTAAGCAGATGGGCAACGATCAAGGCAAGAAGAATGCAATTCCCACGATGGTCGCGGGGCGAAAGACAGTCTATGGCCCTCATTCTGGACCGATGGTCGGCAATCCGGAAACTATCCCGAAACGGATTCGCGGACATTCGAGCGCGACCAGCGTCCTCGAGCATCACTTGCCGGGTAGGAACGAGGCGCGGACCGGGCTTCGAATGATGCCGACGTTTCCTCGTTCCCCCCTAAAATTCCGTAAGGCGGGTTTTACCCGTTACGCCTTCAAGGCCGGTAGATCGGGCGGGACCTTCCCGTCGACGCAAGGTCTGCGCTTCGTGCGGTTTGTCTCCGCCCTGCGTGCACTCCGCTTTCCGGCGCCGTCTCCTCGTTCTGAGCCGAGGGGCGCGGTGCGCTGGTACACCTCCGTGCAAGCGGCTGTTGCCGCTTTACCCCAGGGGCCCTCGCTCCGGTCCGGGTTATAGTGTCCCGGTCCATCAGCACTTAATCGGCCCCATCCGCCCCACTCGCAGGCACATCTCGATTTCACCGACACGGCTTATACGAGATGCCCTCGCTGTGCGTCGTACCTTATCGCCTAGGCGACCCGCGAGTGGTACCGTGCTTTCGTTGGCTATTCCTTGTCGGCATGTCGCCATCAGAGACCCCGGGAAGCCGATCGGCTGCAACTACCCAGTTCTTCACCGACCGCGCTGGCCTTCGACCTTCGAGGAAGGTCTCGGCACTTCCATCACCCTCCACCCTCCGATTCTCGTGGAGGAGTCCATTTCAGGGCTTAACTACGGTTCGCTTACGCTACAACCTGCCGACTTGCTTGCCCCCCTGTCGGAGCAGACCAAGCTTTCGCCCAGCCTACGGGGACTTTTACATCCGGGCTTTCGGCGGTTTGGTCGCCCGCACCGCCGCCGGATATCACTACAGTGGCAACTGGGCAAGTTCCACTGGCGGGACTTACCGATCTACACCCGCTAGAACGCCAACTAGCATCGCTGCAACTTCGAATGGGGCTTCTGGACACTCTCCTTGACTGGTCGTGATAGCTCAGTCCGTCATCACGATATTGATCCTGCATAGGGCGTTCAATTTCATTGGCCGGCAAAATGCGCCGTCAGAGCGTGGGGTCCTGGTTTTTATGGGACTGATAGTGTTTCTAGCCTTCGGAACAACGCTCCCTTGGTTCGTAGGTCAGATCATGCCTGATGTATTCACTGGCTTTTCTTTCCCCTCACTTTTCTTGCTTCTGCATGATTCAAAGATCTCCCATATCGTACCAGAACCAACTTTTTCGGTTACCGCGCTTATCACCAGAACCAAGGTCATGCGTTGAAGCAGCTCTATGCGATCTGCGTGTCTCCAGGTTTCTACAGAGTGTGCGAAGCAGCCTCTTCGATGAGGGCCACGACTTCCTTCGGTCTGGAGATATAGACGCAATGACTAGCGCCTGTCACTTCCACTGTGTGGCTCTTCGCGCGTGTGGCATACCACCGTTCAAGGTCCGGGTTGATAGTGCGGTCTGCTCCAGCGACCAACATCCAGCTCGGCTTGCTTCTCCATGCTGGCGTAGTGATCACCGCTTTGAAATTGTCAGCGAAGTTAAACACCTGCGACCGCGCCAGGAAAGCAGCCTGATCGGCAGACAGGTCTGCTGCGAAGTACTCATGAAACTGCGCCGGGTCAAGGTAAGTGAAACCATCCGGCGTCTTTTTAATCGCACCAGACTTGCTCAGGTCGCTTGGGAATCGTTTTCCATCGTCAGCCTCGTTCTCTCCAGCATCAGGCATGTGGGCCGCGATGTAGACCAATCCAGCGACCGACGGCTCCGTTCCCGCTTCCGTGATGACCGCTCCCCCATAACTATGCGCGACAAGGACAGTCGGTCCATCTTGCAAGGCTAAGACGCGCTTCGTGGCTGCCACATCTTCTTTAAAAGTCGTCTCGGGCTCTTGGACGATGCTGACGTTGTAGCCATCTTTAACCAGAATATCGTAAACGCCTTTCCAGCCCGAACCATCTGCCCAGGCCCCGTGCACCAGAACAATGTTCCGAACGCGATGCCCAGCGTCCTGCGCTGTGAGCCCACGGCAGGCTAACAGGACTAGTAGCAAGCCGACCGCGTAAGCCAAGCGCCGCGGCACTTGCCCGACTTTTTCCGGCCATGGTCCGCGTGATTTCGCTAATACCAGAGCGATTTTGCCTCTAAGTTTGTCAACCATATTCGTGTTTCCTCCTTAAGCTGGGCGCCATAACGCCAATAACTCGGGCTCAATAGCCTTCCAAATGTCCACCGCGGCCACAGAGAACAGATGATCTGAACTCCGCGGGTGATACTTTTATTTCCAAGCTGTTCCTCTTCAACTCCTGGAGAGTCGGGTTACCGGAAAAGTCCGTCCTAGTCCCCACATCTCCGGCAAGCGCTAATCAGGCACCGGGCTGGAATTAGAATCTCTGGCGAGTGGTGTGTCTCGCGCAAGTGGGGCGTCGGTCGTCTCTGATTCTGTGCAGAACAGATGACAGAACGTATTTGATAGATACTCCCATTAGTGTCTTTCGCCCCGGCATCATTGTAGGCAACGCTCATACCCCGGCCTGGGTCGGTTTGTTGGGAAGCCTCGTGCCTGGGCCGTTCGGCAATATCGATCAGCGAATTCTCGGTCGCTCAATCGCCGCAGAGATTGCTTTGCACAGTCGAGAGGCCGGAGAAGTTATCCGCGAAAATGCCGCAATGAAAAAACTCGCTACACAGTTCAATAGCGTGACTTTGGTATTTTTGCGTGAGGTCTAGGCTAAATTAATCGCGAAAGATAAAACCGGAGAGCCGCACTATTTCGAGCTGATCGCCAAAATTTTGCTGGCCTACGCCATCGGCGGTACTCTTGCGTAATGCGCCCCCTTCGGTATTCCATCAACGTCACATTGGATGGGTGCTGCGATCATCGAGCAATCATCCCGGACGAAGACTTGCATCGCCACGCGGTCGAGAACCTCAACCAGGCCGATGCCCTCCTCTTTGGCCGGGTGACTTACGAAATGATGGAGGCAGCGTGGCGGCAGCCGGCGCGGGCTGGTGCGAGGCCTGAGTGGATGGAACCCTTCGCCCGGACGATCGACGCGGCAAAGAAGTACGTCGTGTCGAGCACCCTTGACCGGGTCGATTGGAACGCGGAGCTCGTGCGCGGGGATCTAGGGAAGGCCGTTCAGCAGCTCAAGCGAGAGTCGGGTAAGGGACTGTTCGTGGCAGGCGTGAAGCTCCCGCAGGCGTTGGCGGAGCTGGGATTGATCGATGAGTACGAGTTCGTGGTGCAGCCCAGGCTAGCGGGTCACGGGCCGACGTTGTTCGCGGGGTTATCGAAACATGTCGACTTGAGGCTCGTGACGAGAGCAGTACAGGAGATTACGGCACATGAGCGAAGAATCACCGCGACTGCCGGGATGAGGCTGCCCGGATGAGGCTTGACTCTATTGGGTGCGAGGCGTAATGTTTCTGCGCCTTAGTCTTACTCCTGCTTTCCGGGCACCGCAATTGTCAGGAGTTTCGCGAAGAAAAGTGAGGGAAATCACGATGCGTTCAATACGAATGGCAGTCCTGCTCGCCATATGTCTGACTTCAAGTGCGGCATTGGTTGCGCAAACGAAGACATCGACCGAGCCACCCGCAAAGACTGCCGCGACGGCCCAGACGCCGGAAGAGCTGAACACGCGGGAATACATCATACTTCTACGCAAGGACGTGAGCGCGGAAAAGGCTCGGTTGTTAGGAACGGTGATGCAGTTTGACGCCGAAGATGCAGCCAAGTTCTGGCCTATTTATCGCGACTATAACGCCGAACTTAACAAGCTCAACGATCTGCGCGTCGCGAACATTAAAGAATATGCCCGCACGTATGACGAGATGACCGACGCAAAGGCGGACGAGCTAATAAAGAGCGCGATGGCCTATCAGAAGCAGCGGGACGAACTGCTCGGCCAGTATTATGAACTAGTGAAGCAGCAGTTGGGCGCGATAACAGCCGCTCGTTTTGTGCAGGTTGAACATCAATTGCTGATGATCATTGACCTCAAGATTGCGTCTTCGCTGCCGGTGGTGGGCTCATGAAGATCCCAAGGAAGGGATTGAACTTGCAGGTCGCGAAAATCAGATGGTCAGCGCTGGTGCTGACAGCGTTCTTGGCATTTGGCGTGGCACCGTTCTCGCTCGCCCAAGGTTCCAAGAGGGTTACCCTGCAAGCAGGGACGCGAATATTGGTGCGGATGGTAGATTCAGTGGACTCGAGCAAACAAAAAGCGGGATACCGGTTCAAGGCAACCCTGGAAGCGAATCTTCAAGCCTTTGAGGTAACTGTTGCCCCGAAAGGGACCACAGTTTATGGAGCCCTCTCACAGGCATCGTCATCGGGAAAATTTAAGGGCAGTTCGCAGTTGATTTTGGAACTCACGGACATTGTTATCAATGGAACTGCCTATCCGCTCATGACCACTGACTATGAGATCAAGGGGAAGGGCGAGGGCGGCAACACGACTAAGAAGGTTTTGGGCGGTGCTGGATTAGGCGCACTCATTGGCGGCCTGGCTGGTGGAGGTAAAGGAGCAGGCATTGGAGCCCTCGCGGGCGCGGGCGCGGGAACTGCGGTTGCGGCGACGAAGAAAGGCGAGCAGGTTTCCGTACCGAGTGAGAGTCTTCTTGAATTCCGTCTTGAGCATCCGACCGAGCTGCCGATAGCCAAGTAGAGACGACGGGCGTTCCCGTAGCTCCATGACTAGAGACCTCTACCTTATTAAGGTCGCAATGACAGTTCCTGCGTCGCCTTTTACTACCTGTTGTTCGCCAAAACTCCGGCTCACCGTGAAATCAATGACATAACTATCCCTGGCGAGCCGCCTTTCTATTACCTTCCTACCGATCACCTGCTCAAGACCGTTGCCCATAACCTCTGCCTGGGAAGCAGGCGTTCCAGTCCCATTGTAGAGTGCCTACTTGGCGACGATCTACAACCGAAGCTCAGCGAGCTTCAGACGTTGACTACAATTCTCGGACCAGCTCTTGAAGAGAATACTCAAGCCGCAGATTGCACGAGGCTTAGTAAATCGGCGCCGCGAAGAAAAGCTGCTGGTTTAACGGTGCCAAGCGAGAAAAGTACTTGTTCTGCGAAGATTTGGAAACGAAAAGCCTATATTGGAAATGACGACAGAACTGTAACTCTCCTAGAATCTGGAGCGGGCGACGGGAATCGAACCCGTGTCCGAAGCTTGGGAAGCTTCTATACTGCCATTGTACGACGCCCGCTCAAGCTCTCTAGCTTATTGATTATACACAACTAAGCGACTGCTCGTACAGATCGGCCATTTTCCATATTTTCCAATTCCATGCTGGAAAACGGCGCCCGTACCTGTTCGAGTGGAATTTCTCCGGTATATCTTGCCGTTATTACTGCGGAGCTATAGCCCATTTGTTGCCGAAGTACGGCAGTATTCATGCGGGAAAGTTCCCATCTACGATCGCAGCCATGACGAAATGCCTGCATACCGGCTTGTGGAAGCTTGAGGGTCTTCAAAATCGGATGCAAGAAAATATGCAGTACATTGGTTTCGCGCAATGGAGAACCACGCTTCGAATGAAACACTAAGCTGGTCGGATTTTGGTTCCCTTTCAAGAAGCGTTCTAACATCGTGAGCGCTTCCCTGCCTTCCGAATCTGCAAGAAGAATCGTCCGATAGGCTGCCGCATTCTTGCACGGCCCGATCTTGTACGTCCGCTGATCGGCTGATTCATCAACCCGAATCGTGCCCGCCTTGAAATCTACATCAATTGTGCAGTTCGATTCTCCTCAGCGAATGGGTATCTTTCTGTTTTATGCTAGCCACATGTGGACGGATTTTTTCATCGCTGCCGCAAGTGCATCGGCGGCTCTTGCGGGTCTAGTATTTGTTGCACTGTCTGTGAACATAACGCACATCCTCCGGTTTCCGCACTTGCCTTCGCGGGCGGCAGCCACCATTGGATCGCTGATCTTGATTTTGGTTGCCAGCATGGCGGCGCTTGTCCATCAGCCAGTGCAAGCTTTGGGAATAGAAATATTAATCTTCGGCTTATGCGCGTCTTGGCTCCAATTTGTGTCGGCTCGGCTAGGATTTGCGGTATCGCCACTGCGGCGTCCAGTGCGTGAACTGGTTCTGAACGCGGTGCTAGGAGCCGTTCAGGTCATTCCATTCATTCTTGCGGGAGTCTTGCTTGTCGCAGACCATCTTAGCGGCCTGTATGTGGTAGCGGCAGGTTGCATCGCAACTTTGATCTTCTCTGTACTAAACGCGTGGGTCCTCTTGGTCGAGATTTTGCGTTGAAATAGAGGTATTTTCTCTCCTGGACATCATTGTATTAGGACCCACTTCCCCTGTTGATGCCATAACAACGCCGGCCTCGCGACGGCCCGAGTAAACTGTTCGGTGTTCGCCCTAACAGAGCTCGGACCGAAGGAGGCCGAGCGGCTCGGCGGGTTGAGCAAACAAGGTAATCCGCTGTTGCGTTTTCTCTGGGGTGAGGCGGGGGCGCATGCCGCACGCAAGGATCCGGAGTGCAGCGTTTTTATTGCCGCAGAGTAGTGCAGAAGGGTTTTGGGAAGGCACGCGTAGCCGTGGCTCGCAAACTCGGGATCCGGCTGTGGATCATGTTGCGGGATCAGATTGAGTACCACGAGTTCTGTCGTCGTGGACAGAAGCAGCAGAAAAGCGAATAACTCATCATGGTCGATGGTGACCGAAGAGGTGTTTGGTGGGAGTTGGGAGCAACTGCGGAAATCAAAGAGTAGGTCCGCTGTGCGATCTTTCACATTGGTATGGAACGCCGAATCCGATGGCACAACTTCCTCTGGCAATTCTGATTTGTAGTCCTGATAGAAATCATCGATGAGTTGGGAATTGAGGATGTCTCCCGCCTTGATTTTCGAACGAAGTTTGCTTTCCAGCGCCGGGTTCAGGCCCACGATGTCAATGGTTCCTACCCGATATTGGAACCCCTCCTGCAGTGAAAGGGCTAATGTAATTTGTTGATGCATCTCGTCGAAGACAGTCTCAGGAACTGCCACGCAGTTGTGATATCCACGGGACGAGTAGTATCTGTACAGCGCCTCTAAACCTTCTCTGACTTTCTGGAGGCTGAAAACGTCCCCATCCTACAAGGGGATAAGAGGGCGTAGCTCTTCTGTGGAGAACGCCAGGTGCGGTTCACGGTCTGAACGGCGGAATTGAACGCCGGATAAGCTATATTGCGTGCCGCCTCTGACACGCGCATGAAGAACAACGTGCTGCAGGGTGGGGCTGGAGGAAACGAGTTCAGGCTCCACGGCCACTTCCGCCTTGTAGTATCCCTGATTCTGTAATCCAACAAGGAGAGACACATCGCGCACTTGGTCGAGCCATGTATCACCGGAAAAGGTCTCTCCCTTCGTTTGAGACACAATGCGACTCCAGACCGGTTCGGGAACATCCGTGGCGCCGTCTAAGACAATGCTATCGATGACGGGATTAATGATTTTCCCGCTGGCTCCTGATTTGTCGCGAAACGGACAAGTCAAGTTCTAGAGCTTTATATGGACGATTTGCCCGTTAATCGAGACCCCGAGAATCAAAAGTCAGAGAATTTCTTGTACTGGCTCAGTACGACACGGAGACCTGTGGCAAATCGCGAGTCTTCCATAGCGAGCACAACTCCCGGTTTGATAGTCCAGAGCGTAATCTGCCGCGGCCCACTCTTCGTAGCCAACGATAAGATGAATTTTTCGGTGGGAATGTTCCTGTCTCCAATGACGAAGTTTTCCGGGCCTTCGCTTCGGAGTTGCGCAGGGACCCGCGTGAGCTGGTATTTGCTGTTCACTTCTTCTAGAAGAGCGAGAGTAACGGAATTCGTCTGGACCGGAACTAGGTGCGACTGAGTTAGGATTTGGGTAAACAACAACGGAAAGGGATAGGTATACAAAAGCTGGTCTTGGGCTGCATTCTTCAAATGCACGGATGCGTCGTGACCTTTGCACGCAATCTGCTCTCCCTTGAATTGACAACTTGCCATCTCGACCTGACCGGCATCGCTGACTTTCTTGCCGTTCACCACCAGGACCCGGATTGCCTTCTCCTTGGTGAGCTGCAAAGTGATGTCCGTCTTCATAGACAGGCTTTTCATGTCTTCCCGAAGTTCGGGGGACATTTGCGGCTTGAGTTCAGCTCCGAAAGTACCCATCAGCAACGCGCCATTGTCTACCGGCAATTTGTCTTCGATATCAAAGCCCTCGTTGGTTCGCCACATGGTCCAGGACTGCGCTGTATCCTTAACAGGATGCCCATCCTGCCATTGCAAGTATTGCCCCTCAGCGACCTTTTCAAGTCGTGCCGAGCCCTGTGGAAACGCAACTGGAACCAAAACCAGACAACAGATTAGGAGTGAGCCAGGAACAAGTCTTCTCATGCCAGAAATCCTAGCAAATAACAAAAGGGTAGGTGAGAAAAGTGGGTCAGCTCCTGGTGTGTCGTGAAACCGGCAAAGTTCGTCCCAGTACCGACTTCCGCGTTTACCAGGCACCACAATGACAGCGGTTCCGCAACTAAGATTGTTAACCGACCAAACCATCTGATTCCATTCAAGTTTTAGCCTATGCTGTGTTAGGAGCAAATTCGCATTGTCTATTTGCTCTTGACTTTCCATCCAGTCTT
>Ga0181523_10005590_pt1 | contig 10327 bp, 10 predicted proteins | sample PEATcosm2014_Bin_43_FD_119752 | JGI IMG/M metagenome (GOLD analysis project Ga0181523, IMG submission 119752) | Peatland microbial communities from MTU Mesocosm Facility, Houghton, MI, USA - PEATcosm2014_Bin05_30_metaG | ecosystem: Environmental > Terrestrial > Soil > Wetlands > Peat | place... | reverse complement strand
TGACGACGGCATTCAGGTCGAGGCTCTTGAACTCCTCTGCGTAGTTGAACCCCTCGCCCATTGGGTCGGACTTGGAGGAATGCTGGTGCAAGATGTTCAGCTTCAGTTGATTGGGCCACCAGTCTGCATTCGATGGGGCTCCCGCTACCGTGTGTTTCCGTGCGTCGCCCGAAAACGGGCATTTGCTTTCGCTTTCCATGTTCTCTCCGATTCAGTTCTGAATATTTCAATGTACATCGTCAAATTAGCGCCTCGACATTGACAAATCCAATGAATCTTATGATGGCGACCTATAGCGCGAACCTATCGGACGAAATTAGGGCCGGCTTCGGTGAACGGTAGCTTTCGGGAGGTTATTTCGACGAACTGACCTTCCACTCTTGGCCGGGTCTTGCCCGTCGCGGCCGGGCGCCAATCATATTGCCACCGACTGGTGTTCGGCGCACACCTGTCGTTCGCAGTGCCGATGACCGGAGACAGGCCCTAAGCTGCCCGATGTCGTAAGGCCCTTGCAACGGCAGAGGCTGATCTATATAGCCATTCGCCGTCGGGAAACGCAGCCGCTCACCGAGGCTATTGCCGGCCCAAATCCGGACATCCTCCAAGTCCTGCGGCGATTAGCGAGGTGAATCTTCTTGAAACCGGTTCGGCGTTCGCGTTATGGTTTGCCTCTGGTATCAAAAGCCGAAAAGAATTCCGACAGAACCCCCGAACGACCGCTCGCCTTTACTGTTTCCAATCCCGTAGCCGTAACCGGGCTCGAAATACCACCCGAGGTTCTTGGTCGGCCAAAACATGAAGTCGAGGATGAACTCCAGTCCAATGGAAGTACCACGCCCTTCACCGTAGAGCTTCCGACTCGCCTGGGGTCCCAAGCCGACCATGAATTCGGCAGTTGAAGACAGGCGAAACGGTTTCTTGAACAAGACGTCGCCTTCGATTTCTCGTCGACCGCCGGTAGTCAACAGGGTCGCGCCGGCCTCAATTTCGAGCCATTCTTCGATGGGCGTCACTTCAACTCCTACCGAGCCACCGAAATTGGACGTTCTGTCGTTCAGATTCCGCTCGCCTGCTGGGCCAAATTCAAGAGTAAAGGAGTGGTCCGTCTCCGCGCGCTCCTCGCCTGCGGCGTGATAAGGGACGGCGACCAGGACGCCCAACGTGACCAGCACTCGCAGATTTTTTGCGGTTAAGGTCACGCCCTTGTATTTCCCTGTGCAAAGGAACAGCTTCCCCATGCGCGGCGTTACATCGCAGAAGTTGCTTTGCACTGGTGGATTTCGATGGTTGTGTGTGCGACTTCTTCGTGCTCCGAGAGCCAACCGCGCACTGTTTCCGGGGTGAGTTCTCGGTCATGGGTCACTAAGCTGACGGCACACGAGTAGCTCGCCTTGCCAACACGCCAAACGTGGAGATCTACGATGCTTGTCTGGCTTTGCCTGCCTCCTTCCTCGATGGCCTCACGGATTTCGTCGACAACCGGATTGTCCATTTCGCGGTCGAGCAGGACTTTGCTTGTATCCGCAATCAGCCGTTTCGCCCAGAGTGCAACGACGACTGCTCCCACCATGCCGGTTACTGGATCCAGCCAGGACCAGCCATACCGCAAGCCGCCTGCCAGCGCAAGAATGGCCAGTACAGAGGTTGCAGCGTCGGCCATGACATGAACGTAAGCAGACCTGAGGTTCAGGTCTTCGTGCTCATGTTGATGTCCTGGGTGGCCGCCATGGGCATGATGTTGGGCCGAGCCCAAAATGAAGGTGGACACGACGTTTACTACCAGCCCAAAGGCCGCGATGACGATGGCCTCCTCGTAGTGAATCGGCGTAGGCGATATAAGCCGCTCAATCGACCCAACGACCATGAGCCCTACGACGACCAGAAGAAATATGGCGCTGGCGAATCCGCCCAGCACTTCGATCTTCCATGCTCCGAAGGCAAAGCGACGGTCGGTGGCATGTCGTCGAGCCGAGGCGTAGGCAAAAGCGCTAAGACCAATGGCGACGGCGTGCGAACTCATGTGAAAGCCATCTGCGAGCAGGGCCATTGAGTTGTACCACCAGCCCGCGGAAATTTCGACCACCATCATGACGGCTGTAATCCACATCACCGCCCGCGTACCGCGCTCGCCCGCGACATTGCCCTGGTCGAACGCATGCTCGTGTCGCCACGCGCTCAAGTCATGGGTATGCATGAATAATTCCCCTAGAAGGCGCTGCCGACGTTCAACATTCGCTAGCCGGTCCTGTTGCGAGCACCATCACCTATGCTGAGACAACTCTCAGCCTTTTAACTGGGCTGGCGCCATGGTGCCGACGAGAGGTCTTTCAGGACGGTTCAGATGAGACGTTACAGTAGCAGTAGGTGAATTGTTGAATCGACCCCGCCGGCGTTCGATGAAGTTCAGCGAGGTGTTTCACCAGTCGAAAATTGATGCCAAATTCGCGATGGAGCGATTCCGGGCCGTAGCGAACAACATCCAGACCACTGCATTGGGTAGGACCTTCGGGGCCGAACGTCGCCACGATGACATGCCCGCCGGGTTTGACCGAACGCGCGACCTGGCGCACATACGCCGTGCGGTCCAAGGGGTCCGTCAAAAAATGAAACACCGCCCGGTCATGCCATACGTCATAGTGATGGCCTGGCAACGGCATCGTCGTGACATCGCCGCAAAGCCAGTTGATCGCGTGCGAGGTGGCTCCGAGACGCTGTTTGGCCTCATCCAATGCGGTCGAAGAAATATCCAGAATGGAAAGATTGTGGTACCCCCGAGCCAGCAGGTCATCGACCAACGTTGATTCACCGCCGCCGACATCAATCACATGGGCATCGCGGTTCGGAGCGGCTTCCTCAATAAGCTGAAGCGACACGTCCAAGTGCGGGCGATACCAACTGACCTGGGTTGGGAGTTTCGTTCGATAGACCTTTTCCCAATGCGATTTGGAGTTCATGAGTTCCAATCCTGCGTTCACTTCGACCGTTTCCAGAGAAAATGGTCTCTTGTCTCAGAACACCAGAACCTTTTCGGCCCAGGCGGTCCATTTCGTCAGTTCGTCCATGCTGCTGCGGTGTGCACCTTCAATGAGGTCCGCCACGGTAATTCCGCGAGCGTCCATGCAGGTGCCGCACACACCGATGACGCCGGAGTGGTTCACCAAGGAACCTAGCATCACTTCGAGGTTATAAAAGCCGCTGGGTACTTTCTGCTGCCGATGGGCGGCTGCGGCGGCATCACCGATAAGGAACATGCGGACCTCGCTATCCGCTTGCTTGGCCAGGGCACTGGCCAGCCTCGCGCCGTTATACGTGCGCTCACTGCCGTATGGTGCATCGTTGAGGATGAGCAGCGTCTTCGTATCGTTGCCTTTAGTTTCTCACGAAAGCAACCGAGGCGGACCGTCGGCGTCCGCTTTCCCGCCTCCGGCATGACCGCTTTGTGGAGGTAAGCGCCCCGCACCCAGCTTGGCTACGGGGGCCAAGCGTGTCGCTCCCCCAGCCTAATCAGACCTCGGTTTGCTCCGCCATCTCTGAGGCGTCATTGACCTCGATTCGTAAGTATCGGACAGTGCTTTCGATCTTGCTATGGCCCAGCAGCAGTTGGACCGCGCGCAGGTTCTTTGCCCCGGTCATCAATGTCGGCTTGTGGGCCGATTGGACCGTTGCGTCAACCTAGGACGCCTGTAATTCCTCACGGAGAATTTTTCGGAGCGTCGATGCTGTGAGAGGTTTGTCCTCTGAGCCCTTGCCCTTTGCGCCCTCGACGGCCGCCCTTAGCACGGAGTTAATCATTGTCTGGTACCCGGTACCCAAACTTTCTGCAGCTTCGCGAAAGTGCTCGATCAAGTCGTCATCGATCATGATCGTGATGCGCGTCTTTCCCGTCGACCGCACAACTGGGCCTCGCCTGCCTTTGCTGAAGTCATATTCCTTACGCATGGTATTGCTCCGTTTCGCCGCGACTGGCCTTGCGTGCCGATATGAGACGAATTCGATTGCCGCGAGGCGTGTGCACGACAACCAAGATACGTCCCAGCGCATCCATGCCTAGCGTCACGAAGCGGCGTTCACCTTCGGCGTCAGGGTCTTCTATTGTTACGGCCAATGGGTCCCTGAGTGCTTGTTCGGCGTGCGCGAAGCTGACCCGGTGTTTAGCTAAGTTCGCCTTGGCTTTGGATGGATCGAATTCGATCTCCATGGCCTATTATGCATATAATATGCATATGGTCAAGCCTGCTGGCTAAGAGCCGATTTTTTTCGAGGGAATGCCCCGCCAATGACGGCAATATGGCTAGATGGATTATTCCTACAAGGGAATGTTACGAGCCGGAGTGTTGTGCAATTGAAGAGGCTGGAAACCAGCCAAAACAAGGTCTTAACCTGGCCAAAACGGGCAAAGTGTTACACAGGGAAAATTGACTAAGGTATTGGTTTTAATGAAAAATTCGGGATTCGCTGCCTTGGCTACGAACCGCCTAGACCATCAACGGAATCAGAGAGTTGCGACCGAGCTGTGCCATAGTTGGTAAATATTCGGTGAACCCGTGTGGCGCTATGAGCGACCGAGGACGGAGCGGAAGTTCTTGTGCAGCGGATAGAGCCAGATGTCCTTGATGGGGATGATCTGCTCGTGCACGAGCGATTTCTTGCCGCGCCCGACGGTGCGCCCGACGTGGATCCAGTTGGCGGCCTTGTAGCAGGTGCCGCGATGGCGCGGGGTTTCGACGAAGGTTTCGAAGAGCACCGGGCGTAGGCCGTAGCGCGCGCGCCAGTCGAGCGGCAGTTGACGTGCGACCATGGACAGGATCTTCGAAGCGAGCCCCTTGGACTGGATCCAAGGCAGGATCAGGAAGCGGGCGTTGTTGACCACCAGCTGCAGATTGCGGTGACGCTGCGCCTGGTCCCAGCCGATGAAGCGGTCGCGGGCCGCCAGTTTCCAGGCGCTGGCACCGAAGCTGATCAAGGCGAGCAGTCGGTCACCGGCCCAGACGTTGTATCGCAACTGGCTGCCGGCCAGGGGGGAGTATCCCAGGTAGTGGTAGCGCGCGATGTACTCGTTCCACAGGCGCGAGCTGCCGGCGGCGGTGACCGGCTGCAAGGTCAAGGGCGCCAGCTCGTGCACTGGCGCAACCAGTGGCGGCTGGGCATCGGTGGCCGCCGAGGGCAGGAACTGAGGACGGCGCCGCGGATTGGGCATCTGCGACGGTGGCAGGCGGATCAGGCCATCGGCCTGCATGCGCAGCAACGCAACCCGGCAGGTCATGTCCTTGAGCTCGCCGTTGGGTTTTCGCCAGTCGAGCAACTCGCAGATCGTGCGCGACAGGGGACTGCGCTTTAGACCGGGGTTGTGGGCGATCAGCCCTTGGATGGTCTGCAGGTCTTGGGCACTGAAGCGGCGAGCGCAATAGATCGTCACGACGTATCGACTCCGGCGCGATGGCGCTCGCCGGGGTCAGTGAACGCGGCGGCGCGCATCGCGGCGAGCCGCGCTGCATCCATGGTCCAGGGCACAAACGCACGCAGACTTGGCGGTGGACAGTTACCGTTATCAGCACAGGCTTGCAGGTAAGCGCTCAGCCAAGTGCGCGGATTGATCTGCCAGCGGCGCATCGTCATCAGCACGCTGAACATCGTGGCCGCAAGTTCGCCCGACCACTGGCTGCCCGAACCGTAGAAGTTCTTGCGCCCGACCACCGCCAAGCGCAGCGCCCTTTCGGCGGCATTGTTGTCCATCGGCAGCATTGGCTGCTCGACGAAGGTCGTTAATCCAGCCCAGTGATCGCGCATGCTCTCGAGCACCTTGGCCGCCGGGGCCGGCAGCGTCGGATCGGCCAGCGCTGCTTCGCGTTTTACGAGCATCTCCTGCACCGTCGAGCGCAGCTGCCGATCGAGTTCGGCGCGCTGCCGGCTATCGGGCGGGGCGTCACGGCGCTCGGAGTGCAATGCAAACAGATCGCCGATGCACTGCGCCCAGGCCAACGCCCACGGCGCAACTTCGGGATAATCGTTGGCCAGATTGAGCAGGTCGCGACGCTGGTGAGCCCAGCAAAACGACAGAGTGAAGCCCGGATGCAAGCGGGCAAACTTCTTATAGGCCCCGTGCCGATCGCAACTGATGGTGCCGCCCTGCACGCCGGCGAGCACCGCGCTCGGAACCGCCGCCGAGCGCGACTCGTCGATCTCGTAGTACGCGACGCTGCCCGAGGCAAACACCCACAGGTACCAGCGATGGCCGCTCTTGCCATCGATCTCGACGAACACCTCCCAGCGCGTCTCATCGGCATGCCAATGCGCCTCGCTGCGCAATTTGCGCAGCAGCGCCCGCTTGAGCGGCGCGAACAAAGGTGCGAGCGCCTGCAATCCCCCGGTCACCGAGCCCATCGATAGACTCAGTCCCCGATCGGCCAGATCCTGCACCAACCGGTACGTCGGCCGACCATACAAGAACTTGTCCAACAGCACCTGGACCCACACCGAGATGCCGAACTTACCCCGCGCAATCAGTCGACTCGGCGTTGGCGCCGTGATGATGCCCGCAACCCCGGGGCATTGGCATGTGCGCCGATACCGCCGCCGCCGAATCACTCGCCGATACGCCCGGACTTCGACCTCGAGCACCTCGCAGTCGTCGGTACCGGGAAACAGGCTCAGCGGTTCACTACACCTCGGGCACACCGGCGATTCGAGCCCAACATCCTCGGCGCATGCCGGCAGCAACTCCAGACGCGTGCGACCGTGACCGGCCGCACCGCGTTGCTGCCCTCGTCGCCGCTTTCGATCCGCCGGCTGCCGGTGCTGATCGTCGATCACCCAACGGCGCTCGCTCTTGCGACCGAACAGTCGGTGCTCCAGATCCCGGATTCTGGCCTGCGCCTTCTCGAGTTCGCCCAGCAGCGCCGCCTCGCGCTGCTCTGCGCGTCGCCCGGATCGCCGCATTCGCTCTTCGCAGACGGCCTTAATCCGCACAGCACGGTCGGCGGCACGCCGATGCTCGGCCTTCCAGAAGTTTGCAGCGCAGAGCAGCTCAATGTGCTCCTGTTTGGACAGCGTTACGAAAACGTCGCTATACGGTGTCGACTTGGCTTCGCCACCGCTCGTGCTCAGGAACCGACAATCCGGCCCGTCCATGCGTCGAAACGTACCGGAAAACGGACAGTGTGTCCAGCACTTTCTCGATCTCGAGCGGGCCTACGGGTTCACCGAATGTTTACCATAGTTGTGCCCAACCGCTGCTATCGGTCAAGAGCGGGTAAATGTTCGGGGGCGACCTGAGAATGCGGCTGATACGCATGTATCGACAGCGAGTAGAAATTGTCGACAGCCGCCGACGGCATGCACAATGCTTGGGTGCCGTTTTTGTCCGCCGCGCTACGGTTACTTCGGGTTTTCGTGGAGGTCGTCTGACATGAACCTAGCCAGCGTTATAAGTTCCCTCGGACTGATCGAGTTCGACCTGGCAGACGTCGTTTCGTGGCCGGCATTGGCCGCTGGAACACTCGCGTTCGGCCTCGCGCTATTCGGCGAAACCTACGAGAAGGTCGAGGCTGACCGTCGAAATATTCTGCTGGCGAAGCTCACCCACCGGAGAATGACAAGGCTCGGCTGGGTGGCGTTGTTACTTGCGCTGACGGCAGTCGGCCTAAGCGTTCAGAAACAATACACGCGATATACGACTGATCGAGAAGAATTGACATTGGCAAAATGGACGCAGCAATTTCTATTTGATAAGTTCGCGGACCCTCGGATGTTGAATCGCCCCGTGCTCGCGGTCGGCAGTGCGGCTGCAAGCGAACCGCCGCCGAACGACCATCTTAAGGGGTTTCTGCCGTATAGGCCGATCCTCGATAGCTCGAAGCCGCAGGAGCGGATACCGATACGCGGCAAGGCGCTTGATCTCGTCGATTTCGAGGTTCACTGTCCGGAAGATACCCTAGACTGGATGTGCAAAAACTGTGGAATTGCAACAGGACCAAACGGCGGCGTGACTCCGCTCTTGGTCAATGACACTCGCATCCGCTACCAAGTCGCCCGCAATCCGGAAGGTAGGGAGGAGATAGTCCTGACCGGCACGCTTCACCTCATGGGTTCCTTGCATCCCATGGAGTTGGCTGCGGTTGGATTTGGGCGATGCACGAAGATCAATGCGAGAGTGCGTGGCTTCTACGGGAACCAGGATCCTGGACCAGGTCACGAGCGCTGCATTGATATTGAACATGGCCGGATTTGTGGATACGTGCCCCTTCCGGAGGGGACGAAAGTGGTGAATCGCGACGACTGACTCGTCTCAAACCGACGCCATGCAGAGCAGCAGTGACGGGGGGGCACGGATGGGCCAGACGGGGCTGCATCATTTCAAGCCATAGCAAACCGAGTCACCCGCTCGCGTCCGCGCTTGTCAAAGCTGTACGCACTTTCACGGACGGTTCAACGCGTCGCATCTGCTGTGCGAGCGTGATGGCGGTCAGCGCGCAGCGGCGGGATAGCGAGTCTGGCGAATAAGGCTCGATAGTTGCCAGATCTTCACCGCTGCCTAGTTACTTCCGCAGCCGCTTCCCTTCTATCGATTGAAATCCGTATTGACGATTGGGCATGTCCGCTCTTGGCGACGGCGCATGTCCCTCAGGGTCGATTGCGCCAAAAGAAGATCGCTTTCCGCATGCAAGAGCGGACGTTGACAAATTCATTGACGCCGTTTGCGACATAGCCACCTTGGGTGTGACGGATCTGTGCCGTAAATAGACTGGAATCGAAAACGGCAAGCGCTGCAAGGCATTGATTTCAAAGACATTCATACCGTCCAAATCCGCCTACGAACCAAGGGGTCGTGGGTTCGAATCCTGCCGGGCGCGCCATATATCAATGAGTTAGAGCATCGTAAAAAAGAACGCAGTGCCACAAAGGGCATAACTGGCCGTTTGTGGCACAGGGAGCAGCATTTAGGATTTTGTTTTTACGGCATTTCCTGAGGATCGCATCCTTGGCTTTGACCAAGGGGTCGTGGCTTCAAACTCTCCGGGACGCCATTTACCAAACACTTACGCCAGCCTTCGCGATGGCATTTTGCCTTCGAGCGCATCACGCGCAATTCTTATCGGTACGGTGTGCCCCATGGCACACACCAGAAACCCGCTTGGGCGAGGATGGGTGTATTCCGGCGGCGTTGCCTGCAAACGTGCTGACGGATCGAGTGGCCCAGCTCGAGGCCGGTGGCCTGGTCAAAAAGCGTGCCTATCAAACCAATGCCGTCCGCTTTTAATAGAGTCTGACAGGAAGGGGCATAGCGCTACTCGCCGTGCTTCAGGCCGTGTGCGTGTGGGTGGGTTGTCATTTTCCAAAGGTGGGACGAGCTCCTGCGAAGTTCATGAAGCTTGGCTTCGATTGACGCGGGCCGTCGCAACCGTCTCGTGTCTTCGACAGAGCCTTGATTTCTTGCAACGTGCGGTTCGATGTGACATCACTTTGGCCGCCCGAAAGGGGACACTCGCGAAAGACGCCAAAGGGTCGATTTTTCGAAAATGGGTCCGCTGACGGAGCCCAGGCGCGGGGTCTGCAATGCAACGAGGAGCGGTCGTTGGCACCGATCAAGTCCGCATTGCGCTGAGCAGCAGTCTTTGACAGATTGGTGAACCGGTCATTGCGATCTGCCGGACGCGGCCGAAAGCGGTCCGTCGGCCTTGCCTCCTAATTCACGTGAAAGCTGTCATTGCGTCATGCCCTGGCTGGTCGTCACGGCGCCACGGGGTAATATTCCGCCGGGCATGGCTAGACGCCTAGACAGTTCCGACTGGTCCGGGACAGAACGGATGCCGCATGGAGAAACCGCCTGGCGCCAATAAACTATTGCCGCGCGGTTTGTAGTTTGGGGGTTTTGACGCAGGGAATGTGAATGTGGCCATTGCCTCTCTCGGCGTGGCGTCAAGCCTTTTGAGCCTTGTAGTTGCGTTGTAGTTAGTGCTCGCCGGCCTGGCAACCGCAACTTCCGTGTCAACGACAGGATGAACTGGGTCGAAGTCGCCTGGATCATGATGGCCGCAGCGAGTCTGACGCTCGGTGTCATCCATCTTTTCGTCTGGCTCAGGCAAAGATCGCAGTATGCCCATCTGCTGTTTTTCGTGCTGACGGTCTCGGCCACCACCTTCGGTGCATTCGAGTTGGCGATGATGCAGGCGCAATCCCCTGCCAGCTACGCCAGCGCGTTGCGCTGGGCGCACGTGCCGCTCACCGTGGGGGTGTTATCGATTGTCTGGTTCGTGCATTTCTATTTCGATGCTGGAAGGCTGTGGCTCGCGTACGCGACCTCCGGATTCAGGCTCCTGGCGCTCGGGCT
>Ga0181523_10005584_pt1 | contig 10336 bp, 8 predicted proteins | sample PEATcosm2014_Bin_43_FD_119752 | JGI IMG/M metagenome (GOLD analysis project Ga0181523, IMG submission 119752) | Peatland microbial communities from MTU Mesocosm Facility, Houghton, MI, USA - PEATcosm2014_Bin05_30_metaG | ecosystem: Environmental > Terrestrial > Soil > Wetlands > Peat | place... | reverse complement strand
TTCGAGGGCCATCTCCGCCTCAGCTATTGCGGTGCAGCGAAAGACATCACCGAGGGCATGGAGCGCATCAAGTGGGCGCTCGATCCGAATTCCGCGAATGAGCTCTATCTCGGCGACCACAAGCTCGTGAGGGACTGGCTATGAACATCTACCTCGACGTGCAATCCCCTGCAGTGAAGGAAGCGGGCAAACTCGCCAGCAATTACGGCCTGGCGAACCACGGACTCGTGAATTTGCGCCGTGCGTATTGGAATCTCCCAACACCCGCGCTCTATGAAGAGAGCATTTTCCGTTCGGAAGGTTCGCTCTCGCATCTCGGGCCGCTTGTGGTGAACACCGGTAAGCACACTGCGCGCGCCGCCGCTGACAAGTTCGTGGTCCGCGAGGAATCGACAGAAGAAAAGATCTGGTGGGGCGAGTATAACCGCCCGTTCACCGGCGAGAGCTTCAGCGCGTTGCTGACGCGCCTGCAAGGCTACCTGCAAGGGCGCGACGTTTTCGTTCAGGATTGCCTTGCCGGATCGGATCCCGACTACACCTTGCCGGTGCGCATCATTACGCAGAAAGCTTGGCACTCGCTGTTTGCCCGCACTATGTTCCTGAAAATCCGCAGCACCGATGCGTTGCAGCACCACGTGCCGGAGTTCACGGTGATCGCGGCCCCAGGCTTCCAGGCGTCCCCGATGGCTGATGGTACGCGCTCTGAGACCTTCATCATTGTTAATTTCCGCGAGCGGCTCGCCATTATTGGCGGCACCAGCTACGCCGGTGAAATCAAGAAGACAATTTTCACCGTACTGAATTTCCTGCTCCCGCTGCAGGGCGTGCTATCCATGCATTGCTCCGCGAACGTTGGCGCGGCCGGTGATGTGGCCATTTTCTTTGGCCTTTCCGGCACCGGCAAAACCACGCTTTCGGCCGACCCCAAGCGTCAGCTGATCGGCGACGACGAACACGGTTGGAGCGACAACGGCGTTTTCAATTTTGAAGACGGCTGTTATGCGAAAGTGATTCGTCTTTCCGAGGACGCGGAACCGCAAATTTACGCCTGCACACGGCGCTTCGGCACGGTCCTGGAAAACGTAACTTTCGACCAGGTGTCGCGGCACCTGGATCTGAACGATTACAGCGTCACCGAAAATACGCGCGCGGCTTATCCCCTGTCGTACATCGAGAATCACCTTCCCGAAAAGCGCGCCGGCCATCCCAAGAACGTAATTTTCCTCACCTGCGATGCGTCCGGCGTGATGCCGCCCATTTCCAAGCTCACCCCGGACCAGGCCATCTACCATTTCATTTCCGGCTACACCAGCAAAATTGCCGGAACAGAAATTGGCCTGGGAATAGAGCCGCAAATGACTTTCAGCACCTGTTTTGGCGGCCCGTTCATGGTCCATCATCCGCTGGCCTATGCGGAGTTGCTGAAGAACAAAATCCAGAAGCACAGCGCAAATGTCTGGTTGGTCAACACCGGCTGGACGGGCGGTTCCTTTGGTGTGGGGAAGCGCATTAGCATCCAGCACACGCGCGCCCTTCTTAACGCCGCCCTCAGCGGTTCGCTTCTGAATGTCCCCTACAAAAAAGACCCCGTGTTTGGCTTCGACATGCCCACGCAGTGTGAGGGCGTCCCTGCGCAGATCCTCGACCCGGTAAACACCTGGCCCAGCCGCGAAGAGTATTTCCAGAAGTACGACGCGCTCGCTGCCCGCTTCATCGAAAATTTCAAGCTCATGCTCGCCGAATGCCCAGAGCATATTCGGGAAGCAGGCCCCAAACGCATCCATTCCACCCCCGTCCGCTGATCTTCTTTTCTTCCTCGCCGCGAACCTGGTCTCCTTGTCAGCGGCGTCGGTCAGTACGATGATAGCTATGTGAGATATCCGGCGCCGTTTGTCGGAGCAGGCCGCAGGAAGAGAAATGCTGAGAAATTGACCATACAGGTTGATAAAGCGCTAATCAAAGGAGTCCGGATCATGGCAAGGAGAAGAATCTTTGTTTGGATGATGCTGTTGCCGCTGATGTCATTGGCAGGGAATACGGTTTTTGCGCAAAAACCAATGACGCCATCGTCTCCGCCGCCGTCGTCATCAACTATGCCGAACCCGACAATGAATGGCTCGGCCTCAAAGCCGGCGGAGGCCGTGCAGCCTCCCAGCAAGCAAGAAACGAAAGCCATCAAGGCGTTCCGTGATGCGCAACCGGCTGATGCAGACAAGAAAACGCAATTGGGCGAAGATTTCATCGCGAGCTACCCACAGAGCCGCTTCCGCCCGGAAGTAGTCACCTGGCTCGCGCGGGCCTACTTGACGAAGGGGCAGGTCGACAAGTTGCAGGCGGAAGGCGACAAGGAACTGGCGTTGACGCCCAACAATCCCCTGTCTTTGGCACTTCTCGGGTCAAACTTGGCCCGCGTAGTGACTGCTAGCACGCCCGATTTGCAGAAGCACCTCGACCAGGCGGAGGAGTATTGCAAGAAATCTCTGGAAGTGCTGGCAACCTTGCAAAAACCAGCGGACACCTCGGATGAAAAATTCACGGCAGCGAAGAACGAGACCTCCGGGCTGGCATACAGCGGACTCGGAACCGTGGCGTTCCGCAGGGGGAAGTTTACGGATGCAATTTCGGATTTGGAACAGTCCGTGAAGCTGAGCGGAGGGAATGATCCGGTGGATTACTACTTGCTTGGAAAGTCGAACGAAGCATCAACGAATTTTAGTGAAGCGTTGGCCGCATACGCAAAATGCGCCGCCATAACGAGCGGCATGCAGTCAGCCTGCAAATCGTCGATGGAAGATATGAAAGCCCATGGCGCAGTCATGCCGAAATGAAGGCAGGACTCAAGGAGCAGGGTAAGAATCGGGAAACCCGGTGACGAGGAATTTCCCATCGGGGGCCCGTTCGAGTGACGGCGCGTAGAGCCCAAGATACTCGCGGCGCCACCACATGCCGGTCGCACGCTTGGTAGCGAGATCGGTGAACCAGTATTGCCACAAGACGGCGCGAATCTGCTTTGGAGGATGGTGTGGGAAAGGGTTCGCGGCGAATAAGGAAAGAACGTCCCGGTCGTCGGAAAGAAGCAACTGTTCGACGCGTAGAACCCAGGGATTATCGCGCCACTCACCAAGCGAGGCGAACCACAAGTTCCAGTCGAATCGCGGCTGATAGGGCGCATAGATGCGCGGCGCCTCGGCCAGATTTTGCGGTTTATTCTTGAAAAAATAGGGAGTCCAGTGGGTTCCATCGTCGGAGCCTTGAAACTCGATTTCGTAACGTTTCCAGGTCATGCGACCGAACAGACCGTAATGATTGGCAACCCGGAAGGGTTCGAGCACGGCGACCGGTTGCGAAGGAAATGGGAAAGCACGGAAAACCTGGGTGAGAACAAGGAATATGTTGGCGTACAGGAGCCAAGCGAGAAAGAAGGCTGACAACCAGAGATATGCCGCGGATGCAAACTGGCGAATCTGGGAGGACAAAGTGGCAGCGGCGCTGGTCGGCGATTCTTGCGGCGGCGGATCCGCAGTGGAATTGGATGCGGTGGGCGCGTCAGCCGAAAGACGGAGTTCGACGATAGCCTCCTTCGGCACGCTCGCGGAAGGAGGTTCGAGGTTCAGGCGCACAGGAGCGACCCAGCTTTGTGGAAAGAACTTCACGAGGAAGCGATCGTCGAGAAGCAAAAAGCCGAGCGCGAGGACGATGTAGTTCAGGAAGGCGTAATTCGCGGTGAGGATAATGTTAAGTTGAAGAAACGTGACAACGCAGAAACAAATAATGCGGAAGCGGCGCGGAAGAAAGAGCATCCAAACTAGCAGAAGCTCGGTAACCACGGTAAACACCGCCGCAGACTCGTGGAACCACTGCGGCATTTGTTGTACATACCAACCGATCCACGTGGGCAACGGCCCGTTTTGATAATACTGATCCATGGCGGTGAAATCCCTCCAGGAAGGATCGCCGCCGAAATACTTGGCCATGCCGGAATCGAAATAGATGGAAAACCAGACGAGTTGCAGCAGGAAAAGGCTGGCTCGTGAGGGTGGTTCCGAAGCTCCCCACCCGGGACGGAAACCGCGCGGCGCGAAAAAGAGGCTAATGATTCCGGCGGAGAGAAGCATGCCGTCGGATTGGTAACCAGAGAAATCCTGTGCGGCAGCGACGAAAGACAGAAAAAGTACGAAACAAATCAGCAACATTCCGCGCGGCCAGAAATTGAGAAGCAGTAGCATCGAAGCGATCAGTCCCACCCAGCAAAGAGCCATGAGCGCGCGATCGCTGCTGCCAAGCCAGAACAGAGTCGGCGCGTACCAGTAGCGCGAAGCGCCGAAATACTGGGTGACGGTCTGCAAGTACATCCCGGTAGGGAGAAGGCCATCAGGTCCGAGCAGTCCACGAATCTGAAACGCCAGCGAATAAAAAACGGAGAAATAGATCACGCCCATGGCGCGAAGGAATAGCCATCGCGGCAGCAAGTATCCCGGCGGCCCGGCGGGACGCGGTCCGGCGAACCAGCGGAGAAAGTACGGCGACCCCGGATTCATCGATAGTGATGATAACGCGGGGTTGGCAATTCAAGCTGCATCTTGGTGGTTCGCGGGTGCCCGGCGACGGAAAGAAGGAGCTAAGGCTTCGCGGAAGGAGCCCCAGGAATGTGCAGCGAGCAGGTTCCGTCCGAGCAGGCCGAAGAGTTCCAGCGATAGCGATTTCGGGCAATCCAGGCGTACACCTTCGCAGCCAGCCAGTGAATACCCGGAACCAGGAGGAGCCACGCCAGTAGATTCCACCCTGGAAGAAGCAGACCGATGTGCGCCCATGCGTCGGCGCCGCTCCAAACGCGGCCGTGGGTGTCTACCGCCTGCATCCAACGCATTGCCGCTTCGCGATCGATCTGTGGGAAGCGGAATTGCGCGGTTGGATCGTGCAAGTCCAGAGTCTCGATGCGGCCGCACCTGTCAAAACGCCGCAGGCGCGCAACACTGGCGCGGCAAAGGCTGCAGGAACCATCGTAGAGAACAGTGAGGTCGGCCATGTTTCTTCGCTCCCGAGCGCCTCTCTATTCTATTCGATTCCGAAGGTTGTGCAGACGGCGCAGCGGGTATGTAACAGAATGAGTGTGGCCTGCCTGTGAATCAAGCACGCAAGGCCGAACGGAACTTACTGAGGCGAATATCCCGAACGATCCATCCTCCGAGAATGATCATGATCGGGTACTCAAACATGAAGTGCAGGATTTCCAGAAGTGCGGGATGAGAATATGGGGCGACGAATCGAGCAGAGCGAAGCAAAACACCTACTATGAGGATAAGGAGCAGACAGAGCGTAGTCGTTGCGACAAATTCATGGCCCTTTGCGAGAAAAGCGACGAGGAAACCAATGAGCAGGCACATCAGGAGTTGCCCAAGCAGGATGCCAGTGTTAACCCAAAAAATATAAGCAGCCCAGTCGGCGTGGTACGCGGTGACATGATTCCAGTGGAGGATTGCGAACTGTACCCGTTCGGGCAAATTGGCGCTATATCTCAAGAGCAGAACTCCCACTAGGACGGATCCCGCGGCGGACAACGGGGAAGTGCGGAAAGCGGCGACGAACAAGTGAGCGATCGATTTGAAGGATTGGCGCCAATACCAACGGCGCGCAGAGAAAGATCCGTGTTCGGAGGCGAGAGCGGTGAACTCCTCGTGAAGGTCGCCGGGAATGGTTTCAGCCTGCTCGTATGGCGTGAACAGATCAAGAAGCCAGGAAGCGAGGCGCGGCGGTTGAAGGGATGATGGTGTAGGCATCAGGCGTACCTCTCTAGGGAACGAATGCCAGCAGTCATGGTGTGGAGAGCGCGATGAGTGCGATGAACAGCGGCGACGCCTTTCGGAGAGACACGGAAGAAGCGCTTGGAACGGCCCCCACGTTCCGGCGTGGGATCGCCGAGATGCGAAGTGACGTAACCCTTGGATTGGAGGCGATCGAGCGTGGCGTAAATGGCTCCAATGGAGACGTCGCGGTCAATGCGGGATTCAATCTCGCGGCGAACGGTTACGCCGTAAGCGTGGTCGCCGAGGCGAAGAAGAGCGAGGAGCACAATGTGCTCGAACTCGCCGAGGAAATCGTGTGGAGGCATTAGGTATACGTTATAGAGGAAATTGCAGGTGGTCAAGGGGGATCGCTGGTCACTGGGGAGGAAGTTTGGCAGCGGCGGCTTCCATCATAATGGCGAACGCTTGGGCTTCGGTGGAGGTGCCAGGGCTATCGAAATTGGGAGCGCCGCACACGCTTTGTACATACCCGTAAGAATCCATCTTGCTGCGGGCGGCGCTGCGCATTCGTTCGGCGGCGGCGCGGTATTGGCCGGGCAGCCAGCCGCCCAAAACTCCCGTGTAGATCGCGAAGGCGAGCATTTGAGCGAGGTTTGCTTCGACGAAAGTGTCGGGACGGTCGACGACATCGTGAAAGAGGCCGTCGGGTCGCTGATAGGCAAGGCAACCATCGGCGATATCGGCGACGAAAATGGCGAGACGCTGGCGGTCGTCTTTGCGGCCGACAGGAAGGGAACGGATGACGCGGGCGAGTCCGGCGGCGGCCCAGCCGTTGCCGCCACCCCAGTATTCTTTTTGGTTTCTCGCGTTGGGTGCATCGTCCCAGATATGAGCCAGCAGTTTTTTCTGGGGATCCCACAGGCGTTTGCGGAAACCATCGATTTGCTGCAGGGCCTCATCGTAGTGACCCGTGGCAGCGAGGAAAGGCGGAACGCCATTGAACCCGTCAGACCAGACTTGGGGATGATCGAAGACGTGGTAGAGCGTGCCGTCGGCGGCGCGTGGGGCTTTGTGGAGGATCCAATCGAGGAGCCCGCTTGCTGCTTGCTGAATTCCGGCATCGCCGGTGATCTGCCCTGCATGCCAGTATGCTGCGCCACCCATGGCGGGATCGGTGGGGCCTCCTTCGACGACCACGCCGAGGCGGCCATCAGGCACACGCTGGACAATTGCGGACTTGGTCATGCGAATGACGTTGTCGTCTTCTCCGGCTTCGAGGAAGGCCTGCGCCAGAGTGCCCTGCTCCCAATCGCGGCGCTCCATAGCCAGCCCGGCAAGGGCGGCTTTCTTAATGCGTTCGCGAGCGTCTGTAGATTCATCGAGAGCGGAGGAGCTTGGAAAATTCGGAAGGCCCAGTCCCGCGCCGAGAAGGGCCACGTTTCGGAATAGTTCTCTGCGGTACATTGGCTACCTCGAATCAGAAATGCAACGCAAGGTTACATCGGTCGAGCGAGGAAAAACTGTGACGAGCACACATACCCCGTGCGGCGGCACGGCAGGCGGAAGCAGCTGTGACGTCTATTGGGCAAAGCTCATGAGGAACTTGGGATTTTCAATGCGATTTCTTGACGCGGAGAGGCTCCCTGATACGCCTCCCGGGAAGGTCATTTCGGGCCTAACGCGAAGCGTTCTGGTCACATCCAATGGACTGATTTGCAAGGTCTGGATGGTCAGGGGGTGACATGGCGGTTGAACTTACCTTGTTGGTGAACGGCGCGAAGCAGGTCGTGTCCGTGGATCCGGAGACGCCATTGCTGTTTGTGCTGCGAAATGAGCTGAAATTGACTGGGCCACACATGGGATGCGGGATGGCGCAGTGTGGGGCGTGCGCGGTGCTGCTGGATGGAGAAGAGGTGCGCACCTGCGTCACGCCGGTATCCTACGCCGTGGGCAAGCAAGTGACGACTCTGGAAGGGCTACCAGTTCTTTGGGCGGCGGAGAAGCGTTTGAGCGCAACGGAGGCAGCCAAGACTCTGCATCCGGTGCAGCAAGCATGGATTGACGAGCAGGTGCCGCAATGCGGCTACTGCCAGAGCGGAATGATGATGGTCGCCGTGCAATTACTTGCCAAGAATCCGAATCCTACGGTGGCCCAGATTAAGGATGCGTTCACGAACACGCCGCCATCGCCGCATTTGTGCCGGTGCGGCACATACGCCGCAATCATTGATGCAGTTCAGCGCGCAGCGAAAGCGATGAAGGCGTGAGGAGGAATACCATGAAGATAAAAACGGAAACGGCTGGTAATTCCTGCATCACCGCGACGATTACAAGGCGCAGCTTCGTGAAAATCGGTGGTGCTCTATTTGTCTCTGCTTTACTTCCGCCGGGAATTTCCAGCTTGGCAGCTGAGACCGGCGCAGCACTGGATCCGACACTTCTGGGATCGTGGCTGGAAATTCGCAGCGACAATACGATCGTGGCGCGCACGGGCCGAACGGAAACGGGAACGGGGATGAGTGGATATTATGCGCAGGCGATCGCGGAAGAGCTGAATGTGCGGCCAGAAACGATTTCGCTCATTCTGGGCGACACGGACAAGACGCCGGATGGCGGTTACTCCGCAGGTTTTCTGAGCGGAATGAGCAATCTTCGGAAAGTCGCGGCGTATACGCATCAAGCGCTGTTGGGACTGGCGGCCACGCAACTCGGTATTCCGGTTTCCGGCCTTGGTGTGGTCGATGGAGTCGTGTCCGGCGGGGGAAAGAGCATCAGCTACGGGCAACTGGTTGAGGGGCAGCATCTGGATTTGAAGATTCCCGTTGAAGGCAAGCTTCCCCAGATCGACTCGACCGAGTGGATGGGAGTTGCAGGGCTAGAAGGAATCACGGTGACTGGGAATCCGCCGATGAAGACGATGAACCAGTTCAAAGTTATGGGCACGTCGTATCCGGTGCCAAGTATTTCTGACAAGGTCACGGGAAAGACGAAATGGAGCTGTGACGTCGCATTGCCAGGCATGCTGCACGCGCGAATAGTAAGGCCGGCGACGTTGGGCTCGACTCTGATTTCCGTGGGCGAAATTGACAAGAAGCAGTTTCCGGCGGCAGAGATGGTAAAGAGGGGCAATTTGGTGGCTGTGGTTTCTCCCGACGAATGGGAGGCAGTCAGCGCGGCGCGGGCGGTGGAGTTGAGCACGAGGTGGACGGAATGGGCGGGGCTGCCGGGCAGCGAGAACCTAACGAAGACGCTGCGCGAGCAGAAGTGGGGTGCACCATCCGAGAGCAGGGGGAAGGCCGACGACGTGAAAACAGCGCTGGCGAGCGCAGCCAAGACAATTTCGTCGACTTATGAGCAGCCCTATGTGAGGCACGCGCCAATCGGGCCGTTCGTGGCCGTAGCTGATGTTCGCAGCGATGGAAGTGTGACGGTGTGGACGCATTCGGCGCAGTCGCAAGGGCTGCGTACGCGGATCGCGCATATGCTTGGCGTGCCGTTGGACAAAGTGGTGGTGCGCTGGCGCGAGCATTCCGGCCAATACGGACGCACGACGTTTGGTGGGGATGGCGCCGAAGCTGACGCGGTTCTCCTTTCGCAATTGACCGGCAAGCCAGTGCGGGTGCAGTGGACGCTCCAGGAGGACTTGGCATGGTCAACGGCATCGCCGGGATGGGTATCGGACATCAAGGCGGGACTGGACTCGAATGGCCGGGTGACCGCGATACAGAGCGCATTCTATTCGCCACATGAGAGTGATGCGAGACTGCTCGGCGCGATTCTCTCCGGAATGCCCACCACCACGTCAAAACCGGGGATGTGGATCGCCACGGAATGGCCGTACGAAAAGATTCAGACCAGACTGGAAGAAGCATATGGAATGCCGAACATTGGAGGGGACTCGGCGTATGGCGGTTTGCGCGGAAACATTATGCGTACGCCGGGACAACGCCAGCAAAATTTTGCTCTGGAGGGGTTGATCAACGAGGCAGCGGCTGCGGCAAAGGCCGACCCGATTCAGTTCCGAATCGAGCATACCAGTGAACAGCGACTGATCGATATTTTGAACGCGACAGCCAAGTCGGCGGGATGGGAGTCGCGGCCATCGCCTCATCGTGGCGCGCGGAAGACGGGAAGTGGCGCAGTGAGGGGCAGAGGCATGTGCATCATGCTGCGTGAGAATGCGTACTGGGTGGGGATCGCGGAGGTCGAGGTGACGCCCGTTCCGGGCGCTGTGAAGGTGACTAAATTCACGATTGGGGTGGATCCAGGTAAGGTTATTAACCCGCGGCAACTCGACCGATGCATGAAGAGCGGAGTAGTAATGGGGTTGAGCGAAGCGTTGAAGGAAGAAGTCACTTTTGACAACAGCAACGTGACGAGCACGAATTGGAGCCGGTACAAGATATTGACAATGGAGGAGATGCCAGAGATCAAGGCGGTGCAGATTTCGCGGGATGATAAGGGCTTTGGCGGTGGCTCGGAGGGTGCGAATGCAGTCGTTCCCCCTGCCCTCGCTGCCGCAATCTTCGACGCGACTGGCGTTCATCCTCGTCGGATACCGCTGACTCCCGAGTATGTGACGAGGTTGCTTA
>Ga0181523_10005583_pt1 | contig 10339 bp, 5 predicted proteins | sample PEATcosm2014_Bin_43_FD_119752 | JGI IMG/M metagenome (GOLD analysis project Ga0181523, IMG submission 119752) | Peatland microbial communities from MTU Mesocosm Facility, Houghton, MI, USA - PEATcosm2014_Bin05_30_metaG | ecosystem: Environmental > Terrestrial > Soil > Wetlands > Peat | place... | reverse complement strand
TCGCGTGAAGTGCACTCCCAGAAACGGATACCGCGGATCCGGCACCGGATAAATCAGGCCCCGCACCAACTCCTGCCGCGGCGCGGCCAAGTCGTAATACTCCCCGCGAAACGGAACGAGAATCATCCCCGGATCGTCCCCAGCCATTCGCGCCAACCGATCGCTATACAGCCCGGCGCAATTCACCACATACCGCGCCGAGAATTCCCCCGCCCGCGTTCGCACCACCACTCCATTTCCCGAAATATCGAATCCCACAACTCCAGCGCTCGTTTTAACTTCCGCCCCCCGCCCCGCCGCGATCTCCGCATACTTCGCCGTCACCGCCACATAATCTGTGATTCCGGTCGATGGCACCAGCAGCGCTCGAACTCCCCCAACATGCGGTTCGATATCGAGCATCGCCGCGCGCTCCAGCAGTCGCAAACCCTCCAACCCGTTCGCCTCGCCCTGCGCAAATAACACATCCAGCCGCGCTATCTCCTCTGGGTTAGTAGCCACAATCAATTTCCCGCACACCTCATAAGCGATCCCATGTCGCGAGCAGAACTCCACCATCGCCCGCGCCCCCTCTACACACAGCCGCGCCTTCAGCGACCCCGCCTTGTAATAAACTCCGCTGTGGATGACCCCACTATTGTGTCCCGTCTGGTGTCGAGCCACTCCCGCTTCTTTCTCCAGCACCACCATGCGCAACCGCGGAAACCGCTCGCTCACCTGCATGGCAAACGAAAGCCCAACAATCCCCCCGCCAATTACTGCGATGTCATAGGTCATGAGTTTGTGTGTCTTGTGGAGGGACGGGCGTCTCGCCCGTCCAAGCCGCGCAAAGCACGGCAGCCCAACGAAGACGATCCTACCCTACAAGACGCCGCCTCACCGTGACGCAAGAACAATGGAATGTGACGCAAGAAAAAAGGCACGGGTGCCCTCGTCTCACGCTTTTCGAGACGTGGGTACGGACACCGGCGCGCCCTCAATTACCTATTACAAATCACCAATTACAAATTACTGTCGCGTTCCGCGTCTGGGCGTTAGATTGCCTACCGCACATTCAGCGTCACAACATCCCCGTGCGCCGCCCCACCCGCAGCCGTCGCCGTCACCGTAATCTGCGACGTGCCCACTGCCGTCGGCGCCGCCACTGTCAGAAAGGCCGATCCCGGAGCTGCCCCTGTCGCCGGCGTAGCGGTCACTGTCACCGTCGCCGGGTTCGGCATCACCGCCGGAGGCGTATACATCCCCGTCCCGCTTATCGTGCCATTCGCACCGCCGCCCGTGATCGCCCAGGTTACGCTTTGGTTGGCCGTGAATTGTTGTTGATTACCTCCCGCCGGCCACGAGTTACCCGGCTCATCCGCAAACAACACACTCCCCGTTTGCGGATTCACCGTCACCGGTGTTGTGCTGCTACTACTGCCTGTGACCCCGCCGCAAGAAATCAGCGCCATCAATCCAAGCCCCAGGCAAATCGCCGTGATCCCGGTGTAGAGATGCGGCTTGCCGCGTCTCTTTCGCCCGACTCCCACAATCCCCACCACGACCACCCACATGAAGAGCGCGTAGGGACGGCCGCCCCCGAGAGCCTGCCCTGAGCGAAGCCGAAGGGTCCAAGCCGTGTGCAGCACGGCCTCTACCCGCAGCCCCGACTGCGTCCCCAAGTTCGGCCCAATCGTCGTAATCGTCAGCGTCACCGTCACCGGAGGCGTCCCCGGCGCCCCCGCCGCAATCGTCGCGGGACTAAACCCGCAACTGGCGCCAGCCCCTCCGCTAGTCAACGCCGGCAAGCCCGAGCACGCAAAACTCACCTGGGAGCTAAACGTTCCACCCCCCACCGGAGCCGCCGCAAACGTATAGCTGGCGCTCTGTCCCGCCAACACTGCTACCGTTGTGCTGCCCGTGTCCGTCCACGTAAAGTCCGCAGCCGCTCCCGTTACCACCAGCGTCACCGTCGCCGTCGCCGCGTTGTAGTCGGTCGTGTCGGTCGGAGTGAACGTCACGCTCAGCGTTTGCGATCCCGCTCCGAGCACCTTCCCCGATACTGGCGAGTACACAAACGTCCCCGGCACGCTCGCCGTCGCATTCAACTGCGTGGACGATAGCGCCGTCCCGTAGATGATCGGTGACGGCGTCGCCCACGTGATCGTCGGTGTCGCCTTGTTCACCACCAGCGTCACCGTCGCCGTCGCCGTGTTGTAGTCGGTCGTGTCGGCCGGAGTGAACGTCACGCTCAGCGTTCGCGACCCCGCTCCGAGCACCTTCCCCGATACTGGCGAGTACACAAACGTCCCCGGCACACTCGCCGTCGCGTTCAACTGCGTGGACGATAGCGCCGTCCCGTAGGTGATCGCTGACGGCGTCGCCCACGTGATCGCCGGCGTCTCCTTGTCCACTCCCGCCGACAGGCTGTAGTTCCAAATACCGCGCCCGTATGTCGAGGCCACCAGCGTTTTCGTGCCCGCGTAATTAAAAAGTTGCAGCGCCGTCACCGGAGCGTTCGGCAGAAATCCCGAAACTCCCGGCGCCGGCGGTGGACCAACTTCCGTCCAACTCGGAGCGCTCGTCGCACTCACAAAAATGCCAACGTCGGTTCCCACGTACACCAGTCCCGCTTGCGCATCCACCAGCAACGCGTTCACCGGAGCATCCGGCAATTCCGCCGAGCCCGTGCCCGTCCAGTCCGTCCAACTCGCGCCGGCATTCGCAGTCTTCCACGCGTGCGAGGTGGGGAACCCCGGCGTGCTGAATCCCATGATCCCCACATACGCCGTCTTGCCAGTCCCATCGGACGAATCCATCGCGACCGTTGAAATCGCATACCCGTTCGGATTCACATTCTGGGTTGCGTTCGCGGTCACATTCGCCATCAAGCTGACGCCCGCGTTGGTCGTAACCCATACTTCGCCCCCAGGCGACCCGCTCAGCGGCCCGTACCCGTTGGTCACCGCATATACCACTGTCGAATAGCCGTTCGGCGCTGGACCGCCCGCGGCTACCGCATTGACCAGGTTGATTTCATCGCCCGTGCACAAACCCGTTCCTAACGTGTCGAAGTCATTGCTCAGTTGCAACGGAGCCGTTCCGCTGGTGCTGATCTGCCACACCCGGCACGTTCCCACCAGCATTTCACTGCTATTCTGCGGGTCCAGAATGTAGGGAGTATCATAAGCTCCCTGATCTCCGCCCAGATCGCTAGAGCCGACGACCTGGAGAAATCCAGCATCGTTACACTCGGTTCCCGACTCACACTTCATAATCGTGACGTAGGGGTTCGCCGCAAACCACTCTTCCGGGTTGTTGGGATTGATCGCATTGAATCCGCCATCCCCGCCCAGCGCATTCTGCCAGGTACTGCTGCTGCTTGCGGTGCTGGTTTTAGGGGAGCCGTTGCCCTGCGTTCCCCCGAGCAGAATGTCCGCGCTCGTGGGGTGCACCGAGACAGAAACAAATTCCGTCATCGAGCCCAGGGTCTGGCTCAGGCTGTCAAACTGATTCGTCCCGGTGCAACTGCCCGTTGTCAGCCCGGAATACCCGTCGAGCGTCCGGCTGATTCCCCCATCGTGCGCGAAGTAGCCGGGCGCTGTGTCACCGACAACCATGAACCCGATTCCGTGCTGGTCCGGATGCACATGCGCCGGCGCCCCGAGCGGGCTGCACCCATAGACGTGAGTTAGATTGATCCAGTCGCCTTGCAAGCAAGTTGTAGTCCCGGGCTCTAACGTGCACTTGTAAAGATTGATCGCACCCGCGTAAACGTCCGTTCCGGTTGAATTGGGGGGCGGCGGATCTGGAATCGCGGACAATTCCAGGTTGTACCAACCCTGTTCCACTCCGCAGCCGCTGTTCGGTCCGCTGTTCGGTCCAATGTTCGGTCCAAACGCGCTGTCGCCGCAGTTGGTGATGCCGTTATCCGGAATCTCGGTCCAACTCGCCCCGCCCGTCGTCGATTGCCAGATGCCCTCATCGGCGGGTGTGGGATTTCCATAGGCGTCCGGCTGCACGTCGACCACCCACACATACATCTCATTGCGCCCCGGGACCACCGCGAACTCGCCGCGATAAATCAGGCAAGTCGTTGCGTTCGAACTCGCCGGACAGTTCGCCGATGCCAGCCCCGCGGTCGGTTGCGTAGTCAGCGGCGTAAAGTTCTGGCCATCCGTCGAGGAGTACAGCCCGTGACGCCGAATGAAAGCGTAGAACGTTCCCGTCGCTCCCTGGCTCGCGTTGTAAATTACCGCCGTGGCTGATGCGGAAACGGAACCGTCCGTGAGGGTTGCGCGGTTCCACGTCGCTCCACCATTCAGCGAGTAGTAAAGTCCGACCGCAGTCGAATTCCCATCTTCTTCGGGGCCAAGGCAGGAAAGAGGACTGTTGCCTCCAGTCGCCGCTTCCAGGCCAAGGCATAAGCCGTTGTCTCCCGCCGTCGCAGCCACCAACAGGTTGGAATTCGCCGTGCTGAAAGCGATCTTGCTGAAACCAATTCCCAGGAACGATTGGTCCACATTCGGAGACTGTCCTATCCCCGTGATCTCGCTCCACGTGGAACCCCCATTTGTGGAAAGCAGAATCCCCAACCCCTAATAAGAATCGGTCGAGTTGTTAGTCTCCCCGGTTCCGACCACAATCACGTTGCTGTTTCCCGGCTGCAAAGCAATCGCGCCCACCGCCAACGTAGGCTGATCGTCGATCAAAGGCTGCCAGACGACTGCAGCAGGACTGGAACTCAGATTCCCCGCGTTGATAGATTTCCAAAGCCCGCCATAAGCGCCGCCCAATAGCACTGTATTTCCGCTAGTGTCCGCGGGGTCGATCAGCACCGAGGTAGCCCGCCCCGAGACCCAGTTGTAATCCTGCCCTCCATCTCCCGTAGCATCGGAGGCCAGCGGAGCCGGCCCCAGCGGCACCCACGCTGTTGAGGCCGAAAGTGCAGTGGGAAGTGCAGGGGGACGTGCAGCGAGTGTCCCACTCATCGCGTTCTTTGCGATGAGTGGGTGTGGGGACGACGACATAGGAGGAGGTGTTGAATTTGCAGCCGCAGTTGCGCGCGAAGCCCGCATCGCCATCTTCTGCCGGTAAGCCCGAAAGCGCAGCCCCGCCGCCGATTCTCCCCGAGGCACGGTCCGCCCCCGCTGGTTCCAGTTCCAGTGCAAACGATCCCGCAGATACGGACGATCCCCGCCGCGCTCTTCACTGCTCTTTTCGCTGCTCTTTGCAGAAGGCAATAAGGAAGAGGTTTTCTCGCCAGACTTCTGCCCGAAGGCGCTGCCCAGGAACCCGCCGCCGAAGAGAAAAACGAAAGCCACGAAGAAGATGAAACGAAGAGACCGCAAACCTCGGCTGGCAATAAATTGAAACACCACTCTTGCGCTGGCGCAACGCAGCGCCTAAGTAGAGTCTCAACGATTAAACGAAGATTTCCACGTCCTCGAAAGTCTCCCCGTCCTTGGTAGCCAATCTTTTGAAAGCCATGGCCTGAGCCAAGAGCCAACGGCCAAGAGCCAAAAGCTACGAGCCAAGAGCCGACAGCTGCCAATCCCCTCAACATTCGCTATACTACTGACGTATGTCCGTGATCAAGAACATCGAAGCCGTAGCTCAGGGAATGACCATCACCCTGAAGGAGATGTTTCAGCCCACCATCGTCGAAAATTATCCCGACGGTCCCGGCCCCCTGAAAGGCGCGAAGTTTCAGGAACGCTACCGCGGCATGCATGTCTTGCAGCGCGACGAAAACGGACTGGAAAAATGTGTAGCCTGTTTCCTCTGCGCCGCCGCCTGTCCCGCCAACTGCATTTATATAGAAGCGGCGGAAAACACCGCCGAGAACCGGGTCTCGGGCGCCGAACGCTACGCCCGCGTCTACAACATCGACTACAATCGCTGTATATTTTGCGGGTATTGTGTGGAGGCTTGTCCGACCGATGCGATTACGCATGGGCATGGATTTGAGCTGGCGACGTTCAGTGCGAGCAATTTGATTTATCGGAAGGAACAGTTGCTGGCGATCGCGCCGGCGCATATGGGTGCCAATGCCGTGTTTAACGGTGCGGAAAATGCGGCCGGCGCACCCACGGAGATGACACCGGGCAGTTAGCCGGGTCGTTATTTCGAGCTTTTTTGACGCCGGCCCCGCGAGGGCCGGCGTTGTTGTTATGGAAAGCCGTCGTTGGTCGTTCGCGCCAGGTGCCCCATCCTTGCGCGTTCTTTGCGCAAGGGTGGGATTCGGCGAGCTTATCCCGTCGGGGATTTGTTGTTGCACTTGATTTGGTTTGCTTTTGATTTTGGGTGGCGCAGCCCTTCAGCGCTGCGCTAAGTGCATTGTTTGGATTACGGCTTCAGCCGCCGAGGTCACGACCGGCAACAATGTCCAACTTCCTCCAACTCGTAAATGAACGCGTCGTCATCTACGACGGCGCCATGGGGACAAACATCCAGAAGCGCAACCCCACCCTGGACGATTACTGGGGCAAGGAGAATTGCAGCGAAGTTCTGGTGCTGAGCCGTCCCGACATTATCCGCGAGATTCACGCCGACTTTCTCCGCGTGGGCTGCGACATAGTGGAGACAAATACTTTCGGCGGGACGGCCCTCGTTCTAGGCGAGTTCGAACTGCGCGACAAAGTTCGTGAGATTAACCTGAAGGCGGCGCAACTCGCCCGGGAAGTAGCCCAGCAATTCTCAACCAAAGAAAAACCAAGATTCGTAGCCGGATCGATGGGGCCAACCACAAAATTGCCCTCCCTGGGACACATCGGTTGGGACGCGATGGCAGCGTCCTACGAAGAACAGGCGGCAGCGTTGATCGAAGGCGGCGTCGATGTGCTGCTCATCGAGACGTGCCAGGATTTGTTGCAGGCAAAGATTGCCACGGTAGCCGTCATCGAGGCAATGCGCAAGGCGGGCAAGCGTTTGCCGGTACAAGTTCAAGTAACGCTGCAGGAATCCGGAACCATGCTGCTCGGCACGGAAATCGGCGCGGCGTTGACCGCACTCGAGCCCTACGATATCGACATCATCGGCTTAAACTGTGCGACCGGTCCAGCGGAGATGAATGAGGCGGTCCGCTATCTAGGCTTGAACTCCACCAAGCTGATTTCGGTTTTGCCGAATGCCGGCCTGCCGCAGAACGTGGGCGGACATGCGGTGTACAAGCTCTCGCCCAAGGACTTAGCGGACTATCACAAACACTTCGTGCAAGATTACGGAGTACGCATCGTAGGCGGATGTTGCGGCACAACTCCCGACCATCTGAAAGCCGTAGTCGATGCAGTGACGGGCGTGGAGCCGGCGAAGCGCAATGTGAAGCCGGTAGCCGCGGCGTCGAGCGCCTACACATCGGTACCGCTGGATCTTGAACCAAAGCCTCTGATCGTTGCGGAAGAGATGAACACCACAACGCGCGTCGATCATTTCCGCAAACTCGTGCAGGCCAAGAAATACGACGACATCCTGACGCTGGCGAAAAAGCTGGCGAACGAAGGCTCGCACATGCTCGACCTGTGCTGCGCCATCGTGGGCGAAGACGAAAAGGGTTACATTTCCGCCATCTTGGAAAAAATCGCAACCCGCGTGCCCGCGCCGATCCTCATCGACAGCACCGAAGCCGATGTGGTGGAAGAAGCGCTGAAGCGCATTCCCGGCAAAGCCATCATCAATTCAATCAACCTGGAAGACGGCGAAAAGCGCACCTCCAAAGTGTTGCCCATGGCGAAGCGTTACGGCGCCGGGGTCATCGCGCTGACCATCGACGAAGAGGGCATGGCGCTAACGGCAGATAAAAAAGTAGCGATTGCGCATCGCATCTTCGACTTGGCCACGCAAAAATACGGCATCCGCCCCGTCGACCTGCTCTTTGACACGCTGACTCTTCCAATCTCGACGGGTCAAGAGGAATACCGCTCTGCGGGCATCGAGACTTTGAAGGCGGTGAAGCGCATCCATCAGGAACTGCCGGAAGTAAAGACAGTGCTCGGGGTGAGCAACATCAGCTTCGGCCTGGACGCTTATCCGCGGCGCGTTCTGAATTCGGTCTTCCTGCACGAAGCGGTAGAAAACGGCCTCGACGTAGCCATCGTTAACTACACCAAGATTTATCCGCTGTACAAAATTCCGTCAGAAGAAGTAGAACTGGCGCGCAAGCTGATTTATCAGGACCGATCGAACGGCGATCCACTGCAGGTGTACATGCAGCATTTCGCTGGAACGAAAGGCAAGGCGCAGGCGCAGACCACGGCGCATGTCGAGACCCTTTCGATCGAAGACAAGCTGAAGTACGCGATCATCAATGGCGAAAAATCGGTAGGCGAGGGAAGGACGAAGCGCAGCCTGGAAGAGTTGCTGGAAGATGCCCTAATCGAATACAAGCCACTGGACCTGATCAACACTGTGCTGCTGGATGGCATGAAGACCGTAGGCGACCTCTTCGGAGCCCGCAAGATGCAGCTACCCTCGGTGCTCGATTCGGCGGGCGTGATGAAAGCCGCGGTTGCTTATCTAGAGCCGAAGATGGAGAAGAAAACCGGCTCGCAGCAGAAGGGCACAATCATTCTCGCCACGGTGAAGGGAGACGTGCACGATATAGGAAAGAACCTGGTCGACATCATCCTGTCCAACAATGGGTACAAAGTTGTGAACCTGGGGATCAAGCAGGCGGGCGACGTGATCATCCACTCGGCACAGGAGCACAACGCCGACGCCATCGGCCTGAGCGGCTTGCTGGTGAAATCGACGCTCGAGATGAAGTACGTGATCCAGGAACTGGAACGGCAGAAGCTGGAATATCCGGTGATCTGCGGCGGCGCGGCCCTGACTCGCAAATACGTAGAAGATGACCTGCGCCGCGAGTATTCGAATGCCGTCTTCTACGGAGAAGATGCCTTCGCGGGCCTGCACGTGATGGAAGACCTGGCGTCGGGAGACGGCAAGCGCGAGGCGCGTCTGCTAGACGGCAGGACCGTAAAGGAATACGCGAAGGCCGCAGCCGTAGACGAAGAGATCGGCCCAGTGTTTTCAGAGCGCAGCGCGGTGGTGACCGATGCGCCGAATATTCCCGAGCCTCCGTTCTGGGGCGTGCGCGTGGTGAAGGATTACGATCTGCAAGAGCTTTTCAATTACATCAACGACACTGCTCTCTTCAAGAACCAATGGCAGCTGAAGACAGCGTCGCAGGAGGATTACGCGCGCCTCGTAGAAGAAAAATATCGTCCCATCAAGAAGAAGCTGGAAGAGGATGTGATAGCGGCCGGTTGGTTCGAACCGAAAGTCGTCTACGGATACTTCCCCGCGCAAGGCGATGGCAACGACGTAGTGGTGTATTCAGTTCCCAGTTCTCAGTTCTCAGTTCTCAGTGAAAAGCAGAACTTAAAGGAAGTGTTGCGGTTTACTTTCCCCCGCCAGAAAGAAGGCCGCCGTCTCTGTATCTCCGATTTCTTCGCTGCGCCGTCCTCGGGCAAGATGGATGTGCTCGGCCTGTCGCTAGTGACAATCGGCCCCAAAGCATCGGTAGAAACGCAGCGGCTCTTTGAAGGTGGAGAATACACGCGCTACCTATATCTCCACGGCCTAAGCGTAGAGACAGCGGAAGCGCTCGCCGAATTCCACCATAAGAAGATGCGCGAAGAGTTAGGCATATCCAACGAAGACTCGCCGCACATTCGCGATCTCTTTCATCAGAAGTATCGCGGATCACGCTATTCGTTCGGCTATCCGGCGTGCCCGAATCTGGAGGACCAAACCAAGCTCTTCGCCCTGCTTAAGCCCGAGGAGAACGTAGGCGTGCGGCTAACCTCAGCCTTCCTGCTGGAGCCGGAGCAGAGCACCTCGGCGATCGTGGTACATCATCCGGGGGCTAAGTATTTTGTCGTGTAAAGATTGTGGCGCATCATCCAGGAGCCAAGTATTTTGCGGTGTAAAGACGATCAGTCCCACTCCCGTTGCTCTTTGGGAAATTCCGCAGCGCACTCTGGATGACACAGACGTTCTAGCCGAGTCTCTCCGCCCGCTGAAACCCATACCAGGTCGTCGTGCTCGCGCGTGTCGTCCCATTCAAGAGAACGGACGCCCCTGCGAAGCTGCTCGGCCCGAGTAAGTTGCTTGCTGGTTTCAAGAAAATGAGGCCGTAGCCGTACTTACCCCACTTGCCTTTCCGCATCGGGTGATCCCGATAGTAATGCAAGAAATCTTTGTTAACCGTGACGATCGAACACTTCCGCCTGACGGCTTCATCTATGGCTCGCGAGTCTTCCTTCCCGGCTATACCAAAATCTCTTGCCGTGTACACGTGGTCCTTCGGCCCGAAAACGTGCCCAAGATCGCTATTGCATTCGTCCAAGAAAACCCG
>Ga0181523_10005581_pt1 | contig 10342 bp, 7 predicted proteins | sample PEATcosm2014_Bin_43_FD_119752 | JGI IMG/M metagenome (GOLD analysis project Ga0181523, IMG submission 119752) | Peatland microbial communities from MTU Mesocosm Facility, Houghton, MI, USA - PEATcosm2014_Bin05_30_metaG | ecosystem: Environmental > Terrestrial > Soil > Wetlands > Peat | place... | reverse complement strand
AGTCGAAGCCCGGATCGACTTCGGGCGCGAGGACCGCCTGTTCATGGCGCTGCCGGCGTTCCATTCGTTCGGCTTCATGGGCGGCATCGTGCTGCCGCTGATTTCCGGCGTGCCGACTTATCTCTATCCGTCGCCGCTGCACTATCGCACCGTGCCGGAATTGGTCTACGGCATCTGTGCAACCTATCTGTTCGGCACCGATACGTTCCTCGCCGGCTACGCGCGCATGGCCAACGCCTACGATTTCCGCTCGCTGCGCTACATCGTCTCCGGCGGCGAGCCGATCAAGGAATCGACCCGCCGCATCTATCTGGAAAAGTTCGGCATGCGCATCCTTGAAGGTTACGGCGTGACCGAAACCTCGCCGGTGCTGGCGCTCAACACGCCGATGTTCAATAAGTTCGGCACCGTCGGTCGGCCATTGCCGGACATGCAGGCGCGGCTGGAGAAGGTCGAGGGCGTCGAGGAGGGTGGGCGGCTCTACGTCAAAGGGCCGAATGTGATGCTCGGCTATTTGCGCGCCGAGCATCCGGGGGTGCTCGAACCGCCCGCGGAAGGCTGGCATGACACTGGCGATATCGTCGCCATCGACGAGCAGGGCTATATCGCCATCAAAGGCCGCGCCAAGCGCTTCGCCAAGGTCGGCGGCGAGATGATCTCGCTCGCCGCCGTCGAGACGCTCGCCGCCGAGCTGTGGCCGAATTGTATCTCGGCCGTGGTGGCGATCCCGGATGACCGCAAGGGCGAGCGGCTCATTCTGGTGACCGACAAGCACGCGGCGACGCGCGCCGATTTCCAGGCCTATGCGCGCAGCCAACACGCTTCCGAACTGATGAACCCGGCCGAAGTGATCGTGCTCGACAAGCTGCCGCTACTCGGCTCCGGCAAGCCCGATCTCCTGGCGCTGCAAAAATTCGTGCGCGACCAGGCCGCGGCCAAAGCCGCCGCCGCGGAGTGACCCACCGTTGCGCGCCAAGGCCGAGCAAGGCTTGAACGGCGCGCTTTACCTCGCGATATGAACGTGGGAATGGAATCCCGCGCAACTGGAAGGTTCTATGTTTGACGCGTTCAGGAACTTCGTCGCCGAATTCGTCGATGGCGATAGACATCCTAGCCAATTCGCCGATGACGACTACCGCCTGGCGGCAGCGGCATTGCTCGTGCACGCCGCCGCCATCGACGGCGATATGTCGCAGGCCGAGCGTGACCAGCTTCATGCCATCGTCAAGCGGCGCTTTGGTCTCGACGATGGCACCGCCGACGAGCTGATCGACAAGGCGACCGTGGCGGAGCAGGAAGCCGTCGACCTTTATCATTTCACCAGCCTGCTCAATCGCTCGCTCGATGAGGAAGGCCGCGCCCGCATCATCGAAATGATGTGGGAAATCGTCTATGCCGACGGCCGGCGCGACGAGCTCGAGGATAATTTGTTGTGGCGGGCCGCCGACCTGCTCGGCGTATCGCCGCGGCAGCGGATCGAGCTGCGGCAGCGCATCGCCAAAGCGATCGGCGAGCCTGGCGAAGCATGAGACCGGTCACGCTCATCACCGGCGCCTCGGCCGGCATCGGTGCAGAACTTGCACGCATCTTCGCCGCCCACGGACATGAACTCGTGCTGGTGGCGCGCCGTGAGGGCCTGCTTGCGGCGCTCGCCGAGGAGATCGCCGCAACGGGCCGACCGCGGCCGACGGTGCTGGCCTTGGATCTCGGGCGACGGGATGCAGTCTCCACGCTCGCTGCGGCGCTCACGTCGCGCGGTCTCGAGCCCGCGATTGTCGTCAACAATGCCGGGTTCGGGCTTGTCGGGCCGGCCGCCGCGCTCAGCCGCGACGAGCAACTCGCGATGATCGATCTCAACGTGCGGGCGCTGACCGAGCTGTCGCTTGCTTTCGTGGAAAGCCTGGCGCGCCATCGCGGCGGCATTCTCAACGTCGCCTCGGTCGCCGCCTTCATGCCCGGCCCGGGCATGGCGGTCTATTACGGCAGCAAGGCCTATGTGCTCTCTTTCAGCGAGGCGTTGCATCACGAGCTGTCGCGGCGCGGCGTCAGGGTCACTGCGCTTTGTCCCGGGCCGGTCCCGACCGAGTTCCAGACGCGCGCCGGCCTGCGGGGCGATCGCGCCCAGAGCGCGCTGTTGTCGCTTTCGGCCGCGCAGGTGGCCCGCATTGGTTATCGCGGGTTTATGCGCGGCAAACGCGTGGTCGTGGCTGGTATCGGCAACCAAATCGCCCTATTTCTGGTGCGAATGGTGCCTCACGCTGCGCTTCTGCCGCTGCTTCATTGGGGCACGCGGTTTGCGGCGCGCGATGCAGAGCGGCCACGCGTGTCCGCGTCTTGAATTTACCGGTGAACGCGATACGAGGGGAAGCGGGCGCACCCTCGATTCCATCGATCATGCCACAGCCGATCCTGATCATTCTGCACCAGGAGCACTCCACCCCGGGGCGCGTCGGCTATGCGCTGCAGCAGCTCGGCTACGGACTCGACGTGCGTCGACCGCGCTTCGGCGATCCGCTTCCCCCGACCATGCGCGACCATACCGCAGCCATCATCTTCGGCGGCCCGATGAGCGCCAATGACGCGGACGATTTCATCCGGCGCGAGATTGACTGGATCGCGGTTCCGCTCAAGGACGACAAGCCATTCCTCGGCATCTGCCTCGGGGCGCAGATGTGCGCGCGGGCGCTCGGCGGCCGGGTCTTTGCCCACCCGGCCGGCCAGGCCGAGATCGGCTATTACCCGATCCGCCCCACCGCCGCCGGCCTTGCCATCGTCAGCCCCTGGCCGGAACAAGTCTATCAGTGGCATCGCGAAGGATTCGACTTGCCGGGAGGTGCCGAGCTTTTGGCCGAAGGCGATATGTTCGAAGTGCAGGCGTTTCGTTATGGGCGCAGCTACGCGCTGCAGTTCCATCCGGACGTGACGCACTTGATGATGCACAAATGGACGACCAGAGGCCATCTTCGTCTGGAGATGCCGGGGGCAAAGCCCCGCGCCGCGCACTTTGCCGACCGCGAGGTTTACGATTACAGCGCGCGCGCCTGGCTCAGTATCTTCCTCGAACGCTGGATCGGCGGTTGAGAGCGACCGGCCGCTTGCGTCACCCTTGGCGGTTAACTCGTTCTACTGCCCATCGGCGAGCTGTTGCGCGAAATAGGCCACTGTCTTGGTGTAGACCTGCGACGCGTTCCATTGCAGCAGGACCTGGAAATTGGCGGTGCCCTCGCCCCAGGGTTGGCCGCGCTGCCAGCCATAGCCTTTGAGATAATTGGCGGTGGAGGCGAGTACGTCGGGGACGCTGTGAATGAGGTCGCGGCGGCCGTTGCCGTCGAAGTCAACGGCGTATTTGAGATAGGACGACGGCAGAAACTGTGTCTGGCCGATCTCGCCCGCCCAGGCGCCGCGCATGTCGGTCGGTGCCATGTCGCCGCGATCGACGATGCGCAAGGCCTCCAAGAGTTCGGTGCGAAATTTGTCGGGGCGGCGGCAATCGTAGGCTAGCGTCGCCAGCGAGCGGATGGTCGGGAATCGGCCGGAGTTGGCGCCGAAGTCGGTTTCGAGACCCCAGATGGCGACAATGACCGCGCCCGGTACTCCGTATTGCTGTTGGATGCGGCTGAAGGTCGGGCCGTACTGTTGTAAAAGCCGAGCACCCCGCGCCAGCCGCGGCGGCACCATGCGGCCGGAAAATTGCTCAAAGCTCTGGCGAAAGACTCCCTGCGCGTGGTCACGCGCAATGATGCCGGGGTCGTAGGTCATGCCGCCGAGCGCCGATTGGATCGTGCGCTGGGAGATGCCTTGCGCGGCCGCCTCCTTCTTGACCCCTTCAAGCCAGCTGCTGAAATCGCCGCCGCATGGTGCCGACGCTGCAATGGCCGGCGCCACCACGTAGCCAAGCCACAGCACCACGAATGCCAGTCGAACGGTGATCGGTCGCATGCCTTTGGCTCCCTGCTCCCAACCCATGAATCAACGCATTGGGTCGCGAATATGATGATGGGCTAACCGGACATTCCAGGGGACTTGCCGAGCCGAAGCTCGCGCAGCGAGCGAAGGCTGGTGGAGCCGAGGGGAAAATCGTTCGGTCTCCAGAAACTCAGCGTATATCAACAGGTTAGCGCACTTGCGGTTAGCTATTGTGTAGCACGATAGTGTGACAGCGCAAGGGAGATTCTCCGCCGGCACACCAAACATTCGAATCGCTTCGATGCAGACGGAACGTGCTTTACGATAGCTGTGCTGCTCACTGTCGTTCAGCCGAGGAACAGTGCATACGTCTGCAAACTTTTCAGAGGGAGCAGGCGTCATCGCCGCCGACGACGAACGGCTAGGATAGAGCGACCTCGGGCGCGGTGATCATAATCCCTTTAGGCGGTACGGTGATCCGCTGCCATTGCGGCTCACCCCGCAAACGGATGGTCGAAAAGAGATACTCTCAAATCGCGCTCCGTCAGGCGCGAACAGTGGTGTCGCGTCGCTCCCTTACGCAGCAGAGGTAGCCAACTCGATTTGCTCGATGATCGAGGGATCGTCGTTTTCGGGCTTATTTACCCGCGTGGAGATCGGCGACATCCGCATGGGTTCGGCCGGGAACGGCCGCATCAGGTCACTAGGATCGGGCTCGTCGCTCAGCCAGCGAGCATAATCGCCAGGTGCAAGGATCAGCGGCATCCGATCATGGATTTCGGCTACCAATTCGTTGGCATCCGTCGTGATCACCGCGAAAGTGCGAATCCATTCGCCAGAAGCCGGTTCTTTCCAGTTCTCCCACAGCCCGCCAATGCCGAACGGCCTGCCGTCCTTCATGGCGATGGCATAGGGCTGTTTGGCTTTCTGGCCCTTGATCGCCTTCCATTCGAAGAAGCCATCGACCGGGACGATGCAGCGCCGCCGGCGATAGGCGTCCCGGAAGGTCGGCAGATTGCGCACAGTCTCACATTTAGCATTGATGGGTCTTCGACCGCCCTTCGGGTCCTGGCACCAATAAGGAATAAGACCCCAGCGCAGGGGCTCGAGGGACACCTCGCCGGTCTGATGATTACGTCGGATCACCAGCAGATCCTGGCTCGGCGCGGCATTCCACCGAGGCGGATAATTGTGTACGCGGCTGTCGCGCACGTTCATGCCGTCGACAATGGCATAACGTACCGGCCCACTGCTTTGGATGACTCTCCCGCACATGATCGCTATGTGGTGTGCTTGCGACGGTCGACAATACTACAGCCTGCGTCGATGGTGCCGCCCGGTCGCCGGCTTGAGCAGAAGCGCACCGATAACTCTGCTTTACCGACCATGAAACGTCCGCCCGAGAGTCAGCCTCAGGAAGTTCTTGCCGGGCTCGTCGAGCGCGTCACTTACCATAATGCCGAGAATGGCTTCTGCGTTCTGCGGGCCAAGGCGCGCGGGCATCGTGATGTCGTGACCGTTGTCGGCCATGCCGCCACCATTGCAGCCGGCGAGTGGATCACGGCGTCGGGCGAATGGATCAACGATCGGACACACGGCCAGCAGTTCAAGGCGCGATTCTTGCGCACTTCGCCTCCGACCTCGGCCGATGGCATCGAGAAGTACCTCTCATCCGGCATGATACGGGGCATCGGCCCGGCCTACTCCAGGAAGCTCCTGCGCGCTTTCGGCGAGAAGGTCTTCGACGTCATCGAGGCGGCGCCGGACCGGCTGCGCGAGGTCGACGGCATCGGGCCGGTTCGCGCTGCCAGCATTCTCGCCGCCTGGGCCGAGCAGAAGGCGGTGCGGGAAATCATGGTGTTCCTGCACAGCCATGGCGTCGGTACGGCGCGGGCGGTACGCATCTACAAGACCTATGGCCCTGACGCCATCCAGGTCATGACCGAGAACCCGTATCGCCTGGCGCGCGACATCCGCGGCATCGGCTTCAAGACCGCCGATGCCATCGCCATGAAGCTCGGCATCGAGAAGACCGCCATGGTGCGGGTCCGCGCCGGTATCTCCTATGCGCTGACCGAGGCCATGAACGAGGGACATTGCGGCTTGCCGACAGAAGAGTTGATACCGCTTGCCGAAAAGCTGCTCGAGGTCCCGCAGGAGCTCATCCGAACCGCGCTCGATCTCGAGCTGCAGGAGGGCACGGTGGTGGCCGACCGGGTTGGCGAAACGCCGTGTACATTTTTGGCTGGCTTGTATCGGGCGGAGCGCACGATCGCCGAGCGGCTGATGCGGCTGGCAAATGGCAAGCTGCCTTGGCCCTGGATCGATCCGGGCAAGGCCTTGCCGTGGGTCGAGAAGCGTATCGGTCTTGACCTTGCCGAAAGCCAGGTCGCGGCGATCCGGCTCGCACTGATGTCCAAGGTGCTGGTCATGACCGGTGGCCCCGGCGTCGGCAAAACCACCATCGTCAAGGCCATTCTGCGCATCCTCGCGGCGAAGGGCACCAACCTTCTACTGTGCGCCCCGACCGGCCGCGCTGCCAAACGTATGACCGAGGCGACCGGCTTCGAGGCCAAGACCATCCACCGGCTGCTGGAGGTCGACCCTAAGGGCGGCGGCTTCAAGCGCGGCGATGACAACCCGCTCGACTGCGACTTGTTGGTTGTCGACGAGACCTCGATGGTTGATGTCATGCTGATGCAGGCGCTCATGAAGGCGGTGCCGGACAAGGCCGCCCTTTTGATCGTAGGCGACATCGACCAGCTTCCCTCGGTCGGTCCCGGCCAGGTGCTGGCCGATGTCATCTCGTCCGGCGCCGTGCCAGTGGTGCGCCTCACCGAAGTATTCCGGCAGGCTGCCCAAAGCCAGATCATCGTGAATGCCCACCGCATCAACCAAGGTGTCATTCCCGATCTTCGCAAACCCGAATCCGAGAGTGACTTCTATTTTGTCGAGGCTGATGATCCCGAGACCGCGGTTCCGCGCATCATCGAACTGGTCAAAACCCGCATCCCGCGCCGCTTCGGTCTCGATCCCATCCGCGATATCCAGGTTCTCTGCCCAATGAATCGCGGCGGCGTCGGAGCACGCTCCCTCAACATCGAGCTCCAGGCGGCTTTGAATCCGGCGGGCGAGCGTAAGGTCGAGAGATTTGGTTGGACCTTCGCGCCCGGCGACAAGGTCATGCAGATCGAGAACGACTATGACAAGGAGGTCTACAACGGCGACATTGGGTTTGTGGCGGACGTCGAGTCTGAGGAAGGCGAACTCACCGCCAGCTTCGACGGGCGCTCGGTCAGCTATGGCTTTGGCGAGCTCGACGCCCTGGTGCCGGCATACGCCGCGAGCATCCACAAGAGCCAAGGCTCGGAATATCCAGCCGTAGTGATTCCGGTCATGACGCAGCACTACGCCATGTTGCAACGGAACCTCCTCTACACCGGCGTCACCCGCGGCAAGCGCCTTGTCGTTCTGGTCGGGCAGAAGAAGGCCATCGCCATCGCAGTGCGCAACGTCTCGGGCCGGCGGCGTTGGTCGAAGCTGCAGGAGTGGCTGCGTCCTAGCCGGTCCCAGTCGCAGCCGATCGGCATGGCGGGTTGAGCCCTGGTGGCAGCGGATTTTCTGCACGATCCGCCGGTGCGGCAATGGCTCGATGGGATCGAAGCGGCTTAGTCGCTGCTGACCTTCGACAGTTTGTGGGCGCTGGCGCGAACTGGCACCAGGAGGCTGAGCGTGCGCGGGCCCTGCGGGAGGAGTACGAGCGGGCGAGGGCGCGTTCCTCGGAAATGGCGCGGCAGCGCGCAGAGCGTGAGGGGGCGGACGCTGAGGAGCGCCCCCGCGCCAAACAGATGGCGCGCACCGGGACTTGAAAGTAACCGGTGCCATCAACCGCACCCTCGCCGCGATCCATGGCGTTGAAGGCAGGCGGTTGATGTACCGGCTACCTTAGCCCGCGCACTGCGCGGCGAGCGTGATCACTGCAAGATGGTGGCGATCCCGACAGCCAAGGACGAAAATGCCAAGCGGCCCAACCGCGAGCGCGAGAGCCTCGCCGGAGAGCAAAATCGGATCATTAACCGAATGAAGGCGGCGTTGAATCGGTATCCGCGGCTTCAATCCCAAGCTGAAAAAGGCCGCCGGGCGCCTCAAAGATTTGCGCACGCCTGAGGGCGAGCCGATCCCGCCGAACACGCTGGCCGAGCTGCGTCGCGACATGGAGCGCCGACGGCTGGTCAGTAATCAGATCCAGTAGATCGAGGAGGCACGCCTGGAGCGTCTCGAGCAGGCGCCCAGCGATGGACTACATGCCATGGTGCGCCAGCTGGCGCGCGTGATCGGGGTTGGTACCGAGGCGACCGACATGCTGGTGCAGGAGGTGCTGTCGCGCGGCGGGCGCATCATGAACTGAGTTGGGCTATTGTCGTCGGGGCAAGCCGTGCGCGGCCACCTTGGTCGTCGGTCACATCGGCGCGCGAACACCCGGCTAGGTCATAAAACTTGATGAAGAACAAACGCAGCAACTGCAACCCGACCCTATCGTCCGTGGCACTCAACGTGTGGCGTGATGCTATAACAGGCTCGTGGATCGGCGCGATCACTGCGCTTGCCCGTGGCCTTGCTAAGGCCATATATTGCGAGTGACGGGGCGGTAATCCTGATGGCATCGGTCTTGGAACCGCTGGTTGACCGGGCGCATTCCACCGGTTCAGCGGTTCGCTGCGTGACGCGGCTGATTTCCGGCTCCGCGACTTTTATTACAGCTCTGTTTTTTTTCTGGATCGTGCTGGGCATCGGCGCAGCACGCAGTGCTCCCTGTCCTCCCGGCACGGTGCCAGCAACACCTCCGCTTAGCGGGTGCCTGGTATTGGCACCCTGCGCGTCCGGTCAGGTGACGCCATCGGGAATGTGTTGCCCAAGCGGTACGACGGCGCAAGCCGACAACACCTGCCTAGCTAATACGCCACCGCCGCAGCAAGCGTGCACGGCATCCGAGATGCCAGGTCCCAACGGCACCTGCGTGTGCTTCAGCGGCAATCCCCCCGGCCCATCCGGCTCTTGTCCGATACTGCATATCTGCTTGTCGCAACAAACCTGTTGCCCGCAGGGCGAGGCAGCGACGAACGCCGGGACCTGCTGTCCGCAAGGCCAGGTCCCGTTGTCGGATGGCAGCTGCGCTAATCTGAGCCCGACGCTTGCTCGGATGATGGCCAACCAAGGGCTCTGTCCGTTGTCGGAGGAGTTGCAGCCCGACGGCACCTGCGTTTTTAACAACACGCTGGGACTGGGCCCCGCCTGCACCGGCTTTCCGCCGTTGCCACAGACGGTCTATGAGGGGCCATGCTGCACGCCAGGTCAGGTTCCCGCGCAGAAGAACCACCAGTATACGGGGACTTGCTGCCCGGTCGGGCAGGTGCCGGATCAAAACACCGGCAGTTGTGCGCCGCAAGAGTCGTTCATAAACAACTGTCCGGGCGGCGGGCAGTACAACGCAAAAACGAGCTCGTGTTGTCCGCCCGGTTCGCTCATTACGAACCGGTATACCTGCTGTCCGCCCGGTCAATATCCGCAGCCCAGCGGCAGCTGTGGCTGTCCGTGGACGGCGATGCAGCAGTCCGATGGCAGTTGTATGCCGCTTTGTCCGACGGATTCGATCCCGACCGGCATTTACTGCACGAACTGCCCCACCGGGCAGATCGGCACGGTGGCGGGTGTTTGCTGCGCGCCCAACCAGATAGCAAGCAACGGCTTTTGTTGCCCTTCGAATTTTCATCCGCAGGGTGCCTACTGTATGCCGAATACAAATCTGAACCGCGCGCCGGATGATTGTCCTCCCGGCCAGGTGCGGCGAGGCGACGGTACGTGTGATCTCAATCCGCCAGTCGAGACCCCGGGACTCATTGTCGAGCCAAAGGTTCCAGGGCGATCCGACAACCCGATAGCGTGCGGGAATGGTTTGGTGCCGCGGGAAGCGTTCCGGGGCGACCGGGTGTGCGTGGCGCAAGCAGCGCACGACCAGACGATTGCCGACAACATCGCCGCACCGTCTCGCACCCTTCCCAATGGTTTGTGCGTCCGAGGTTATCTCTGGCGCCGGGCCAATCCGGACGACCACGTCTGCGTGCTGCCGGCAACGCGGGAGCAGACCCAGTCTGATAATAGGCAGTGTGCCGACGGCCGCTGCGAAGTCCCGGTATCCGGAGCTGCTGGAACGACCGGCGGCTCCACCGTGGTCTCGGTCGCGACCGGACAAATTCCGAATCCTGTGTGTCCCCCGGGCTCTAAGCTGGCCGGACAGTTTGGCTGCGTCCAGCCGTCGGCATGCCCGCCCGGCCAACAAGGGACGGCAAGCTGTTGTCCGCCCGGCTATTGGTACGGGAGTGGGGATGTGGGGGGCTATCAAAACTATTGCTTTGGTGGCAAGCCGACTTGCGCTTCT
>Ga0181523_10005574_pt1 | contig 10349 bp, 12 predicted proteins | sample PEATcosm2014_Bin_43_FD_119752 | JGI IMG/M metagenome (GOLD analysis project Ga0181523, IMG submission 119752) | Peatland microbial communities from MTU Mesocosm Facility, Houghton, MI, USA - PEATcosm2014_Bin05_30_metaG | ecosystem: Environmental > Terrestrial > Soil > Wetlands > Peat | place... | reverse complement strand
TCGGTCAGCGCCAGCGCCGGCTGGCGGTCTTTTTTGGCGAGCTCCGCCAGGCGCGCGATGGTCAGCGCGCCCTCAAGCAGCGAATAGGACGAATGAACGTGCAGGTGCACGAAGCCGGGGTCGGCAGGCATATCGATACATACTCGCGGCGGACGATTCTGCGAGGGGCGAGCATGCGGGATCGCGAGCGCATGAGTCCATCGCGGCGGCGCGCTCACTCACCGCGGCGCACAGAAAGTTTGCCTCTCCCGTCATGCCCGCGCACAGCCGCTCGCGGAACGGCGGCGCTTTTCGCGGGCATCCACGTCCTAATCGGTGCGCAAAAGTAAATCTTGGATGGCCGGAACAAATCCGGCCATGACAGCATGAGGGCGCTCAGACGACCCCCAGGACCTGGGCCCAGATCGCCACCATCGCCAGGAACAAGATAACGGACGCGAGCGCTAAAGCCTCCTCGGCGACGGCGCGAACCATGTGCTTCTCTCCCCTTCGTCTAGAACGAAAAGGGAACATAGTTCACTTATTGTTCTGAAGTCAAGGGGGGGATTATAACCTTGACAAAGCAGTTTCCATAGGTAGTATGAGGGGCAGAAAGGAACTGCCCCATGACCGCGAACCTCCAAAACCCAATATTCACCGACGAAACCAAGGCCCGCGAGTGGCTGGAGGCACGGGTTTGGCCGAACGGCCCTGTATGCCCGCATTGCGGCTCTACAGACGATGACGTGACCAAGCTGGAGGGTAAGGCCCACCGCCCCGGCCTCTACCAGTGCGCAGGCTGCCGCGAGCAATTCACGGTCACGGTCAAGACGGTTTTCGAGCGCAGCAAAATTCCGTTGTCGAAGTGGTTGGCGGCACTGTTCCTGCTTACGGCCTCCAAAAAGGGCGTGTCAGCCCATCAAGTGCATCGCTCGCTCGGCATCTCGTACAAGTCGAGTTGGTTCATGATGCACAGGCTCCGCGAGGCCCTGCGCCAAGGTAGTTTTGCGGCCCCTATGGGCGGCGCTGGCGAGGTCGTGGAGGTCGATGAAACCTACTACGGCAAGCAAGCTGGTCACGCGAAAGGCAAGCGCCAAGGCCACATGAACGCGGTCCTAAGCCTTGTCACGCGCGGCGGGGAAGCCCGCACGTTCCATGTGGACGGCACCAGCATTGCTGATCTTGCGCCAGTGATCCGCAAGCATCTTGCCCGCGAAGCCAAACTCATGACCGACACGGCGGGCTGGTACATCGGGCTAGGCAAGGAATTTGCCAGCCACGAAACCATCAATCACACGATTGACGAATATGTGCGCGGACACGTTCACACGAATACGGTCGAGGGTTTCTTCTCGATCTTCAAACGCGGCATGAAAGGCGTGTATCAGCATTGCAGCGAGAAGCATCTGCATCGCTACCTTGCCGAATTTGACTTCCGCTATTCAAATCGCGCCGCGCTTGGCGTGAACGATCTTATGCGCGCCGAAATCGCGGCGGCTGGCATTAAAGGCAAGAGGCTCACCTATCGACGGCCTCACAGCGTGGGTGGAACCAAGGCCAATTAGGAAAAGGCGCGGGCGCAAGCCCGTCAGCCGCGCAGCAAAACGCTTTATGCGCTGGAGGAACAAAAGGAGATTGACTCCTTAAAACAGGTACTTAGAGTCCAAAATGATTCGGCCCCAGCGGGACGGCAATCCTGCTGGGGCCATCCCGCAACGATTTGGAGCCGCGCGGGATAATCTGCTTAAGCCCCCGCAACATGAGTCGCGGCGCAGATTCTGTCAAGGCGGCTCCGTCATTTTACGGAGTAGCAATGAAACGCGAGACTGTCCGACCCGGCCAGATTGTTCAGCGATCCGGCATTTACCGCGACCCCAAATCGGGCGAGCGCTCTACACTCGTTCAAGGAAAAGTTGCCCCGCCAACACCGGAGGCGCGTAGCAAATGGGTTGAGCGAGACGATACAAAAACAGGACGCCGTAGAGGCTAACTACGAGAGCCTAGCTTCGTTCTAGCGGGGCTAGGCTTTCTCGTTTTCTTCAATTGAGCACTCTTTTTTGAGCGATGTTGCGGCGGTGACTTTGCCACCACGTCAACAGCACGCTCAAAACGTGACCATGCATCGGGATGAATCTCATTTGCTGCGGGGGATTTTGCCATGGCAGTTTCCCACTTAGGTGTCGGCATTCTTGGCAACCTTGGCAACGCTGGCCTTGGTGGCCTCGGCAATCTTCTTAATCCACCTTCGGCGCCGAAGGAAGACGATCCTTATTTTGCGGCGCTTGGCCGGTTCATCGTTGCTTACGCAAGCGCCGAACACCAGGTACATGCACTAGCTCGACGGCTAGCCCGCGTTACAGACGCGAAGGGAAGAATCATTTTCAGCGGAATGCGCTTGGGCGATTTGGCCGATCGAGTTCGCGGACTGCTTCGAGCAACAAACGCCAGTGATAAAATTTATGCTGAGGTAGATGCGTGCATTAAGCAACTCGATCTAATTGGCACACAGCGCAATAAGTTGGTGCATAGGTTTGTGATGTATTCTAACGGAAAGATTTTTGTTACCAACCACCCTATCGCCAAGTCCGAAGACTCTACTGAAAATGAAATTTTCACGCTAGAAAATCTCAAACACATGGACACCGATTGTCTTTGTATCCATTTGCGACTTACTCGCGTTCATGACCGCCGCGAAAAATCTAGATTAAGTCGTGATACCATCAAGTGGCTACACGGACCATGGCGATATAAACTGCCTCCGCCAGCCCCGAAGTCGAAACCACGTCCCGCAGGTCCTCAATCACGCAAGCGCCAGCCTCCCGCATCTCGCGGGTGACGATGATTTCGGGCGCGCCAGCCCCCCTTTCGGGAGGCCCGGCCCTATCTACCCTTTGACGGTGCTTTGTCAAGGTTATAATCCCCGTCAAGGGGGGGATAGTGGGTCAGTTTCAATTGTGGCGGTCGAGTGGGCCGGTTTAGCCCACGCTAGCGCCTAGTGGTGGTGCTTATGCTTCGAATAATGAGTGGTCGTACGGTGATGCCCGCGCCCGTACTCGCCAGTTGGACTACGCTGAAAACTGCCCATCGATCCGGAACCAGGAGAGCCGACGACTGCATTTGCCTGCTGTGCGGTGCCCCACAAGGTAGCAACGACAATAACGAATGCGGTGAAAGTGAACTTCGCCGTGGTCATCATGTTGCTGCTCCCAATTAAACCAGTGTATCCGGATGAGTTTCATACTGCGCGAATCTCGGGGGAGCGACAACCCCTAAAAGTTATCCATTCCTGACATTGTGCTGACGGCGCGAATGCAGCCATGTGCCTGATTCATTTTCAATCCATCGCCCCGCGTCGCCTTCCGTGGCAAATCCCTCGATCCGATCAATCGTGCCGTCCGGCAGCGTGGCGCGCACATAGTAGCCGCCGCCGATGGCCCATTGCTCAACACCGGAAACCGGTAGTGGTCATTTCATTTCGGATCGGCTCAAGGTTCGACCAACAATCGCCTTAACCCCGCAGCCGGCGCAATAAATCTCCGTGCCACGGTCGATCCTGAAGCCATCGGATACGCTTTTGATGATCGTTTCCAGATCTCCGCGTTCGCCCTCTTCCCATGTTGCCGAGCCGTTGAGTGCGCACTGCGGGCACGTCACCGGCGTAACGAACCGTTCGCGTTTCGCCATGACTGGCCATCCTCACTGCAGCGGTAATGTCTCCATAAGATTTTCTGTATATGAAACATGTACATGGGGGCAACGGTAGTGGGGACAACGCCGGATGCTTTTGGTCATCAAGTTCTTGAAATGTGAAAGCGGCGCAACTGCGATTGAGTACAGCCTAATCGCGGCGGGCATTGCGCTTGCCGTTATCGCGGTGGTGAACCGCCTTGGCACTGCAGTTCACAATAGCTTTTCTACAATCTCGACGAACTTGAATTAGGGTCCGGACTCAATTGATCCACCACGTGATTGCGGCTGCCAAGAGGATTGCCGAGAGGTAGATGTCGGCTCTTTTGTCATAGCGGGTGGCGATGCGTCTGAAGTCCTTGAGACGGCAGAACATACGCTCAATGAGATTTCGAGCTTTGTAGGCCTTGGCGTCGTATCTGTGAGGATGTTTGCGGGTTGGGTTGGGCGGGATCACCGCCTTTATCCGCCGTTCCGCCAACCAATCGCGCAGGCTGTTGGCGTCGTAGGCGCGGTCGGCCGGCAATCGTCGAGGCGCAGCGACGGTTGGCAGCAGATCGCGTGCGGCGGGCAGATCATGGCAATTGCCGGATGTGATCAAGAAGGCGACTGGGCGGCCCCGATCCTCGGTCAGCGCGTGGATTTTTGTGGTGCGTCCGCCCCGCGAGCGACCGACCGCCTGCTGGAAGTCCCCCTTTATGGATGGCCCGCCCCTCCCAAATCGAGCTGCTACAGCTAAGCGGTGCGGCCCAATTCCAATCAAGGAGGTTTTCTATGGATATCGCCGTTCTCGGGATCGATCTGGGTAAGAACAGCTGCAGCATTGTCGGGCTTGATTCGTCCGGCAAGGTCGTTCTGCGGCGCCGTATGCAACGCAAGACCCTCGTGACCATGGCCGCGAAGCTCTCACCGTGCATTATTGCAATGGAGGCTTGCTGCGGCGCGCATCATCTGGGGCGGATTCTTGCCGCACAAGGACACACGGTGCGCCTCATGTCGCCTGAGTATGTCCGGCCCTATGTGAAGGCGCAGAAGAATGACGACCGAGACGCGGAGGCGATTGCCGAAGCGGCGACCAGGCCGACAATGCGGTTTGTGACGCTCAAGAGCGAGGAGCAACTTGACATGCAGAGTCTCCATCGCGCTCGTGATCGGGTGGTGGTCGAGCGCACATCGTTGATGAACCAACTGCGCGCCCTCCTACTCGAGCGTGGAATCATCGTGCCGCAGGGCCGCGCTAAATTGAGGTATCGGGTCAAAGAACTTCTCGTGCAGACTTGCAACGAGTTAAGCCCGCGCATCCGCGTCTTGATCGAGGACATGATGGCACGATGGCAGGCCGTCGATAATCGGATTGCGGCGTTCGACACCGAGTTTGCAGCCGAAGTGAAACAAAATGAGGCCGCGCGCCGGCTGATAAGCATTCCCGGCATCGGCGCTCTCAATGCAACTGCTCTCGTCGCTGCCGTCGGTGATGCTCGGACCTTCGCACGAGGCCGCGATCTGGCCGCATGGCTCGGGCTTGTTCCTCGGCAGGCGACGACGGGCGGTAAACCTCGCCTGCTCGGGATCACCAAACGCGGCAGTAAGTACTTGCGCAAGATGCTGATACAGGGTGCGCGCGCGGCGCTGCCGACATTGAGCCGCGGGAATACCCGGCTCGGTCAGTGGCTGCGCAGTCTTCTCGCGCGCGCTCATTCCAACACTGTCGTCGTCGCGCTCGCCGCCAAGATGGCGCGCATGGTCTGGGCGCTGCTGCGACATGGCAGGACGTTCGAGCACCGAGCGATCACCGTCTGATCTAGAGATTGGCCGGCTTCACCCATAGCCGGTCCATGGTGTCTGCGGGTGGTTGAGAGGAAGATGGCCTGACAGTCGATCGGTGTTCCGCAAACCTATGGCGCAAAATGGCACCTGGATGCCGTCCCCTTTATGAGGACCGGAACGCGCGGATCTCCATCTTGGCCAACGGCATAGCCGAAAGGCCGGATACGTTTATGCAGACTGTTCATGCCAGCATCACAAAACCACTTGCCGACGGGGCGGGCCATACGTTTGCGCCCGCTGCCGAACGGTGAGCTTTGATGTGTGTTGAGTCGATGGACATCGTCCCGATCCGGCCGGTTGATCCGGTCAATTCATAGAAAATATCGGTCCAGATGCCCTGTCGGCTCCAACGATTGAAGCGGTTGTAGATCGTCGTGTAGGGGCCGTAGTCCGGCGGGCAGTCCCGCCATCGGGCGCCACATCGCAGCATGTGCATGATCCCGCTGATCACACGCCGGTCATCAACGCGATGAGCCCCGCGCCGGTCATCAACGCGATGAGCCCCGCGCCGGCCACGCGGCATCAGCGGCTCGATCCGCTTCCAATCCGCATCGGAAAGCCAATAGAGTTGCTTCTTCATCAAGGGTTCCTCGATTCGGAAGCCTTGAATCACAACTCAGCCCGTGTTGGTATCCTTATTGAGTACGGACCCTAGACCCCAGGGCGTTTGCAGGGACTACGCATCCTCGGGCCGATGGATGAGTTTGAAGGTCGGGACGTCGATTGAGTCCCACCTCGACATGATTTGCCCGCAGACGACGCATTTCGCGACATTGCTGTCGGGGCTCGGCAGCCGCGTATGGGTCACCGCGTAAAGCGCTCCGCAATGCGGGCAGAAGAAACTCCGTCCTTCCGGGACCGCTCCTGTCAGAGGCATGGGGGGCGCCTCCATAGGTAGAACAAGGCCACTATGCGCTTTAACGCATATAAATTCCAGCGGCGCCGATGGCGGCCTATTCAACTGGGACGGCTCGTGCGGATGCGGCCTTAGCGATGGCCCTTCACGGACGCGTGCTGCCGCTTGAGGTCTTCCATTCGCTCGAAGCCAGCGAGCAAGGCTTCGTGCTCAGAGGTGTAGGATTCGAGCGAACTCTCGCGCGGCTCGTCTTCCTGGTAAATCCAGTACATCCAGCCGCCATGGTCGCGGCGGCGCGCCTCGCAGCGAAACGAGAGTTCCTCACCCATGCCATGAACTATGGCACGGCATGGCGCACCAATCCATGGCTGCCCTATCTCCCTGACAGATGGCCCTACTCATTTCGCATAGCCCTGCGATCGCAGCCAATCGATGCGGCGGCTTCCTTGCAGCCACTCATCCGCTTCAGCTTTGCTCTTTAACCCCTTGATGGTGCGAATTTCCGCGCCGGGATAATGGGCTTCGATCTGCCAGTCGTCCTCGGCGACGCGCTTGTACTTGAAAGTAACCCGCGGTTTGCTCATGCGGCCAATATGCGCTCCTTTGCCGGCCTCTGCATACCGCTTTAACTCAAATGCTGCCGACGGCGTGAACCAAGCGCGCGCTTTGTCCGTACAAGTCATGACCAGCAGAGACGAAAGCGTCGCCGCCGGTTGTGGAATCGGGCAGAATGCGGGCGTTGTCGCGGTACCGTAGCGTTCGTGTTTTAGCTTGCCACCCATCATCACCGGACAGGAGGATCTGATGCAAAAAATCACAATGACATTGGCAGCAGCTTTATTCGTGCTGGGATCGATCGCGGTCGCCAGCGCGCAAACCCAGGCGCCGGGAGCTGCGAGCGTCCACGCGCAGGCGCAGAACGCAACGATCATCCACAAGGCGGCCTGCGGCGGCGTATGGGGTCGCCACTGCCCGCCCGGAAGGCACTGGGTTTGCGGTCCCTATCGCTGCTGGTGCGCCCCCTGCTGATCGGCCATGCCAACGGATGAAAGTGAGGCCGCCTCCGGGCGGCCTTGCTAGCCGCTTAGGTAAGCTCGACCACCACGCCGTCGCGGATGGTGACGCGGCGATCCATCTGCGCAGCGATGTCGAGGTTGTGCGTGGCGACGACGGCGGCGAGGCCGGAGGCGCGCACCAATTGGCCGAGCGTGGCGAACACCCGCTCGGCTGTGCGCACGTCGAGATTGCCGGTCGGCTCGTCGGCCAACAGAATGCGCGGCGCGTTGGCGACCGCGCGCGCGATGGCGACGCGCTGCTGCTCGCCGCCGGAGAGTTCCGCCGGCCGGTGGGTCAGCCGCTCCTTGAGGCCGAGATAGCTCAATAGCTCGGTGCCGCGCGACCGCGCCTCCCGGGCGGGCAGGCCGCGGATCATCTGCGGCAGCATCACGTTCTCCAAGGCCGAGAACTCCGGCAGCAGGTGATGAAACTGATAGACGAAGCCGATGTCAGCGCGGCGGATGCGGGTGCGCTGGATGTCGGTCATGTGCGAGGTGGCGACCGCGTCGATATAGACTTCGCCGCCGTCGGCGTGTTCGAGCAGGCCGGCGATGTGCAGCAGCGTCGATTTGCCGGCGCCCGAAGGCGCCACCAGCGCCACCGACTGGCCGGCCCACACCGCAAGCTCGGCGCCCTTGAGAATATCGAGCGTGGCATCGCCCTGGCGAAACCGCCGGGTGATCTGATGCAGGAATACGATCGGGCGCTCTTCGTCGGCGGCGGCCGACGTTGCCGGCTCGGTTATCGTGGTGGTCTCGTCCATCACTTGCGGTCACTCGTAACGCAAGGCTTCGACCGGGTCGAGCCGCGCCGCCCGCCACGACGGATAGAGCGTCGCCAACAGCGATAGCCCGAGCGCCATGAGCACGACCGCCGTGGTTTCGCCGACGTTCATATCGGCAGGAAGCCGCGACAGGAAATAAAGCTCGGGCGAGAACAGCTCGGTATTGGTGAGCCACGACAGGAAGTGCCGGATCGACTCGATATTGAGGCAGATCACGGTGCCGAGCAGGAAGCCGACCACCGTGCCAACCACGCCGATCGAGGCGCCGGTGATGAGAAAGATGCGCATGATTGCACCTTGCGTCGCGCCCATGGTGCGCAGGATGGCGATGTCGCTGCCCTTGTCCTTCACCAGCATGATCAGGCCGGAGACGATATTGAGCGCCGCCACCAGCACGATCAAGGTCAGGATCAAAAACATCACATTGCGTTCGACCTGCAGCGCATTGAAGAACGTGGCGTTGCGCTGGCGCCAGTCGATCATGTAGATCGGCCGCGCCGCGGCGTCGGTGACGAGCTTGCGATAGCGATCGACCCGGTCGGGGTCGTCGGTATAGACCTCGATCGCGGTGACGTCGCCGGCGCGATTGAAATAGGCCTGCGCCTCGGCGAGCGGCATGAACACGAAGGCGGCGTCGTATTCCGACATGCCGATCTCGAAGACCGCGGCGATCTTGTAGGCTTTGATGCGCGGCGTCGTACCCATCGGGGTCACCGCACCGCGCGGCGCCACCAGCGTGAGATTATCGCCGGCGCGCACCGACAGCTGCTCGGCGAGCCGGCTGCCGACGGCGATGCCCTGCCCTTCGTCGAAGCCGTCGAGCGTGCCCTGCTTGATGTTCTTGGCGATCGAGGACAGCCTGGCGAGATCGCCGGCGCGAATGCCGCGCACCAAGACGCCGGAGGCGTTGAACGGCGACGACGCCAGCGCCTGCCCCTCCACGATCGGCGCGGCAAGCCGGATGCCGGGGACCCTGGAAATCCGCTCAGCCAGCGCCTGCCAATCGGTCAGCGGCGACTCCAGCGGCTGGATGAGCAGATGGCCGTTGAGGCCGAGGATCTTTTGCAGAAGCTCCTGGCGAAAGCCGTTCATCACCGCCATGACGATGATCAGCGTAGCGACGCCGAGCATGATGCCGACAAAGGAGAACCCGGCGATGACCGAGATGAACCCCTCTTTGCGCCGCGCACGCAGATAGCGCAGCGACAGCATCCACTCGAAAGGCGCGAAGGGATGTGTGCCGGTCGGCTCTTGCATCAAGTCTTTTCCCCGTGAACCACCGAGTTTCACATGATTCTGGCTTAATCAAGCCGCCAAATCGCAGGGCAAGCCAGGCCCGCGCCCAGCTTCATGTGCCCAGCCGTTGCATTCGCCCAGCCGTTTCACGCGCCGAGCCACGCTAGCGCGTCGCCCGGAGTCATCATTTCGCGCGATCCGTCGGAGCGGCGCTTGACCTCGACCTTGCCTTCGGCCAGCCCGCGCGGGCCGACCAGGATCTGCCAGGGGACGCCGATGAGGTCGGCGGTGGCGAATTTCGAGCCGGGCCGCTCGTCGAGATCGTGGTAGAGCACATCGACCCCCTTGGCGGCGAGCGCGGCATAGAGCCGCTCGCACGCCTGGTCGGTTTCGCTGGCGCCCTGCTTGAGGTTGAGGATCGCGACCGTGAACGGCGCCACCGCCTGCGGCCACTTGATCCCCGCCTCGTCATGAAAGACTTCGATCAGGGCGGCGACCAGCCTGGTCGGTCCGATGCCGTAGGACCCCATATGCACCGGCCGCTCGACGCCGTCTGGGCCGGCCACAACGGCCTTCATCGGCTCGGAATATTTGGTGCCGAAATAAAACACCTGGCCGACCTCGATGCCGCGTGCCGAGATCCGCTTCTCCGGCGCGATCTGGGCAAAAACGGCGGCATCGTGCTTCTCCGAGGTCGCCGCATACAGCGCCGTCCATTTGTCGACCATGGCCTGCAGACCGGCGACGTCGGCGAAATTCACGTCCGCTCCGGGCACCGTGAAATCGAGGTAGTCGCGGTGGCAGAACACCTCGCTCTCGCCGGTGTCGGCGAGCACGATGAACTCGTGCGAGAGATTGCCGCCGATCGGGCCGCTCTCCGCCACCATCGGAATCGACTGCAAGCCCATCCGCGCGAAGGTGCGC
>Ga0181523_10005572_pt1 | contig 10350 bp, 18 predicted proteins | sample PEATcosm2014_Bin_43_FD_119752 | JGI IMG/M metagenome (GOLD analysis project Ga0181523, IMG submission 119752) | Peatland microbial communities from MTU Mesocosm Facility, Houghton, MI, USA - PEATcosm2014_Bin05_30_metaG | ecosystem: Environmental > Terrestrial > Soil > Wetlands > Peat | place... | reverse complement strand
GCGGGCATGGTGGCACTGGTCGCGTGGATGCTGCCGGGCATGCACGTGGCGGGGTTCTGGGCGGCTTTTTGGGCAGCCGTGCTCGTGAGTCTGGTGAGCACGCTGGGTTCCTGGTTCGTAGGCGGGACTCCGCAGCGTTGGACCGTGCGCTGATTAGACGATGGCACGATGGCAATGTAAGCGGGACCGCGGTCGCATGTTCGACCGTATGCGGGGGCGCGAGGGCAATTCCTCTTCCCCTCGGTGAGATACTCCCCGGTGTGTCCTGCCGGTGTCCTGCCGGTGTCCAGGTGGTGCCCGGACCCGCTAAAGCGGGGTTTCCGGGCAACTCCGCCATTTACCGGTGCCCGCTTCTGGCGGAAAACCGGCACTTTCCGCCACTCGTGGCATACGATGTCCTATTTCGTTCCGCGTGAAAACATTAGGTATCTAACGGTTATTCGATCGAAAACAGCCCATTCAAGGTCAGATTTGAGCGCATCAACCGGCGAGAAAAGACCAGGGGGGTCGCACTGCAACAACCAGCACCGCGGACAGCTGCATACGGTCGAACATGCGACCGCAGCACGGTCACAAGTGAGAGGTCCGAGAGCATACTAGGACGCTACTATGCTCTGTTTTGCGCAAGTGCTTGATATCGATAGCATCGTGCGAGTGTGGACCCTCGGAGCGCGACACGGGTGCAGCGGTGCCGAGTAAGCGGGTCGACCGCGAGGAGGGCCCGCAAGCCGGTCAGCGAGCCGAATTCAAAATCGCGAACAGGCGCGCGGCTGCAGACGGCCTCCCCCGAATCGCGATGAGATCCCGCGCCCCTCGATGCGCACAAAACTATGGGCGGAATTTTTTTTTTGGGTTGGAATTAATAACGTTAAATGAGATTGCACATCAGCTGAAAGGGCCGCCCCCGTCATGCGAGCGGCCCGTGCTCAAGACTATTCGACAGCTTCCCTCTCGAGCGCCTAGGAATCTAGTAACCGGATCGCGCCGCCGCGCCCGTGCTGTCTTATTAACTCCCCGTCGTTAGCCGCCCGGTACGGCCCGCCGTTCCAGTTCCGGTGCGTCGCCAGACTGAAAAAGAGGGTGCCGAAATTTGCGTGAATGTTCGTCAGCGGACAGCCACAATCCTGCGTCGCGATGATAATCGCCTGCGCGCGCTCTACGTCTCGAATCAGCACCATTTCAGTCATACCGGCCAGCGTACCAGGACCGGCAGACGCGTCAACGTGAACAAGCTAGGAACGTAAGTAGGGATCGGGGATTGTGGGAAGGATGACCGCTCTGCCGTCTGTGCGGCATTCTGGGTCATGCGATGGGGAAGGCTGCGCCTGCCGTGCGCCTTATACGGCGGTTTGCCGGACAACCGCGTGGCATGCCAGGGTTGCCGGCCGCGCGCAAGCGAGTCGCTCGGTTTCTCATGGGGCGCGTTCCAGAACCGAGCCGCGAAGTTGAAGCTGTGGATGCGCGCCGTGATAATCGGGGCAATGAACGGTAAGCGTAACTTCGTTTTGGCGGCCGCGATCAGCGCGATTCTGGCCGGGCATGGCGCCGTGTATCCCCCGCCGTGTATCGGTCAAAAATACGATTGTCCCGAGCGTGAGCAGCGGCCCGTCCGCTCGCGCGTCCCTCACGGCAGCCTGACTCCGCTTCGCGTCATCGGTGAGGGTGCACCATGAAGATTTTACTTTGGTTACTGGTGGCGATTCCGGCCGTGTGGATTGTTAAGTTCGTATGGTCCTCATACAGATTTTATAGATTGCGCGGGTACTGTCGGCGCGTCGCGCGCGCCGAAGGCTTAATACCCGGCACGCCGTTGTACGCAGACCGAGTGGATAATCTGATTCAGTCGGCGATTGCTGGGAGAGGAGTCCTGCCGCGGGAGGCAGTCGACCGCTACGCCGAAGTGTTCGAGGAAACTCACGGCCGGCCGCCGACCAAGCATGAGCTAGACGCATGGGAAGCGACGGCGTGGCGCGGGCCCGGTGAGATGTGAGCAGCTGACGGGGAGAAGAGTGCCCGCATCCGTTCCTACCTCAACCGGTCAGCACACTCGACACGTTGAATGTCGTCATGGATGCCGTGGTGATCGCTACCGGACGCACGATAATCGGAGCCGTCGGCGCCGGCAGTTCCAGGTGCGGGGCAGTCTCGGTGAGAACAGCCACCCCGAGCACGAACGTTATGGTGTAAATCACGAGCCTGTTTTTCGGGTCCATGTTCCTTTGACACTCTGGCCCCCGGCGAGTTCACGAGTGCTTAGGCGTGGAGTTCAGGCTTCGCACCGAGTTAGAATGCACGCATGAACAGATACATCGTCCAGCCCTTGCCAGTGACCACTGATGGAGTCGAGCAATTCATCGTCTTACATAGAGATACCAAGAAGCGTGTTGCCGGCCCATACCCTGATCGCGCGGCAGCTGACAAAGAATGCGATAATTTGAACGGTAAGCCGCCATTCAGCGCGGCATGATGAAGCACTATCACGTCAAGGCGCCATGCGGTGCAATCGTTGAAGGCCGGCTTGAGAACGACGCAGCACTTGAGGCGTACGTAATGAAGCTGACCGAAGATCACAAACCCGGTGGCCCGGGATGTCACGCTTGCCAGCCTGAGAAATGGACGGTGCAGCGCACCGAGTAACCAGCCGACGGCTCAAGGCTTGCTTACCTCATACATTCCTTGCGGCCCGCCAATGCCAGTATGTCTCCTCGACAGACAGGCCCTCAGCTTTGGCAAGCCCGTGCAGCTGGTCCGCAAACATAAGGGCAGCTCTCGCGTATCGCCACTCCGCAAAAGTGATAGCACGCCACGTCCCCCAGATAAAACCAATCGCCCCGCCCACGAGAACGCCAGCAACGGATACCAAGGTGTAGCTCATACAATCTCCCCGTGCGGCTGTGGAAGTTTTAGAGAACAGCCTTTACTAGCCAAGTAACCAAGCCTGGAAGACAACTGATCGCGAAACCGGACAGCCATATCATGAATCCCACTTGCACGGCGGCATAGACGCCGGACGTGAAAGCCACAACCAAGCAAAGTACGAGAGTCCACAGCCACCCAACTAGATTCAAAAGCGCAGATAAGCCGATGTGTCTTCCAAGAACCGGAGGCAGATTCTCGGAAACGGTATGGATAATGAACTGCTCCATTATCGGATTTTCCATGTCCCGTAAAGTCTGCCGCGTTTCTTGCTGCATTAAATTGGCGGTCGCGCTCTGAACCTTGCGCCTTGCCCACATTCCCTGGCCGAGGCAAACGGTTGGGGGAATGCAAAGAATTAGCTCCGCGATCATCCTATCGCTCATGCCAACACCCTCGGTGCGTGCTGTGGAAGCAGTTGCGGCAGGACTTCATATAGCGGCGCGCGTCGGCGTAAGCAGTCGCCGCGTCCGCGACGGCACGCTGAAGTGTATCCAAGTTCGACATCTGGAAAACCCTCAATGGGCCAGGACAACCGAATGTCTCTATACGCCGGTTGGCGACGGCCTGCAACGGATTGACGGCGCCCGCGGCCAGCTGCATATCGGGTGCGATTGCGTAGAAATTCGCCGGGCGCGGTGTCGTTTAGGCGACTTTCGGTATCTTCGGCTGCGGGTGCTTATCCGGAAGCATAAGTAAGACGATGAAGCCCACAACCGTAAAGCACGCCAGAACTATGCCGAGCACCGCAGAATAGCCTTTCGCCTTCGTGAAAGCCCAATACGTATAGAAACCCGAACTAGTGCTAATGACCAGCAGGAAAGCCACGAGCGGCGTTGGAACTGTTTCCCGGTACTGAATGTCTAGAATTACATTAGCTGCACTAGCAGCCACACAAATGGAAACGGCAACGCTACCTTTTAACTTGTACGCGGGAAGCATTTTTCACCTTCCTTACCCAGAGAAGACCTTGTGGGCTGGACATTCCCACACTAGCGCACGGGACGGCGCGTAGTGCAACTATCGGCTTTGAGAAGCGGTCCGCGCGGGCTTAACCAGTAGTGATTGACTTAAGAAATGCGCGCCCTATGATCGGGGCATGGGTACAAAAACGGTATTTACTTACGTCGGTCTCGCGGCCGTGCCGCTGATTTTCCTGAACGGCGCGCTCTACCTGTCACAATGCCAGTTGCATGACGGTGGCGCGTGTAGCCTGACCGCGCCTCATCACGATGACGATGGCGATCGGCCCAGCGGGTCGCTGCGATTGCCGGTCGCGGTGACGGTCACGCAATCCCCGCCGCCAGAGGATTTCCCGTTTCTACTGAGGAATTCGGCGGCGAACTTTACCAATAGCCAGTACGTCCCTGGACGTCGGGGCTTTCCCCAGTAAAACGACCACACGAGCCGTGCCGGAAATGTAGATGCTGATCTCATTCTAGGAACGCCTCGACGGCCTCAGCCGTTGCGTAAGTGGTCTTCGGCTCATCGCCGTGCTTGTAATCGATTTCGAAAGCACGGTCGGTGCCGGATCGGTAGGGTGTGATTAGAACAATTGCGCTCGCGAATAGCTTTCCGCTGCGCGTCTCAAGATACTTTTTCATCGTCGAATGCTCCGCGCCACATCTCTCCTTATGGGCGGTTCTGGTTAGGTTAAGGATTCAATCTTCGTCTGTTCCACTCGATAATTTGCCAGCGTCTCCACAACTGGGTATAGGGCTTCGGGCCGGGGAATGTTGGATCGTTCTCCCAGAACTTACGCAGCTGCGCGTCGGTGAGCCCGCATATCCTCGCTGACTCGGGGAGGTTCACCATGCTCTCATCGCGCGCCGGTGTGGGTGCTGCTGTCGGCCTCGGTGCGGCTGCTGTCGCGGGCTCCTCGCCAAGAATTTGGGCCGCTGCTGTCAAATGATTCCGCGCCTTTAGTTCATGCGTTTTTGCTCGGTGTATGTCCTCCTCCGTGAGTTTGACGAAGCGCCCATCCGCTGTTTTTCTGAATCGAGGTTTCATGGCGCTTAGTCCTTAAAAATCCAATCAGGCGACGGCGCATCGAGCACGTTATACGTCGGCTTGCCATGCGCTTGCCCCAGTCCGTCGGATATGAAAAACCCATCGGCGCCGGTGCGCCCGCCTAGCTTGCGGCGCTTGCGCTTGTCATCGTCGGGCCAGTCTTTCGCAGGCTCCGCGGCCTTGTGTGTACCCTTGCCGTTGAATGTGCCCGCTCGCTTCAGGCGTTCGTCGATTTTGTTGGCGCGCTTTTTCAAATCCTCACTCATGCGTGCATACCCCTATTTCCTGTGAACGGGTTGTATCGTGTATCACCGGACCGTCGCTTGTTGCCCGCGTCGCACGCCTTCACGAACTCGTTATCTTCCTTCCCGGCAAGGTCCCCGGCGAGCACTGAGGTACGGCCCGCGCCGGTCCCGAGCACTGCATACGCCAGCGCCTCGCAGATGTGAGACCAGCGATTCTTCTCTACCGTGTCGCTGTGCTGCTCGCCGGTGCCCTTCAATCGCTTATAGAAAAACTTGTCATTGCAGCCGGCTATGAGCATCGGGCAGCGTTTGGCGTCGATTGTAAGCGCGGGGAATTTTCCGATTGAGCGGCGAAATTGAGTGTTCACCGCGTCGACGCGCATTTCGGTTGCGTTCGTGTTCGCAGGCTGCGCAGTCGAGAAAAACTTACGCGCGAGTGCAAACTTGTCCTGTCCGTCGCTGCCGCGCTGCGCGCCGGCAGGGTCGCCCGTGAATCGTCCCAGCCGGTAGCCGGGGAACTCGCGAGCACAGAACGTCTTCAACTTTTCAAGGTGGGCCGTGTCGCCCTGGTCTTCGGTGATAAATTCGCAGATCACCCGGACATGTCCCTCAATGGTCTGCTGGTAAATCGCGGTCGCGCTCGATAGTCCCCAGTCGTGCCCGAATTCGAGGCGCAACGCGGGGTCATACTTAAGATTCATCCTGTGGCGGTTAAAATCAAAGTCCGAATACACGGGCTTGCCCTCGCGACTCACGCCGAAGCGCGAATGCACGTTGAGCAGACTGTCCTCGGGGGAATTGTCCGCGAGTTGATTCAGGTAATATTCGAGTCCCAGCTTCTTGCGGATAGGGTCCGACCAATGCAGCAGCAATGATTCTGGCGTCTGGTTCAGGTTGTGCAGATTCTCCCCGATGTAGTTCCCCGCCGCGTCTTGATCGAGGCCCCCCGGTTGGTGAAACAAAACACTGTCGTGGTTGCGATTCGTAACGAATGCCTCATGCCAAGGGCTATCGACGCTCCACGGATTCGACGCCATTTCAATCGAGCGATGCTTAGAGACTGCGGGGTAGCGCAGCCGGCCCGTGAACTTGCCGAGTAGCGCCGGGGGAATCAGGCGCGCTTCGTCGATGAAAAACGCCGTCGCTTCCAAGCCCAAAACTCTAGCGACATCATCCTCACTTTCGAGCGCCAGGAACAACCATTCGATTTCGACATCGTACGTGTAACCTTCCGGGCGGAATTTCCAGGTACAACGCAACGCCGCGGATTCGACATCCTGAAAGCCTGCTTTGATTAGCTCCGCGAATGTTTCCTGAAATGTCTTAACCGTCGTGCTGGTCAGCTGCGGGCGCGTCAAGCGCGAGACGATGTATCGAGACTTGGCGATGCCGTCCGTCGGAATCTGTTCAAGCGCCATAAGGTAAAGTTTGATTAACGCGCCGCGCGATTTTCCACTCCCGTAAGGCCCAAGGATGAATGAACGGCGCGAACGGTCCGCGATATACGCAGAGCACACGGGACCGGGGGGAATGTACTGCATTAGTGCAAGCTCCCGCCGCGGCTCAACTTCAACGGTTTTAAGATTTCCATCGTCTCCGCGCTAGCGCAGATAAACCACGGTACGGGCGCATCGGGCAGCCGCTCAAGGACTCTCGCCGTGTCGTGTCGCAGGTCGATTGCGTCACGGCACGCCCAATAAACCCAGCCGCCCACCCCGTAGTGCAGAAGCAGATATCGCGCGTCGGGCCATGTGTCATCTCGAAACCTGGTTAGGTAAGAGGCCGCGCTGGAATTCGTCGCCGTCAGTTCGAGTGCGTCCGGTATCCCGGCGCGGTCTACCAATATCACCCCGGTGTGGGGCGCCTTTTCAATCGTCTCTTGGATGTTCATTTCACAATCTCCACTTTCGGGGTTTCTATAATCTGAGCGTCAATCACTTCGCCGACTCGCGCGCCTTGCGGTGCGGCGTTGTGCACGAACGTGATATGGAGCCCGCCACCGGCCGGTGCTTGAGTGCGCGGCGCTTCGTCGCTACCCAGTGCCTTGGTATGGCGTCCGAGTAATTCAAGCGCCTTCAGGCCGTTTGCGACATCCCGCTTTTTCAGGACCGGCTTGCCGTCGACCAACAAAGGATTGCCGTTGTTGTCAGTGGACGGCACGAGTTCTTCGCAGTAGTCGGCCCACGCGACCACGCGCAGCATCGTGCTCAACGGGTCGATACCGGCGAAGTTCGAGGCAAGTTCGCGCTGCAAATCGATCGCGAATTTCACTTTCGGATCAGTCATCCAGCGATAAATCGTTCTCTCGGAAAGCTGCACACCGCGCGCCTGCATGTTCCGTAGCGCCGTGCGCGCTACGTGATTCGCTGCGGGGAGGGCCCGCACGAATTCTTGCTGCTCAGGCTCCAACGCGTCATAAGCTTTGACCAGCTTCTGATACGCGGGATTCGCTTCGATCACATCTTGCGGGATGCCGACCGCGGGCACGGGCAGCTGATCGATGTTCAGCCAATCGGGTTCGGTGCTCACGCTCGCACCTTATCGGAAATGCACTCGCCCTTTATGGTGGAAATCAACGTGATGCTATCGACCAGCCTTTTCGTTTCACGGGTGCCGAATATCATCCATTGGCCCTGCCCCTCAAGCTGTGACAGCCACGCGGCCATGCACGTGCGGAAGATGTCCTGATCGGCGCAGTAGTGCGCCAGCGGTACGGCGTTGATGCAGCGGAGTCGATCGGGTGCGATCGGCAAAAGGTATCGCGCGTTGGTCAAGCCTTCGAACAACTTGGCGCCGATCGTCCATCCGCCGTTGTTCGGCGCCGCTTCATCGAGCGCATGCGCGGCAAGTAGCACGTCAGAGATCTTCGTCCGATCGGCGACGATTGCGGCGTAGGTTAAATCAGTCATGGCTCAAATCTCCTTTAAAAGTTGCAATTGTGGCTAGCTGGAAAGGGTCGGTTATTAACGGTGCCTCTTTCGGAAACGGATCATTCCCCGTTGTGGCTGTGAGGATGCGCCGCTGCACAGCATTACCGTCCTGCACGAGATCAAGGGCGCCGCGCGCAAGCACTGCTTTGACGGCATCGCTCGCAGTTTCGATGCGCCGGTCACGTTGAGCACTGCCGCGTGGCAACTTCTTTGCAATAGCCGCGTAAAGCTGCCGGCAATCGACTTGCGGTGTCTTGAACGAATCGAAACATTCGAGCACCGTCGCGTCGTGCTTACCGGGCGCCGCCTTCACGGTCCGCGGTACGGAATCCTTGATAGTCTCGACTGCGAGTGAGCCGTAGGGCTTGCCGGCGTTGGGAATGCCGTCTTTGGTGTAGCGCCCGAGCGGGACGACCTTAAGCGTATAGGTGAACGATACTTCGCTGTCGTCGGCGTCTTTTAATTTCCGCACGATAACGTCGCACGTCAACTCACCGGGGATGCGCTCGTGATAAATCTCAACGTCGACCGCGGGCCGCTGTACCGAGGAGCCGCGCGCGTGCGACTGATCGCCGTATCCGGTGTGGCTTACAACGTCAACGAAAAGTCCGACGCGCCCGGAGATAGCCGCATAGGCTGCATGGACTATCGTCATGTCTTTGGTCGACGATTCATCCGCCCCTGTTATGACCCCCGTTTGCGTGTCAATCGCCAGGTACGTGGCACCCTTCTTGAGCAAGGATCGGATTAACGCTTCCGTATCCTCCTTGCTCGAATACAAATTCGGTGCGACCAGGATCACCGCGGGCATGTCGGCCTTGTCGATCTTGTGAAGTTTCGCGTAGGCGAGGAGTCGATTGCGGTAGCCTTGCGCACCCTCACACACGAGGATCACGGCGCGACCTTTGCGCGTCGTGCGGTTGTGCCATTGGGTGCCCGAGTGAATCGCGTACGCCTTCGCGATGATGCCGAATGACTTGAAGCTTTTGGACTGGCCGTACGTCAAGCCAACGCCTGTCTTCGGAACGATCTCTTCTATCTGCCACTCCGGTTCCGTCGACTCCCCGGACAGGTACTCGCCCGACTCGATCACGCGGAATTTCGCATCCGCGATTGCTTCTCTCCCTTTCCGGAAATCAGCGTCCCGCTGCGCAAAGACATCCTTATCGGTGTCGAGCTTCAGAAAGTCAGCGTTGGCTGCCGGCGCGTCTTGTACTTCGCCGACTGTTCCCGAGACTCGGAACCAGCCGTGGGCCAATGGTTCGATGGTGGGCGACGCCCAGCCGTTCGCCTCGGCGTACTCGCTGCACTGCTCCTCGGATCGGAATGTGCGCCGCTCGATAACGGCGCTCACGGCGACACCGTGCTTTGCGCCCACTGAATGCCAGGCATGCGACGCGATAGAAATTCAAGCACTGCGCCGGGCTGATCCGTGTAGATCACGATCCGCCACGCTTTGCCGCCGTGGTCGCACTCTTCTACTTGCGCACCGAGGGCAAAGAGGTTATGCGTCTTGACGACGTGCAGCGCGGGGCTTTGCGCGCGGAACAGGATCGGCATTTCGAGACGCGTCCTCACGAGCCCGCCAGGATGTCGTGTACGGTGTCGGCATACCAAAGGTCGCGGCCGTGATAACTGGCAACCGGGTACTCCGTGAGCGATTCGAGATAGATCCGCGCCTGTCGGGGCGGGATGTCGAGAAGGTCGGAAACCTCCTGTAAATCGACCATTGAATCAGCTGGTGAATGTCGCATTGGCTTGGCCCTCCGTATACCCGTATTGGCGTGAACATGGTTGAGGGGAAAAAAGCCAATAGAATCAACGCTTCTTGGACGCCTCCAATGCTCTCGAAAATATGGCTTCGTGCACGGCGCCGGCACCCTTCGGCTTGTCCCATTGGGCCTGAAAATGCTGCCACCGTTTCACGGCGCGGCGCATGCTGGCGCGATCAAGCCCGGAGATCGTAAAAGTGAATATTCCTCGGTGAACGATCTCAGGCTGCCAGATAAATCCTTTGGCGCCCCACGAGAGCCCCTTATTGAACTGCCTTGGATTCCATACTGGTTCGAGAGGCCGTACCCGGCGCGGAACGATTTTAGGCGCCATCGTCGGATCGGGCGCGGGTTCGTAGACTGCCTCGATATCGTGCAGTTGGTACTGCGCCAGCATGTCGTCGCGCCACTCTCTTATCTTAGAATCGGCGAAGGCGAGCGTCTGCAAAATCTCAGAGCGCCGGTGCTGGCGCCCTT
>Ga0181523_10005571_pt1 | contig 10351 bp, 5 predicted proteins | sample PEATcosm2014_Bin_43_FD_119752 | JGI IMG/M metagenome (GOLD analysis project Ga0181523, IMG submission 119752) | Peatland microbial communities from MTU Mesocosm Facility, Houghton, MI, USA - PEATcosm2014_Bin05_30_metaG | ecosystem: Environmental > Terrestrial > Soil > Wetlands > Peat | place... | reverse complement strand
CGTATAAGAACTACCAGGCGTGGATTGCGCCCGGCACCCCGCGCATGCTGATCGCGAAATTACAACACGCAAATCCTTTTTACGATGATTCCTATGCGGTGAACTCGGCCAATCTGGGGCCATACGGAGACGCCATCGAGACCGAGTTGATCCCGGCCATCGAGCATCAGTTTCGCGGCATTGGCCAGGGCTGGGCCCGGTTCGTCTACGGAGGCTCGACCGGCGGCTGGGAATCGCTCGCCGTGCAGATGTTCTATCCCGAGCATTACAACGGCGCGTTCGTCGCCTGCCCGGACCCGGTCGACTTCCACGCTTACATGACGGTTGACCTGTATAAGGACGACAACATGTTCTATATTCAGGGCGCTAACAAGCAGGTCGAGCAGCCAGGCATGCGCGACTATCTCGGTCACACCTTGATTTCGATGCGCGATAACATCGCCTATGAAGCCGCGCTGGGCGATCGCGGCCGGTCGGGCGAGCAGTTCGACATATGGCAGGCGGTCTATTCTCCAACCGGGGAGGATGGCTATCCGCAGCCGATCTTCGATAAGCGGACCGGCGCGATCGACCATAGCACAGCCGAGTACTGGCGCGAGCACTTCGACTTAGACGCCATCCTGCAACGCGATTGGACAACGCTGGGGCCGAAGTTGCAAGGGAAGTTACACCTCTACGTCGGCTCGGACGATACTTACTTTCTGAACGATGCGGTTTACCTGATGGAAGACTTCCTGAAACAGACCGGCACTGCCGGGCACGGCGTTCCCTACGAAGGTGAGGTTCGCTACGGACCGCGCGCGGAGCACTGTTGGAATGGCGACCCGTCGAAGCCGAATTGGTACTCGCGGCTACACTACAACCAGATGTATTTGCTGCAGATCATGGAGCGCATTCAGAAGACGGCGCCGCCCGGAGCGGACTTGACAAGCTGGAGATACTGAGCGGACCATCCTCGCCGGTCTTGGTCCATTCCGTTCGCACTGCGCCCAGCCAGGGCCTGATAAGGGCGCCCTATCAGAAGTTCGGTTGCGGATTCAGGGCTACGCCTCAGTGCATGCCGAAGCCGGGCCGGGCGTGCCCTGGGCAAGCCGGGCCCTTACAGCCGGCGCGACGATCGGCGATAGCGTATTAGCGAAACGGCAAGGCCAGGCATCACTTCATGGATAGCGTCACCGCTTTGCCGTCGTACTCCACCTGGCGCGCCGCCCGCGGCGTAAAGGAAAAGCCGGCCGGGTGCCCGGCCGAGACCAGAACCACCTCGATCGCCCGATGCTGCGGCATTCCGGCGAAAGAGCCGTGCCGGTCCCCCACGGTCAGCGCCTGGGCGGCATCGTTCCAGTGCAGCGCTATCTCGCTGAAGGCGCCCCGCTCGTAGTTGTAATTGGTGCCTTCATCCTCGTAAAGCGTAAAGTCGCCATCGGCTCCGGCATACACATACACCGTCAGCGGGTCTGCCGCCTTCTCGCCGGTGTACTGGATATCCGGCCCGAAGGGGATGATCGAGCCGGCCCGCACATAAACCGGAATCTGGTCGTAGGGCGCTGCCGCATCCGGGATGGTGCCGGCCCGCGCGGTTTGCCCGCTCCAGAAGTCGTACCACGCGGCGCCGGGAGGCAGGTAAACGCCGCGGCTGCGCGCCTGGAATCTGGTTATGGGAGCCACCAGGAACGCCGGGCCGAACATAAACTCGTCGGCTAGTTCTCGCGCCTGCTTGTCCTCCGGGAAATCCATCACCAGCGGACGGAGAATGGTCGAGTCGCGACGCGTCACCGCACCAGCCAGCGAATAAATGTATGGGAACATGCGGTAGCGCAAGCGGTCGAACTTGACTTCCGCCTGGTAAGCGGGGCTCGCATCGTCGCCCATGGTCCACACCTCGCGGAAGCGCAGCTCCCCATGCACGCGCAGCAGCGGCGTGAAAGTGCTGAACTCGAACCAGCGGGCGTTCAACTCGCGCCACTCCTCCCGGTCGGCGGGCGTCAGATCGGCGGTCGAGAACCTGTGTTGCATGGTGTAGCCGCCGGTGTCGGTCGTCCAGTACGGCACTCCCGACAGGCTGAATCCCAGCCCCGCCGGAATCTGCTTGGCCAGCGCGGTCCACGTCGATGTGATGTCGCCCGACCAGCTTGCCGCCGCGTAACGTTGCTGCCCCGCATAGCCGGAGCGGGTGAGCAGGAATACGCGCTGGTTGGGCGCGGCCCGGCGCTGGCCGTCGTAAATCGCCTCGCTGTTCATCAGCGCGAAGCCGTTCAGCACCCGCGACGCCGTCCCCAGGGAGGTAGGATTCATCAACCGGCGCTGATCTTCCACCGACGGTGGAGACGGCGTGCAGTCGGGTTCGCTGGCATCCATCCACCAGGCATCGATCCCGCGGCGAAACAGGTTCTTCTCGATCTGCGACCAGTACAGCTTGCGCGCTTCGGGGTTAAACGCGTCATAGTCGGTGGCGACGTACCCCAGCCAATCGCGAACCTGCAGCCGCAAGTTCGACTGGTACAGGAAACCGTGCGCCTGCAATTCCTGCGCGTTGGCCGTGGACGGATAGAACTTGGGCCAGACCGAGATCATCACGTGCGCATGCTGATCGTGGAGGGCTTTGATCCAGCCGTCGGGGTCGGGAAAGCGCGCCGGATCGAATTGATGCGAGCCCCATGAATCGATCGGCCAGTATTGCCAATCCTGCACGATGTTGTCGAAGGGAATCTGCCGCCGCCGGTACTCGCGCACCACGTCCAGGCTCTGTTGGGCGGTCTCGTAACGCTGGCGCGATTGCCACAGGCCGAAAATCCACGACGGCATCATCGGCGCGCGTCCGGTCAACTGGCGGTATCCGGCAATTACGTCGTCCAGCTTCGGCCCGTATACGAAATAGTAATCGATCCCGTCGCCCACTTCGGACCACAACGATGTCGAGCGATCCGGATCCGGCGTTTTCCACGCCAGCTTCATGGTGGTGCCCTGCTCTGTGTTCCATTCGATCCGGATCGGGTAGCGGCGACCGCCTTCGAGCGGGATCTTCACCTGGTCGGTTGCGGCCAGCCACCCCTGCCGCCAGTGGTCGAAGACCAGCCGGCCATCGATCCACACCTTGAGCCCGCCGTTGGCAAAAGTCTGGAACTGGTAGTCGCCGGTCGCCGGCGCCGCGATCGAGCCTTCCCAGCGCGTATTCTTCGGCGCCTGGTGCGGCTGATCCTGCGGCAGCCAGTCCAACTGGAGGTCGGAGGAGACCCGCGCTAGCACGGACCCATCCATCGGGTGGACGGTCAGGCCGCCCTGCGCGCCCCCGGCATCGTACAGATACTCCGGCGGAATCGGGGTGAACGGCCGCAGGTCGCCGAAGCGCGTCAGCGAGAGGTTCTCCCACAGTACGCCGTAACCGCGGCTCGACACCAGGAACGGCACCACGATGTTGGTGTTGTGCTGCCACAGGTCCAGGTCATAGCCCTTGATATCCATGGTGTTCAACTGCCTCTGGCCCAGTCCGTAGAGCGATTCGCCGGCGTTCTCCGCCCAACGCTGCCGGACGTGCCAAGTCTTCTCGCCCTGCACCTCCGCCGGTTCGAGCACGCGGCCGCCGGGCACTTCGGAAGCAATGGGCTTGCCCGCCGAGTCCAGAAACCGAACCGCCCCCGTGCCCCGGTCCACCACCACTTGTAGCCGCGCGGTGCTGAGGGTGGTCGCATCCGCCGTGCCGCTCAGCTTCCAATCCTGAAACGTCGCAGGTTGCGGAACCACGTCCAGCGCCGGACGCGTGAAGAAGCTCGCGTCTTTGGCGAACGCGATGCGCACCACGGTTTCCGAAAGCACCTGCACCTTCAGCAGTCCGGCGGGCAAGGTGAGCACAATCCCGTCCGCCTGCCTGGATGGTTCCTGGCCCATCGCCAGCACTCCCGGCAGGAATAGCAACAGCACGGCGACCGAGCGGCGCAATGAATGTGTGAGTTTCTGGCTGGTCATTCTGGAAGCCTCTTTTCGCGACCGTTCAGGATATCAACCAGAACTGACGGGGACCACCACGGCGGATCGAGCGGCAGGAAAGGTGGAGGGGAATCCCGCCGTTTCCGAAACGGTCTCAGACCGCCTTATAGCGCGCCGCCAGCACTCGCGTGGCCGAAGCGATATCGATATCCGCGATCAGCAACCCTTCCTCACCATATGGCTGGTAGCTGAGCAGAGTCCCGTCGGGCCGGACCACCGCAGAGGTGGTCGGCGAGCCCGCAATGGCACAGTTTACAGTCGCGAAATAGCAGGTATTCTCCGCGGCGCGGCAGAGGGCTGCCTTCTCATGGAACGAGTTCGCAGGATCGGCGAATGTCGAAGGCACGTAGCCGCCCGGTTCGGCTTCGTGGAAATGAGGGTGGAACACGATGTGTGCGCCGCGTTGGGCGGCCCAGCGGACCGTTTCCGGGTAACGAAAACCCTCGTGGCAAATTGCGACACCGAATGTCAGAGGGCCGGTCTCAAAAACGCGCCTCCCGGAGCCGGGCGAATAGGTGCCCTCCTCGGAGGGGTCGAGTTGCACTTTGTCCTGGAAACCGGCCATCGTCCCGTCCCGATTGATGACCAGGGCGGTAATCAACAGCGCACCATCGACAACGCGCTCGGTGCCGAGAACTACCGCGAGATTCGCCTTCGCGGCAGCCGACGCAATCGCGGACCAGGCGCGTTCGAGGAACACCGGATCGGAGGGCGGCACCGTCTTGCCCATTCCTCGATAGCCGGGAACGAAGCACTCCGGAAAGCAGATGATTCGTGCGCGCTCGACAGACGCTCGATCAATTGCCTGTTCGGCGAGCTCTACCGACTCGGCGGGAGTCGATGGAAACCGGAGATTGGCGAGTGCGATTCGAAAACCGTTCACGCAGGCGAATGTCAATCTTACCAAAGATCCTGAGAACGACGCTGCGCCGAATCGCGCGCCGAATCGCGTGCCGAATCGGGCGCCGAATCGCGCGCCAAGTCGGATGCTGCTGGGTCGAACGCCGAGTCGGGCGAGCAGGTTTGCCCCCGGTACGAGACTACTGTCCAGCAGCGGAAATACTGTGCGTCACTTTGTCCGAACGGCTGCTTGTCAAATTGTGCGATACGCTATCGGCCGAACGAGCCGGCGGAACTTCGCTGCCGAAGCGGATGGTCGAGTCCACACGGTACACACGCAGGCCCGCGGCTACCGGCCGCAACAGCAACAGCACGATGGATTCGCCTCGCGTGCGCAGCGCGAACTCATTGGCACCTTCGCGTTCCACGGGAAATTCGCGGCTGCCGAACGGTGGAATGGCCACTTCCTCCGACCAGGAGCATAACCGCGCCAGACGTCCATCCGGCATCTCAGCCGGGACGAAATACAGGTTGCCCGCCGAGTAGCACAGGTCCGCGCGAGCCGCCTCGGCCGACGCGTTGACCACCGCCATCACCGCGCCGGCGAGATCCGCCGTCTGGCCGGCAAACCAGGGATTCCGCATGGCCAGCGCGGCAGAACGGGGAACCGTGCGCAGTTGATCGCCGGCGAGGCACTCGATCCATCCTTCGACCGCCAACGCCGGCAGCGTGCCGGGTGGATCGGCCTCCCACACGCCCACCCAGGCGTCCCCGGTCTCCCGCTGGCCGCCGAGACGAAAGCTCCTGCGGTCGTGCGGTGCGAACATCAAGTCCTCCACGGCCACTGCGATTGACGACCGGTCCGAGCGATCGATTGCGGCATCTGATGGTTGGCCACGCGGTTCGCCGCGCGGTTCGCCGCGTGGTTCACTTCTGGCCTGCGCTTCGCTTGCCGGATCGACAGACTCCAACGGCGCCAGCGCGCCTGTGTCCAGCCGCGCCTGAATCTCGGCTGCCAACTCGCGCCCGCTGAGGTTCGTCACCGCGACCGTCGAGACGCAGCTTGCACCTGCTCGAAGCGCGGCTACCACGGCCGGCGGAGCGCGATCCGCGCCCTGCGCGCTCAGCACTGCAAGAATCGTCGTGACAAATAACATCTCCGTAAGTGAATGATCGGCCGAAAACCTCAACTCCAATAGGGCGCTGGCCCCATTCGGCGCCGACAGACCCCCCGCAACTCGTCCCCGTGATATTCTGTGGATGGTTTTTCGCGAGTTAAGGAGACATACCGTGAGAGTCGGCGTATTCACACCGCTGTTGGCGCAACTGTCGCTCGAAGACGTTCTCAAGAAGCTCAAGAGCCTGAATATCGATACCGTGGAGCTGGGCACCGGAAATTACCCTGGCGATCCGCATTGCAAGCTGAGCATGCTGTCCAGTGCGGGCGAGCTTCGCGAATTCAAGCAGAAGCTCGCCGATCACGGCTTCTCGATCAGCGCGTTGAGCTGCCACGGCAACCCGCTGCACCCCGATTCGGCACGCGCCCGGCACGACCAGGATGTCAGCAGCAAGACCATCCGCCTGGCCGAGAAGCTGGGCGTTCCGGTGGTGGTGGATTTCAGCGGCTGCCCGGGCGACTCGGCGCATGCCAAGTGGCCCAACTGGGTCACCTGCCCCTGGCCTCCCGACTACCTGGAGATCCTCCGATGGCAGTGGGAGAAAGTGGTGGCGCCCTATTGGATCAAGCGCGCCCAATTCGCCGCCGATCATGGCGTCAAAATTGCCATCGAAATGCACCCCGGCTTCGTGGTTTACAGCCCGGAGACGATGCTCAAGCTGCGCTCCATCGCGGGACCCGCCATCGGTTGCAATTACGATCCCAGCCACATGTTCTGGCAGTCGATCGACCCCATCGCCGCCATCCGCGTGCTGGGCGATTGTATCTTCCACGTTCACGCCAAGGACACGCAGATCTACGACCGCAACCTGCCGCTCACCGGCGTGCTCGACACCAAATCCTACACCGACGAGCGCAATCGCGCCTGGATCTTCCGCACCTGCGGCTATGGTCACGATGCCGGCTGGTGGAAGGAGTTCGCGTCCACTTTGCGCATGTTCGGCTACGACTACGTGCTATCGATCGAGCACGAGGATAGCCTGCTCTCACCCGAGGAAGGCCTCACCAAGGCCGCCGAGCTGTTGAACGGTCTCGTCATGCGCCAGAAGCCCGCCGCCGCCTGGTGGGTGTGACAGTCGGGGCGGCTGGGCGTACCCAATCCCCGTGAGGCGAGAATCGGCAGGCCCTAACCGGAAGCTCCAACTTCCGAGAACCGACTTCCGAGCCTGACGATCGCGGGCTCGGCTTACCGATGCACGGCTGTATAGAATGTCTGCGTGCCGGGCACGCCGCCCAAATTGAACGTGAGCGGCACCAGGTTATTGTCCGGCACGGCCGGCACTACTACGTTGAACTGATAGAGCCCGACCGAATCCGGCGCCAGGCCGGAGTAGGACACTTGTGGCGCTGGGGTCTGTCCGAAAAGAAAATCCAGGGACGCCGAGAGCCGACTGGCGCCCGTCGCGATCTGGCCAGCCGGTATGTTGGGCGCAACCGGGCCGAAGCCAATGCCGTAGATCACGATCGTCTCGCCGGGCTGGGCCGGCCGTGAATCGACACCGGGGATAGAGCCGGCCGGAAGAACATAGGTCCCGTCGGCAAGCTGCGCCACCACGTATTGGTTCCCGCCGAGGTTGAACTCGGGCGGTGCCAGCAAGCCCGGCTCGGTGGCATTCACCGTGACGTTCACCGGCGCGCTGGTGACGCCCGCGCTGGTGACGGTCAGTGGCAAGGAACCCGGAGCGATGTTCGAAGGCACTTGCGCATCCACCTGGCCGGGCGAGATATACTCGACGAACGCCGATTGACCTCCGATGGCGACCTGCACGCCGTCGAGCGAAGTGGGCGCGCTGTTGCCGGTGAAATCCGCGGTGGTCCAGGGGCGCATGGTGGATGCCAAGTTGGATCCGTAGATCTCGATCCAGGTCCCCGGCGCGGCGGCGGCAAAGCCGCCGAAGTCGCTCAAGCCGATCACGCCGCCGATGGTGGGCTGCGGCACGGCAAACACGTACGCGGCTCCCTGGAACCCTCGCCCATTGACGGCCTTGTTGAGAGCGCCAACGACCACCGTGCCGTCGACCAGCGACACGGAATAGCCTAATTCGTCGTAAGCCGTGCCACCCGAAGCAGCCAACTCCTGCAACTGGTCCCAGATTGCGCCGCTTTGCGCAAACACGTACACAGCTCCCTGGTAGGCAGTCCTGCCCGAAGCCCCGATCGCCGCGGCGTCCCCGCTCAACGAGACGGAATTGCCGAAAGAGTCGTCCGCCGCGCCATCGGAAGCAGTCAGCTCTTGCCGCTGGCTCCACAATCCGCCGCTTTGCACAAACAGGTACGCGGCCCCCTGTTTGGCTTGTGAATCGATGGTCTTGGCCCAAGCCCCGATGAGCGCGGTGTTCCCGTTCAACGATACGGAACCACCGAACCAGTCGCCCGGCGCGCCATCGGAAGCAGTCAACTTTTGCCGCTGGGCGAAGGCTGTGCCGCTTTGCGCAAACACGTACGCGGCTCCCGTGGAGTTGCTCTTGCCAACGGCTCCGACGATCACCGTGCCCGCGCTCAACGACACAGCGCTGCCGAGTTTGTCTCCCAGCGCGCCATCGGAGGCACTCAGCTTCTGCTGCTCGATCCACGTCCCGCCGCTGAGCGCAAACACGTATGCGGCCCCCACGTATTGGCTCTTGCCGGAAGCCCCGATCACCGCCGTGTTCCCGCTCAGCGACACGGACCAGCCGAAATTGTCGCCCGCCGCGGCATCGGAAGCGGTCAGTTCCTGCTGCTGGCTCCATACGCCGCCGGTGCGGACAAATACGTAGGCAGCTCCATGGCCGCTATTCTTGCCGGACGCGCCGATCACCGCGGTGTCCCCGCTCAACGACACGGAGCTGCCGAAAGCGTCGTTCGCCGCGCCATCGGAAGCAACCAGCGTCTGCTGCTGGCTCCATTCGCCGCCGCTCTCGACAAACGCGTACGCGGCTCCCTGGTAGGCGTTTTTGTCCGCCGCCCCGATCAGCGCGGTGTCGCCGCTCACAGACACGGAGTTGCCGAACTGATCGCCCGTCGCGCCATCGGAGGCAGTCAACTCCTGCTCGGTCCAGGCTGGGCCGCTCAACGGAGGCTGCGCACCGAGCTGCGACGCCAGGCACATGTACGTGAGCGGCGCGAGCCAGATCCGGACGAGAGGGAGTGCTCTGCTTCCTACCACTGGACGCTGCTCGGTCGGCTTCGTGGACGCCATCGAATATAAGGTTGCTTGTCGGCGCGTCCCCTCTCAGGACCTTTTTGGCCCTTCCCAGATCGCGAGTTGCGCCGGCGCTCGAAGCCGGCCGCAGGGTGCGGCGCAGATTGTGAGGGGTATGGTGTGGCGGACGAGAACCGGCGCTCGAGCTTCTACGCGACGCCGTTCTTGATGGAGATGACTTTGGCCAGCGGGGCGCGCTCGGCGAAAGCCAGGACGTCGGCCAATTCCGCTTCCTGGATCGGCTTGGGAAGGACGAAGCAGTTCTCGCCCTCGAAGTCGGCTGCCAGCTCGGCGTCATAACGGTCGGGCATCAAAACGAAGGCACCCACGCGGGGCCGGATGCGTTCGGACAGCTCGACCCAGTTCAAGCCGGGGGCATGCACCGAGCAGAAAGCGACGTCGATGCGGGCGCGGCCTGCCAGTTCGAGCGCCGTATCGGCATTACTCAACGGTATCGCGCGCGCGTCGCTGCGCTCGAGCAGGGCCACCAACTGCCGCTCGACCGCGCCGTCGGGCTCGATCACCAGCGCCGTGAGGCGCCGCGGAGCGTCTTCGGCTCCGGCTGCACCGGCGGCAGCCGCCGGGCGTTCGCGCCCCGCCAGCGGCAACTCGACTTCGAAGCGCGGCTCGCCGTCGTTCTTGTCGATCAGGCGCACTTCGCCGCCGTGGCCGGCCACCACGCTCTGCGTGAGCCCGAGCACGGACGCGGTCTCCTCGACGTCGCGCCACTCGCCCGCCGCCGAAAACGAAATCTCCACCAGCAGCCGCTTGGCGAGAACGCTGGTGCGAATGGTCAGCGTCTTCTGTTGTGCGCCGGCCAGGGCTTGTTCCGTGTGCACCAGCAGATTCAGAAACACCTGCTCGAGTTGTCCCTCCGACCCCAGCACCTTCAGCGGCTCGCGGAAAACCAGATCGCGAACGCGGATGCCGGAAGCCCGCCAATCGCCTTGGCGGAAATCGATCAGGCGCAGCAGCAGGTCACCCACCGCAACCGGGCGCGCTTCCACCTGTTCGGAAGAGGCGAAGGTGACCAGCCGGGCCACCATGGAGGCGGCCTTTTGCGCTTCGGCCTCGATAGCCGCCAGTTCGCGGTCGACCGGCGCCTGACGCGCGCGTTCCAACGCCTGGTCCGCCAGTTCCTGAATGGACGCCAACGGCGCCTCCAGCTCGTT
>Ga0181523_10005569_pt1 | contig 10352 bp, 7 predicted proteins | sample PEATcosm2014_Bin_43_FD_119752 | JGI IMG/M metagenome (GOLD analysis project Ga0181523, IMG submission 119752) | Peatland microbial communities from MTU Mesocosm Facility, Houghton, MI, USA - PEATcosm2014_Bin05_30_metaG | ecosystem: Environmental > Terrestrial > Soil > Wetlands > Peat | place... | reverse complement strand
GCGGGTGGCGGGTGGGGGCGGGGAGTCGCCCTACGGCATCGAGTGCTATCACGTCAACGCCCGGTTGTCCAAGACACTCGAAGACATCGGCGAAATCCAGAGCGTCAAATTGCTGCGGATTTTCCTGTTCTGCCTGGAAGCCATCTGGTGTCGGTTCCGTTACGGGGTGGACAATTTCTATTATGTTCCGGCGCCGGGCAAGCGCGCCGCGCTTTACCGCGACTGGATGGTGATGTTCATCTGCCGTCGTTTCTTCAAACGAATCATCCTGCACTGGCACGCGGCCGGACTGGCCAAGTGGCTGGAAACCTCGGTCCAAATACGCACCCGCGCGGTGACCTATCACGCTTTCAAGAGGCCGGCGCTGAGCGTGGTCATTTCCAAATACAATGTCGCCGACGCCGAGAAGCTCTTGTCCGAGCGCATTTGCCGGGTCAACTACGGCATTCCCGATCCGTGCCCGGATTTTGAGAAGACGGTATTGCCACGGCGGAAGGCGCGCTTTGCGGCGCGGGCGAAGCTGTTTCAGGACGAGCTGCTCGGCTCGACCGATCTCGAAGGCACCGGCGGCGATCCGCAGGTGGTGAAGGTGCTATACCTCGCCCATTGTATGCGTGAAAAGGGGCTGTTTGCCGCCGCGGAGGCGGTGGTGTTGGCCAACCAGATTCTAGGCAGGCGGAAATGCCCGGTCCAAATGAAGCTGTTCGCGGCCGGCACTTTTGTGACCGATGAGGAGAAACTGGAATTCGACGAGCGGCTGAAGCGTCCCGAGTTTGCCGGCGCCGTGGCTTGCCTGGGATTTGTCTCGGGGGTGGAAAAGGAACGTGCCTTGCGCGAAGCGGATCTGTTTTGTTTTCCTACCCGTTACCCGGCGGAGAATCAGCCGGTGACATTGATCGAAGCCATGGCTTTTGGCCTGCCGATCGTGACCACACGCTGGCGTTCCATACCGGAGATGTTCCCGCCCGGTTATACCGGCCTCGTGGCCGACCAATCAACGGGGCCCATTGCCGAGGCGCTGCTCGCGTTGATGACGGTCGAGACCGGGGAAGAGTTGCGCGGAATCTTCCTCCGCAGCTTTACCCTGGAGCGGTATCTGTCTGGCTTGGCGGAGGCCTTCGAGCAAGTCGAGGCGTCTCGGCCGGCGACCCTTTCAGCCGCAGAGGCGAGCTCAGTCGCGAGATAGGCCCTCTGCCGCATTTGACCGCCAGCCTGCAAAATGGAAGGGTGCTGCATGTTAAATGCTTTCGGCGCGCCTGGCGGATGGACGGGAGGCTGTTCCCGCGATGAAGCTTAGACGACTTAACTGGATCTTCAGCGACCTTCTGCGCAAGTGGCTGAAGCGCTATTTCGAATGGTCGGCCCGGCTCAAAGGCCAGCGGTTTTACTGCCGGGCGCTGGGGGGCGAGTCGGAGTACAATATGACCATTAACTGCGACCTGACGGTCTCCTGCAATTGTCAGGACTACGACGGCTCAGGCCATATCGGCGATCTGAACAAGAACTCATTCAAGGACGTCTTCTTTGGCCCGGTGGCGCGGCATTTCCGCGAGGAGCTGGCCAAGGGGAAGCTGCCGATTATGACCTGTACCCGCTGTGGCGACTTGGAGCGCGTGCCGAAATCGCAGTCCCGGGCGGTGACCGGGATGCCTGGGGGAGTTGCCAAGGCCGCCGGCGGAACAGAGACCGATCCCGACGGGCAAATCTTCGCCGGTCCCAAGCCCCGTCTCCCGCATCGGGGCATGCTGCTGGAGAACACCGTGCGCTGCAATATCGACTGCATCGGCTGTGACCGGCAGTCGGCGGCGCGCATCCGGACGACGACGCAGATGGACCTGGACAAGCTGTCCCGCATGGCCGACCTGGTGCATGAGCTTGGGCTGGAACAACTGTTTTACCTCAACCTGGGTGAACCGTTCCTTTCGCCGAACATCGGCCAGGAACTGCCGCTGTTGCGCAAGAAGAACCCGGATTGCCGGATCGTGATTTCGACGAATGGAATCGTTCTCAACTCGGCGGCCAAGCGAGAGGCGGCGCTAAGTGCGAGCCATATCTTCTTCTCGATCGCTGGCGTGAGTGACGCGATGCTTAAGAAATACGAGCATTTTGGCAGTTACGAGAAGGCTTACGCCAACATGAAGGCGCTGGTGGAGTATCGCAACGCCCAGGGGCTGACCCAGCCTGTGCTCGAGTGGAAATACCTGCTGTTTAATTGGAATGACCACCCGCAGACCATTGCGCAGGCGATCGAACTCGCCAAGGCGGCGGGCGTGGATGCCATTTCGTTCTGGCCAACCCACAATCCGTTTTACGGGTATTCCTACCGTTACGCCCTGGGCCGGCTAAACCACGTCGGGGTCAAGAGCTGGAAGGGGCGCGAGGTGGACCTTCGCCCGGCGTCCAGGCAACAGCCCCTTACAGCTTCCAGGGTGTGAGCACCTTGGTGCCGGGGGCCAACTTCAACGAACGATACTGCGGCCACGGACAACAAATCACGGCCAGCTTGATGTCACTGCGTTGCTGCAATACCGCGGGATCGGCGAGGAATTCGAACTCGTGGAGGCTGGGGGCGTTGGAGGGCCTGGCGCCGTAGTCGTGCACCACCACCCGATAGCCCTGGCGTTTGAGTTGTTGTGCGAGGAATAGCCCCGCCGCTTCCTCGGTGATGTAGGTGTCGGGCTTGTAGGTCAGCCCCAGGACAGCCACGGTGTCACTCTTGCCGGCCAGCTTCTGGACCTTCTCAAACAGGTCAAGGTTTGTCTGCTGGTTGATGCGGTCGGAGGCTTCCGCCAGGGGGGCCTCGAGGCCGAGCTGCCGGGCCGTGTAGGCCAGCAGCCGGTTATCGCGCGGGAAACACGGCCCGCCGTAGCTCAGGCCGGCGCGGAGGTATTTCTGGCCCACGCGGCTGTCGCTGCCGATGGCTTCGAGGATGTGGTGGATGTTGGCTTTAGGGAACTGCTCGGCGATCATCCGCAATTGGTTGGTGAAGCTGATCTTCATGGTGACGTAGCTGTTCACCGAAATCTTGGTGAGCTCGGCGCTGACGATCGCCATGCGTGCAATGCGAGGAGAGTTCCGGTTGTATTGCTTGTAAAGCTGCTCCAGCGCCGCGCCGCTGGCCGGGTCGGATTCTCCGATCAGCACCATGTCCGGTTCGAGCAGGCCATTGACCACGTTGCCGAGCGCAATGAATTCAGGGTTGTAGCACACGCCAAAGTCGCGCCCGCAAACCCCGCCCGTCTCCCGTTCCAACATGGGAATCAACACCTGGTCCATGGCCCCGGGAGTCGTGGTGGAGCTGCAGACAAACAAATGGCCTTTCTTGCCCTGCGCGCGCACCGCCGCGGCGACGGGCTGCATTGCTCGCAAGAGGAATTCGTTCGAGAAACTCCCGTCCGGCAAGCTCGGCGAGGGCGGGATGAAGAAAGTCACGTCCGTGGCCACCGCTTCACGGTAGTCCTGCGTGGCGCGCAGGCGCGCTTGGCCGGCGGTGATGGTTTCTGCCAGGAGTGGTTCCTCGACCGGCGGCTGACCTGCATTGATCTTGCGGACTTTCTCGGGGTCGATGTCGATGCCGAGCACGTCAAATCCACGCTGGGCGAGCGTGGCCGCGATGCAGGCGCCGAGCTTGCCCAGGCCGCAAACTGAAGCTTTTTGAAGCGGTTTCATTAAGTTATCGGTTGAAACTATGGAATGACTGGCACAGGTCAAGCGCGAAGCCGTTGGGCCGCTGAGGCGCTGGCGGCCTCGCCAGACTAAAGCCTATCGTTGGCGAGGGCTCTTGTCTATTACCTAGCCGGAACGTGTTCTGCCTTCCGGCCCGCCCGGGAAGTCACCAATCCGGGTTGGCGTTGAGACGCGTTTCACCTTTGCTTAGTGTCCGGGCAACAAGCGATCAGCCCGTTGGTTACAGAAGTGTGTCGCTCGGAGCGGAAGGCAAATATCCAGTTCCTCCTCCGGGGCAATTACGCAAGCCGGCCGCAAGCCAGCGACGGCGAAGACGCAAAACTATTGCTTGTTCGACTTACACCAAAACCAGGTCATGATTCGCGGGCGCCCCTCCGCCATCAGTGCGATCTGAGCTTCTGTCGGAAGTTCTCGAAGATTTGCATTTGGGAAGGCAATAGGTCTGAGTTCATCGGGGAAGCTGCGGATGACCTCGATGCGGTGCGTCGGCTCGAACACCCGCCAGAGATGTTCTGTAGTGAAAGGACGTATGAAGTCGTGGATCTCAATCAAGAAGTCATTTGGTGCAAGGCAGCCAATGCCAGATCCTGAGAACAGCTCCCGTTCGTAACCTTCACAATCGATCCAGACAATCGCGCGGTTGAGGTCGAGGCGACGGAGCTCATTCCAATCGCACCTTTCCCCAACATGGACGCGTTGACTTACATCATTGCGACTCGCCATGTCCAGGCATAGCTGGCGCGATGTTGGGTCTGTGTCGTAAGCGAAAACAGGTATACTTTCAATTCGTTTGGCAAGCCCGACAGCGTAATAGCCCTCAGCGCACCCAATATCGACGATCGCGGTATATTTGGCGTGGTCCAATTGCTCGACTACTCCATGCAGCTCCTGTTCATAGCTGCCCAAAAGCTTCGGGAGGAGGGTGCTGCCGACCGATGCTTCGCTAGGATATCGCAGGCCAGCAAACGGGCCCGAACGCACCGTGAGATCCCTGACGATCCGGCGGTATGCCGCCTGGGCAACAGATTCAGAACCTGGAACCCGCCATTGATGTTGCCGGTCAGCCAATCGACACAACCGGCCCAGAGGATTCCAAAATCTCGAATATGCCAGACGGTTCCTGGCACTCGTCTTGACACAATTCAAGAGTATGTTCCTTAAAATGCTGATAACAATTTACTCTTTGATGCTGGCAAGCCGGGAAGAGCAGCTTTGGCCCCTGATTACCATAACAGAAACTGCTTCTTCACGCTGGCGCACGTCGGCGAGAAACCGTTGTTGGCCTAATCCGCTCTTCAACATCGTGGATCCGATGGTGCGCATCGCCAGCCTCGTGGGTCAAGTCCGAAACGGTCCGCCGACGCCGGCACGCCGGCAGCGGGTCCGTCGGCAATCTCAGCCAAAATCAGCGGGAAATGGTCACGCCGACAGCCAATTCCAACAGCCAATTCTCCCTTGCTGGCAGGGCAATAAAAAGCGATTGTTCGCCACTCAATATGGGCCATAGAAGAATTGAACGTGCAAGCGAGGATCGCGTGAGCCTCCTTGAATACCGGGACAATAAATACAGCCAGTTTGGAGAAGATGGGATCATTGAGGAGATTTGTTGCCGACTGGGAATCAAAGAGGGTTGGTTCGTTGAGTTTGGGGCCTGGGATGGCAAGCATCTTAGCAATACCTACAATTTGTTGGCCAACAAGGGCTGGCAAGGGGTTCTTATCGAGTGCGATCCAGAGAAGTACAAAGCGCTGCTACAGACCAAAAAGGCTTATCTTGACAGGCTTCACACGCTTTGCGCCAAGGTCGGGTTTGAGGGGGAAACAAGACTTGACAGTCTGCTGGCGAAGACACCCATCCCGCAAGAGTTCGAGCTGCTTTCAATAGATATTGATTCTTATGACTGGCAGGTCTGGAACGCGCTGGAAAAATACAAGCCAAGAATCGTCATCATTGAAAGCAACTCCACGATCCCGCCGGGCATAATCCAGATCCATAAACCGCCCGAGAGTTGCGGAGCCAGCTTTACGGCTTTGGTAAGTCTGGGCCAGAGCAAAGGGTATCAACTGGTCTGCCATACTGGGAATTGCTTTTTCGTCCGGGATGAATTAGTGCCTAAGCTAAACCTGGAAGCCAAGCTGCTGGCCTCACCAGAATTGCTCTTCAATTATCCAAGGCACTACGCAGAGAGACTAATTGAAGCCGGCAGGCGGCTGCTACCCGGACCATTAATGCGCTTTTTCTTCGGCCTCTCTCAACGACTGAAGGAGGCAACCGGAAGACGGCCTCGGCCCAACGGCTAACGACGCTTGGCTGCAACGGAGCCCATCCTGAAGTGGAGACTGCGGCATTTAGTGTTGTCGCTAGCGACATATTAGTTCTGAATGAAGATTCTTCTTTCCGCTTATTCTTGCCACCCCTACATGACTTCGGAACCCCGGAACGCCTGGTGCGCCATCAACCATGCGTTGAGCCAGGGGCACGAAGTCTGGGCCGTTATCGAACGGAGCGAGTATGAGAAGGACACTCTGGAGTACTTGGCCAGCCATCCCATGCCCGGGTTCCATCCGGTCTTTTTCCAATTGCCGACGCTGCTAGTAAGATCGATTCGCGGGACTGGGATGTCGCATTCGGTTTATTATCATTTGTGGCAACATAAGCTGCTAGGGGTGGCCGCAGAGCTGCACCGGCAAGTTGGTTTCGACCTGGCGCACCATATCACTTTTGGCCGGTATTGGACGCCCAGCGGGGTGAGGAACCTGGGCATTCCATTCGTCTGGGGTCCGGTGGGAGCCGCGGAATCGACACCGCCCTCCTTTTTGTCGGAATTGCCGGTGCGGGAGCGGGTGTTCGAACTGATCCGCGACAACGTGCGAGTGCTGGCGGTCAAGGACCCGGCGCTGCGCGCCACCGCTCGGGCTGCGACCATCGGCATTGGGGTCACGCGGGAATCCTGCGAGGCGTTGTGGAAGCTGGGGGCACAGAGGGTTGAGCAGTTGCCGCAGGCAGCGCTGCCGGATGAGGATATGGCTCTCTTTGACCGTTTTCCGCCACCGCCGGACGGGCCATTTCGCGCGATTTGCGTAGGCCGGCTGCTTCATTGGAAAGGCTTTCATCTGGCGATACGCGCGTTTGGGCTTTTTGCCAGGAACAATCCGGAAGCCGAGTTATGGATCGTTAACGACGGACCCTTCCGACGCGAGTTGGAGAAGACGGCGACGCAGGCGGGGATCGCCTCACGCGTTCGGTTCTTCGGCCATCTGTCCAGTTACAAGGAAGTCCTGGCGAAGCTGGTCCAGGCTCATGTGCTAATGCATCCGGCATTGCATGAGGCGTTTGGCAAGATCTGCGTTGAGGCGCTGGCCGCGGGGCGGCCAGTGATTTGCCTCGACATTGGCGGGCCGGCTTCCCAGGTGACCCCGGAGACTGGGTTCGCCGCCCCGGCCACCACCCCCGCGGAGGCGGTGGAAGCGATGGCCTCTTTTCTAGCCCGGGTTGCCGGGAATCGGGCGCTACTGGCGAGTATGTCAGCGAAGGCCCGAGCGCGTGCGCGCGAAAGATCCACGATGCGAGTCATGGGTTTGGCGTTTGAATCTTTCTATCAGCAGGCCGCCGCTTCGCACGCAACGTCAGCCCGGCGCTTTACTGACAGTTAGCAGGGGGCGTTGAGCGAGTCTGACTCCGCTCCAGCACCCGTCGATAGAATTCCTCGAAACGCGCCCCCGCCGCCTCGAAAGAACAGGTTTCCAAGACCCACTGGCGACCCAGCTCGCTGAGGGACTGCCGCAGTTGGCCGTTCTCGATCAACTGTTGCATTGCCTGGGCTAGGGCGGCAGGGTCGAGCTCGCTGACCAGTGCGGAGCGGTGCTGTACCACCTCTTGCGCAAGATTGCCCGCCGCGGACAAAATGGTCGGCAAACCGAGTCCAATAGCTTCAGCCTGAGCTATGCCGAATGACTCCCAACGCGAAGGGGAGACGAAGGCGTCCGCCATTCTCAGCGTGCTCCACTTGGCCGCGCCGATTTGGGAGTCCAGGAAGCGAACGCGCTCGTGGCAACCCAGTTGACTGGCGAGTTGTTCCAGGATTCGTCGGCCTCCGGCCCAGTCGGGCCCTACCAGGACCAGGTAAGAGTTGGTCGGTGCGGCAATCCTGGCGAATGCCTTCACCATCAAATCCAGACCCTTGTGGTCGATATCCAGCCTCCCCAGGTAGGCAAAGACAAACGACTTCGCAGGAATGCCCAGCTCCTCGCGTGGCCGGGGAAGAATTGAGGCCGGATCGGGAACCCGCACCAGGTTGTGATGCACAAGCACCTGCCCGCGCCAGGCAGGCAGGAGAAACCTCGCCCGGTCGGCCTCTCGTTGGGTGCAATACTGGAGACCGCCCGCATCCCGAATGAACCGGCTGACCAGGTTCAGGTAGATGAATTTCTTCAGCCCGTGAATGAACCCGTAATAGTGCAACTGGCCTTGAGACGTAAAGACATAAGGGATACCCGCCTGCTGGAGGTTCCGCCCCAGACGATTCGTTCTGGGGGCGATGCCCTGAAAATGGAAGATCGAGCCCCGACCTTCCGCACTCGCCGCCATGGCAGTCGAAGAGAAATCCGCTGCCCCGAAATCCACCTCACTGATGGGCAAGTGCTCGATTGGCTGGCGCTGCGCTGCCGGGATCCCATTGTCCACCGGGGAAATACCCCTCACGTCCATCCCATGGTTTAGCTGGCTTTCCATGATGGCCAGGATTGCGTTGCAGGGCCCGGAGGATAAGCGCGCGCTGTCAGGAAACACATGGACCACACGGAAGCTGGCGCTTGCTGTCATACGCGCGCGGAGTCTGGTTGGGCCATGATCCCCTCGCAAGCCGAAAGGAGCTGATCTTGAAGCGGCCCCTTGTATAAAACGTCGGCGCGAGGCGCTCAAGGCGGTCCTCGATCGGCGGTGCCTTTCGACAATTGCTTACGGTATGGCCGCGCGGTAGAAGCGCACGGAGTGGTTCCCAGTGGTCTCGCTGAACGTCCACTTTCCGTCGATGCCCGCCGTGTTGGTCGAGACATTCTCCCAGGCTGTCGCCGATCCCAGATCACTCTTAGCCTGGACGATGTACTTCGCTCCCGGGGTGCCCGAGAAGGACACCGCCACTGACCCGTCGCCGTTGTTCTGGATGCTAACGGTGATCGGCGGTTGCGGAGTCGCATTCACCAACTCCACCAGGTTGTCAACGCTGCCGAGGAAGTTGCTGTCAGGGAGGTAGGTCGCATCCACGTTGTTTTCGCCGATCTCGAAGAACGCAACGGTAATGATGGCCACGCCGCCACTGAGAGGCATCGGGCTGCCACAGATGACTCCGTTGGTGTAGAACTGGACGCTGCCGGTGGGCGTCGATGTCGCCTGGGTAATGGGTGTCACCGTGGCGGTGAAGGTCACGTTGGACCCTTGTAAGGACGGATTCTCGGAAGAAGCCAGGGCAGTGGCGGAGTTGGCTTGCGCGATGACGAAACTCCCGGCTGCCTGCCCGAGCAGGCTGTTGTAGTTGGCCGAGTCATCCGGCACGAAGTCCGCCGTCACCGCATACGTCCCCGCACCCGTCTGGCTGGCCGCACCGCCCGTCAGCGTGTTGGCCACCGACCCCGGCACCGAACTGGCCGTGATCCCGACGATAGCGGCCTTGGCCGTGCCATCATAGGTCACCGGTGAGTTGTTCGCCGCCACCGTCGCCGTCGGCGTCGCCTTCTGGATCACGAAATCCCCAGCGGCCAGCCCGGGCAATGTGTTGTAGTCGACCGAGTCATCCGGCACGAAGTCCGCCGTCACCGCATACGTCCCCGCACCCGTCTGGCTGGCCGCACCGCCCGTCAGTATGTTCGCTACCGACCCCGGCACCGAACTGGCCGTGATCCCGACGGTGGCCGCCTGGGCCGTGCCGTCATAGGTCACCGGCGAGTTGTTCACCGCCACCGTCGCCGTCGGCGTCGCCTTCGCAATGGCCGCCGTCAAGCCCGTTGGCTGCGTCAGCACGTACTCCCCGGCTTTGGTCCCAGTCAGGCTCAGCCCGCTCACGGTCACCCCAATGTCGGGGCCCGCATTCGGACTCGTGAATGTCGCCACATACCCGTTGGTGGACAGGTCCACCTGGCCGACATCCGTGTCCCCAATCCCGCTCAACACCACGTTGTTCGAGCTGATCGTCGCACTGGTGGTCCCATCATACACCTTGCCGTCGGCCGTGATCCCCGAGGTGATCGTCACCGCCGCCTTCCCAATCTTCGCCGTCAATCCTGTCGGCTGCGTCAACGCGTAATCCCCGGCCTTGGCTCCAGTCAGACCCAGCCCGTCCACAGTCACCCCGATGTTCTCGCCCGGACCCGCATTGTCGAACGTGGCCGTATATCCGTTGGTGGACAGGTCCACTTGGCTCTTATCCGCGTCCACGATCCCGGCCAACACCACGTTGTTCGAGCTGATCGTCCCACTGGTGCCCCCGTCATACACCGTGTCGTCGGCCGTGATCCCCGAGGTAATCGTCACCGCCGCCTTCTGGATCACGAAATTCCCGGCGGACTGCCCGAGCAGGCTGTTGTAGTTGGCCGAGTCAGTCGGCACGAAGTCCGCCGTCACCGCATACGTCCCCGCACCCGTCTGGCTGGCCGCACCGCCCGTCAGTATGT
>Ga0181523_10005568_pt1 | contig 10353 bp, 5 predicted proteins | sample PEATcosm2014_Bin_43_FD_119752 | JGI IMG/M metagenome (GOLD analysis project Ga0181523, IMG submission 119752) | Peatland microbial communities from MTU Mesocosm Facility, Houghton, MI, USA - PEATcosm2014_Bin05_30_metaG | ecosystem: Environmental > Terrestrial > Soil > Wetlands > Peat | place... | reverse complement strand
TAGTTAGGTGAGGAGTGGTTGTCAACCAACTTTATAGGTACACAGAGTATATAGTGGACAATGATTCAGATTGGGACAGACGGCGCCTGCCAGCCCGTCGGTCCAACCCTCCTATACCAATTTGATTATCTTTATTGAGAACCAATCACCCTTAGTCCGCGGACTATGGTGCCCTAAGTCTTTGGCCTATCGGCCCGCGTGTATTTCAGCGGCGTAGTGCCGCAGAAACTGCCTTTCGGCGATAGTGCCGAATTGATTCTTGATTGGACCTACCGCTTTTCTCACAACGATAAATACTCAAAGTTCAAGAGAGGTTGTGATGCTCAAGACATTCCGAATTCTCGTGGCCAACCAACCGAAGCTGATGCGAGAGCTGCTTGTGGAGACGCTCGCAGAAGAATCCTGGATCGAAATCGTCGGCCAAGTTGGAAAAGAGGCGGAAATTCGCGAATTGGTGCAAAAGACAGCGCCAGATCTTCTGGTGGTCACGGCGGATAAACCGGGCAAGCGGCCCGTAATTTGCGACGAGTTGCTTCGCGAGTACCCGACACTGCGCATCATCGCTGTTGCGCCGCACGAGAATTACATCGTTTGTTATTGGGCGTCGCTGGATATTCATGCGGCTGATATCGAATCGTCCGAACAGGGATTTCTTAGCGCAGTCAAGAACGTGGCTGGGATTGCGAGTGAAAGCAATGAAATTAACTAAGAAGGCGTATACCAACGTACTCCGAGCCGAGAGATTGGCCAGGTGCTTCGCTCCTGTTCTCCTTGTAGCGTTTTGTGTTTCCGCACAGCCGCAGGAAAACAACCCGCAGCCTGGCCCTCTCAGCAAGGACTCTCGCAGCGGTGGCCCGGCGATTTCTGAGCTTGAGAATGGCAATCTGCTGCGTGTGGCAGCCTCTCCTTCACAGATAAAAGAAGTGCTTATTGGCGAGCCCGGAATCCTGGTGGAGCTAAAGCGCTGGGTGGCCAAAGAGGCGAGTGACAACGGACAGATCGTCAGCGACGAAGACCTTACCGATGACGCCATTTTTGACAGGCTGAAAACTGATGTGGCATTCCGGTCCATCGCCACGCGGCTCGTGCAACGCTATGGCTACCTGCGTCCGAACGTGAATCCCGGCTCCGAGTTGGGAAAAGAGCAAGACCTTCTTATTAAGGAACGTGTAAGGCGGCTCGTGCAGATTGAAGCCATGGAAGACTCGGATTCTCTGAAGCCTTCACAGAACGGGGCGAATGAAACAAGAACGGCGCACTGCGAATTGAATGAGGACAGAGGATGCCAGCAAGGTGCAGCGTCGCCGGCAAAACGCGGTTCTTCAGCACCCGAGGAGAGCGCTCCACAGAAAGAGCCGCCTTCCAATTATCCAAACGAAGGACAACCGCTAACACCCGCTCCACGCATCATGCAAACCGGCGTCGATTCGGAAGGTGCCGTGTTCGGGGCAGCGGGAGATGGGAATGCTCAATACCAGACCATCTCAGACACGACGAAGCCTCCACGCGAACCTGGACTTTATGCCAATGGATCTCCGGATTCATTCAGCGTTTCGCCCACGGAGGATTCGCGCCGGGGAGCAAACCAGAGTGCGATGCCAGAGGTGGCTTCCAGAGAAACAAACCTTTTGCCGAATGGAAAGGCGGAGATGGCCGCAAGGGCGCTTGGATCGCGGGGAACTGGTCTCGCAAGGGAGCGTGAATTAACACCTGAAGCTATGGTGCGCCGCCCGAATCCTTATACGGATATTCCATCATTGTATGACCTTTATGTTCAGGCACCTTCACGGGATCGTCCGCCGCAACGATTTGGAACGGAAATCTTTCGCGACGGTCTGCGCGATCTCCGCAACATCCCCATGGATTTGCCCGTGGGGCCCGACTATGTGGTCGGTCCAGGTGACAGTCTTTCGATCGATTTGTGGGGAGGAGTTTCGACGAAACTGGTACGCGTTGTAGACCGCGAAGGGAGGGTCACGCTTCCCGAAGCGGGTCCATTGCTGGTCAGCGGCAGGTCTCTTGGCGAAGTGCAGCAAGCGGTACAAAGAGCGATTGGGACACAGTATCGGGATACGTCGGCTGATGTTTCCGTATCCCGGCTGCGCACAGTGCGTATCTACGTAGTGGGAGAGGTTGAGCAGCCCGGAGCCTACGACATCAGTTCGCTCTCGACAGCTCTGAACGCGCTGGTGGCCGCCGGGGGAGTAACTTCACGCGGCTCCTTGCGTTCCCTGAAACACATGCGCGGGCGGCAGGAGCTTGAGGAAATCGACGCGTATGACCTGCTTTTGCATGGGGTCACGCCGGACGCAAAAAGATTGGAGAACGGCGACACCTTGCTGGTACCGCCAGTTGGACCACAGGTCACTGTGACGGGGATGGTGAGGCGGCCGGCGATCTACGAATTGAACGGCGAGAGAACCGTCGCGGACACGCTGGAACTGGCCGGGGGAATCCTGCCGGCGGCGGCATTGCGGCACGTCGAGGTGCAACGACTCGAAGCGCACGAAAAGCGCACCATGTTGAGTCTGGACCTGTCGGCGGACAACTCCGCGCCTGCCCAACTCGCTTCCTTCCGGATTCAGGATGGCGATGAAATTCACATCTTTCCAATCGCGCCCTACAACCAGGACACCATCTACTTGCAAGGACACGTTCTCCGCCCCGGGCGGTACTCCTATCGCGATGGGATGAAGCTGACCGATCTCGTTGCGTCGTACAAAGAAATCCTTCCGGAACCCGCAGCGCACTACGCGGAAATTATTCGCCTGAATCCACCGGACTTCCGCCCCAGCGTTGTGAGTTTTGACCTGGCTGCGGCCATGAACGATCCCACTACGGCTCCGCTGCTGCAACCCTTGGACACCGTGCGGGTTTTCAGCCGCTTTGATTTTGAAGCTGCTCCTACGGTTTCCGTTACTGGCGAAGTACGTTCGCCCGGCGCCTTTAGAACTTCCGGGCAAGCTTCTTTGCGCGATGCCGTTTATCTTGCAGGGGGGCTTCTGCCAGATGCCGCGCGGGACACGGCGCAACTCTTCCGCGTCAATCCGGACGGCACTTCGAAAATCTTCAGCGTAAATCTTGGGGAAGCATTAAACGGGAGCGCGGCAGACAACATTTTGTTGCAGCCCCGCGACCGGCTCCTGATCCACAAAAACAGTTCGCGGGTGGAACCCAGCACCGTCGAGATAACCGGTGAGGTGGCAAAACCCGGCCGCTATCCCTACACGGACAACATGCATTCGGCGGATCTGATTCGGGCCGCCGGCGGCCTAAAACGCAGCGCCGATATCAGTACAGCGGACTTGACGCGCTATGCCGCCTCGGGCGGTTCCTCGGAGCGCTTGCAGATATCGCTGGCGTCCCTGCAAAACGGCAACGCCACCGAAGACGTTCCCCTGCATAGCGGGGATGTGCTGGCCATTCGGCAAGTTCCCGGATGGAGCGATATCGGCGCGGCCGTGAAAGTCAGCGGAGAGGTCAAGCATCCCTCCACGTTTGGCATTCAACCAGGGGAGCGGCTGAGTTCGCTTCTGGAACGAGCCGGTGGATACACGGAGCAGGCCTATCCCTACGGGGCCGTCTTGATGCGCAGAGAAGTGAAGGAACTGGAAGCCCAAACACAAATGGAACTGATCGCTCGAATGAAGGAGGAGCGAATCCAACTCAGCGCGCTGCCTGAGACAGACACCAACCAAAGAAATACAAAGCTGAACGCTCTGGCGCAGACGGACTCCACCATGGTGCAAATTGCGAAGACGCCTCCAATCGGACGCGTGGTAATCCACATCGCCGCCGACGTTAAACAATGGAAGAACACGGCAGCCGATGTCACCTTGCGCGACGGAGACGTCTTGGTTATTCCGAAGAAAGCAAACGTGGTGACGGTGAACGGCCAGGTATTCAATCCGACGGCGATTAGCGCCGAACACGGACGATCCGCGAAGTGGTACTTGAGCCAGGCCGGTGGTTTGACACCCATTGCGGACAAGAAGGCAGTCTTCGTGATCCGCGCGGATGGATCAGTCATCTCCTCGAAAAACAACAGCGGAGGCTGGTGGGCGGGAGATCCCATGAGCGCCGCGCTGCGGCCGGGAGACATGGTTGTGGTCCCGGAAAAGACGCCAAAGATTGGAGGCATGAACTGGACGGCAATCATGCAGACGGCTCAGGTGGCTTCTTCGGTTGCGCTCGCGGTGGCTTATATCCATCCGTAAGCGAGGAGAATTTTGTATGTGGAGGGCGGGAATCGTGATGACGGGATGGCTGGCTATTCAAGGCCTTACTGGAAAAGGTGGATACGCTGTGGCCTGTCCGCAGGATCCCCAGGAGAAGAGCAACACCGAATCGTCATCGAAGAACGAGTCTATGCCAGCAAAGGACAAAACAGACAAGAGTATCAAATTGAATGGCGAGGAGCCTGGGGCCACTACTACGTTGCCTCACAACGCCAGGCAATTTGGCGAGAGATTCTTGCTGGACCAAAAAGAAATCTGGACCAGCCCGACTCATTTGAATTGGTCCGACGCGAACTGGCTGGTACCTATGAGTGGGATTACAGCAGGGTTGTTTGTAACGGATGCCGACATGAGCCGGCACATCTCGCACAATCCAACGACCCTGAGTCAGTACTACAAGGTGTCTGATGCAGCTGTCGGTGGACTTCTTGGCGGGGCAGGTGCCATGTGGCTGCTGAGTTATCCCAAACACAATTCGCATTGGCGCGAGACCGGTTTTCTGGCTGGAGAGGCCGTTGTAAACAGTCTCTTTGTTGTGGAAGGGATGAAATATCCGCTCGGGCGCGAGAGGCCGTTTCAGGGTGATGGCAGTGGACCATTTTTCCATGGTGGGAGTACATCTTTTCCCTCCGAACATTCTGCAGCCGCCTGGGCAGCCGCAGGGGTCATTTCGCATGAGTATCCGGGACCGCTGAGCAAGATTATTGTCTACAGTTTGGCTTCCCTGGTGGATTACTCGCGGTACCGGGCGCGACAACACTTTCCTTCGGACATTTTTGTGGGCAGCCTCATTGGCAATATGGTGGCCCAAAATGTCTACAGCAGGCACTCTGACTCCGAGTTGGGCGGCGCAGAATGGGGATCGATGAGCCGGTTTTTGCGCGGCCACGAAGGGCTGACCCCGCAAAACATGGGCTCACCCTATGTTCCACTCGATAGTTGGGTCTATCCAGCCTTTGACCGGCTCGCGGCGCTGGGATATGTAAACAGCGGCATCTTCGGGATGCGGCCTTGGACACGCCTGGAATGCGTGCGTCTCCTAAACGAAGCAGCCGGGAATCTCCTCCAGAGAGGCTCTGAAGATGCAGAAGCACTCCACCTGCAGGCTTCTCTTGCAAAAGAATTCATCAAAGATTCTGCTGCTATCGACAGTGGAGATAATCGCAGTCTGCAACTGGAATCAGCTTACACAAGAGTATCCGGGATTTCCGGCAAACCTCTGACGGACGGATATGACTTCGGCCAAACCATTACGAACGACTTCGGCCGGCCATTCGCCGCAGGCTTCAACACAATTGAAGGGTTTTCCGGATGGGCTTCAGAAGGACACTTCACAGCCTATGTCCGTGGGGAGTATCAACACGCGCCAGAGAATCCCGCGCTTCCCGAGCAGGCACTGCAGTTAATCCCCTACCTACAGGGGCAAGTGGCCACGCCTGTGCCTCCTAATACGCCCACGCCCGCGGTCGACCATTTCCAGTTACTCGATGCCTACGTTGCTGTGAATCTCGATAATTGGCAGGTGTCGTTCGGGAAACAAAGTTTGTGGTGGGGACCAAGTGAGGGCGGCCCGATGATGTTCAGCGACAACGCCGTTCCCGTCACGATGTTCCGCATCAACCGCGTCTCGCCACTGAAGCTTCCTTGGCTTCTTGGGCTGATGGGCCCGCTGCGGGCAGAATTCATTCTCGGGCAACTTTCGGGCCACGAGTTTGTTTATGGTGCCTCCACCGGATTGATTGGGCAATGGGGACAATATCTCAACCCGCAACCATTTATCGACGGTGTAAAGCTGAACTTCAAGCCCACACCCAATTTTGAATTCGGCGTGGACGTCACCACTGTCGTTGGCGGACCGGGCCAGCCCTTTACGACCCATCAATTCCTCAAGAGTATGTTCAGTTTCGGCAATGGGCCCTATGGAAGCACCTCTGATCCGGGTGACCGGCGGTCGGGGGTGGATTTCAGCTACAAGATTCCCGAGTTGCGCAACTGGCTCACATTCTACGGTGATGCCTTTACCGAAGATGAATATTCCCCGTTGGGCTACCCTCGAAAGTCCGCGTTCCAGGGGGGAATCTACCTCCCAAGGATTCCACGTATCCCCAAATTGGACCTGCGAGTGGAAGGCGGCTCCACTTCCCCCATGAGTTTCGCTGAATGCAACGGCTGTTTTTATGAGAATGGCCGCTTCTACAACTCGTATACGAACCTCGGCAACCTGATGGGGACATGGATTGGGCGCGCCAGTCAAGGCGAGCAGGCGTGGAGCACCTATTGGCTAACGTCCCGCGACACGATTCAGTTCAACTACCGGCATCGGAAAGTGGACGACCAGTTTATTCCCAATGGCGGCACGGTAAACGACGAAGGGGTAAAGGCCAGTTTTTGGTTGGGTAATGCAACCAGCGTGTCCGCATCGTTCCAGTATGAGAAGTGGAACATCCCCCTGCTGGCTTCGACGATCAGATCCAACGTGACGACCTCAGTCGAGCTTAGCTTTTGGCCTGGCAATTGGGGTTTGCAGGCTCATTAGGCAAGCCTGAGTTTTGCTCAAAGGCGATACTCGATTTCGCCTGGGCACGATCGAGTTGAATCAGGGTAGAACGGCCAAGGAGATGTGGAAAACGTGACGCAGACAGGCACAAAGCTTCAGCCAGAACTCGCGCCAGACTCGGACCTGGGAGAGATTTCACTCACCGGAGAGGATTCCGAGGAGTCCCGCAACGGACAAGTAGACCGTCTGCGCCTGGTTTGGGGGAGCCGACGGCTAGTGCTGCGCGCGACGCTCATCGGTTTTCTCGCCTTTACGCTCATGGCATTCTTGATTCCGAAAACGTACACCAGCACGGCACAGCTTATGCCGCCGGATGCGCAATCCGTTTCGGGAATGGCCATGATGGCTGCATTTGCGGCCCGGGGGAGCAGTCCTTTGGGGTCGGTAGCAAGCGACCTGCTTGGCCTGAAAAGTTCCGGCGCCTTATTTATCGGCGTATTGCGAAGCGAGAGTGCGCAAGACCATCTGGTGCAGAAGTTTGATTTGAGAAAAGTTTATGGCAGGCGCCTTGTTTCGGACGCCCGTTTAGCACTCGATGGAAACACTCTGATTACCGAAGATCGCAAGAGCGGCATCATCAGCATCAGCGTGACCGACCGCAGCCCACAAAGAGCCGCCGCCCTCGCCAACGCTTATGTGGAAGAGTTGAATTCATTGGTCGTTGATCTCTCGACTTCCTCCGCCCACCGGGAACGCGTCTTTCTCGAAGAGCGCCTCAAGGTTGCCAAGCTGGATCTGGACGAAGCTACCAACGCGCTCGCGCAATTCTCCAGCAGAAACAATACCCTCGACATCCAGCAGGAAGGAAAAGCCATGCTCGATGCCGCTGGAACTCTCGCCGGAGAAATGATCGTGGCGCAATCGCAGCTCGAGGAACTCCGGCAGATCTATACCGACAACAATCCTCGCGTGCGATCCATGAATGCCCGCGTGGCCGAACTTCGTAAGCAGGTTGAAAAACTTGGCGGCACGCAGGAGAACCTCGCTGGCGGCACGGTCGCGGCATCCAGCCAATCTCCCGCCGTGCCGACGGGCAAGTCCGCCAACATGCCTTTTCCCACGATCCGGAATCTGCCGCTGCTCGGCGCCAAGTATGCCGATTATTATCGCCGCGCGAAAATCCAGGAAACTGTCTTCGAGCTGCTGACCGAGCAATACGAGTTGGCCAAGGTGGAAGAGGCGAAAGAAACCCCCAGTGTGAAAGTGCTGGACCCGGCAATGGTTCCCGAAAGGAAGTCGTTTCCCCCGCGTCTGCTGATTCTGTCCTTAGGCACTTTTCTTGTGTTTGCCTTCGCCGTTGTCTGGGTATCCGCTTCGGCGCGTTGGGAAGAGATTGATGCGCAGGATCCGCGCAGAGTTCTTTTGCACGAAGTCGCCGGGACGTTACGGGCACAGATGCCTTGGGCGCCGCAAAATAACGGCGAGCCGCGTTCTGGAGCGCAACGGATTTGGGCTCGATTCCGCCATCGCCAGCCTACTGCTGACGATACGGTTGATCACTAGAGCCTAGTGTAAGTTTCTATTTGTAAAGGGGTTAGGTCACATATTGCCCTGTAAGTGACGGGGCGAAGCTGTCTTTAGCTAATCGGGAGAGCATCGTTCATGCAAAGTGTCGCGCCTATGTCTGACTCCGTCGTCCGCGCTCCATTGCCGTTTGGGCCGCCGGACATGGCCATCTTTTCCCAGCAATGGTATGCCGCTTACACTTGCGCCAACCACGAAAAGCGCGTTGCGGCGCAACTGCAGGCCCGGGGAATAGAGCATTTTCTGCCCGTTTACCACTCTGTTCGCCGCTGGAAGGATCGGCGCGTTAAGTTGGAGATGCCCCTCTTTCCAGGGTACGTCTTTGTCCGTCTCGCCCTCTGCGACAGGCTTCCTGTGTTGCAAGTCCCCAGCCTGGTTCGCCTGGTCGGTTTCGGTTCCTTGCCCACCGCCTTGCCAGACTGCGAAATGGACATCCTGCGCCGCGCGCTTACGCAGGAACACTCCGCGCAACCGCACCGCTTCTTCACTGTCGGCCGCCGCGTGCGCATCACTGGCGGTCCGTTCGCCGGTCTCGAAGGGGTGCTCACCCGCATAAAGAGCAACCTCAGGGTCGTCCTCTCGCTCGAGCTTATCCAGCGTTCCACCTCCGTCGAGGTGGATGCCGCCTACCTCGAAGTCCTCCCTCGCCGCGCCGTAGCTTCGCAGAACCAATGAACGGTTCAATTTCATCGCCGAATCTCATGAGTGGCCGCCTGCTGGCGCGCAACACTCTCTGGAATCTTACGGGCCAAATCTTGCCCATGGCAGTGGCCCTGTTCGCCATCCCTATCCTTATTCGTGGGATTGGCGTGCCCCGTTTCGGGGTGCTTTCTTTGGCTTGGATCGTCATTGGATACTTCAGCCTGTTTGACTTTGGCATGGGCCGGGCCTTGACAAAACTCGTCGCCGAAAAGCTCGGCACCGGCGAAGAACATGCCATTCCCCCGCTTGCATGGACTTCTCTTCTTCTCTTGACGCTTATGGGTATCCTCGGCGGCCTGGTTATGGCTCTCCTCTCCCCATGGCTGATTTTCCGCGTGTTGCACATACCCGGCGATCTGCGAGTTGAAACACTGCACACGTTTTATTTGCTGGCCCTCTCCCTCCCTGTGGTTACGGCAACCTCGGGACTGCGCGGCATTCTGGAGGCCCAGCAGCGCTTCGGCGTGTTGACAGCAATTCGCATTCCCATGAGCGCGTTTTCCTTTGCCGGACCTCTTCTGGTGCTGCCTTTCTCCCATCGGCTCGTGCCCGTCATCGTTGTTTTGTTGATTGGGCGTCTGGCGGGGTGCCTCGCCCACGTGGCGGCCTGCTTGCACGCCATGCCTGTCTTGCGGCGGAGCATTGTCCTACGTCGCTCGCTGGTAACGCCCCTGTTGAGCTTCGGCGGTTGGATGACCTTGAGCAACATCATCAGTCCGATCATGACGTATCTGGACCGGTTTGTGATCGGCGCGCTTCTCACCGTCACCGCGGTCGCCTACTACACGGCGCCCTTTGACATGGTCAGCCGTCTTACCATCCTTCCGGGAGCCATTGTGGGCGTTCTCTTTCCGGCCTTTGCGATGAGCTTCGCGCAGGACACCAGCCGCACCAGTATGCTTTTGAACCGTGGCGTGAAATACATCTTCTTGAGCGTTTTCCCCATCGTGCTGCTGATTGTTACGCTCGCCCCGGAAGGTTTGCGTCTTTGGCTGGGTCCGGCCTTTGCGGAAAATGGAACTTCCGTGCTTCGCTGGCTGGCCGCCGGCACCTTCGTCAATTGCCTGGCGCAAGTCCCCTTCGCGTTGATTCAGGGCATCGGCAGGCCAGACATCACGGCGAAGTTGCACATGGTCGAATTGCCGGTGTATCTCCTGATGCTTTGGCCGCTGGTGCGCTATCACGGAATTGAAGGCGCGGCGATCGCTTGGGTGGCTCGCGTCTCGCTGGACGCGCTGCTGCTGTTCGCGTTTGCACACTGGCTGCTGCCGCATAAGCCGCGCTTGCTGGCTTGGCTCACAGCCGGTGTGCTGGGAGCGCTGGTGATTCTGG
>Ga0181523_10005564_pt1 | contig 10355 bp, 9 predicted proteins | sample PEATcosm2014_Bin_43_FD_119752 | JGI IMG/M metagenome (GOLD analysis project Ga0181523, IMG submission 119752) | Peatland microbial communities from MTU Mesocosm Facility, Houghton, MI, USA - PEATcosm2014_Bin05_30_metaG | ecosystem: Environmental > Terrestrial > Soil > Wetlands > Peat | place... | reverse complement strand
TTTTCGCTTCCGCTTGTGCCAAAGGCATTGCAATATCTTATCGCTTTTTCAGTAACTTATCCAGACCAATTCCTAATGGCGGCCATTAGAAATTGTTGGCTAATGACAATTCTGGGATTAATTGAGATACACCGACTACTACTCACTGCAGACATTTCGCCACAGTAACAATTACCGTTTCTAACCCTCGCACCAGGACTACAATTCAATCTGTGGTGTTCATGTCGAAGTCATCGAGGTATACCGGGCTGCTGAATTGGTGCTACTCGATAATCGCGAGGATCAGCAGTTGGCCTCAGTCGATGATAGCCGGGAATAACCACGTTTCTTTTGACTATAATAATCCGTGCAAGCAAGTATATAATAAGCTCTATAAATGAGAATGCGCATGATGGGAAAGAGCCTAAAAAAGAGTGCGTCAGGATGATGGCTGAACTGCTCCTTCTTCGGCAGAACCGATGTATCGAAGTGACCAAGTCTGCGTAATGAAATTAAAAACAAAATTCACATTGATAGTCTCGGTCTTTGTTGTTATTTTACTGGCACTAGTTGCGTTCTCCACCTTCTCTCACTATAAGAAATCCATCAAAGAGACTATCGCTCAGCAACAATTCCGCATGGTCTCAATACTTGCTGATGAAATTGACAACAAACTTTTGACGGCTCAACAGAACATTGCCTCAGTTGCAAAAACTGCTCCTCCAGACATAATGCAACACCCTGAAAAGGCGCAGGCATTTCTTGACAACATGCCGAGTCTGCACTCAATGTTTGACAATCATGTTTTTTTATTCACGCCAACTGGCCAAATATTCGTTGAATCACCATATGCTCGCGGCAGAAGGGGTTTTGACGCTTCTTTCAGAGAGTACATAATAAATACTCTTAAAACAAGAAAACCTTATATCTCTGATCCATATGAGTCCTCGCAGTCGCATAAACATCCTGCCATTATGCTGACAATACCACTATTTGATAGCAAAGGCCAGATAACAGGGATATTGGCTGGCGGAATCGATCTTATGAGAGATAACTTTCTGGGGAGAATAGGTACTGTAAAAATAGGGGAGACAGGTAATCTTTATCTGTATGATGCAGAAGGCACTATGATTATCCACCCGGACAAAACGAGAATACTCGTCAACCAGCCCCGTGGCTTAAATAGGCTCTATGATATGGCCAGGGACGGGTTTGAGGGCACAGGCGAGACGACGACGTCTTATGGAGTGAAATCAGTTTCATCGTTCAAGAAACTTAAGACAAAGAACTGGATTCTAGCTGCGAACTCTCCGCAAGCCGAAGTATATCGTCCCATCCGGCAGGCGGAACAGTATTTATTACTGGCCACTGTTACAGGGCTTATTGCAATATTTTTTATAATTTCTTACATCGTAAAATACTTGATACAACCTCTTGAACTTTTCACTCGTCACATAGAGGAACTTCCGCAAAAAACGGGGGACGACAGGTTCCTAAACATAAAGACAAAAGATGAAATCGGAATACTTTCTCTGGCATTTAACAAGATGGAGACTGAGCGCAAACAGGCGGAAGATATTTTGCTTAAGAACGCCAGATTGCTTAGCAGAGCCGAGGAGGTGGCTGGGTTTGGCAACTGGGAATTTTTATTGGACGAAAACAAGGTAAACGCTTCCGAAGGAGCCGCGGCTATTTATGGATTGGGTAGTGAGGAATGGAGCATGTCTGAGGTGCGACAAATCGCGCTACCGGAGTACCGACCCATGCTCGGAATGGCGCTTAAAGATCTGATCGAACGGGGGATAACTTATAATGTAGAATTTAAGATCTGTCGGCCTACTGATGGCAAGATCATAGACATCCATTCAATGGCAGAATATGACGCAGCTAAAAATATGGTTTTCGGCGTAATACAGGATATCACGGAACGCATGCGGGCGGAAAAAGAAAAAGAAGGACTCCATGCTCAACTGTTACAGGCCCAGAAGATGGAGTCGGTGGGCCGTCTGGCAGGCGGTGTGGCGCATGACTTTAACAACATGTTGGGGGTGATCCTTGGCCACACGGAACTTGCAATGATGCAAGTCAATCCGGAGGAACCAATTAATGTCAATCTTAATGAAATCCGTGAGGCCGCTAATCGATCGGCTGACCTCACTCGGCAATTGCTAGCCTTTGCTCGCAGGCAGACCGTTGCGCCAAAGGTTCTGGATTTGAACGACTGCGTTACTGGCATACTCAAGATGCTCAAGCGTCTGATAGGCGAGGAAATTGATCTTACCTGGATGCCGGGAGAAGGCCTGTGGCTAACCAAGATTGACCCCGCTCAAATTGACCAGCTTCTGGCGAATCTTTGCGTCAACGCTCGGGATGCTATCACGGGTGTGGGCAAGATCACCATAGAAACAAGAAACACTATTTTCGATAGAGCCTATTGCGCTGTTCACCAAGGCTTTGTCTGCGGGGAATATGTGATGCTAGCTGTCAGCGACAACGGTTGCGGCATGAACAAAGATGTAATTGATCACCTCTTCGAGCCGTTCTTCACCACTAAAGAGGTAGGAAGAGGTACTGGATTGGGGCTAGCCACAGTATATGGCATTGTCAAGCAAAACGATGGATTTATCAATGTCTACAGCGAAGTCGGTGTGGGTACAACTTTCAAAGTCTACCTGCCCCGGTTTACGGGGGAAACTATAGAGTCAACGCCCGAAAGAACTTCAGACACGCTCAAGGGCAGCGGTGAGACAGTGTTGCTGGTGGAAGACGAGGCTATGATCCTGCAAGTGAGCCGCGCAATGCTGGAAGAGTTGGGCTATACAGTGCTGATCGCTGGCACGCCGAGTGAAGCCCTCAGCCAAGTTAAAGCCCACGGATCTGAAATACAATTGCTAATCACGGACGTTATAATGCCGGAGATGAACGGTAGGGAACTCGTGAAATTAATCAGTGAAATCAAACCGGGGCTGAAATATCTTTTCACTTCTGGTTACACGGCCAACGTTATCGCTCATCATGGTGTGTTGAACGAAGGCACGCACTTCCTGCAGAAACCGTTTTCAATGAAGGATCTTTCGCATAAGGTGCGCGAGGCACTGGAACGCAAATAGAAGTGAAGAATAATAGCGGATGGTTAACCAACGGGTTACTTCGTAAATCCGCATGAGTTGCAACAATGCTAACTGATCGATTGTAAATGCATGAGAAATCACGACTGATTTTCGGTTGAACTGTCTCGGTGCCTCTACGTTTGATCCTACTACATTTGTTCCGTTGAGCAACGACACTTCAACTTAACGGCCAGTGTGCAAGGCATCCAGACATTTTATGGTGATGGGAAAGGAACCGTGCGCGGAAGTCAGGTCACCATAAGTTCCTATCCATATTTGTTCAAATTTCACTACGATTTCACTTACAGCATCTCGAACGACGGGACAATAACCACCAATCTGATCCCTGGAACGTGGATAGGAACGTATATCACGGGTCCAGTAGTGGGACAGACTGTCACGAAAGACAATTTTACACTCTCGGGTATGGCCTCCAATGACAATAAGGTTCTGGTATTCACCACCCCGACTCCACAAATAGAGACGAATACTAATTTAACCACGGGAGCCATATCCCCAAGAATCTGTCATCGCACGCGCGTCCTGATTTGGCAAGGTGAGTAAAGAGCAGTAAAGTTAGTAATTGATTGTTATGCACGACACGGATGTCAATACTGATTCGACATCCGTGTCGTGCTTCAAGTGTTAAAGACAGTATTTGCAAGCATGCCATACAATAGTCTCAGCTCCAATCAAGTAATATCAATAATATATGCTTGACCTATTTCGTAAAGGGTCCGTAATATTGTGTTACTGATACTCCGCAGGTTTGTATGGTAAAAGTTTGTGCGTATTCCCAGTTAAGTCAATCAGCGGGATATAAACTATTTGCACATTTGCAAGCCTGACCCTAATGTATCGCGGCATATCTCCTGCATGGCCTTTCTTCTGGACAATGCATTCATGAAGAGTGCCCAGCCCCGGTACATCTATCCACAAATCGACTCGGACCGGAGAAACTTTCTTGCAGTTTAATTGTTCATCCGACAACCGGGTTGCCCAATATGCCGATCCCCTCGATTTCGACCTCAACAACCTGCCCGGGCCGAAGATAAATGGGCGGCTTTCTCATGTAGCCGACCCCGCTCGGGGTACCGGTCAGGATCAAAGTGCCGGGCAGAAGGGTAAAGTATTGGGAAAGGTATGAAACGATCTGCCGCGCCGGGAATATCATGTCGGAGGTGCTGGAGGCCTGCATCACCTTCCCATCCAGGCGGCAAACGATGTCGAGGTTGCCGCCTGGATGGGAAGGTGACGATAGCGGGGCCGACCGGGCAGAAGGTGTCATGGCTCTTCCCCCGGGCCCACTGTCCGTCGGCAAACTGGACGGCCCGGTTCGATACGTCATTCGCTGCCGTGTAGCCGAGGATGAATTCGTCGACCTTGTCTTCCGGAATATTCCTGGCCATCTTGCCTATTACGACGGCCAGCTCCGCCTCGTAGTCGATATTGTCGGGATATTGTGCGGGCAGGATGATGGGGTCGCCGGGACTGCATAGCGAGGTCGTCGCCTTAAGGAAGACCAGTGGCTCGGCCGGCAGCGGATGGCCTGTCTCAGCGGCGTGGGCCCGATAATTGAGCCCTATGCAGATGATGTTTGGAGGGTCTACCGGCGCCAGGAGTTTAACGTCGGCAGGATCGAGTACCGTGGATTTGCGGATCAGCCTCGTAAATGGCGTGCCTGAACAGGGATGAACACCCTTTTCATCTACGATGCCATAGCGAACCTGCTCTTCGTGCAGATATCTGATAATCTTCATCCCCGATTCTCCTTTTGCCATTATTCGGACACAAGCGACCGCGCCGCTTCTTCCGCCTGTTGCAGCACCTTTTCAGGAACTCCATCGGGGGTTGCAGGGCCGATACCGCACACCCGAATTAATTTGGTTTCGCCGAAGCCCATCCATTTCATGAAATACTCATAGCGGGGGAAGATGCCGGCGAAGACTGCCTCGTCAGGGTTGCCTTGGCTGATGACGAACACAAGCTTTTTAGGCCCAAGGCGGCTCGGTTCAGGGTTTGTGTAAAAATCCGGCTTCAGATAAGAAAATGTCCTGTCGATGAAAGCCTTCAGCTGGGATGTTATATCCCCGAAGTAGACGGCAGACGCGAGCAAGACAACATCGGCTTCGCGCACTGCATCGAGCACCTCGGTCAAGTCGTCCTTGAGCCCGCAATGATCGAGCTTCTTCTTACAGGCATAGCATCCCTGGCAGCCCCGGTACGCGAGCTGGTTGAGTTCATAGGTCCTGACCTCGGCCCCGAGCTTTGCTGCGGTTTCGCTGAAACGATTGGCGATGGTCGCGCTGTTCCCCTTCGAACGGGGACTTCCAAGTATACTGACTATCTTCATTTAATTATCCTCCTTGGGTGATGGTCCATATTATTGTTTTGCTATTGCACAAAAGCATACATAAAAAAATCGAGAACGTTGACAGACATATATTTAAAATGCAACTTGATTTTGCAATGAATATTTCATAAATAATGAGTTCATATAATCCCGTCATTCCTGCAAGCGAACGCGTCAGGAATCCTTCCGAAAGCAAGAAGATTCCGGACAGGCCGGAATGACAGACTTCTACACAATGGCTAATCGGCTCGCCCTGAACCGGATGTTCATGGCCGACATATCAAGAATTGTCCGACATATTTATGACTCTTTTGTATGCCACTTATTTCTTTCCCACCGAGAAGGCCTGCCCCAAGAGCTGTCCGATGCCGTAGTATCCGCGATGAGTGGTGTCGAACTCCATTCCATAGAGATGTTTCAGATTTCTTACAGGTGTACAGGTACCGAAACCAGGATATTATTTCCCGCCAATTAATCTCACACCCATATCAAATGCCTTCTGGCAATCAAGAGGGAATACTTCTTCATGCCTCTGTTTTTTCTTAACGGGGTCAAAACGGGTAGCCAGCACCTTGGAATAATCATCAAACTGGTAGGTGTCAAAACTGCACATATATTCAGACTCCCCAAAGATTCTTCTGAGTGTCGTTTCATTACGGTTGAAATTAACAGCATACCCCCATTCCTTCATGATTTCCTCAGTAACATTCATGGTATAGATAAACCCTGTTCTAATCCTATTGGGGAAAAGTGAGCCTGGGGGATCAGTATAGGTCGTGTACTGAAACAGCAACCGCTCCATGAATGACTTCATCTCCCCAGAAACAGTTCCCCAATAAATAGGGGAACCCAAGATAAGGGCATCAGCCTGTTCAATCCTGCTGAAAACAGGAGCAAGGTCATCCTGCACAGCACATCTGCCATAACTGTTACCACCTATTGTCTTACAGGCAAAACAGCTTATGCATCCTTTATAGTCAAGATCATAAAGATGGATGAGTTCCGTTTCTGCTCCTTGTGAGGCAGCCTCTTCGAGAGCCTTACCCAGCAGTGTTGCCGTATTCCATTGTTTCCTCGGACTTCCATTAAATGCCATTATTTTCATGTGCTTTCTCCTTTATGCTGTCTTGAATTTTATCTCTAGCTTTTTTAATGTCCCTTCTTGATGTGTATTAACTTTTTGAGGATGTTTTTGATTTTACTTTAATTCTTTACTTCATGGAGAGATCGGGTTGCTGGTTATCTTCTTATGAGGCTTCCTCGCCATATATTCTATTATAATAAAACGCTAGTGATACGACCTAATATACAATATCGCAAACCAACCCTCGCTGACTTTGAAGACATCCTACGCCTTCAACATCAAAATCTGCTTACCACACTCCAAGGGGACGACCTATCCAATCATTGATTGTCAGACGCAACAGTCGGTTGACACACAACTACTAGGTGTTGTTAACGAGGTTCAGGGGCTGGAATCGAAGTGACAGCAGCAGCCGCCAGGAGAGTCACCATTTATTTCAAAAAGAATCTAACACTGTAGTCATGATTATCAACACCAGCGAGGTAAGACTCGTTATGCGTGGTTCTCGGATGAATGCCATCTTCTTATTCTACCATGCATCTAATGTTTATATACGAACTCCTCTTCTTTTATTTTCCTGCAAGGACGGCACAAGTTTGTTCCGAGAGGTAATCGCTGAACCCTCCTAACAATTGACCGAATTATTGCTGGCATTCTCCGATTCGCACTGGCACAAAGGCTGGATCTAGGTCGATCACTTATTTCGAAGGAGGTGCTCAGTGCCTTTACTAATGTGCAACAAATTTGCTCGAAGAATAAGACATATAGTGTTTATTCGATGGAAGCGATATTCTTCAGGTTCCAGAAATACGATTGGTATAATAGAAATTTATGTCAGCTCACGATCGTTTGTTACGAGACATACTGTAAATCAACGCTTTAAGGATTAACCCTGTTCCTATCCCCCAAGCCCCATTTATTAGTAGCGCCGTCAACATCAGTGGAGCATGCCAGCCGCCCCCCATGGGCTTACCCTTCAAAGGTAGCACCACAACTAGGGCCACAAAGGAAGGCAGGATAGCACCAAACAGAAAAGCGGTCACCCAGTATGCAGAGTGATGCGGGAATTTCTTATCAACCAGTGCAAATACAATACCCCAGACTCCTCCCCACGCGGCGAGAGAGAAGACCGCTGGCACTCCGAAAGGCGTGGTTGTTGCCATTGAGAAAGGTCCGAAGGGTGCTACGCCGGCAGCCCAAAGTGCGGCGAGCGTCAACTGGTGAAAGATCAGGGTAGCAAAAAAACCTGCGATGAATCCATAAACCAACCTGATGGCAAAGCCCATTGATATGTCTTTATCAGCCATAAGCCACCTCCTCTACAGTTTGCATATTACATACTTAGTTTATCTTCTTCCAATGCCTTTCCCAACTGCGGAGGTAGAAGCAAACTTAAACATATTGACACCTTGGTAAAGAACAACTTTCTTTTCAGTCATATTATTCTTTCGGCATAGGCGTTAATATACGAACTTCCTCTTTTCATCTTTCTGCGACTATGGCACATTATTAAAAAGCTTCCACTTATTATCATTGCCGCAGGGACACGGCTCATAGCTGCAAGCACATGTCCCATTCCCACATCGTCAAGATAGACAAGGCTGTTCGTCCCCTTGAATAACCCTGGCATACGCCCGTTAATTAGGTCAATTATCGCACGGCCTGATGGTTTTAAATCCCCCGGCCTATAAACTCCCGCAAGATTAACGATGATGAGGGGAAGTCCTTTATTCAGGTATGAAACAGCTATCTGCTCGGCTTCAAACTTTGCCCGTTCATATTTTTTAAGAAAATATCCACGATGTTTTGTCGATTCGGTGCCGATTACGCCCATTTCTTCTCCTATTATGACAGCCGTGCTTGTGTAAATTACCTTTGCAACATTACCTAGTAGGGCAGCATCCAGTGCATTTCTCGTCCCTTCGCGCTCAGTTTGCATCAAAGTTTGCTCTTCGAGACCCCATAAATCATAGAGGGCAGCTGCGTGATAGAGCATAGTGCAATCCTTTAATGCTTCCTTGATACTACTTAGATCGAGTATGTCACCATAGGCAATCTCAATCCCAAGAGCAGTGAGATGATCTGTCCAATTGTTGTGACGAGCAAAAACTCTGACCTGATTCCCTTGTTGCAATAGTGTGCGGACAATTGATCCTCCGACAAAACCGCTTCCCCCGGTCACTAAAACTCTCATCTGGTTTCCCCCACTAAATATACTATTTTGCCTTCTCTCTCTGTGGCGCACATATTTGGTCGTCTAATTTTGTTAGCGTGACCAAAATTCATGGCATATATCTCAAATCTAATGGAAGATTACTATGTTCTCGGTGACCTCCCAAGCTTTCTTGCGAAGCAATAAGTTTTTATCGGAAACTAGGTGTTAGCTCAAAACTCTTACTGATAATCATTTTTTTAAAGTCCCTGCGATGACAATGATTATTTCTAATCAATGATGCCAGATGAAGAAGTCTTAACGAAACCTTAATGGAGATTTCATTGGCATACTTTATGATAGACACAGACTCTGAAAAATGGGTTGCCTTGTTCTTAATAGGTATTCATAACCTAACCGATGAAAGCTCACCGCCCAAATGGATAGAGTGCCAAGATACTGGGCATTAGCACGAGAATGGCCGGTCTGTCATCGACGTGCTGTACAGTAATTTGCGCCCATTCCTTCTTACTAGGAAGAGACGGCTTTAGCGCTAGTTTACAGCATCAATGCAACGGAGGGATAATTAATGCAACGTATGATTAAATTAACGATTAAGATGATGGGGCGTAATGCTTTTATATTGTCGGCGATATTGGTGGGGTATATAGTTGGAATGACCCACGGCTTTGACAAGGGTTATGCCTTTTATAGTACACAAGTGACTTCCGATATCCGTGAGTTCATCGCTGATCCACATGGAACTGTATGGATAGGGCAGATACGAATTGAGACAGTGAATAAAGCTAAGAGCTATTTCAAGGTGGCGGCGCGTTAGCCGGCATCCGTAAGCGATTTATCATAAGCATTTGTCTTAACCAAATGGGCGAGAAAAGTTGGTAGTACTTAGTGGGATCAAAAACATACGTCTGGAAATTGCTACTCCTAAAGTCTTCAGCGTCCAGATAAAGCTCATTGCCCAGGGGGTGATACATTTCCGATCACGTTGACATCAGGCCCAGCTTCGTGCATGGAGCCACAGCCCTTGCCTTCGGTGAAGTAGCTGACAATTATATCCCTCGGGTTTATTTTCCAGTGAATTAAACAATCCTCATTGAAAGGTTCGACAAAAATAAAATAGCCTTTTGCCAACGGGTACGAGGTCTCGTCCCAATTGGTTTTGGATGCGTAGGTATCGGGATTCTTCATCGCTTGTTTAAGTTCCGAAAGCGGTCTGGATATCCATTCATTGCCGTGGTCACTAACCTTCTTTTCCACAGAGGAACATCCAAACAGCAAAACGAAAAGACCTACCATACAGCACTTACGCAATATCTTTGCAGAATCTTTCATTGTTTACCTCGTTGAACCCGGCCGATTCGTGAACCAATTATACCAGATACCGCCTTTGCTTGCAGGCAGCTATGTTTGTGCCGCAACACTCATGAGTGGACTCTGTTGCTCACGTAGCGCACCTATTATAAGGTCTGCCAGGATCTAGTCCTCCTAACTACTTATAATCGCGATTCCGCCCAGCACAGCGAGGATGCAATGTTTCGAATAAGCGTCATTCTGCTGCGAAGTTGCAGAATGACGTAAGAAGAACTAAGCCGCGTCCCCTGGTTATGTCATTTCAATTAAGCAGTGTTGCTGCATTTTCTATCTGATGGGCTGTTT
>Ga0181523_10005563_pt1 | contig 10356 bp, 12 predicted proteins | sample PEATcosm2014_Bin_43_FD_119752 | JGI IMG/M metagenome (GOLD analysis project Ga0181523, IMG submission 119752) | Peatland microbial communities from MTU Mesocosm Facility, Houghton, MI, USA - PEATcosm2014_Bin05_30_metaG | ecosystem: Environmental > Terrestrial > Soil > Wetlands > Peat | place... | reverse complement strand
GCGTTCCACGCACGAAGTTGTTCGACTACAACATTAGCGTTTGCGTTGGCAAGCTGCGTCACGTTACTGAGATCCTCTAGGGCCTGTGCCGGCTTACTTCTGTGATTTATGCCAGTCGAGCGCGCCCTTCTTCCAGAGATAGATATATCCGACCAGCAGGATGGCTACATAAAACATCATTTCTATGAAGCCGAACCACCGTGTTTCCACATTTCTTGCGAAATCTTTGAAAATATAGGCCCACGGATAAAGAAAAATCGCTTCCACATCGAACAAAATAAACACCATTGCGATCAGATAGAACTTTACCGAGAACGGTTCCCGGGCATCCCCTGTGGGCGTTATCCCGCATTCGTATGGCTGCGCCTTGACCTTGCTCGGTCGCCGCCATCCGATAAACGTGGATACCAGGATCAGCGCTCCTGCCAGAAACGCCGCCACCAGCAGGTGTATTAGTAGGGGAACGTAGGCATGCAGGCCAGAGGGGGTCATGGTCGAAGAGTTATAATATCGAGTGAGACGCCACCGGTCAAATGTTCCGGAAAATATTCCGGGCTGGTCCGCGGGTGTACTGGTCTTTGGAAAAATACTCGCCGCCACCTGGAGCGATGAGCATCATGATCTTCGGTCACAACACGAATCTCAAGATCGGCAATATTACCTTCCACGTGCAAACCGAAGATCGCGGCGAGTCCCACGCTCTTATCGACACGACCGTCTACTATCACGGCCGCGTTCTCCACCGCCGGACCAACAACTACTTTGATTTACTCCCTCTGAACGAGGATCGTCTTCAGGCACTCACCCTGCGTCTCGAAGATCAGCACCGCTCCGTAATCGAGGAGATCCGCTCCGGCGATCTGCCACTTGCCATCCCGCCCGCAATCGACGCCTTGCACCCTGCAGAGCAGCCTCCAGGCCCTCGCGAACCATTGCAACCGCCCAACGAACCCAGATCACTTTTACTCGAGTTAACCAACGCGAACTCCTGGCTCGCGGGTAGGCATGCCACGCTGCACCTCACCGTGCGCGATCACAAGGGTGAGCCGGTCCTGGGCGCGCAGATTTCAGTTGAAATCGAAGGCAGTGAGAATGGGACCGCTCTCAAGGCGCAATCAGGCTCGCAGGGGCAGGCCCTGATCGAGTTCGACATGCCGAGAATCACCGGCCAACAGGCAGCCCTGGTGATCCACGCCGAAGATCGCGAAGGAACAGGGCATCTCCGATTTGCACTCCGATCGAAACCTCGGGTAGCCTGAGGGTGAGAACTTCATGCCAGACGCCATCGTCATCCAAGTGAATGGTGAGAACCGCGAAACTCCCGTTGGCACTACGGTCAGCAACTTGCTCCTCCAGCTCGGACTCAACAACGGCCGCGTGGCTATCGAATACAACCTGCAGATCCTTCCCAAAGCGAAATGGGACATCACGCAAGTCGCCCCGGGAGATCGCCTCGAAATTGTTCAGTTTGTCGGCGGCGGTTAAACCTAGCATTCCATAACGATTTCGCGAACCACCGACGAACGCCGCTATTTTTCTTTCGAGAGGTATTTCTTCCACGGCCGCCAGTAATATTTTGGCCAGCCCTCCCGCACTCCCGTTTGGTCGTATTGCGGTACCCCAATGTGCACCAGATCGACCTGTGCTCCGCCGGCCACTTTGCTGAAATTCAGCACCAGGATCGACCAGTCTTCCTTCTTCCAATGGCTGGCCCGCCAAACCTGCACGATCTGTTTCCCGCGCGCCAGAAATAGGATCTTGCCTTCCAACTTTTTCCCAAACGCTGTAAAGTTCCCGCCCACCTTTCCACTTAACTTGGCAGGGGCACCCGTCGCTCGGCTGTGTTTCTTGGAATCGAGATACAAATCGTAGAGTGTTTGCGGAGACGTGCGAAAACGCACGCTTTGTTGGATGTTGGTGCCCATACCGCCTCCGGAAAAACAATTCCTTGCCGCCTATACGCCTTGCAACAAGTGCCCCATCTTACTCTTCTTCGTTTGCAGGTAACCCCGCGAAATTTTCGAAATTCGCGGTTGGCATGGCACACGTTCGATCACTTGTATCCCGGCCGATTCCAGTTGTTGCACTTTATCCGGATTGTTCGATAACAAGCGAATCTTTCTTGCTCCCAGTTTCTTCAAAATCTTTGCCGGAAAATCATAATCCCGCGCATCCGCCGCAAACCCCAGCGATACGTTCGCTTCCACCGTATCCATTCCGCGGTCCTGCAATTGATACGCCCGGAGCTTGTTCATCAGGCCGATGCCGCGTCCTTCTTGCGGCAGATAGAGCAATATCCCCGAAGGTGCTCTCCCGATTTTCTTCAAAGACAGCTCCAACTGGGCCCGGCAATCGCACCGCAGCGATGTCAGTACGTCGCCCGTCAGACACTGGGAGTGCACTCGCACCAGCGGCGCTACCCGCCCTTGAACGTTCCCTCGCACCAATGCGACAGCTTCATCCTGCGGTCCACGCCCCCGGAATCCGTAAATCCTGAACCGCCCATACCGCGTCGGGAGTTCAGCGTGTGCAATCTCCTGCGCGTCATCCCTGTTCCGCGAACTCATCTTTTGCCGTGTGTTTTTCTTGGTCATGGAGACAAATTAGTATAGCAGGGAGGGGAATTACTGCCGGGACCATGATTGTCAAGATTTGTGCTGCTTTCCGAGGGACTTCTTTACAATTGGACGAGGTTTCACTAGCGTAAGTTCAGCGCCTGCATCTCCAACGATGGAACCCACACTCACAATCCGAGAGTTGCTCTTCACTCTACTCCTCAAAGTTGGCGTCGCCTCCTCGATTGCCGCTTTGCTCGCCCGCTGGAATACCTTCCGCCGCGTGCTCTTCACCGAAGAGCGCGATGCCGACCAAAAGTTGAAACTCATGCTTTTTTTGGTTCCCGCCCTCATCGTCGGCGTAATCCTCCGCCTCTATCGGCCCGCCTACCAATTCGCTGACCTTTCTCTGGAAGGCGCCTTCCTCATGGGTCTGCTCGGTGGCCGCGTCGTCGGCCCCATCGGCGGTGCCATCATCACCATTCCCGCCCTTATGGCACATGAATGGCTGGCCATGCCGGCCGCCGCAACTGCCGGCCTGCTCGGCGGTCTGATTCGCCAGTTGATCCCCGATAAGGAAGACCTCTGGAACTTTGGGCCCTTCACCTTTCTCAATATTCCCAAAGCCGTCATGCGCATGGTCGGCAGCGCCGAAATGATGTGGGAAATGTTACCCCTCCTCACCTGTGTCGGCCTCGAATTGGGCCGCGTAGCCCTCGTCATGGCCACCAAACCCAAATGGCTATTCGCCCTCGATCCTCAGTGGAATTGGAAACTCTGCTTGGTTGTCCTTGGCACGCTGATGTCTGTCGCCGCTCCTCTTAAAATTTGGAACAATACTCGCAACGAGATGAAGCTGGAGCGTCACGAGCAATTGCTTCTTCGCGCCCGCCTCGATGCGCTCTCCAGCCAGATTAATCCTCACTTTTTGTTCAATACCCTCAACACCGTCACCTCTCTGATTCGCATGGATCCGGATACCGCCCGCGGCGTGGTCCTTAAGCTGAGCAATATTCTTCGCCGCCTTCTTCGCAAACATGAAACCTTCGTGCCCCTCCGCGAGGAACTCTCCTTTATCGACGACTATCTCGATATCGAAGTGGCTCGCTTCGGCGAAGACAACCTCGACATTGTCAAAGAGATCGGAGAAGACACCCTGGAAACTTTCATCCCCAGCATGCTTATCCAGCCCATCGTCGAAAACAGCCTCAAACATGGCCTCGCCCCCAAGCTCGAAGGCGGCCGCATCTTCCTCCGGACTGCCAGCCGCGATGGCCGCCTTCACATTGAGATCGAAGACAACGGCGTCGGCATTTCCGAGGAAAAAATGCCCCATGTCTATGTGGAAGGCATCGGCCTCAGCAATGTCAGGGAGCGCCTCCGCGTCCTCTACGGCACAGACTTCAATCTGGACATCACCAGCCACGAGGGCCAGGGCACCAAGATCAAAATCGATGTTCCCCAACTCGTCCCCGTCATCCCCGAAGTCAGCATCTTCTAGCCTCACCGAGCCTGGCTCTGCTTTTGAAGCCCTTCCGCCTTCCCAACCCGATTTGAACGAGGCCCAGAGACCCCCTTGACAAGCAACACAATGTCCTGTATATTCTGTACATACTGAAATGTCAGATAAGACCATCGCGACCGCTCCCCCCGCCCCCTCTTCCTCTTCCTCCTCTCTTTACTCCCTACGCATCGTCATCGCCGGTGGCGAAGGCCATCTCGGTAGGCTCCTTGCCCGCCGTTTCTCCGCTGCCGGCCACTCCGTAACGACCTTGACTCGAAGCATGCGCCGATCGGCCATTCGCAAACCTTGGAAAACCCTGCATTGGGATGGCAGGGAACCGGGTCTTTGGACGGAGTCGCTCGAAGGTGCAGATGCCGTAATCAATCTCGCCGGCCGAAGTGTGGATTGCCGTTACAACACGAAGAATCGTACAGAGATTCTGCGCTCGCGCGTGGAATCCACCATCGCTTTGGGAAACGCGATTCAAGCTCTTTGCCATCCGCCGCATCTCTGGTTGAATGCCAGCACCGCCACAATTTATCGCCACGCCTTTGACCGCGAGATGGACGAAACCACAGGTGAACTTGGCGGAAATGAGCCAGACGCTCCCGCTTCTTGGCGATTCAGTATCGACGTCGCCCGGCAGTGGGAGCACTCTTTCTTCGCTTCTCACACTCCCCGAACGCGAAAAATTGCCCTACGCGCAGCCATGGTGATGAGTCCAGAAATCGGTGAGATCTTTTCAATTATGTCGCGCCTGGTGCGGATGGGCCTCGGCGGAGCGTGGGGTGCAGGCCGCCAATATATGTCCTGGATTCACGAAGCCGATTTCTTCCGGGCAGTGGAGTTCCTGTTCGAGCACGAAGAGATTTCCGGAGTCGTAAACGTCGCAGCGCCTGATCCTCTTCCGAACGCTCAGTTTATGTCTGACTTGCGAGCTGCCTGGGGAATTCCTTTTGGCTTGCCCTCTCAGCCATGGATGTTGAGAGTCGCAGCATTCTTCCTGCGCACAGAGACGGAGCTTCTGCTGAAAAGCCGCCGTGTGGTTCCTGCCATTCTTCAAAATCACGGTTTTCAGTTCAATTTCCCCGAGTGGCCCGCAGCGGCCCAGGACCTCGTCCGGCGATGGCGGGAGCAATCCTCCTTCGGAACCGGTCATCATTCATATTCAACGGAATGAGGAGGAAGCAAGTGAGCGAACACACCAATACGTCCCCCGCGGCGCTTACGCCAGTCGCACAGAAGTTCATCCTTCATTGGGGCGAAATGGGCACCAAATGGGGCATCAACCGCACCGTCGCCCAGGTCCACGCCCTGCTCTTTCTTTCTCCCAAACCTATCCCCGCCGACGAAATCGCCGAAACCCTTTCCGTCGCTCGTTCCAATGTCAGCACCAGCCTCCGCGAACTTCAGGGCTGGGGCATCGTTCGCGTGGTCCATGTTCTGGGCGACCGCCGCGACCATTTCGAAACCTTCAAAGATGTCTGGGAAATATTCCGCACCGTCTCTGAGGAGCGAAAGCGTCGCGAAATTGATCCCACCCTGCGCGTACTTGGTGAATGTGTCCAGGAACTGAAACCCAACGCACAAAGCGATGCCTACACGCGCGAGCGCTTGGAAAGCATGCTGGAGTTTCTCACCATCATGACCGGACTATTCGACGAGGTCTTGCATATGCCCGTAGGTGCCCTCAAAGGCGTAGGCAAACTCCGCGGAAAGGTGATCACTTTGTTGGGTACCGATAAGAAGAAAGCAGTCTAGGAGGGCGTAGCTCCGTCTCCTGAGAAAACTCTTCACGCTGGGAAAAAAAAGGAAAGACGCCATGATTTCTCTAGCAAGTGAATACACCGACGGAAAAGGACGCCACGCCAAAGGCTGGCTCTTTTTTGATGCCGACTGTTCCTTCTGCACCCGCACCGCCCGCTGGCTGGCCCCGATCCTGATTCGCCGGGGCATGGCCGTAGCCCCTCTTCAGGATCCCCGAGTCGCCACCCTGCTCGGCTTGACACCCGGCGAACTACTCCGCGAATTGCGATTTCTTTTGTCTGACGGCACACAATATGGCGGCGCCGACGCCGTTATCGCCCTCGCTCGCAACATTGTTTGGGCGCGTCCCCTGATCTGGGTCTCGAAGATTCCGGGGATGATGAATTTGCTGCATGCCGGCTATCGCTGGATTGCCCAACAGAGAAGTTGTGCTGCAGCCAGTTGCCAGGCAGTAGAAGTCTCCCGCAGATAGGCCACGACAACGCGTCTCCGCAGAGAACGCTAGGGGTGTGTCATGAAGCTTCAGGATCTGTTGGATTTTCGCGGTCGCGTCGGCCGTTCCGCTTACGCCATCACGGTAATATCCGCTGCGCTCCTGCTTCACAACCTTCTTCGCATATTCAGAGCGACACTCTTTCTGAACCAGAGAGGGAGCCCTAGTTTTCTGTTCCCAATCAGGTATCTATACGCTCAACAGCCCATCTCGCCCGATCTCAAGCGGGCTCTTCCTCTTCTCGTTCTGGTTGCCATTCCGTTTCTCTGGCTCCTGATCACCATGACCGTAAAGCGCCTCCGCGACTTGGAAACAACCGAATGGTATGTAGTTCTCCTCTTTGTTCCCGCCGTGAATATTCTCTTTTTCCTGATCCTTTGCCTTCAGCCGGACAACGACAGAATGGAAGAAGCCGAGCATAGAAAAAGCAGTTTCCTGGATACCTTTCTGCCGGCTTCCTCTCTGGGCAGCGCTGCCGTAGGCGCACTTATCGGGGCACTTACGGCCACGATTCTCAGTTGGTTTTCCATCGCGATTTTGGGGAGCTATGGCAGCACCTTATTTCTAGCTCTTCCATGCTTCATGGGCTACATGGCCGCGTGGATTCACGGCTACCGGCGGCCAAGAAGTGCTGGTGAATGCTACGTCGTAGCTATGGCCAGCATAGTTCTGACCGCGGCTTTGATCGTTGGCATCGCCTTCGAAGGAATTATTTGCGTGGCTATGGCAACTCCGCTGGCCATTCCCCTCGCGCTCATGGGCGGCCATCTGGCCTACTTGTCCCAGAAGTCGCGTACTCTGCAAGCCCACCCCTCGACAATGTTGAGCATTCTACTGGCTCTTCCACTCCTTGTCGGCGCAGAATCCTGGAAGCCGGCGCCCATTCCGCAGCATATCGTGCATAGTTCCGTCGAGATCGCCGCTCCTCCACAAATTGTTTGGCAGAGAATCGTGGCCTTCCCGAAAGTTGAAGAAAAGCCGCACTGGATTCTTCGCCTGGGTATGGCCTATCCGATGGAGGCAACCACGACTGGGTCTGGACTGAGCGCGGATCGGCAAACCACGTTCTCCACCGGTATTTCGCGCGAGCCCATTCTTGCTTGGGAAGAAGCGAAGCATCTGGCCTTCCGCGTCGCGGTGGAACCACCCCTCATGAAAGAATCCTCGCCCTATGGCGCCATCCCTGTTCGCCATCTCGAAGATCACGATTTCCGGCCTGGACGCGTGGATTTCTATCTGACGGGTCTGCCCGGTGGGCGCACGAAATTGGATTGCTGGTCCTCCTACGAAAACCGCATGTGGCCGTCCGCATATTGGCAGCTTTGGACCGACGAGATCGTTCGCCAGATTCAGTTGCGCGTATTCCGCCAAGTCAAAACCCTGTCAGAAGCGGACTCGCTCCCGCATCCGGCTTCCGAGGATTCCACAAACCCGGTTCTCCTAAACACCAGTTCTAGTCGGGTAGCAAATTTTTGAAATTGTCCTTCAACAAAGCCGGAGGCCGGGCACCCTGCATACTGAAAAATATCCAGTGAAAATAGTCGTCATCACCGGTGCGTTCAGCTATACGGGCAAATATGCGACCCGCCTACTGCTAAACCGTGCATATAAGATTCGCACCGTCACATTTCATCCTGAACGCGAAAATGAATTTGGCGGGAAAGTGGAAGTTTTTCCCTACAATTTTGGGGACCCCGCGCAACTGAAGCGGTCGCTTTGCGGGACATCCTGCCTGATCAATACTTACTGGGTTCGATTTCCACACCGGGACGCGACATTCGACGGAGCAGTTAGAAATACCATCAAACTCATCAATGCCGCCAAGAATGCGGGGATCAGTCGCATAGTGCATGTGAGCATCGCCAATCCCTCTCCGGGTTCTCCTCTTGCCTACCACCGCGGAAAAGCTCAATTGGAGCAAGCGGTGATCAATTCCGGTCTCTCCTATTCCATCTTGCGACCAACGGTCATTTTCGGCCAGGAAGAAATTCTCATCAACAACATTGCCTGGTTCGTCCGCCAGTTGCCATTATTTGGCATCCCCGGTGACGGCTGTTACTGCGTGCGGCCAATCTTCGTCGAGGACATGGCAAGGTTAATCGCCAGCGCGGTCGGAAAACAAACGAATGAAGTGATCGATGCCGTAGGCCCTGAGACCTTCACCTTCGAGGAACTCGTCCGGCGTATTGCCGCGAAGGTGGACAAGTCGATTCACATTGTTCACATGACTGGACTTTTGGCATATATCTCCACGCGCTTAGCGGGCCTCTTCGTGAACGACGTCGTCCTGACGTGGGAGGAATATAAGGGCCTGACGGGCAACTTGCTCGCACCCCAAGGGCAGGGTACTGGTGAAACTCGGCTCAGTCCGTGGCTTTCACAAAACAGCGAACACATGGGTCGTCACTACTGTTCGGGGGTGGAGCGTCACTATCGCTAGGGGGGAGAATGGCGTCGATTAGAGTCGCCCAGATAGCTCAAACTTGCGCCGACAAACCCACCGCCACATCCTGATTCTCAAGCACTCGCTCGTAATACCGCTCATACATTGGAATCACGTCATTGGCGCAGAACTTCTTGCGCGCATCCACTCGCGCACGCTGCCCCATCTCCCGGCCCCGATCCGCTCGTGACAGCAACTCAATCGCATACTTTCCCGCCAATTTCACGTCCCCCGGGTCTACCAGGTATCCGTCCACCCCATGTTCAACTACTTCCGGCACGCCCCCAGTGTTGGTAGCGATGACAGGCACTTCACAAGCCATGGCCTCCAGCGCCGCCAGGCCGAACGATTCCAATTGCGACGGCAGCAGGAACAGGTCTGCTTGCCCCAGCTTTTCTCGAATCCCGTTCTGCTTCCCCAGAAAGATGACGTCGTTTTCAACCCCTCGAGTGCGGGAAAGCTCTTCAGCCGGCCCCCGGTCCGGTCCATCACCGATCATCACCAGCTTCGCGGGCATCTTCCCCCGCACCAAGGCGAAAATCTCCACCGCATCCAGAATGCGCTTCACTGGCCGGAAATTGGATAGGTGCATCAGAATCGGCTCGCCATTCGGTGCCCATTCTGCCCGCAGTTGCGGATCGGGCTTCCTGCAGTACAGATCGCAATTGACGAAATTTGGAATCACCTCAATCGGCCGCTTGATAGCAAACTCTTCGAGCGTTTGCCGATACAAGTATTCCGAGATCGATGTCACGCCATCACTCTGTTCGATGGAGTACCGCGTAATCGGCAGAAAGTTCGGATTGTTCCCGACCAACGTAATGTCCGTTCCATGAAGCGTGGTAATAAACGGCAACCGTCGCGGCGCGGCCATTTGTCTTGCAAGCAAAGCACTTACGGAATGGGGAATGGCGTAATGCACGTGCAGGAGGTCCAACGACTCGTTTTCAAACACCTCCAGCATTTTCACCGCCAGGGAAAGCGTATAAGGAGAATGATCAAACAGCGGGTACGACACCACCGCAGCCTGGTGGAAATGAATCCGAGGATCGTCCGCTTTCATCCGAATCGGGGGCGCGTACGTTATGAAGTGCACGTCGTGTCCCCGCGCGGCGAGCTCCTGCCCGAGTTCAGTCGCCACGACTCCCGAGCCGCCGTACGTTGGATAACCAGTAATGCCAATACGCATTTTGGGCCTCGATCAAATCACCGCACCCTCCGCTCCCAAGTGACCGGCTTGCTTGCGGGGTAGCAAGCCCTGATGCTAGAGTCGCGAGCCGCGGGCGGAACGCCTGCCAGCGGAATGGTACACCGATTAGACGCATAGGTGATGGTCAACGTGACACGCCTCGAGGGAAAAGTGGCTATCGTGACAGGAGGGGGCAGCGGGATTGGCCGCGCAATCGCCCTCGCCTATGCACGCGAGGGCGCAAAAGTGGCCGTCTTGGGCCGCCGGACAGACGCTCTGGGTGCAGTCGTCACCGAAATGGCCCAGTCGGGTGCCGATGGCACCGCCGTCATTTGTGACATCACCCGGACTAATGATGTGAACAAGGCTATAGAGGATGTGGAGCGGGCATTCGGCTGCGTCAAT
>Ga0181523_10005557_pt1 | contig 10361 bp, 10 predicted proteins | sample PEATcosm2014_Bin_43_FD_119752 | JGI IMG/M metagenome (GOLD analysis project Ga0181523, IMG submission 119752) | Peatland microbial communities from MTU Mesocosm Facility, Houghton, MI, USA - PEATcosm2014_Bin05_30_metaG | ecosystem: Environmental > Terrestrial > Soil > Wetlands > Peat | place... | reverse complement strand
GCCCGCACTTAATTGGAAAAGGCCCCCGGCCGTCATGACAGCCGCGGCCTACTGGACGTCAGAATTCCGAGGGGAACGCCGCGGTTGGGGGGCCGCGAAACGTCCAGCACAACAAGGTTAGACCTCGTCTTTAATGCGGACTGTATAAAATGGACCACTGACAACAAACAGGCGGCAACCCTGGGGAACAATTGAAGTTCAGGCGTTCCAGAATTTCCTTAGAATGCCAACGATGCTATGATTTTAGCTAACGTTGCCAATCGTGAATGGAGGTCAAACGAGGGAGCCCTGTCATGAAAAGGAAGGCAAAGCCGCCCTTCGATCCCAAAGAGTTTCTCGCCAAGGCAAATGGCGGGAGAACCATCGCTAAGTATCGAAGGAATCAAATCGTTTTCTCACAAGGAGATCCTGCGGATTCTGTCTTTTACATTCAGAAAGGCAAAGTTAAGAAGACCGTCCTTTCCGAGCAAGGGAAGGAAGCCGTCGTCGCAGTCATGGGGCCAGATGAATTCTGCGGCGTAGGTTGTCTGAGCGGCCAGCCGCGGCGCATTGCGACAGCTACAGCAATGACTGAATGCGAGATTATGCGGCTGGAAAAGGGCACCATTATCCGCGTCCTGCATGACGAGCCGGCGTTTTCCGAAATGTTCCTCGCGCATCTTTTAGCGCGGACCATCCGCGTCGAAGCAGACTTGGTCGATCAACTGTTCAATTCGAGTGAGAAGCGCTTGGCGCGGGCTCTTCTGATATTGGCCAACTTTGGCAAGGAAGGTAAGCCCGAACCGATCCTTGCGAAGATCAGCCAAGAGACGCTGGCGGAGATGATCGGCACTACGCGGTCCCGTGTGAGCAAATTCATGAATAAATTTCGTCAATTGGGCTTCATTGATTACAACGGAGCCGGCACCATTGAAGTTCACACCTCGTTGTTGAACGTCGTTCTGCACGATCAACCGCAGATTAATAGGTGAATACGAGACTTTTTTACCGGTGGTTGTTCTCTGAATTGGCGACACTCGCAGAACTCTTGTGTCCTCTAGCATTGGCGTCGAATGCACGCCGGTTTGGCGAGACTCAGTGAGCAATTGTGCTCAGTCCTCAAACCAAAACACACTCAGCATATTTAGCGGATAACGGAACGATTAGGTGGTGCGCCGACTTAAACTAGGTTCGCCCCAGAGACGGATTTTTCAGCACACGGGAATTCCACCATGCATAAGACCATGTTCGTGTCCGCGCTCACCTTGGCGCTGGCTGTTTCGGGAACCGCCTTCGCCCAGTCCACGACCACCGCGGCCAAACCATCTTCACCAGATACCGTAAAACAACAGAAGGCAAATCAGCAATCTGCTTTGACCATCAAGCAGCTCACGACAGATCTGCAAAAAGCCGGATTCACTGACGTCAACGTCATTGCAGACGCCTTCTTGATCCAGGCTAAGACCAAAGATGGCAATCCGGTGGTGATGACGTTAGGCCCGAAAGGCGTAACCGCTTTGGAGATGTCCAAAGCGAGCGCGGCCAGTCAACCGGAGACTACTGGGCAGGCGCCTGCGAATTCCAAGTCTGCCGCAGAGCCTTTGAGTCCCGGAAAGCATTAGGCCAACAACTCGGAGGGAAGCGGCAAATTCCGCTTCCCTTCGACAGCGCGAAGGATGCGGGCGCCTGACCTGATGGGCCCGCTTGTAGTACGCTGAGCTATTCGACGGCGCCGCGTCAGGCGGGAGGACCAACCTTGTTTTCTCTCGCTCTGAAGGGCGCAACGCCATGTCCGATACAAGTATGTATGCCTATTTCGCCCCGTTTGCCGTGTTCTTTGCGCTGATCGTGGCTTTAGCCATTATCAAAGCCAGCGTGAAAATCCTGCGGGAATATGAACGCGCCGTGGTCTTCACGCTCGGGCGCTTCCAGAAGGTCGTCCTCTTTCTGCTCTTCGGCGGTGGAGGATATTTTGGTCGTCGTCGCGGCTACTGGTAAAGCAATATTTGTCATCCGCGATAAGGTTGATCGCATAGAATTTTGACGACCTGAATACCCATTGTGGGCCGTTCGTACTTCCTCACGGTGACGATGAACCGGACAAAAGGCATGGCTGTCGCTTTTGGCAACTCGCGACAATGGGTTTCGTGTATTGAACGATCGGTAACCACGCATAATGAACCATGGCCGGAACCGGCGTTGAATTGGCCGGCGGCGACTGACTCACATAGCCAGCGATCTCGGCACCGAAACCTGCCGAATTGATGGCTCCTCCGTCTACACGACCGGCCGTTTGTCCTTTGGCAACCCGTCCAGCAGACCTCGGTTGATATTCAGATGTGCCGCGACCAACTCGTGCGGCGTGAGCGCCATCCACTGCGTCAGTGATACATCAACAAACCGCGGGGCGTTGAACAATTCGAGAAACCGCAGCGGCTCGCTGCCGATGTTTTCGACGTAGTGTGGCATCGACTTCGGAACGTAGCCGACATCACCGGCCTGGTAGTCGAAGGTGCGTGCGTTAGCCTGCGCCGCGAAGACCGTCATGCAGGCCTTGCCAGCGATATAGTACTGCCACTCGTCGGCATTGGGATGCCAGTGAATTTCGCGCATGTGGCCGGGGTTCACTTTGACCAGTGCGGCTAAGACGTCGCTTGCGATCGTAAAGTTGCGCATGTCGGCAATGCGCACGGAGCCTCCCGGACTGTTAGTAGGATCCTGTTGCATGAGCCGGAACGCCATGTCGAGCGGCACCTTGCCCAGCGCGCTGCCCACGGTGTCTGACCAACTCCTGTCACAAGGCCTGCACCGAGCAGTACCAAGATATGTCGCCAAGCCGTCGCGTGAGTAGCCGCATCCAGCAAAGTCGCGCCGGAATCCGGCCACATCACGTGCTGAACGAGTTGTAACAGGCGGGTAAGCAAGGAACCTGCTCCGGCTTGATCCCGTTTGCCGCATAGCATGGTCAATACGTCACTTGATCCAACTTCCTCTACTTTTCGGTAGGTCATCCGGCTAGGAGCCCGGTCTGCCAAATGATATATGTGATGTGAGAGTGGAGCATGCCGAGGTATCTTTTTACTCTCTCTCAATTCTCGCATTTCAGTTGGCCAATCATATGAACGTCAATCGCCGCAAATTGTTACAACTTGCCGGCGCAGCCGCTGCCGCCCCGGCCTTTCCGCGACCTGCATCGGCACTCGACTACCCGACACGCCCGGTGCGTCTAATTGTCGGCTATGTCGCAGGTGGTCCGAACGACATCGTCGCACGTCTAATTGGCCAATCGCTGTCGGAACGGCTCGGCCAGCCGTTTGTGATCGTGAACCGCCCAGGTGCAGCAAGCAATCTTGGTGCCCAAGAGGTCGTGCGGTCGACCGCGGATGGCTATACGTTGCTTTTTGTTAACGCGTCGAATGCGATCAACGCCACACTCTACGAAAAGCTCAATTTCAATTTCATCGATGACATCGAGCCAGTCGCGGGCATCATCCGCGTCCCGAACATCGTCGAGATCAATCTAAACGTTCCTGCCCATAGCATTCCCGAATTCATCGACTATGCGAAGGCCAATCCGGGAAAAGTCAACATGGGGTCCGGTGGCATTGGAACTACAGTCCATATGGCCGGAGAGCTTTTCAAAATGATGACCGGCATTAACATGGTTCATGTGCCCTATCGTGGCGCGGCTCCGGCGCTTGTCGATTTGATGGCCGGTCGATTGCAAGCCATGTTCGACGCGATGCCAAATTCGATCGGCTACATCAAAGCTGGCAGACTGCGCGCACTTGCGGTGACTACCTTGACACGATCAAAGACCATGCCGAACCTTCCGACTGTGGCCAGTTTCGTCCCAGGATACGAGGCAAGCTCGTGGTACGGCATCGGCGCCCCTAAGGGCACGCCTACTGAGATCATCACCAAGCTCAATACAGAAGTAAACGCGGTCCTTGCGGATCCCGGGATGAAATCGCGCCTTGCTGATCTCGGCGGAACGGAACTCCCAGGCTCGCCCGCGGATTTTGGCAGGTTGATTGTTGAAGAAACCGAAAAATGGGGAAAGGTTGTTCGGTTCTCCGGCGCCAAAGCGAGCTAAACTCTCCAACGCCTCGCTGGTGAGAACGCCAAGTACGACGAGACGAGAAACGCCGGATCAGCTTAGCAGTTTGAAACACCATATGATGGCTGCACGAGCCGAACCTTTTCTGTTCGGGTCCGCCACCGACACTTCACCGAACAAGCGCAAACGTCTGCACTAGCACTGCGCGGCGAGGAGAACGCCTATGAGGGGGAAGACTGTTGTCATCACGGGCGGCACGTCCGGCATTGGTGAGGTTGCCGCAATAGCGCTCGCAAGAATGGGCGCTCGGATTGTCTTGGTCGCACGAGACAATTCCCGTGCGGCCGCTACCCTCTCGCGGCTTCGCGGCAGTGCGCCCAGCATCGACCACGCCGTATATTCTGCCGATCTCTTGCGCTTGGTCGAGATGAAACGCGTGGCGGCTCAAATCGCCGATCAGGAGCCGCGCGTCGGCGTCCTGATCAACAACGCTGGCGCGCTATTCGGCACGCGCCGACTCACGGAGGACGGGCTTGAACGTACCTTCGCGCTCAATCACATGGCCTATTTCGTCATCACGGCGGGACTACGGGAACGGCTCTCAGCCTCGGCACCCTCACGCATCATCAACACGGCATCCGCCGCGCACCTGCGCGCCACGCCGGATTTCGACGATCTTCAATCAGCAAAGAGCTTCGGAGCCGTAAAAGCCTACGGACGGTCGAAGCTGTGCAACATTTTGTTCACGCGCGAACTGGCTCGCCGCCTGCACGGCACGGGCGTCACTGCGAATTGCCTGCATCCCGGTTTCGTCGCCACGCGTTTTGGCGACCAAAGCGGCGGTTTGGTCTCGCCTCTCGTTTGGCTTGCCAAGTTTTTCGCGATATCCCCTGATAAGGGCGCAGAGACGATCGTCCATCTCGCGTCCTCGCCGGCCGTGGCCGATATGACGGGACAATACTTTTACAAGTCCGCGCCGATTGCGCCGTCGTCGTGGGCCCAAGACGACGAAGCTGCCTTGTTGCTCTGGCAGCGCAGCGCGGCGTTGGCCGGCATGAAGGAATAGCCGGCACAGACCGAGACCCACCGTCGTAATCGACCACGAACTGCTGCTTTGGATCTTCGGTAGGCCCCGACTGATGACCATCGGTCGCCGGTCCGTTCCGACCTCCAGGCCCGCCGGATTTTATTGGAGGGCTCCAGGCCGCCAGCCTGGCACCGACCATTTGGAACCGGGCCCCGGTCTCTTCAAGAACATCCAAAGGGCTTCGGTAGGTCGACAGCCAAAGCGCGCTATGGCTGCGAGCCGTACGCGGCCGATAAGGCCCAGAAGTCTAATAGGTATGCGGATGCAGCACCTAGCGTCCGCTTTCGGGCGACATTGGCGACCACTGCGTAGTAATGTGTTCCAAAGAAATTCTGAACCAAAACAGACGATATCTGCGACGGAGACGTTCATGCGGATAATCGGACGACGCAACTTCATCAAGGGTATTGGCGGCCTGACACTTGCGGGCGGATTTCTGCCCGCACTGGCACAGACACCGTGGCCGACCAAGCCGGTGCGTTTCATCGTCCCGCTAGCTGCGGGCGGCGCCCTGGACTTTGCCGCACGGCAATGCAGCGTGGTGCTGTCGCGCAACCTCGGTCAACAAGTCTATGTCGAGAACCGCACCGGAGCCGGCGGCACCATCGGCATGGATGTGGCGATGAAGGCAACGCCCGACGGTTACACGTTCCTCGTCACCAACGACAATGCAGCGATTGCACCACATATACTCAAGTTGTCATATGACTACACCAAAGAACTGCTGCCGGTGATCACCATCACGCGGCAGCCGATCGCTTTCGCCGTGAATCCGTCGCTCGGCGTCAAGTCGGTCGCCGAACTGGTGGCCTATGCCAAGAAAACTCCCGGCGTTGCCTTTGCTAGTTCCGGCGTTGGCTCCAACCAGCATGTGCTCGGCGCGTGGTTTGCCAAGGAAGCCGGCATCAAACTTGAGCACGTGCCGTATCGCGGTGCCGGGCAGGCGGTCACCGATTTGCTCGCCGGCCATGTGAAGTTCGGCATTCTCGGGCCGGCGTCGCTGGTGCCGCACGCTCGCGCAGGAACCATCACGATCATTGCGCAGACCGGCGAAAAGCGCAGCGCGGCTTTGCCAGATGTCCCCACTTTGATCGAGGCTGGCTACAAAGACATGGTGCTAGAATCCTGGTTCGGCCTGTTTGCACCGGTGGGCACACAGCCCGAGGTCATCAAGGCGCTCAATACCGCGACCGCGAAGGCGCTCGACGACCCGACGCTGCGCGAGAATTTCACGAAGGCCTCGTTGGCAGTGGCGGGAGGCACGCCGGAGCAGCTCGGAACGTTGGCGCGATCCGACTCTGATAAATACGCACGGCTGGTGAAAGAGCTGAATATCACAGCGCGTTAATCCGGATTTCACGGTTCGCCTCCGTCGTCGAGAGAGCGTCCTTTACAGCGGTGCTTTAAATAGCTCTGACCGGTCTTGACCGGCACCCGAGTAGCCCCTGTTTATCCCCGTGTGGTCGCTGTGTGGTCGGCAATGTGGTCGCGGTGCCCAGCGATGCCCGCACTGCCGAAGGTGGATCCGCGAGAAATAGCCGCGTGAAAAAATCTGCCAAAGTCGTGATAGTGAGCCAGGTTATTCCTTCACCGCGCCAGTCATTGCCGCAACGTAGTGTTCGACGAAGAAGGCATAGAGAATAACCAACGGCAAAGAGCCCGCCACTGCGCCAGCCATTAGCGAGCCCCAACGGTAAATGTCGCCGTCGACGAATTCGTTGACGATCGCGACCGGCACTGTCTTATGCGAGGTGGTCGAGAGAAACGTCAGCGCGTATATGAATTCGTTCCAACACAGCGTGAAGCAGAAAATGAAGGCCGAGATAAGCCCCGGCACTGCCAGTGGTAGCACGATCCTGGTCAGGATTTGCCAGCGGTTTGCACCGTCGATCAGTGCGCATTCCTCCAGCTCAAACGGGATGGTTTTAAAATAGCCCATTAGCAGCCAGGTCGAGAATGGGATTAGGATAGTCGGGTAAGTGAGTATGAGCGCGAACGGAGTGTCGAATAGCCCGTACTGAAATACTACCGTTGATAATGGAATGAACAGGATCGACGGCGGAATGAGATAAGCGAGGAAGATCGCACCGCCGACCCATGCGGCGCCGCGATAACGCAGGCGCACGATAGCGTAAGCCGCAAGCACGCTAGCGATGATCGACACGATCGTCGCCGACACCGCGACGAACATCGTGTTCCATAGCCACAGTGGATAGTTTGTCTCGAACAGTAGATTGTAGAAGTGCTTAAGCGTCGGCGCCGTGGTCCAGAACGGGCTCACTTTGTCCATCTCGAGCAATTGGTCGTCCGGCTTGATGGATGTGAGCAGCATCCAATAGAACGGAAATAACAGCACAAGCATGATGATCGAGAGCGGCAGATAGACCGTCACCAGCCGCCGCGGCAGCGTTTCCAGATAGCTCATACCCTCGCTGTGGTCGGCGATTGAACCGGTTAGCACGGAGCGCGGATCGGCGGCTTTTGCGGCGAGTGCGTCAGTCATTATTTTCGCCTTGCTGCCATTTTCTGCGCTGCAAACCAAACCACGAGATGAGAATGGCCGCGAGTAAGAATGGGATCATCGCAGTCGCGATGGCGGAGCCTTCGCCGAGATAGCCGGACAGGATCGCGCGCTGATAGGATAGCGTCGCCATCAGATGCGTGGCATTGACCGGGCCGCCGCGCGTGAGTACCCAGATAAGCTGGAAGTCGGTGAAGGTGAACAAGACCGAAAACGTCATTACCACCGCGATGATCGGCGTCAACAGTGGATAAGTGATGTAACGGAAGCGCTGCCACGCGCTGGCGCCGTCGATGGTGGCGGCCTCGTACAGCGACGGCGACACTGTCTGCAGGCCGGCGAGCAGCGTGATGGCGACGAAGGGAACACCGCGCCAGATATTCGCGAAGATCACCGACCAGCGTGCGTTCCACACATCTCCGAGGAAATTGATGTTTTCGTGGATCAGCCCGAGATGCCTGAGCGACCATGAAACAATGGAGAATTGCGCGTCGTAGATCCACCAGAAGGCGATGGCCGAGAGCACGGTCGGAACGATGAATGGGATGAGCACGACCGCGCGCAGGATTGCCTTGAACGGCAGGTTCTCGTTCAACAGCAGCGCAAGATAAAGGCCAACTGCGAATTTGATAGTGCTGGCGACGGTCGTGTAGAGCAGCGTGTTGAACACCGAGAGCCAGAACACATTGTCGCCCCAGAGCCATACGTAGTTTTCCAGGCCGACAAAAATGCCCGAACGGCCGATGCGTGCGTCGGTGAACGAAAGCCACACGCCCAAGCCGAGCGGATAGGCGAGAAAAAGAATGAGGATCGCTGCGGCCGGCAGCATGAACCAAAAGCCGAGCCAATCACGGTTGACCTTAAGCCGGTCCCACGCGGTAGCGTCGCGTATTTGTCTTACTGGCGGCCGTTCTAGTGCGACTTGTGTCATGAGCGTTTAGCCTCATGCCCGGGCCCGTTGTACAGGCCCGGGACACGAAGACAGGTGGTTTACGACCGATAGATGCGCTTGGCCTGCCGATCTGCGTCGGACATTGCGCCCTTCACATCGGTACGGCCGGCGCAATAGCTCGCGAACATGTCGACCACGATGAAGTCGGAGATCGCGGTCGCTGCTTTTTCACCGACGGAGCCGAGACCGCCCGCTGTAAGCGTGCGCTTGGCGACATCGCGGAATGGGGTCGTTTTTGGGTCCATCGTCCATACCGGGTTCTTGTCGTAAGCGTTAAGCGTGTGGGTGAGATAACCCTGCGAGGCTATTAGCCAGGCGTTGAATTGATCCGCTTCCAGCATGAACGCCATCAGGGCCTTACAGGCGTTCGGATACTTGGAGTATTTCATCGCGAGCAACGGATACATAAGGTGGAATTCAGTTGGCTTGCCGACCGGCCCAATGGGGTAATAGGCATGGTTCATATCGGCAGCGATCGCCTGCTTGGTCGGATCCTTTTTCGCGGCGACGTAGATCGAGATGCCGTTATCGGTCCAGTGGATTTCGCCGGCGAGAAACGCTTTGTTGTTGGAAGCGTCGTTCCATGACAGCACGCCGGGGATCATTTGCTCGTAGAGCTTCTTGCTGTATTCGAGCGCTTTCGCCGTCTCCGGTGAGCTGATGATAACCTTGTCGTTCTTGTCGACCAAATTGCCGCCATGCGACCAGAGGCACCAATGCGCCCAGGCATTGGCGTCGCCGGGGGCGTGACCAAGTGCGAAACCACCGGGCGTGCCGTTCTTCTTGCAGGCGATTGCATAGGCGAGGAATTCGTCGGTGGTCTTGGGGAATTCTTTGAAGCCCGCTTTCTCCATCGACGAAATGCGGTAGTTCATCAAACTGCCGCTGTAGCAAACCGGAATGTCCAGCCAGGTCTTGCCACCGGTCCCCTTGCCGTAAACCTGCGCGCTGGGCACCCAGCCGCCGTATTTTTTGCCGAGGTAGTCGGCGACGTCCGTCACGTCGACACATTTCTGCGGGAACAGGTGCGGCAGCGAATACAGGCCCCAGAACAAGTCCGGCCCAGCGCCGGTGTTGGCGGCCACGGACGCCTTCGGCTGCACATCCTCGTAGGACTCACGCGAGATCGTAACCTTCACGCCGGTGGCTTGCGTGTAGGCGTCAATCAGCTTCACGAACTGATCATCTTCCGCCTGCACGAAATACTTCCAGCGCAACATCGAGAGCTGTGCGCCCTTTTCCGGCTTCCAGGGCGCGGTCTGCGCCCAGGCCTTGGCCCAATCTAGTAGGGCTGGACCGATGAGTGCACCGGCAGCAGCCAGCGCTGTGCCGCTTCCGACCAATGCGCGGCGCGTAATCTTCGTCATGGACGTTCCTCCGTTTACGTTAGGCGGTGAGCCGTTGCCCCGAAGCGACATCGATCAGATGCACGAGCCGAGGATCGGGTTTGAGCCGGATCTTGTCGCCCGGCTTGAAAGGATGGCGTTCGCGGAAAGCGGCGATAATCTCGGTATCGCCGAGCTTGGCGACGATTTGGATTTCGGAACCGGTTGGTTCGACCACCTGAATCACGGCCTCGGCGCCATCATCAGCGATGGCAAAATGTTCGGGCCTGACCCCATACACTGCTTGCCGGCCCTCGCTGTCGCGCGGCGCCGCCGCCAGCGGCAAGCGCGCTCCACCAGGTCCGTCGAACCCCGGACTGCCGTTAGTTCGAATGGCCCCCAAGAGAAAATTCATCGCCGGCGATCCGATAAACCCG
>Ga0181523_10005556_pt1 | contig 10365 bp, 7 predicted proteins | sample PEATcosm2014_Bin_43_FD_119752 | JGI IMG/M metagenome (GOLD analysis project Ga0181523, IMG submission 119752) | Peatland microbial communities from MTU Mesocosm Facility, Houghton, MI, USA - PEATcosm2014_Bin05_30_metaG | ecosystem: Environmental > Terrestrial > Soil > Wetlands > Peat | place... | reverse complement strand
TACTTGAAGTCAGTTATCTCACAATAGTAATTGGGTCTCGGTCTTGGATGGGGCAGTAGCTCAGCTGGGAGAGCACTACGTTCGCAACGTAGGGGTCGAGGGTTCAAATCCCTTCTGCTCCACCATTCAATCTCTGGATTTTCGGACATGTCGGAGAATCGCGTAGCGACAAATTTCGTTACGATACCGGCGGCTCCGATTTCGGCAGCAACCGTGAAATGATGACGAGCAATACGATAACCACCAATCCCAGAATGGCCCAGAAGAGCACGCCGCCCTTGCCCGGAATCTGACCTTCATACCAGGAAGAGCTTTTGAGTTGCTCTTCGGCGGAAAGCGACGGGACATTTTTCTCAGCCGACAGCAATTGTTCGGCGACGAGGCTCAAATCATAACTCGGCGGCGACACGCTCGAGTTGCCGTAGTAGAGAAACAGTCCGTCGTCTGCTTTTGCCTTAAACAAGATTCGCGTGGCCGGATAAAATGCGGTGAATTTTTCCAGTTCGATCGGCGGATTGTCGCCGTTGTCCGTTTCGAGGAATAAAGTATCGCTCTGCAACGAGTCGTCCAACGTCAACTCGAACTCTTTAGACTGGCGCTGTGGGGTTTGTGCCCAGGTCGCGCTACTCAAGGGGTGGCGATATTTGCCACCTCGCTCATCGGTGAGTTCTTCGTAAAGCGACATCGAGCGTTCAAACAACGGCGTTGGCGTGACGCAAGTCAGACGCGAGATCGGCAAATCGCTTTTCGGAAGTTTGATAGTCCAGCGGCTTAACGTCGGATTTTTCGCGTCGTTGGTCGCGGTGACCGTCGGCGCGATCTCGCGGCTGATCGAGGTGCGCTGGATGATGTAAGGCACCTGGTTGCCGCCGCGCAACACGCGCAAATCCGCGAAGTCCGGCCTCGCGCCCGCGAGCACGTCGAGGTCGGGTTCGATTTGTTGCGCTCCGCCCGTGGAGATTTTTACGGTTTTGCGGAATTTCCATTTTGAAACGTCGAGTCCCGCGCCGGTTACTTCAAGTCCGGGCAGAACTTCGGGCGCGCGAAAATCCGGGTTGTTGGACGGCGGCGGAATTTTAGTCGGCGAAACGGGCACGCCCTTCAGGTTCATCCCCAGCGCGGTCAGATCGTATCGCGGTGAGTCGCAATGAGGGTTGCCGGTGAGCAGGTGATATACGCCCGTCTGCCGCGCGAGGAAAACGAGATAAACCAGGCGGCGGTCAACGCGAACGGCGGAAATCGGGAGCGGGCGGCTATCGCCGTTTTTCACGAGGAGAAACAATTCGCGCGACTCCACCAGACTTTCCAACGGCACGGAAAGATTTTCAGAAGGTGGTTGGCCTTCGACGGCGACGCGATAAACCGTGCCTTGCCCGATGGGTTCCTCGCGGATGGAGTCTTCCGACATCTTCGGGAAGGCGACTGAAATCTGGCGCATGAAAAGCGGTTCGGAGGTTTCAAGATGGACGGAGGCGACGCTCAAATTCGCCGCGCCGAGGCTCAACGCGAGCCGGGTCTCGCCGGGATTTTCATCACGTTCCGTGATCGCGGCTGAAATCAATTCTACGGGTGCAGTCTCGCCGGTGGCCGCGTGGACGAGCGCGCCGGTGAACGGAACCGGCGGCGAGCGACTGTCGTCCACGGTAATGCGGAGCCATTTTGAAGAGGTCGGCGGGAATGAAATTCGCAGGTGACTTACACCGTCGGGCTGATGAAAAATCGGCTGGCCTTGCGCAGAAATTCGCCAAAGCTTGCCGTCATCTGAATTTTCAACGATCACCGCCTTGATAAAATCCGTCGACGGACTTTCGAGCGTGACGCCATCGAGCGGCTGCGCGAAACCCGTTTCGAGCGTGATGACCGTGGTGTTTGCGTTGAGCGAAACTTGAAACGATTTTGCCTCCTGCGCGACTTTGGCGATCGGGACGGGACGATCGATTATATACGGCACTTCATTTCCCGCGGCGTCGTACAGCCGCAGGTCTTCGAGTTCCGGACGCGCGGCGTCGAGCGTTTCAACCGGCAAGCTCATTTTCACAAGTCCGGTTGTCGAAACGTCGAACGATTGTTCGCGCTGCCAGTCGGAGGGCAGACTTGCAGCGGTTGCTGAAACGGCGAACAAAAGCGCGCAAAGGCAGAGCAAGCCTGCCGGGATATTAGTGAGACGGCTCAATTTGTTCCTTCTCATTGTCGCCGGTCGCGAAGAATTTTTGATACGCAAACGACGCGAGCATCGCAATCACAGCCACGCCGACGAACGCGCCGATACGGTAGAGTTGGCCGAGTTGCGCGAGGTCGTGGAAGAAAAGTTTCAGCAGTGTCACGCACAGCAGGCCCATTGCGGCATAGCGTGCTTCGGGAATTTTTTTGCGAATGCCCTGAATGAGCAACACCAGCGCGAAGAGGGCCCATCCTATGGAGTAGGTCATGTCGCGCGCGAAGTTGCCGCCCAACAGAAACGTCAACGTCGAACCCGGCTCGCTGAAGTAGTCGGCGATCTCAATGTTCAGCAGCAGGAAAGCCACGATCGTACCGCATCCGGCGAGAATCGGCGGGATATCAAAGTTCAAGACGTGGTTGCGCGGCGGCGCTAGAAGTTTTGCCCCGACGAACAGACAGATCGTCGCGATGCCGTAAGCGTAGAGATACCAGTTGAATATCGGAATCGCGGCACGCGGATGGTAATCGAGCACGGCGGGATTTAGCGCAAGCCGTACGAACGCGGCTATGAGCAGGGCGACGCCGATCAACCGCAAACCCGGATGGGGCACACGATGGAACAGCCACAGCAACGCCGCGCCTTCCAACGCCCAACCGATGGTGATCCATTGGCGGTCGAACTGGATCGGGAAAATCAGGGTGATAAAAGACAGGGCCACGCCTCCAAACCACGCGAGTTGAGCCATGCGTGCCTTGTTTTCAGCGGGGACTTTTTTCAAAACGGCGACGAGGCTCAGCAATCCGGGAATCGCGAATGCGGCGGGTAGCAGTCCCATCATTTGGTTCGGATAGACGGCGGATACAAAACGGTGGATGAGAAAAAATTGCGGCGGTCCGGCCATCGCCGCCGTCGCCCACGGAATAACTTTGCCGGAAAATTGTTTCCAAAATAAAAATGGAAACAGCGCGAACGCGGCGAAGAAAATCACATACCAAGTCAAAATCAGCCCCATCGGCTGGTTTGAATTGGCGGGATCGAAATGGCTGAAATGCCACACCCACTCGAGCGCGAACACGCAGGCGAGGCCCACCGCGGGCATCCAGTCGACGGAAAACAATTTTGTGACGCCAAGTAACATCGCGACGAGCAGCAGCGCCAGGCCGAAGACCGGCGTTGGATTTATCAGCGGCAGACGCATCGTCGCCATCATGAGCAGCAAGAACGGAAGGACGATGGAGCAGGCGGGCAAAATCGCGGCCAAGTCTCCCGGTGCGGCCAGGTCGCTATTGAATTTGACCCCGGTTTCCAGCGCGTCGGGCTGAAAAGCTTTCAGCAGCCAGATGCTGGCTGCGGTGAAGAAAACCACGAACGCGCCGAGCAGAAAAAATGAAAGCGACAGGCCGGTGAGGTCGGACGGAATCTTGAAGATGAGCGCGCCGGTCGCGGCCAGGGTGAGCAACAAGACCGCCAGCACCGGCAGCAACGTGGCCGTCATTACCGCAAGTGCGATGGCCAGCAAATCCACGAGCAAAATGAACGGCCACACGATGAACGAGACGGTTGCGAGTGTGAAAACCGGAACGAGCACGAGCGCGAGTGCGAGGACCGGAAAAATCTGATTCGCCCAGGTTGGGGTCGTTACGGCACGCGAGCGTTGGAGCATCGCGGGCAAAGCCGAGTGGGCAACCGCGAAGAGGAAATAGAATGCCAGCGCGGCGTTGAGTAATTCGTCGGTCAGCCATCCTTGCGTCCAGAGTCCGAGTAATCCAAAAACGGCGAGGCCGGCTATCGGTTGAGCGACGGCGATTGTTTCATCGGCCAGCACAAGCGCAGGGACAACGAGATCAATCAAAAACACGAAACCGAACATCAGCCATGGGCGTTGCGCGAGCGGATCGAAATCCAAAAACCACGCAGTGAAAAGGAGCGTCACCGAGACCAGGCCAAGCGCTGACGCAGAAAGCCATGCTCTGGTACGAACTCGGCCTAATCCGAAGATCAAAGATTCTTCACCATCGGCAAGCTTCTGGATTTTCGCCCACCAATTCGCGGCGAGATAAAGCGCGTTAAAGGCGAGCAGCACCGCAAGCGCGATGAGGATTTTGTTTCCTTCAAAATATTTTTCGCTGATAAAAAATGTATCGACCCAAGCGACTTGCATGATTGCCGTTCCAGCGGCGGCGAGCGCGGTCAGAAAATACCAGCGTCGGTTGAGCGCGACGAAGATGAGCCCGGCGTCGAGAATGGCGATGTAGCCGAAAAGTCCGAGCGGATTGTCCTGACCGGTGGAAAGTAAAATGGGAGTCAGAAATCCGCCCAACATTCCCAGAATGGCGACGACGAGCGCGTTGAGCCGGACGGCGAGAAAGAAAGCCGTGGTTGTTATGAGCGCCATCAGCAGGAAGGTTGGAATCGGCCCGAAGAAGTCAAAATGATAAATCGAGTGGCACGCGAACGTGACGCTATAGAGGATGACAACACCGGTCCCGCACAGAGTCTGTGAAAGCGCGGGAAAATTTTTGCGAGACATCACCATCCCACCGACGAGTAAACCGAGGCCGATGAGGAAACCAATCGCTACGCGCAGCTCGGGCGGGATAAGGTCGTTGTCGAATGAGTATTTGACGAAAAATACAACGCCCAGGAACAGAGCGAATCCGCCAACCCACGCGAAACCCTTCACCCCCACGAATTGTTCCCAATCGATTTTCGCCGCCGGCTGCCGCGCTGGCTCAAAGAAGGGCATCGATTCGCTCGTCGGTGGACGCGGCGGCGAAATGACTGGCGGGGGAGCGACGATTGGTCTTTGCGGCGTGATTGGATCAGGAGTGACAGTCTTCGGTTGCGCTGGAGGTGCGGAGCGTGGTTCGACAAGCTTTGGTGATTGGTTCTCCTGTTTCAATCGAGAGATTTCCGATTCGAGTACCGCCAGCCGGTAGGAGATTTCCTCGATGCGATTCTGCGCGCTGGTCGTGCGCGTAATTAGCCAGACTGCCAGCGCAATCGGAATCCCGAAAATTACCAAGACGAGTAAAGCCATACTCTTATTTCAACTCGGGACGCGACTTGCGCGTGCGCACTTGCGACAGCAAGCTAGCAAACTGGCTTGCGACTACAAACGGTGGGAAGGAGACAGGAATCAGCGGGTTCCAAGCGCCTGTCTCTGCGCGCTCCAGAGCAGGGAATATCAATCCGGCGGGTGAGGCCCTTGACACGCAAATCCGGCGGCCGCCGGCCTTCGACAATCGCCTCGACGATTCTGGGTGAGAGAGCGCAAGCCGAACAAGAAGATTCTCTCCAGCACTGCTGCTTTTATTTTGGTCCGAATACCTCGCCAGATTCGCAGACAATTTCCCCGATCAAAACTGAATGAGGGTCGGCAGTTCAAATCCAGCTTGGGCCACATTTCAATCTCTGGATTTTCGGACATGTCGGAGAATCGCGCGAAAAGCGCGCGTGTGCGCGCGATTTGCAATCGTGCGCGGACCCGGAGAATGCTTTCGGCGGCGCGATTCGGGGAAACTCGGCAAAACCTATCCGCTCGCGATTTTGCCAGGTCCATCCTAAGACTGACCTCGCGCCGAACCGCTCGCCTTATTCACGTCGCGGATCGACCCGCAAAACATGCGCGCCGGCCTGAGCATTCATGGAATCGAGAAGCTTGGCGACCTGCACGACCATCTGTCGTCCCTGGCGGATGACGAACTTTTCGTGCTCCAATCGCGCCAGATGCTCGGTCACTCTGGGCCGCGAGGCGCCGACCAGGTTGGCGATGTCCTTATGGCTGAAAGATACGCGCAGCAGCGTGCCGCGCGATTCCTCGACTCCAAAGTCCGAGCACAGCTCCAGCAGCGCGATGGCTATTCGTTCGTGCAGGCCAAGGTTCAGAAAACTCGAGCTGCGCAACAGGAGGCGGTACCACTGCTTCAAATCGTTGCGATGGAATTGCTTGAAGGCGGACTCGGGAGCATTTGGGGTAATGCCGCCGAAGTCAGCCCAGCTCACAGTTCCAACGCGGCAATCGTTGTAAGCCTCGCATTGAAAACCAGACTGACTGAGCGGCAGCGCTGGGAATTCCGGAATCGGTCCCGGCGCCAGCATCGCCACCGTGACGCGTTCATTGCGCGCGTTGCGGCAGGTGATGCGCGCAATTCCTGCCAACAGAATGTGAGCACTTTGCGCCTGCGCAACGTCGCGCAGAATTAACGCGTGTCGTTTGTAGTCGGAAAGCGATAGCGCATTTGCCAGAAGTTTGAGCTCAGACGGAGAAAGCCACGACAAAACCTTGAGCCGGCTTAGTCTGTCGAGGTCTGTTTCGCGGGAAGCTCTTTTCTCATTCAAAATCGCACCGCCCAGGATCGGGCGTATACACCGTTGGCACTTACAACGGATAAGCCTGAATTTGGAGCATGTTCTAGGCCAAATAAAGTTACGTTCAAGGCCGATTCTGTTACAAAAGGAACGACTCCTCCGTTGTTTTCTCGCACCGATTGTCGTTACATCCGGCGACTGCGCCCGACGGCTGCGATTCGACGGACGCAACTTAGACTTAAGGGACACCGAGATCGCTTCAATTTTTCCACCCATGGCACCACGCTCGTCACGCGGCAGATACATCAGGCAAAGGGGGGCCAGGCCTCCTCAGCCTCGCGCAGTCAGCGCTCAAGATTTAGGGAAATTGAAGGGGCTGGCGGGTCTTTCCTTGCGCAAATTGGAAGCTTTGCGTGCCAGGATGAGGATTCGGCAGTTTTCCAGACACTCGATCGTCTATAAGGAGGGGGAATCAGATGAAGCCGTATACATCGTGCTCTCGGGAATCGCCCGGCTTATCTGCCTCAATCGAAAAGGGGAACGCAATCTGCTCGAGGTGCTGGGACCCGGCGACGTGATCGAGATTCCGTCATTATTGCCCGATATCCATCATAAACTCACCTGCGAGACGTTCACGGATTGTCAAATCGGTTTAATAAGCCCAACCGCGCTCGTGGAGGGCATCGTTGGCATTCCATTCCGCGAGTTCAACGAGGCGCTCAATTTGACGGTCGGCCGATGGTGGACGCTTCTGGAGCGCCATTCAAACTTTCTCAGTCAAACCGTTCGAGAGAAAATCATGCTCGCCTTGCTCGACCTCGGCCGCAAGTTCGGTCAGCGAGACGACCACGCGATGATCATAGATCTGGGTCTAAGCGGTCAGGACATAGCGGACCTAGTGGAGTCCTCGCGGCCGAAAGTGAGCGAGTGCCTCAAGAGTCTCGTTGCTGAAGGCGTCGTGACGCGCGAACACCGCCGTTTCATCATCGACTCGGTAAAAATTCAGGCTAGCCTGCGATCCTGACGCTTGTCGCTACCAAAAAGAGGTTCTGAACCGCGGCGGTCGGCCCTCGACAATCGCCTCGACGATTCTGGGCGAGAGAGCGCAAGCCGAACAAGAAGATTCTCTCCAGCACTGCTGCTCTTATTTTGGTCCGAATACCTCGCCAGATTCGCAGACAATTTACCCGATCAAAACTGAATGAGGGTCGGCAGTTCAAATCCAGCTTGGGCCACATTTCTTCCACTCATAAACAAGATGTTTCCGGGCTTTTGGGGCCGGCGGGCAAGCATGACCGAAGAATCATGCCGCCGATCGCGTCACCCGGTGGTGCCGTTGGCGCCATGATTCGTGGGCGCCTCTTCCGTGCCTCCCGCACGATTGCTGAATAGACGCAAAGCGCGCCTAATGAGCTACGTGTAATGGCGATTTCAAATGACGAAAGAAAGGATCACGCACCATGAGAGGCCGATATAATCGCGTCGCGATTGCGCTCCCAGGCACAGTACTGACGGCATTGGCGCAGGCGTCGACCGGGTTCCTGTTGCTGACGCTGGTGCTCGCGACTAGCGCCCGGATCGCCGCCGCGCAGTCCGGAATCCGGGATTACCAAAATTACTGCGCCGAGTGCCATGGGCTTACCGGTAAGGGCGACGGCCCCTCCCGCTTGACCATTCCCATGAATCCGCCGCCGAACGACCTCACTCAGATGGCAAGGAAAAATGGCGGGAAATTTCCCTTCGATGAGGTCGTGGACTCAATCGACGGCCGCAAGAATATACCGTCGCACGCGCGGCTCCAGATGCCCTTTTGGGGGACAACCCTTCAGAAGCCGGGCCGGGAGTTCACGCCCGAAAGCGATGCCGAGGTGAAGAGAAGAATCGAAGCGATGGCGCGATTCGTCGAGAGCATCCAGCAGAAGTGACGCGACCCGCGAATGATTATCCATTAGCGCCGTCGCGCGCAGCGTCAGGCCGGCGCTTATTTGGCGGCCTAATGAACCGCGTGTTCGAACGATTGCAAAACCCGGAGTGTGCGTTCTCGATCCATCGGTTTCGAGGTGTAATACTGGACGCTATATGCACGCGCCTGCCGTTCGGTCTCGGGACTGTGATTCGCTGCGATGTAGGCAACGAGTGCATGCAGGGCGTGTTTGCGCACTTGGTCAAGCAGCCAGGCGCGGGTCGATTCCTCGAGAGCTTCGTCGTCGATTACCACCATCTTGACGTCCGGCTTCAGCAGAAACGCATGGCCGTCATGCGGATCGGCAAATTTCGCAATGACCCAGGCATCGCTCACGCCCTCGGCGATTATCTGCACGACCGATTCGTCGCGCGAGAAAACTACTATCGCCCCGCGCTTTCCGCCCGTGGTTCCTGCCGGGTCCGACTGTGAGGCAAGCGCCAGCCGGGGCCCAGCCTTACTGCTTACTTTGCCCTGCGAGGAGCTTGATGCGAGCTTCAGTCGTTTGTGCTGCTGGAGCATTGATTTGTCACGCTGGCAACCTGACGTCTCTGCCCTTGCTTGAAACATGCCAACGCGACTGCTCGGGCAAAACGCCGCTGAAATCCGACGATTTTGGTTTTTGAGGCAACATATGTTAAAAAAGAATTGTCCCCGCTGAGTGCAGTTTTGAATCGGATTGACGCCTTTCGAGCCATTTGACCCGGAAACCTGACGAATGAAGACAAATACCAACGCACCGGCTCCTGCAGCTCTCCCCAGTGGCGGACCACGCTATTTTCACCTGCTGTGGGACACGGAACTCGACGAGCTGCGTCCGGTCCTGGAGTCCGTCCAGAAGCATCGCACCCGCGTGCTGGAACATTGGTACCAGCTCTACGTGCTGCACTTTGCCGACAGCCGCGCGCTGACGAAGACGGAATTCATAGAAATTTACGGCAGCGAACTCGATGCCACGTTGAAGGACTTACTCGGCAAAGACATGGACGGCTTCGCCGCCAACGTCGCACGAATCGGGGAACAGCTCGCCGAACGCGGGGTGCCATTCCAGGAATTGATCGTCTCGATCCACCTTTTCGAGGAGAGCGCGGCCACCGCGTTTCCTACCTTCCCGCCACTAACCGGGCGGACCTACCAGGCATTCGACAAGCTAAGTCATATCCGGATGGTCGTGCTCGCCGATACCTACTTCCGCTCGAAGACCGCCGTCTCCGGAGCGCGAATAATGGCGCTCGAGCGCGAAGCCGCGACGCTTCCAAATCATTCTCGCAGCCGGTTCCACGGGATGGTCGGCGCCAGTGCGGCGATGCGCCAGCTGTACGACCGGGTGGAGGCGGCCGGCGTCACGCGCGGCACGATCCTAATCGTTGGCGAGAGCGGTACGGGCAAGGAGCTGGTCGCGCACGCCATTCATGAATGCGGCCCGCAGCCGGGGGCGCCGTTCGTCGCGCTCAACTGCGCGGCGGTACCCAAGGACCTGATCGAAAGCGAGCTATTTGGGTACAAGCGCGGCGCGTTCAGCGGAGCGAACGCCGAGTACCTGGGGCTGTTCCGCGCGGCCGACGGCGGAACTCTGTTCCTGGACGAGGTCACGGAGATGAGCGCCGACACGCAGAGCAAGCTGCTGCGCGCCATTCAGGAGCGCTCGGTGCGTCCGGTAGGCTCGACCAGAGAGATTGCGGTGGACGTGCGCCTGATCGCCTCGACCAACCGCGATCCCCAGGAAGAGGTGAGGGCGGGGCGCCTTCGAGACGACCTCTACTACCGTCTGCAGGCGGGCGTCATTCATATACCGCCGCTGCGGGCGCGGCTTGAGGATGTGGCGCTGCTGGTCGAACATTTCATCGAGCTCTTCAACGCACGGCAGATGCGGGGAGTTCCGGTCACGGGGGCAGAGGACGAAGCGATCGAGGCCATGCGACGGTATTCG
>Ga0181523_10005554_pt1 | contig 10367 bp, 10 predicted proteins | sample PEATcosm2014_Bin_43_FD_119752 | JGI IMG/M metagenome (GOLD analysis project Ga0181523, IMG submission 119752) | Peatland microbial communities from MTU Mesocosm Facility, Houghton, MI, USA - PEATcosm2014_Bin05_30_metaG | ecosystem: Environmental > Terrestrial > Soil > Wetlands > Peat | place... | reverse complement strand
GTGGTGAACTCCTCCCCCGCCGCCAGCTCGTCGATCTTCGCCTCCGTGCGTGCTCGCAACACGCCCCGGAGCACCTGGGCCAGGCGGTGCGAGCGCCGCGCCGCGAGCTGGCCCGTGCTCCGGAGGTGGCGGCGGTGCCGGACGACGGCGCCCCACAGGTCCGCCAGTCCTTCTCCCGATGTCGCCGTGGTGTCGATGATCTCGGGACGCCAGGCGCCGGGCCGGGCGAGGTCGAGCATCTGCTCGAGATCGCGGCGGGCCTCGCGCGCGCCGGGCCGGTCCGCCTTGTTGATCACGAACACGTCGGCCACTTCGAGGAGGCCCGCCTTGCTGGCCTGCATGGAGTCGCCCCAGCCGGGCGTCACCACCACGACCGTGGTGTCGGCGGCCGACGCGATCTCGACCTCCATCTGGCCGACGCCCACGGTCTCGACGATGACCACGCCGATGCCCGCCGCGCCCAGGAGGCGGACGGCGTCGGGTACGGCCAGGGACAGGCCACCGAGGTGACCCCTCGTCGCCATGGACCGGATGAACACGGTCGGGTCGAGCGCGTGCTGGCCCATCCGCACCCTGTCGCCCAGGATGGCTCCCCCGCTGAAGGGGGACGTGGGGTCGACGGCCAGGACACCCACCTGGGGCACGGCCCCGGCGTCGGGCTCGGGCCACCCGGAACGGGCCAGGGAGATGAGGCGGTCGGTCAGCGTGGACTTGCCGGCCCCCGGCGCGCCGGTCAGGCCGAGGGTGAACGGCACCTCGGCGCGGTAGGCCAGCCGCGCGACCGCCATGGCCGTCTCACCGCCGCGCTCGATGTAGGACAGCAACCGCGCCAGGGCGACCCGGTCCCCGTCCCGGGCCTGCGCCAGGAGCACGGTCGGATCGGCGGCGGGGCTGCGGCTCAGCGGCACGTCACCTTGGCCCCCAGGGAGCGCAGCGCGCCCACCAGGTCCTCGTACCCGCGGCCGATGTGGTGCGCTCCGCTCACCACCGTCTCGCCCTCGGCGACGAGACCGGCCAGGACGAGTGCCACGCCGGCGCGGATGTCGGGGGAGCGTACCGGCGCGCCCGAGAGGCGGGGCACGCCCCGAACGATGGCGTGGTGCCCCTCGGTCCGTATGTCCGCCCCCATCCGTCGCAGCTCCGCGACGTAGCGGAACCGCCCGGAGAAGAGGTTCTCGGTCAGGATCCCCACCCCGTCGGCCACCGTGAGCATGGCCACCAGCAACGGGCTGTAGTCGGTCGCCACCCCGGGGTACGGGAGCGTGGCGACGTCCGCCGACACCAGCCGCCCATGGGCGCTGGCCCGCAGCCCGTGCGGCCCCATGTCGGCCACGACGCCCATCTGGGCGACCTTGCGCAGGAGCATCTCCATGTGCTCGGGACGCGCGTCGGTGATCGTCACCTCGCCGCCGGCCATACCGACGGCCGCCAGGAACGTCGCGGCCACCACCCGGTCCGGCACGACCGTGTGGCGCGTGGGCCTGAGCTCGTCGACCCCCTCGACCTCGATGCGCGAGGTACCCGCACCGCGCACGACCGCACCCATGTCGCACAGCATGGCGGCGAGGTCGGCCACCTCGGGCTCCTTGGCGGCGTTCTCTATCACGGTCGTGCCCTTGGCCAGCACCGCCGCCATGAGCAGGTTGTCGGTCGCCGTGTGGCTGGGGTACTCGAGGACGACCCGGGTCCCCACCAGGCGTCCACCCGGGACGGTGCCGCGGATCTCCCCGTGGGAGGACTCGAACCGGGCGCCCATGGCGCTCAGGCCGTTGATGTGGAAGTCGATCGGGCGGTCGCCGAAGTCGTCCCCGCCGGGCAGTGGCATGCGCACGGAGCCGCAGCGGGCCAGGAGCAGCCCGAGGACGACCACCGAGGCCCGCATGCGCTCGAAGAGCTCGTAGGACCCGGCGGGGACGAGCTCTCCGGCCGGCGGTGTGGTCACGGCCACGTCCCCGTTGTCGAGGCGCTCGGCCCGGGCGCCCACGGCACGGAGCACCTCGGCCATGGTGTCCACGTCGGCGATGCGGGGGACGTTGGACAGCACCGTGCAACCCTCGGCGAGCAGGGAGGCCACCATCAGCTTGAGCGCCGAATTCTTCGCTCCACCAGCGCGGACGGTGCCCTCGAGCGGTCCGTTGGGCTCGACCACGATCTGATCCACGTCCACAAGTATCGCCGCTGGGGGCCGGACCGAACGGCAGGTGGCGACCGGCCACCAACTATGGTCAGACCCGTGGTGACGTCCCGCCAGGCCCCCGACCGGAACCTTGCCATGGACCTCGTGCGGACCACCGAGGCCGCTGCCATGGCGGCCAGCCGCTGGATGGGCCGGGGAGACAAGCTCGGAGCCGACGCGGCCGCCGTGGAGGCCATGCGGACCGTCCTGGCCAGCGTCCCGATGGACGGGATCGTCGTCATCGGCGAGGGCGAGAAGGACAACGCGCCAATGCTGTTCAACGGGGAGAAGATCGGCGACGGCACGCCTCCGCTCACCGACATCGCGGTCGACCCCATCGACGGGACGACCCTGACCGCCCAGGGTCGTGGCGGCGCCCTGGCGGTGATCGCGGTGGCCGAGCGCGGCGCCATGTTCGACCCCGGCCCGTGCGTCTACATGGAGAAGCTCGCCGTCGGGCCGCGGGCCAAGGGGGCCTGCGACATCAGGCGCACCCCGACCGAGAACCTGCTCGCGCTGTCCGAGGCCCTCGCTCGCCCGGTGCGCGACCTGACCGCGGTCATCCTGGACCGACCGCGTCACGATGCCCTGATCGCCGAGGTCAGGGCGACCGGGGCCCGGATCCGCCTCATCACCGACGGGGACGTGGCCGGGGCGATCGCCACCGGATGGCCCGGAGCGGGGACGGACATCCTCTTCGGCATCGGGGGCACGCCCGAGGGCGTGTTGGCCGCGGCCGCGCTCAAGTGCATGGGCGCCGAGATCCAGGGCCGCCTCTACCCCCGCAGCGCGGAGGAGCGCGCCGCCGCGATCGCCGCCGGCTACACGCTCGATGCGGTGCTGACGACCGACGACCTCGTCCAGGGGAACAACTGCTTCTTCGCGGCCACAGGGATCACCGATGGCGAGCTCCTCAGGGGTGTCCAGTACCACGAGTTCGGGGCGACGACGCAGTCGTTGGTCATGCGGTCGAAGTCGGGGACGCTGCGCAAGATCGACGCCAGCCACGCCCTGGCGAAGCTGGCCGAGTTCAGCTCCATCTCGTTCGGCTAGGCCAGGGCTGCCCTGGGCGGCCGGCTACGCCGACGACGCGCCCGATGCCACCTCGAGCCGCAACTCGGCGCGTGCGAGGGCGCTCTGCGCCTCCACGAGCTCGACGTCCTCTCCCACGTCCTCGCTCGCCGGGCCACGGCCGGCGCCGAGGTCGCTCAGCCGCTGGCTCGCGGCCGCCAGGGCCAGCTCGGCACGGGGCACATCGATCTCCTCAGCCACCTCGGCCACCCCGGCGAGGACGGTCACGCGGGTGGAGAGGCCCGGCAACGGCCCGTCCCCCTCGGCCAGGCCTCCTGCCGCGCCGGGGCTCGTGTCGACCTGGAGGAAGCCGCCGTGCACGGCGAGGCGCAGGTTGACCCCGTCGGTCTGCTCGACCCTCACCTCGCCGGGCACGACGTCGCCCACCAGCGGCGTGTGCCCGTCGAGCACCTTCAGGGCGCCGTCGGACGTCGCCAGGACGACCGCCGTGGCGCCGCCGGCGAAGATGGACTGCTCGGGCGTGACGATCTCGACGCCGAAGACACCGTCGTCGGCCACTAGCCCGCCTCGGCCTCGAGCGTCTTGGCCTTCTCGAGGACAGACTCGACGCCACCGACGTTGAGGAAGGCCTGCTCGGGGACGTTGTCGAGGTCGCCGTTGACCAGCGCCTCGAAGGACTCCACCGTCTCGTCGATCGGCACGAAGATGCCCGGCACACCGGTGAAGACCTGTGCCACGAAGAACGGCTGGGAGAGGAAGCGCTGGATCTTGCGGGCCCGGGTGACGGTGACCCGGTCCTCCTCGGAGAGCTCGTCCATGCCGAGGATGGCGATGATGTCCTGCAGCTCCTTGTAGCGCTGCAGGACCTCCTGCACCCGGCGGGCCACGGCGTAGTGGCGGTCACCGACGATCTCGGGGGCGAGGATGTTCGAGGTCGACGCCAGGGGGTCCACGGCGGGGTAGATACCGAGGGCCGCGATCTGACGGGAGAGCTCGGTCGTGGCGTCCAGGTGCGTGAAGGTCGTGAACGGTGCCGGGTCGGTGTAGTCGTCCGCCGGCACGTACACGGCCTGCAACGAGGTGATCGACTTCCCCTTGGTCGAGGTGATCCGCTCCTGGAGCTCGCCCATCTCGTCCGCCAGCGTCGGCTGGTAGCCCACGGCCGAAGGCATGCGGCCCAGCAGCGTGGAGACCTCGGAGCCGGCCTGGACGAAGCGGAAGATGTTGTCGACGAAGAGCAGCACGTCCTGGTTCTGCACGTCGCGGAAGTACTCCGCCATGGTGAGGGCGGACAGAGCGACCCGCAGGCGGACGCCCGGGGGCTCGTCCATCTGCCCGTAGACGAGGGCGGCCTTGTCGATGACGCCCGACTCTTGCATCTCGAGCCACATGTCGGTGCCCTCGCGGGTCCGCTCCCCCACGCCGGCGAACACCGAGACACCGCCGTGCTGCTGGGCGACGCGGTGGATCATCTCCTGGATGATGACGGTCTTGCCCACTCCGGCACCGCCGAAGAGGCCGATCTTGCCGCCCTGCACGTAGGGCTCCAGCAGGTCGATGACCTTGATCCCGGTCTCGAACATGGTGGCGCGCGGCTCCAGCTGGTCGAAGGCCGGTGCGTTGCGGTGGATCTCCCAGTAGTCCTCGACGCCCTCGACGGAGGGTACGTCGAGGGGCTGGCCGAGCACGTTGAAGACATGTCCGAGCACTGCGTTGCCCACCGGGACCGAAATGCCGCGACCGAGGTTGCGCACCGGAGCACCGCGCACCAGTCCGTCGGTCTGCTGCATGCAGATGCACCGGACCCTGCCGTCGCCGATCTGCTGGGCCACTTCGGCCGTGACCTGGTGGGCCGACCCGTCGAGCTCGATGGTGAACTCGACCGCGTGGTTGATCTCCGGCAGCGCGTGCGGCGGGAATTCGACGTCGATGACCGGCCCGGCGATGGCGACCACGCGGCCGTCTTCCAGCGAGCCGGCGGGCACGGTGTCCTGCATTGTCGTGGTGGTCATTGGGTCAAGCTCCCTTCGATTGGCGGAGCGCCTCGGCCCCGCCGACGATCTCCATGATCTCGGTGGTGATGGCGTCCTGACGGGCGCGGTTCATGACGCGGGTCAGGGTGCGGACGAGCTCGTCCGCGTTGTCGGTCGCCGCGGCCATGGCCCGCTGCTGTGCGGTGAAGAACGACGCCGCACCTTCGAGGAGGGCGGCGAAGATCTCCGCCTCGAGTGCCCGAGGCGCGAGCCCGATCAACAGCTTCGCCGGCTCCGGTTCGAACTCGGTGTACCCCTCGAGCGTGTCCTCGGCCGGTTCCGGGGCCTCCTCGTCCGCCTCGGGCAGCGGCAGTGGCAGCATCTGCATGGTCTCCACGCGCTGGGTGCCAGCGGAAATGAACCGGGTCGACACCAGTTGCACCAGGTCGATCTCCCCGGACACGAACGGCGCGGCCACCACGGCGGCGATGTAGCGGGCGTCGGCGAACTCAGGCCGGTCGGCAAAGCCGACGAACGACCCTGCGGTCGCGATGCCGCGGTAGCGGAAGTAGGGCGGCGCCTTCTTGCCCACCGACCACACCGTGACCTCGGCGCCGTTGGCCAGGTGCTCGGCCACCAGCCGCTCGGTGGCCCGCAGGACGCCGGAGTTGTACGACCCGGCGAGGCCCCGGTCGCCCGCGATGGTCAGGATGCCCACGTGCCGCGGCGACTCCGGGGTGCCCAACAGCCTCGCCGCTGCCGTCGGGTCGGCCGCCGCGGTGAGGCGCAGGATCCGCTCCATCCCCTCCCGGAAGGGGCGGTTCGCCGCGATGCGGGTCTGGGCGCGCACGATCCGCGAGGCGGCGATCAGCTCCATCGCCTTGGTGATCTTCCTCGTCGACTGCACGCTGCGGATGCGGCGCCGCAGCGTGCGTTCTTGGCCTCCGGCCATGGGTCAGTCGACCTTCCCCGTGTCGAAGCCTTCGAGGAACGAGGCCAGGCCCTGGTCGAGCTCGTCGCCGTCGGGCAGCGCCCCGGTGGTCCGGATGGCCTCCAACACGCCCGCGTGGTTCCCCTTGAAGTACTCGACCAGCTCGCCCTCGAACCGGCGCACCTCGCTGACCGGCACGGTGTCCGTCCAGCCCTTGGTCCCGGCGTAAATGGCCAGGACCTGCTCCTCGACGGGCACCGGCCGGTTCTGCGGCTGCTTGAGCAGCTCGGTGAGGCGGTAGCCGCGATCGAGCTGAGCCTGCGACACACGGTCGAGCTCGGAGCCGAAGGTGGCGAATGCCTCGAGCTCGCGGAACTGCGCCAGGTCGAGCTTGAGCGTGCCCGAGACCTGCTTCATGGCCTTGACCTGTGCCGCGCTCCCGACCCGGCTCACCGAGTTCCCGACGTTGATGGCCGGCCGGATGCCCGAGTTGAACAGGTCCGTCTCCAAGAAGACCTGGCCGTCGGTGATGGAGATCACGTTGGTCGGGATGTACGCCGAGATGTCACCGGCCTTGGTCTCGATGACCGGCAGTGCGGTCATCGACCCGGCACCGCGCTCGTCGGACAGCTTGGCCGCCCGCTCGAGGAGACGGGAATGCAGGTAGAAGACGTCGCCCGGGTAGGCCTCGCGACCTGGTGGACGCCGCAGCAGGAGCGAGACCGACCGGTAGGCCTCGGCCTGCTTCGAGAGGTCGTCGTAGATGATCAGCGCGTGCTCGCCGTTCTCCATCCAGTGCTGGCCCATGGCGCAGCCGGCGTACGGGGCGAGGTACTTGAAGGGCGCTGGGTCACCGGCCGAAGCCACGACCACCACGGTGTACTCCAGGGCCTGATGGTCCTCGAGGATCGCGACCGTCTGGGCAACCGACGAGTTCTTCTGGCCGATGGCCACGTAGATGCACTTCACGCCCTGTCCGGCCTGGTTGATGATGGTGTCGACGGCCACGGTCGTCTTGCCCGTCTTGCGGTCACCGATGATCAGCTCGCGCTGCCCGCGGCCGATCGGGGTCATGGCGTCGATGGCCTTGATGCCGGTCTGGAGCGGCTCACTGACCGGCTGACGGCCGACGATGCCCGGAGCCTGCACCTCCATCCGCCGCGTCTCGGTGGTGTTGATGGGTCCCTTGCCGTCGAGCGGCTCACCCAGTGTGTTGACGACCCGGCCCAGGAGAGCGTCACCGACGGGCACGGTCTGGATCCGACCGGTCGCCTTGACCGTCTGCTCCTCCTCGAGGTTGTCCACCTCCCCCAGGACCACGGCACCGATCGTGTCCTCGTCCAGGTTCAGGGCCAGGCCGAGCGTGCCGTCCTCGAACTCGAGCAGCTCGTTGACCGCGGCGCCGGGGAGCCCCGACACCCGGGCGATGCCGTCGCCCACCTCGACGATGTGACCGATCTGCTCGGTCCCCACCGCCGGGGTGTAGTCCTCGACGTGGCGCTCCAGCGCCGCGGTGATCTCACTGGCGTCGATCGTCAGCTCTGCCATCAGTCTGCTCCCTCTGTCTGTCCTGTCGTCTCGTGACCCCGCCCGGCGGCGCCGAACCCGGATGGCTGCCATCCGGCCGGGACGAGATGCTCTCGCAACGCGTCGATCCGTCCCCGAGCCGTCGCATCCACCTGCAGGTCGCCGATCCTGATGAGTGCCCCGCTGAGGAGTGATTCGTCGATGACCACCTGGAGCTCGACCGGCCCTCCGGTCAGCGAGCCCAGGGAGTCGGTGAGCGTGGTCTGCTGTGCCTCGTCGATCGGCGCCGCCGACCGGACGTGGGCGATGCGCCAGCCGCGGGCCGCGGCGGTCTGCTCGACCAGGAAGTCCATGGTGCCCACGAAGTCGCGCGCCCGCCCTCCGGTCACCGCGTAGCGGACCAGCGCCAGCGTCGTGGCCGGCGTTTTGCCCTCGAGGAGCTGCACCACCAGTCCCTGGCGGGCGTCGACCTCGAGGTCCCGGTCGGTCAGGGCCGCGCGCAGGGCGGGCGTGGACGCCACGATCCGCCCGAAGCGGAAGAGATCGTCCTCGAGCGACTCGAGCGCGTCGTTGGACATGTCCTCGTAGAGCGCCGTCGCGTACCCGCCCACGCGCTCGCGCGCCTGGGTCAGGCTCAGTGGCGGCTCCTCCATCTCCCGCCCCTCGGCGAGGTGCCGGGCCCGGGAGCTCAGCCAGGCCAGCGCGGCGGGCACGTGGGGTGCCGACACCGCGAGGCAGGCGAACGCGGCCAACCGGCGCGCCTGGGGCGACACCTTCCCCTCCAGGAGGTCGAGCATGACGGCGCGGCGGGCGAGCCCGGGCACCGAGGTGTCCGTCAGCGCGGCCCGCAGCGGCGCGCTGCTCATGGCCAGTCGCTCGATCGCGTCGAGCTCGCCGGCGATGCCACCGAGCGCCGCCGGATCGGCCGCCTCGAGGACGGCCGCGGAGTAGCCCTGGAGCGTGGGGTTCACTGACGCGCCCCGGCGCTGGCGGCTGCGCCGCCGGTCGTGTCGGCCCGGAGGGCCTCGACGGCCTCGTCGATCAGGTCGCGGTGCGCCTCGAAGTTGACCTCGCGCCCGATGACGCGCTCCACCACGTCCATCACGATCTCGCCCATGCGGGTGGCCGCCTCCTCGACGGCACGCTGGCGGGCCAGGCCGACCTCCACCTCGGCGTTGCCGACGATGCGCTCGTACTCGCTCTGCCCCCGGGACTGGGCGTCGATGCGCACCTGCTCGGCCGTGCGGTTGGCCTGGGCCAGGATCTCACGTGCCTGGTGGCGCGCCTCCTCGAGGACGGTCCGGCGCTCGTCGTCGGCCGCCTCCGCGTCGGCGCGCGCCTGATCGGCGGCCTCGAGGGACGTCCTGATCTTCTCCTGACGCTCCTCCATCGCCTTGTTGATGGGGGGGAGCACCCACTTGTAGATGGCGAGGATCAGGATGATGGAGACGATCAGCTCAATGAAGAACGTCCCATTGGGCAAAAGGAAGATGCCTGCTGTGGTCATGATGCTCTCGGTCTCCGGGGTCTCTCCGGCGGATAGGAAATTGGGTGCGTGGTGCTACGCGATGCTCTTGGCGGCGAAGACGTAGACGAACACCACCATGAACAGCAGGTTGATGAAGTACATGGCCTCCACCAGGCCGACGGTCAGGAAGAAGTACTGACGGGCCTTGGCCTCGATCTCGGGCTGCCGTGCGATCGCCGCGATCGTCTGCGAACCGGCGAGACCGTCGCCGACCGCGGCGCCGATGGCGCCGCCACCGAGTGCCAGCCCGCCACCGATGAGCGCGCCGGCGACACGTACCGCACCTTCCATTGTGCTTGCTGCCATGTTTCCTCTCCTTTGTCGAGATCTTTTTTGATCGTGATCGATTGTCTGGTTTGGTCCTGCGTTCCCGCCTCCGGGAGGAGGTCTAGTGAGCGTCCCGGCGCATGCCCATGCCGAGGTACATGATGGTGAGCAGGGCGAAGATGAAGGCCTGAATCGCCCCGATGAACAACTCGTCGAACGGCTTCCAGACGAGCAGGCCGATCCACGACGCGTAGGGCGGGATCAGGGTGACGATGACCGAGATCATCAGCACACCCGCGAAGATGTTGCCGAAGAGACGGAAGGTCAGCGTGATCGGCTTGGTGATCTCCTCGATGATGTTGATGGGCGTCAACGCGGCGTACGGCTGTGCATAGTGCTTGAAGTACCCGCCCCAACCGCGGGCCTTGACCGAGTTGTAGTGCACCAGGAAGAAGACGGTCAGCGCCAAGGCGAGCGGCAGGTTCACGTCGCCGGTCGGCGGGGGGAGGTACCCCGGGTCACCGGTCGGGATGAAGGCGAGCCAGTTGCAGATCAGAATGAAGAAGAAGACGACGACGCCGAGGCCGACGAAGGGCATGCCTTCGGGGCCGATGGCCGACTGGGCCAGGTCGGAGACCTGCTCGACCATGACCTCCCAGAAGAGCTGGAGCCTCCCGGGGACTCCGGCGGTGGCCTTGGCCCGCATGCGCAGCCCGAGCCCGAGCACGATGGCCGCCGCCACGAGGGTGCTGAACACCACGTCCAGGTAGACCGTCATTCCGAAGACGTGCACCACGCCGTGGTGCTCACCGATCGTGATGGTCGCCAGGACGAAGTGGTTGCTCATTGGATCCCCTGCGAAATGACGACGCGCCCGACGTTGACCACGAAGAGCAACTGGAAGATGACGAGGCCACCCACGGCGCCGATCCC
>Ga0181523_10005544_pt1 | contig 10377 bp, 10 predicted proteins | sample PEATcosm2014_Bin_43_FD_119752 | JGI IMG/M metagenome (GOLD analysis project Ga0181523, IMG submission 119752) | Peatland microbial communities from MTU Mesocosm Facility, Houghton, MI, USA - PEATcosm2014_Bin05_30_metaG | ecosystem: Environmental > Terrestrial > Soil > Wetlands > Peat | place... | reverse complement strand
GTGGATATTTGCGTTGACCTGGCGGTTTTCAAGCTCTACGGGGGGCGCCAGCGGCCGATCCCGGAGACAGTGAAGGCAGCGCACGATCTCGCGCTGCAATTTCTGAAAGACGTGGCCACCGGAAAAGCGACGCTCGATCAGGCCGGCGTCGTGCAGACGTCGGAGATGAATACGGTGACGCGCGACCACCATTCGCAACCGGAAGTCTTCGACAATCGAAAGCTGAAGGCGTTCTGATGATCGAAGCGCGAGTGAGCACCGGGCAATTCAGTCAGGCCGCCGAGCGGCTGGGCGCGCGCCTCGCAAAAATCCAAGAAGGGCTTTCCCTCGCGATCGCCGATTGGCTGCGCTTCATCATCCGGAAATCCTTCCAGGAGCAGGCCACCGCGGAAGAAGTTCCCTGGACGCCGCTCACGCCGGCGTACTCGAGGCGGAAGCGCGGGCCAGGAATTCTGCGGGAGAGTGGAGCGCTGTTCGAGCAATCCACGCGCGCGCCAATAATTCAGCAGCTCAGTCCAACACAAAGCCTCATCACCGCCGGTTCGACGGTGCCTTACGCGGCAGCACATCAGTTCGGATTCGACGGAGAGGTGACGGTGAAGGGATTCATGCGGCGCGTGCTGACGGGGAAGGACACCTGGGGGCGGCTGGTGAATCCGGCGCTACGGAAGTCCACGCGGCAAGTCATCGCGCGCGGCGTGCGCTTCGATAAAATCGAGAAGCACACACGCCACATGCGCATGCCGGCGCGGCCGTACCTGCCTTCGCCCGAATTCGTGACGAGCGAAGGAACGAAGATCGCGCAGCGATTCGCGGACGGCGCGATCGCGGAAGGCGGAAACGCCTGATGAGCGTCACGGCGCCATTTGGGCTCGGGGTCGCGGGGCAGACGCGCAGCGACGAAGTCGAAGCGGCGCTGATCGCGTTTCTGAAAACGCAGCTCGCGAACGCCGGCGTGACGGACATTGCGGCGCTGACGATGGAAGATCTCGACGAGGCGACGGACGACATCATCACGCAGCCGCCCGCGGTGCGGATCGTCTTTGCGAACGAGAATTTCGAGCCTGCAGCGGACGGAGGCTATCTCGACTATCGCTCGCAAGCGGAGTACGTGGCGCTGGTGGGCGCGGAACGGCCGTCCACAATGGACGTCGAGCGCGCGGCCGCGCAGGGCGTCTTCGAGAGCGCGAAGAATACGCTGGCCGGCGCGCGGCTCTCGCTACCCTCGAATCAGGACGGCGCGATCGTGCGGCTGCGCAGCAGCTCGCTTTTTCAGATGAAGGAAAACGGGACGTGGTACGCGATTCGCTTCGCCGTCGAAAGCTTCACGCAGTTCGCGGCGAATATCGGCACGATCCGGTGAGACCGGACTGAGGAGGCACCATGCCTGGCATCGTCAGCATTCAAGGCGGAATCGGCGCGACATACATCCTGCCGATCTCGACCTCCGGCAACCCGCCGAACCCGGCGTTTCCGCAGCGCGTGCTCTCCATCGCGGATCTGGATATCCAGGTGAAGGGCAAGAACGTGATGCTCGAGGGCCAGAATTTGTGGCCGGACGACGTGATGCCCTCGGACCGCGAAGCCACGATCAAGCTGACGGCCGGACGCGTGGGCATCGACACCGTCAACACGATGTTCGGCGAGACGACGGTCGCCGGATTCACCCAGGTCTCCGTGGATGAAGGCGGCGCGAGCGGCACGCCGATTCCCATCTCGCCGTATCAGATCACCGTCGCGAATTCCGCGACGTTCGCGAGCGATCTTGGAGTGCTGAACGCAGGCACCGGGCAATTGATGCAGCAAGTCGCATCCGGCCCCGTGGCCGGCCAGTACACCGTTGCGGCCGGCGTTTACACGTTCTCTTCCGCCGACCACACTTCTGGGATCTCGGTGAAGATCAGCTATTCGTACACCACGGCCGGCAGCGGGCGCACGCTGACGATCGCAAACCACATCCAGGGCTACGGCCCGATCGTGCGCCTGGTCAACGTCTGCCCGTACACTTCGCCGATCGCCACGAGCTCGCTGGGCGTGATCAACGTGCGCGCTTGCCGCTTCACCTCGATCGGGCTGCCGTTCAAACGCAACGGTTACCTAATGGTGCCGATCGAAGGCACGATTTATCCGGACGGATCGGGCAACGCGATCGACATCTGGTCGCCGGCGAGCTAGTTGATTTAGAAGTTGGGCCAGCAGAAAAACCGGGCCCCGCGGTTTCAACACCCATCGGGCCGCTTTTCCCTCGGTCTATCCGGGCCGCAAAGACGGGCCGCGATCGAGGAGCAGCGGCCCCTTTTCTTTTTAGGGAGGAAACTTCGATGCAGGTGAGAACCAAAGCGCTGGACCTCGACGGCGCGAAATTCACGATCGGGGCGCTGACGGTGCGGCAAGTGCGCGAATTCTTCGGCGAAGGGAAAGAGACGAACGTGATGACGGTCGTCTGCCGCTCGCTGAATAACGCGCGCGAAATGCAACCCGAAGCGGCGCGCGGGCCGGAGTGGACCTTCGAGCGGATGCAGGAAGAGACGGACGACGCGACTTTCGGAAAGTTGCGCGACGCGGTGATCGAATTCAACGGCGTGACGCTGAAAAAAGAGGGGGAAGCGCCGGCTTCGGAGTCGATTTCCAGCAGCTCCGCAGCCGAATAGTCGCGCGCGCCGGCTGGAAATTTTGGGAAGTGGACGACGCGGACTGGACGGACGTTCAGGCGCTGGTCCGCGAATGGAACGAGAATCCGCCCGCGGAGCTTTTCTTGCGCGCTTACTTCAAATACGAGCCGCCGAGCGAGACGCCCCAAGCCGGAGATAAATATTTCGGCGACGACGAACTGGCCGCGCCGGCGCGCACCGCGCCTTCACTCTCGGAGGCTCCCGCGGACGTGCAGGCAATCTTCCAGCATTTCATTTCCACGAGGAAAGAATAGATGGCGCTCGACGGCGCACAGATCCGAGTAACCATCATAGCAGACGCCTCGCAGCTCACTGACGCGATGACGCAGGCGGCATCGACCGTCACAACGAGCACGGGCCAAATGGCGTCCGGGTTCAAGTACGTTACGGCTGCCTCAACGGAGACTGCTGGCGCGCTGAGGTCCGTGGGCACGAGCGCCGAGGGCGCGGCCGTGGGAATCACTTCCACGGAACGTGCGGCGACCGTGGCCACCGCCCGGATCGCCGGCATGGAGGCTGGCTCCGGCATGTTGGGAGGCGCGCTGGGCCGCGTGGCCGCGACGTCGTCTACCCTCGCTCCGATTCTTTCCGCTGCATTTCCGCTGTTCGCCGTGATCGCGGCGGTGCAGATCGTCGAGGATTTTTCCGGCAAGATCGAGGCGCTGCGCGATGAAGCCGATCAAACCACGACAAAGTGGGACGATTTCAGCGCGTCTATCGTCAAGCAGTCTGATTCTCTGCAGATCGAGAATCTGAAGCTCGCCGATACCGTTGCGAAGCTGGAGGGCCATCCCGAACCGAACCAGTTGGCGATCGGGCTTCTCGAAGCAAAGCAGAAATCGGACGACCTGCTCGTGTCGCTCGAAAACGCGACGGCAAAGGCCGAAGAGCTACTGGAAAAAGGCGGCGTTTCCTTCTGGGCACAGATGGTTACGGGCGTCGAGGCTACGGGCGGCGCGACGGACGCGCTGCAAGGGCCGATGAACGACTACCTGGCTGCGCTGGCGCGCGTGCACCTGGCGCAGGCAGAGAATAGCTCTGATCTGAAGGCTGCGCAGGAAAACGCGGAGAACATGCGCAAGGCGATCCTGGCGGCCGCCGACGAGCAGCTGAAGGTCGTCCAGGCGCAGATGCACGCGGCGACGCAGCCTTTCGAGCTGAAGAGCGCCACGCCGTTCGGGCCTCCCGAGGAAAGCGGCGGAATGACCGAGGCCCAGGCACGCGAGAAATTCGGGCCGCTGCTGACGATGCTGACGGATCTGAAGGCGTCATTCCAGGAGATGGGCACGATTTCGCAGCAATCCGGCGTAAACGCCTCGCTTGAAACGCAGGCGGCGGCCGCCCAGCGGGCCTCCGAGCAGCAGAAGGTGCTCGCCGAGGAGTTCAAGAAATCATGGGAAGCGCTGAAGGAATTTGAAAAAGCGAAGGAGAAATTCGAGCAGGGATTCGCAAAAACGCTTAACGACGAGCTGAAGGAGCTTGACGACGAATCTGTCGCCGTCGCGAAGTTCGGCGCGCAGTCCTACGTTGACGATGCCAAATCGCAGCTCAGCAGCTTCGAGGCGATGGCGCGCGATCAGATCTCGAAAGTGGAGGGGCAGATCTCCACGGCGGAAGCGCGCGCTTCGAGGGAGAACCGCAATATTTCCGGTTCGGAATTCCTCAGCGAGCCGCAAAAGCAGGCCGCGCAGAAGGACGTGCTCGCCGATCAGTACGCGACGGAAGCTGCGGCGATCCAGCCGCTGATCGCGATGCTTCAGGAGGAGCAAGCGTCGCTGGAGGGCACCGCGCTCTCCGATCAAGAGAAAACGAGCGCGACCGAGAAGTTGCAGCAGCAAATCGACGCGCTAACGAACAAGTTGACCGCGCTCAAGGCGAAGATGGACGAAGTGGGCGACGACAACTGGCCGGTGCAGCTCGGTAACAAAATGCACGCCGCCTTTACGCAGATGGACGGCACGGTGAACAGCTCGCTGCATGAGTGGGTGGCGGGACACAAGACGTTTCAGCAGGCGATGTACGGCGTGTGGAGCGGGATCGCGCAGAACGCCGTGATGAATCTGGTGAAGATCACGGAGAAAACCGTCGAGCAGTTGCTTATCCGCAAGATTGTGACGCTCACGACGGAGCAGACGATCGTGGCCGGAAAAGCGGCCGCGGCGGCCGAGGGCGCGGCGATATCGAAGGGCAGCGCGTTCCAAGAGCAGTTCGCATATGCGAAGGCGGCCGCCGCGAAAGCCTACAATGCGCTCGCGGGCATTCCCGTGGTGGGCCCCGAGCTCGGCGCCGTCGCAGCCGCGGGCGCGTTCGCGCTGCTGATGGCTTTCAAAGAAGGCGGCATCGTTCCGTACGACACCACGGCCGTGCTGCACCGGCAGGAGATGGTGCTGCCGGAGCGGATCTCGACGTTCATTCAGGAAAGAGTGGGAGGGCCGCATCCCGCGTTCGCCGGCGCCGGCGCGGGCGGCGGCGAGCAGCACATCCACATCAACGCGCTCGATTCGCGCAGCGTGCAGGACTTCGTGCACCGCAATTCCGCGCGGCTGGTGAATCAGGTGAAGGGAATGTGGCGCGACGGCTGGAGGCCACGATGACGCTGGCTCTCTATCCCACAATTCGCGGACTGACGTGGCCGGTGAAGCGCACGCTCGAATGGGACACCGAAGTGCAGAAGGTTTCGTCCGGCAAAGAGCTGCGGACCACGTTCTATACATTCCCCATCAATCACTGGGAGCTGGTCTATAACTATTTGAAGGACAATCCCGCCGATCCGTTCAATCCCTACTCTTCGCTCGTCCCGGGAAATTTCGTCGGCGGTCTTGCCGGTTGGTCGGCGAACGGCGGGACGATCGCGCTCGACACCGCTTCGCCTTTCGCGAGCGGCTACTCCCTGAAGATGACGGCAAGCACATTGAATCAGGGCGCTTTCGCGCCAGCGCAAATCCCTGTGGTTGCGAGCCAGCCGGTTTATCTCTCTGCGTGGCTGAAATCCGACGGCACGTTCAAAGTGGAAGCGGAGATCGACGTTTTCAACAGCTCGAACACGCTGATCGCGCAATTCGACACGGGCTCAACGCTTTCCGCTTCGTGGGCGAATTTCTCGGTCTCGGCGCTGATGCCGGCGAACGCGGCGTACGTGCAGGTCTATCTGCGGCGCGCGGATTCCACCGGCGGCAGCCATTCCGCGTGGGCGGCGGACGTCTCCCTCAGCTACGCGCCGGGCGCGCAAAATGTCAGCGGCTACAGCGACCTTCAGTTCCTCGAAGGTTTTTACAACCAGCAGCAAGGCCGCTTCGGCGCCTTCCTCTTCACCGACGCGACGGACAACAGCGTGATCGGGCAGCAGGTCGCGATCGGCGACGGGACGACGACGACATTTCAGCTGGTGCGCACGCGCGGAGGATTCACCGAGCCGGTGCAGGCGCCGCAAGCGTGGAATATCTACCTGAATGGCGTGCCGCAATCGAGCGGCTACACGGTGAGTTCGACGGGCGTGCTGACCTTCACGACGGCGCCGGGCGCGGGCGTCAGCATCATCGCAGACATCTCCTACTGCTGGAACGTGCGCTTCGACGATGATTCCTATTCCTTTGAGCAGTTCGCGTATCAGCTGCACCGCCTAAAGATGGTGAAGCTCGCGCAGGTGAAGCTGTGAAGACCGCCAACAGCGCAATGATTTCGCTGCTAAATTCCGCGGGGCCGCTGAACCCCCTGCTGCGCGCGAATCTTTTTACGATCACGCTCGCGAATGCCTCGATCCTGAACATTACGGATTTCGACAAAGATGTCTCCGACGCATCGAGCGTGATCTACTCCTCGCGAGGGCCGCTGCCGCGCGCGACGGAATTCAGCTGGAAGATCGGCGTCCAGGTTGAGCAGCTGAAACTCGAACTATGGTCGCTGCTGACGGACATGGTGGGCAGCCAGGTGGTGCTGGAATCCATCGCGGCGCAACAATGGGCGAACGCGCTGGTGCAGGTGCAGCGGGCTTATTGGGCGCCGGGCTCGATCTCCGCGTCGCAGAAGGTGGTGCCCGTCGGGGCGCAGGGCACGATCAAGATTTTTCAGGGCAATGTGGCGGACGTCACCGCGGTGGACGCGGCTCACGCCGAGATGAACATCAAGAGCCGGAAGAACCTGCTCTCGATCCAATGGCCGTACAACACCTTTCAGCCTTCGTGCCGCTGGCCGCTCTACGGCACGGGCTGCACGCTCTCGCAGAGCGCATTTACGAAGACGGGAACGACGTCGAGCGGCAGCATCGCGCTGCTGCTGAACACTTCTCTGACGGATCCCGATCATTATTACGATCAGGGAACGATCACGTTCACGAGCGGGGCGAACGCCGGCGTGACGCGCACGGTGCGCACATACCTCAACGCGAGCGGGCAGATCCTGCTTTACATTCCACTGCCGAATGCGCCGTCGACCGGAGACGCCTTTTCGGCCGCGCCGGGGTGTGATCACACGATGAGCACCTGCACGACGAAGTTCTCGAACCTCATCAATTTCGGCGGCGCACCGTTTATTCCCGTGCCGGAATCGAGCGTATGAGCCCCACGGAAAGAGCGCAGCGCGAGGACGTCCTGGCGATCGCGCGAAGCTGGCTCGCGACGCCCTTCGTGGATGGCGCATCGGTGAGAGGCGCGGGAGCTGATTGCGCGCGGTTCATCGAGGCCGTTTACAAAGAAGCCGGCCTCATTCCCGCGAGCTACGCGCCGCCGGCGTACACCCCGCAACTCGGGCTGCATCAGAAGCGCGAGCTTTACCTCGAAGAGTTGGCGAAGGTGGCGCGCAAATTTTCCGGTCCGCCACTCGCCGGCGACATCGCCGTCTTCAAGCACGCGAACATCTACTGGCACTCAGCGATCGTCGTGGAGTGGCCCACACTGGTGATCTGCGGGATGCCGCGACTCGGCGTGGGCTATCTCGATCCGTCGCGAGATCCGCACGCGAAGCGGCACGCGCGCGATTTCCCGCCGCAATTCTTCACGTTTTGGAGCGAAGACTGATGCTCTTCGGCGCGCTCAAACCCGTGAACGACGTGCTCGGCGGCATCCGTTTGCAGACGAGCGTCTGGGGCCAGCCGATCCCGATCGTGTTCGGGCGCAACCGCGTCGCGGGCAATTTGCTGTGGTATGGAGACTTCATCGCGCAGAGCGTGAGCAACCGCAAGAAAGGCGGATCGAGCGGCGGCAGCGGGAAAAAAGGCTCGGGCCAGTACGATTACGGGGCGGCCGTCGCGATCGCGCTCTGCCGCGGTCCGATCGCGAATTTGGGATCGATCTGGAGCACGCAGGGACTGCTTCCCATCAATAACACGCAGGAGAGTTACACCGTGCCCGGCGGCGGCGGCTCCTACACCGTCACGCAGGTGAACACATTTCTCCAGGATCTCGGTTGCCAGCGCGCGGACTCCTATTCGGTGGGACCGGTGAACGATTACGGCTCGCCCGGGCCCGTAACGCTGACGGGCACCACTGAGACGCCGATGGCGCTCGTCGGCAGCTCGCCCGGCGCGGGGCAGTACAGCGAGAGCGCCGGCGTCTATACATTCTCCGCTGCCGACGCGGGCAAAGCGATCACGATCAATTACACTTACGCGCCGCCGATCAGCGCGGGCGGATTCTCCCAGGACCCAATCACTTCGATCGGCTTCACGCTTTTCAACGGCGCGCAAGGGCAGGCCGCGTGGGGTTACCTTGCGACGAACCACCCATCGCAGGCGCTCGGATATTCATTGATCGCGTACGTTTCGACGCCCTTGCTCGATCTCGGCATGGCCGGCGTGCTTCCGAATTTCACCTACGAGGTGATCGGCAACGTGGCGGCCGGCCACGGCAACGGCGCCGGCGACGTGCTGCCCGGCGACGTCTTCACTTTCATGCTCACGGATCCGATCGACGGCGCCGGAATTTCCTCCGGAGAGATCGCCGCGATGACCCCCTTCAACAATTACTGCGGCGCGAACGGAATCTACATCTCGCCGGTTTACGACGATCAGGGCACGCTCGCGGATCGCGTCAAGGACCTGCTCGAAGCGTCGAACTGCGAGCTGGTGGAGTCGAATTGGCTGCTCGCTGTCGTACCATACGGCGACACGACCGTCGTCGGCAATGGCTTCACATTCTCGCCGGCGACGCAGCCGGTCTACGCGCTGACGCTCGACAACCTGATCCGCAAAGGCTCCGCGCCGGCCGTGCAGTGCAACATCAAGACCATCCAGGACGCGTACAACGCGATCCAGGTGACATTCTCCGATCGCGCGAATAGCTATAACACGTCGCTCATCCAGGCGCAGGACCTGAACGCGATCCAGCAGTACAAATATCGGCCGGATTCGCGGGACTACACGAAGCTCTTTGCCTCTTCGGCGCCGGCGATCGTGGCTGCGCAGACGCTGCTCTCGCGCTCGACGTACATCCTGCGGAAGTTCACGGTCACCGCGACGAACAATTTCATTCTAGTGGACCCGATGGACATCATCACCGTCCCCGATCCGGTGACAGGCGCAACGCAGATCCCCGTGCGCGTGCTCGGCATCACCGAGCAGCCGAACGGCGATCTCGAAATGGAATGCGAGGATTTTCCCTGGGGCACGATGGGCCCCACGATCTATCCGAAGCAGACGGGCGCATCGAACGCGCCCAACGCAAACGTGGCGCCCGGCAACGTGAACGCCCCGATCATTTTCGAGGCGCTTTCGCGGCAGAACAATCAGGCGGGGCATGCGCTTTATTTCGGCCTGTCGGGGGGCGCGAACTGGGGCGGCTGCCGCGTGTGGGTCTCAGTGGACGGTGGCAGCAACTACCAGCAGATCGGCGTGTGGAACGCGAAAGCCACGATGGGGGTTCTCAGCGCTCCTCTGCGACCGGCTTCCGATCCGGACACCACCGACACGCTCTCGGTGGATCTCACGGAGAGCGAGGGCGCGCTGGCGTCTTACTCCGCGGCGGACGCCAACGCTTTTGTCCCGCTGTGCTACGTGGACAGTGGAGGCTCGGCTCCCTTCGAGCTGATCGCGTTTGAGACCGCGACGCTCGTCAGCGCGTTTAAGTACAATCTCGGCACGCTGCTTCGACGGGGCTGCTTCAACACGCCGATTCTTTATCACCCGTAAGCTAGGAGAGGAATGGCGATCTCCTTCAATCGGTTCAGCGGGCCGGCCAGTCAAGCGGCTTCGGGCTCGAACTCGTTCACGGTGACGAGCTCGACGGGAAATTTTCTCGCGCTGGTGATCGCTTGCGATGTGGGCGTCACAATCCTGGGCGTCACGGACAATAAAGGAAATACGTGGGCCCTCGACCCAACGTTTGCGGGTTGCCCGGCCGGGAACGCGCTCCTCGCACTATCCTTTGGAGCGGCGACCGGGGTTACGTCCGTCACGGTATCTTCCTCAGGAAGCGGAGGAATCTCCGTGGGCCTCTACGACTTAGGGAGCTCCGCGGGCGGCGCGCTGGGCGCGATTGCCAGCAACTCAGGAAGCAGCGGCACGCCGAATGCCTCCGTCACCGCGCCGGCAGCCGGGATCGTGATCGGCGTCGCCTCGAACGGCGCCGCGATCACGAGCGCCGGGGGCGGCTACACCCTGGAGGCGATGAGCACTACGGCGCTGGTATATAAAGCGGCCTCATCCTACAAAGCTAATTCAACCAGCGGCTCGCAGACGGTCAGCTACTCGCCCGGAGGATCTCCGGGGTTCGCG
>Ga0181523_10005542_pt1 | contig 10379 bp, 11 predicted proteins | sample PEATcosm2014_Bin_43_FD_119752 | JGI IMG/M metagenome (GOLD analysis project Ga0181523, IMG submission 119752) | Peatland microbial communities from MTU Mesocosm Facility, Houghton, MI, USA - PEATcosm2014_Bin05_30_metaG | ecosystem: Environmental > Terrestrial > Soil > Wetlands > Peat | place... | reverse complement strand
CCGCGTGGCGGACATACTCAAGCTGTCTGGCATCACGCGTAATTTTCTATTTGTGCTGATCGATCATCGGCGGATCGCGGCGTTTAGCGACGTGGTCAACGCCTTCGAGCAGATCCTCGATGAGCGTCTGGGGTTCGCCCGCGCGCAGGTTGCGTCGGCGAGCGAATTATCCGAGGATCAGCGCGCGGCGCTCACGGCGGCACTCGAGAAGGCCAGCGATAAGCGGCTGCGCGCGCAGTTCGCGGTGGACCCGTCGCTGATCGGCGGCGTGGTCGCGCGCATCGGCTCCACGGTGTATGACGGCTCGGTGCGCGGCCAGTTGCAGGTGCTGAAGCGACGGCTCAACGCGGAAAGTTCATCGTAACGGAAAAGAATATGGCGCAGATTCGAGCGGACGAGATTACCAGCATTCTCCGCCAGGAGATTGAGCACTACGAGAAGGCGATCGACGTCTCCGAGGTCGGCTCGGTGATTTCGGTGGGCGACGGCATCGCCAGAATTCACGGCCTGGAAAAGGTGATGGCCGGCGAGCTGATCGAGTTTCCCCACGATGTGGCCGGTATCGCCATGAACCTGGAAGAAGACCAGGTGGGCTCGGTGCTGCTGGGCGACTACACGGAGATCAAGGAAGGCGACGAGGTGCGGCGCACGCGGCGCATCATGTCGGTGCCGGTGGGCGATGCGCTGATCGGCCGCGTGGTGGACGCGCTCGGCAATCCGATCGACGACAAGGGCCCCATCATGACCTCGCAGTTCAACCCGGTGGAGCGCCTGGCGCCAGGAGTGGTGGCGCGGCAGCCGGTGAAAGAGCCGATGCAGACCGGTCTCAAGGCCATCGACGCCATGATTCCGATCGGCCGCGGCCAGCGCGAGTTGATCATCGGCGACCGGCAGACCGGCAAGACCGCCATTGCGCTCGACACCATCATCAATCAAAAAGGCGCCGACATGATTTGCCTCTATGTCGCGGTCGGCCAGAAGCGCTCGACGGTGGCGCAGGTGGTGAAGACGCTGCAGGATGCGGGCGCCATGGAGTACACCATCGTGGTGGCGGCAACCGCATCCGACCCGGCGCCGATGCAGTACATCGCCCCGTTCTCCGGCTGCGCGATGGGCGAATTCTTCCGCGACAACGGCCGCCACGCGTTGTGCATCTACGACGATCTTTCCAAGCACGCCGCGGCTTATCGCGAAATCTCGCTGCTGCTGCGGCGGCCGCCGGGGCGCGAAGCCTATCCGGGCGACGTCTTCTACCTGCACAGCCGGCTGCTGGAGCGCGCCGCCAAGCTGAGCGCCGCGCACGGCGGCGGCTCGCTGACCGCGCTGCCCTTCATCGAAACGCAGGCCGGCGACGTCTCCGCCTACATTCCCACCAACGTCATTTCCATCACCGACGGCCAGATTTTTCTGGAAAGCGACCTGTTCAACTCGAACGTGCGGCCGGCCATCAACGTGGGTATCTCGGTCAGCCGCGTCGGCGGCAACGCGCAAATCAAGGCCATGAAGCAGATCGCCGGCAGCATGCGCCTGGACCTGGCGCAATACCGCGACCTGGCGGCGTTCGCCCAGTTCGGCAGCGATCTGGACAAGGCATCGCTGGCGCAGCTCAACCGCGGCAAACACCTGGTGGAGATTCTCAAACAGAACCAATACCAGCCGCTGCCGGTGGAGAAGCAGATCGCCATCATCTTCGCCGGCACGCAGGGCTACCTGGACGATCTCCCGGTGGAGCAGTGCAGCAAATTCGAGGACGAACTCTACCGCTTCATCGACAACGCCCACCCTTCGCTGTGGAACGAAATTCGCACCAAGAAGGCGCTGGACGACGATCTGCGCGGCAAGCTCAAGGGCGCGGTGGAAGAATTCAAGGCGCGGTTCGTGGCCGACCAGAAAACCGCGGAACCGGCGCATGCCTAGCCTTATCGACATCCGGCGGCGCATCCGCTCGGTCAAGAACACGCAGCAGATCACCAAGGCCATGAAGATGGTCTCGGCGGCCAAGCTGCGCCGCGCGCAGGATCGCGTGATCCGGTCGCGCCCGTACGGCGGCATGCTGCGCAGCGTGCTGGCGAACGTAGCGGCGGCCGCGGCACTGGACGACCTGGCCGGCGAGAACGAGTTGCTCGCCCGGCGCGAGGAGCGCAACGTCCTGCTGCTGGCGATCAGCGCCGATAAGGGTCTCGCCGGCGCTTTCAATACCAACCTCATTAAGGGCGCCGTGCACTTCATCAAGGAGCATCCCCAAGCCTCCGTGAAGCTGGAGCTGATTGGCCGTAAGGGCCGCGATTTTTTCCGCAAACGCCGCGCCGCGATCGCGGGCGATTCGATCGGTCTGGCCAACAAGCCCGCTTACGCGGATACGGCCGCCATCGCGCGCCGGGCGATGGATCTATCGCCGCGCGGAAATCGACGCGGTCTATATCATCTACAACGAGTTTAAGAGCGTGGCCACGCAGAAGCTGACTGTGTCGCGGGTGCTGCCGGTGGAATTACCCGCCGGGCCGGTCGCGGTGGACTACATCTTCGAGCAGGCGCCGGCCGCCATGCTGGACGCGCTGCTGCCGCGCTACGTGGAAATGGAGTTTTTCCGCGCGCTGATCGAATCATCGGCCGCCGAACACGCCGCGCGCATGACCGCCATGGAAGCGGCCACTTCGAACGCGGGCGAAATGATCGACAAGTTGACATTGTTCTTGAACCGCGTGCGCCAGGCCAGCATCACCAAGGAAATCATCGAGGTGGTCAGCGGCGCCGCGGCAGCAGGGTAAAAGGAAGCTATGGCAAGCGACGGAACCATCATCGGAAAAGTAGTACAAGTGGCCGGGCCGGCCGTGGACTGCGAGTTCCCCGAGGGGCAGATTCCCCTCATCTACACCGCCATTCGCATCACCAGCGAGGGGTTCGACGCCCCTCAGCCCATCGACATCATCTGCGAGGTGGAGCAGCATATCGGCGAAGGCCGCGTGCGCACGGTGGCGTTGCAGCCCACCGAAGGCCTGGTGCGTGGCATGCAAGCTATCAGCCTGGGCCACCCGGTGCAAGTGCCTGTGGGTCCGGAAACCCTCGGGCGCATCCTCAACGTGATCGGCCAGCCGGTGGACGAAATGGGCCCGGTGAATGCCAAGTTGTATTTCCCCATCCATCGGCCATCGCCGTCATTTGAAGACCAGTCGACGCGCCTGGAGATGTTCGAGACCGGCATCAAGGTGATCGACCTGCTCGAGCCCTATTTGCGCGGCGGCAAGATCGGCCTGTTCGGCGGCGCCGGCGTGGGCAAGACCGTCATCATCATGGAGCTGATCAACAACATCGCGCAGAAGCACGGCGGTGTTTCGGTTTTTGCCGGCGTGGGCGAGCGGACAAGAGAAGGCAACGACCTGTGGCTCGAGATGCAGGAATCCGGCGTCATCGATCCCAAGGATTACCACAAGTCGAAATGCGCCATGATCTACGGCCAGATGACCGAGCCGCCCGGCGCGCGGCTGCGGGTGGGACTGACCGGGCTGACCGTGGCCGAGTACTTCCGCGATCAGGAAGGGCAGGACGTGCTGCTCTTCATCGACAACATATTCCGGTTTACGCAGGCGGGCTCGGAAGTTTCGGCGCTGCTCGGCCGCATGCCATCCGCGGTGGGCTACCAGCCCAACCTGGCCACCGAAATGGGCGAATTGCAGGAGCGCATCACTTCCACCAAGAAAGGCTCCATCACGTCCGTGCAGGCCATCTACGTGCCCGCCGACGATTACACCGACCCGGCGCCCGCCACGGCTTTCGCGCACCTGGACGCCACCACCAACCTGTCGCGCGATATCGCCGCGTTGGGCATTTATCCGGCGGTGGATCCGCTGGCTTCCACCTCGCGCATCCTGGACCCCATCATTATCGGCCAGGACCATTACGCGTGCGCGCAGATGGTGAAGGGCATTTTGCAGCGCTACAAGGACCTGCAGGATATCATCGCCATCCTGGGCATCGACGAACTTTCCGACGAAGACAAGCTCACCGTCGCCCGCGCCCGCAAGATCCAGCGCTTCCTCTCCCAGCCTTTTTTCGTTGCCGAGCAGTTCACCGGCATCAAGGGCAAATACGTGAAGCTGGAAGACACTGTAAAAGGTTTCCGCGAAATCGCCGAGGGCAAGCACGACGATCTGCCCGAGCAGGCATTCTACATGCAGGGGTCCATCGAAGAGGTTTTGGCGCGCGCCGAAGAACTGAAGAAGGCCTGAGATGGCGGAAGCGATCGAACTCGAAGTGGCCACGCCCGAGCGCGCCATGGTGAGCGAGCAGGTCACCGATGTGCAGGTTCCCGGACAGGACGGTTACCTGGGCATTCTGCCGGGGCATGCCCCGCTGCTCAGCCTGCTCGGCGCCGGTGTGCTGAGTTACGCGGCAGGCGGCGCGCGTCATTTTCTGGCCGTGCAAGGCGGCCTGGTGGAAGTGCTCTCCGGCCATGTGCGCGTGCTGGCCAACCTGGCCGAGCGAGCCGAAGATATCGATGTTGCGCGCGCCCGCACGGATCTCGAGCGCGCCCAGCAAGAGATGTATGCCGCGACTACCGGCGATGCTTCTACAGCGGCGCTGGAGGCCGTAGCATTGGCGAGAGCGCGGATCGCAGCGGTGGAAGGGAAGTAGCGGGAGAGGTGTGATCGCGCGCGCGACCCTCATCGCACGTATACTCAAAGTAGATACACATGCAAAATGAAACCACGGTTTCGAAGTGGGGGAACAGCCTAGCTGTCCGGATTCCGCTGGCGATCGCCAGGCAGGCCAGCCTCGGCGAGGGAGATTCGGTGGCACTCGTCCTCGACAGCGACGGCGGCATTGTCTTGCGCCCAACCCGGCGCAGGTACAAACTGTCGGAACTCGTTGGGAGGATCACGCCCAAGAATCGGCACCGGGAAACAGACTGGGGACCGCCGCAAGGCGAGGAATCCTGGTGAGGTCGGCCCTTGTACCGGACGCCGGCGATGTTGTCTGGCTGACGTTCGACCCTCAAGCCGGCCGCGAGCAGGCCGGGCGCCGCCCGGCGCTGGTGCTGAGTCCACGGATATACAATGCGAAATCCGGCCTGGCGCTGGTGTGTCCCATCACGAATCAGCCGAAAGGATACCCTTTCGAGGTGAGTATTCCTTCCGGCCACGGCGCAACTGGGGTCATCCTGGCGGACCATGTGAAGAGCGTCGACTGGAAAGCCCGCCGCGCCGAGAAGCTCGGACACTGCACAGAGGAAGTGATCGAGGAAGTGCGGGCCAAGTTGGCACCCTTGCTCGGGTATTAAGGGCTTGTTGCGCCGACCGCTCCCTGTGGTCGCGGCTCCGTTTGCACCCGCTCCTACTTGTACATCCACGGATACGCTTCCCGCATTTCCTGCGCCTCGGCGCACGCGGATTCGATCTGGATTAGCGGGCCCTGGCCGATGCCGGGGCAATACCGCGCGGTCTTGCGCCACTCGGCGCGGCTCTTTACCTGCTCCGGCCAGAAGGGAAAAATGCGGCATTGGGTTGGCTTGACGGCGTGAATGGAGCATCCGCCGTCGCGCAAGAAATGACACTGCGCCTCGCGCGGCACGCGCAGACGAAGCTGGCGGCGGGTGCGGTAGCAGTAGCGCTTCTCAAATGCCCGCGCGCTCAGCCCCAGGTATCCGGCGATGCGCAATGCGTCGGCTTCGGTCAGATAGACAAAGCCCTGCTGCGTGCAGCAGGCAGTGCATCCGGGCTGGCAGGCAAAACGCAATCCCTCGGCCATGTTCTGATTATGCGGTAAACGGGCGTGTGCGAAACCACCCCAAAGCGCGTTCTTTCGGCCGGCAAATGCGGCTTGCCCTTTTGCGTCCCGCCCTTGTTAGACTGGAGAAGCAGCACAAATGCACGAAATCATCTCAATTCCAGGAGGGCGCCCGCATGTGGAATAAGCGCCGGGACGAAGAACCACCAAAGCCCTACGTCCCGCCAGCCAGCCACCCGCCAAGTCCGGTGACTACACCCTCGGCTCCCAGTCTTACAGAATCGAAGAAGGAGGCAGCACCAGTGTCCAGCACGCCTATCGCAAGATCCGATATGGACGCCCGCAGTGGAATGGCCAGCATCGGGAAAGCGGTCAAAATCATCGGCCAGATCTTCAGCAAGGAAGACCTGTATGTCGATGGAGACTTGGAAGGCACGGTAGAGTTATTGGAGCACAAGCTTACCGTGGGCCCCAACGGCAACATCCATGCCGGCGTCAAGGCGCGTGAAGTGATCGCGTTGGGCACCATTCAGGGCAACGTGGAAGCGGCCGATAAGATCGAGATCCGCAAAGACGCTCGACTGGTAGGCGACATCCGCACGGCGCGCATCATCATCGAGGATGGCGCGTACTTCAAGGGCAGCATCGATATCATCAAGCCGGAACCCGCCCGGACTGCCGCCAAGCCGCCCCAACCGGCCGCACCGGCGGCCGCTCCTCCGGCGCCGGCTGTTGCCGCCGCCGAAGTGAAACGCTGAGGCAACCAAGTAGCCAATGCCGCTGCCAGGACCACTCAAGAACTTCTTGCGTGGCCAACTCCGAAGTTCCGCGCCCGGCGGCGGCGAGCCGCCCAGCCGCTTTCGCCATGGCGGACCGAGCGAGCCCGAAGTGGTCACCACGCGGCGCAGCCGGGCGCTGGAAGAGTTTTTCCTGGATATCCGCGGGCAGTCCGGTCTCACGATTCTCGATTTAGGCGGCGCGTCGCAAGAGAATGTGAACTTCATCACCAACCTGGGGCACCGGCTCTATTCCGAGAATTTCTTGCAGATCCTGCACGAGACATTCGGCGCCGAAGGCACGGTCGATCATTCCAATCCCGGCCGTATCGACTTCTTTCTGCGGCAGGCGTTGGACTATCCGGAAGACCATTTCGACGGCGTCCTACTGTGGGACTCGCTCGAGTATCTGGCGCCGGCTTTGTTGCAAGCGGTAGTAGCGCGGGTGCACAAGGTCGCGCGGCAGAAGAGCCAGATGCTGGCATTCTTCGAATCGGACGACAAGCTCGAGAGAGTTCCCTGTTACACGTTCCGCATCCTGGAACTGAGTTCGCTGCAATTGACCCAGCACGGCACGCGCCCGGCGGTGCAGTTGTTCAACAACCGCGCCCTGGAGAAGCTGTTTGCCGATTTCCAATCGGTGAAGTTCTTCCTCACCCGGGAGCGGCTGCGCGAAGTTCTGGTGCGGGTCTAAGCGGGCATCGGAGCCGCGACCAGAGGGAGCGGTCATCACGGCATTTTGCGACACGCCCTGAGCGGACGCGCCGGAGGAGTCTCCACGTTCACCGGCCCGTGGGCCGGAATTCGAGCGTGCTGGCGGCTTCGATTTTGCGGAACTGCATGGGGAAGCTTTGGCCGGCGTAATAGTCGTCCCACTGGTCGCGGTAGTGGCTGGACAACACCTGGCCGGATTGGCCGATGGTCTCGTTGAGCAGCGAGCGGTCCCAATCGGCAAGGTCCGCATCCATCCGCATGGAGGGCGCCAGGCGGGCGGTGACCTGTTTCACGCTGACCGGCGAACCGCTCATCGGCACGGGTCCAATGTCGAAATACTTGCCGATCCAGGGGATCCGGCGGATGACCGGATTGGGAACGAGCATTCTCGAATAGGCGCCGTACTGCCAGCGCGCGTGGTTGCGCCCCTGGATGCGCTCGCCCTCTTCGACCGCATCCACTAGCGCGGTCAGCAGCATCTCGTCGTAATCGGCGAACCAGCCGGGCGGGCGCTCGCGCAGCAGCTTTTCCACCACGGCGTAGCTCATCGGGAAATCGTACTGACCGGCGGCGCCGGGGGCGGCGTTTTCCGCCAGCGCCGTACGCACGTGGGTGAACGCCAGGGCGACGAGGAACGGCGCGCCTCCACGAGTTTCCATCTGCCCGTTCCAGGCGCGGAGCATGGCGATCTCATCCTCGAGGTTGGTGACGTGCGTATGCCGATTGTCGTAAGCGGCAACCAGTTGCCCGGCCAGGAACTTGCCAAGCGCCGAGTATACGTCGCACTGCACGCCGAGCATGTCTTCGGCGCGCCAACTGTGACGGGATTGCAGGCGCGCACGCACCTGGCTGGCGCGGTAGGGCGGCGCAAAGCGGCCGCCGACCGGGTAAGCATAGCCGTCGGGAAACGGGTCCTGGTTGGAAGTAGCGATGATGCCGCCGGGCGGGTTGAAAGCGGTGGGGAGCTCGCTGAACGGGATGAAGCCGTCCCATTCGAAATCGCCGGACGAGCCATCCAGAGGCACGTCGCCCGCAAAGCCGCGCCGCACGGGCAATCTGCCGGCGACCTGATAGCCGATGTTGCCGTCCGTATCGGCGTAGACGAAGTTGGAGGCCGGGCCCGGCAGGCGCTCCAGGGCGGCTCTGAATTCCGCCCAGGTTTGCGCGCGGTCGATATCGAGGAATGGATATTGGACGAAGCCCGGTTCGGCGGCGACCCACCGCAACGACATTGCCGCGTCGTTCTCATTGACAAACAGCGGACCGTGACGCGTGACCCAGATCGGCATCTCCTCCGCGTTCTGGTTCTTCACGCGGATGATCTCGCGCTCCAGCCGCGCCTGCTCGGTTTGACCGCGGAAGAGATAGCGGCCGGTGCGCGGATCGAGTTTCTCGATGTACAGATCCTGGGCGTCGAATCCGAGATTGGTGATGCCCCAGGCGATGCGCTGGTTGTGTCCCACGATGATTCCGGGGACGCCAGGCAGCGCCACCCCGGAGACATCGATACCGGGCGCCCGCAGGTGGGTCATGTACCAGATGCCCGGCAGCCCGTATTCCAGGTGCATATCGTTGGCCAGCAGCGGCTTGCCGGACGCCGTATGGGCGCCCGACAGGGCCCAGGCGTTGGAGCCGGGCGGCGGTTCTCCGCTGCTGCGCGCCGGAAACAGAAAATCGACTTTGTGCGCGTCCCCGTGGGCCAGCATGTCGCGCTTGAGCAAATCGTCGCGCCAGGAAGTGCTGAGAGTGCGAAACATGTGCAGGCAGATCAGGAGCGAATCCACCACGCTCCACGGACGCGGCTGGTAGCCGAGCAGGCGGAATTCGAGCGGCAGGTTGTCGAGATGGCTACCAACAAACGCGTTGACGCCGCGCGCGTAAGCGGCCATCGCGGCGCGATCCGGGGCCGGCATCTCGACGTAAGCGCGCTCGGCGATGCGCCGCATCCGCAGGCGGCGGGATTCGCGATCCGACTCCAGCGCCGCCGCGCCGACCGCCTCCGACAGGTCGCCCGCGGCCAGACGGCGCAGCGCATCCATTTGCCACAGCCGGTCCTGCGCGGTCACGTAGCCTTGCACGAACACGGCATCTTCGAGGCTGGAGGCTTCTACGTGCGGCACGCCGTGTGCATCGAATCGCACCACCACGGGCGCCGCCACCGGAGCTTCGATCGATCCGGAACGCTGCGGCAGCGGCCGCCAGACGCACCAATACACCACTGTCAGGGCCACCACCAGAGCCGCGGCTATCAGCAGATTCACGATCTTAACGATTCGCGCCAATATGGAATGTGACATTCAGGGTCCGAACCAAACGGAGCCGCGACCAACGTGGCGCGGGCTGTCAAGCCTGCTGAGTCGAGAGTCGTCTCGACTCTTCTTCCCCCGGCGTATTCTTCAACCGGTCGGTCCCGTTGCCATGGAAACCAGTGCAACTCCCATCATAGACGCTGCTGGCGCAGCCTATCGGCTAGCGATCTCGGCTAAAATGTTTTCGTCGGACTTTGACCTATTACCCATTTCGAATCGTTCTGGTCGCGCTGCTGATCGCGGTGAACGGTTTCTTCGCGGGCGCCGAGGTGGCGCTGCTTTCGGTGCGGCATTCGCGCCTGCGGCAAATGGCGGAGAACGGCGCCGCCGGCGCGCAGGCCGCGCTCAACCTGCTTTCGAATCCGGGGCGGCTGCTGTCGGTAACGCAAGTGGGCGTCACGCTGGCCAGCCTGGGGCTGGGCTGGGCCGGCGAGAACACCCTTTACCAGATCCTGGTTTCCAGGTTGCCGCCGCAGCCAAGTCCGCTGGTAGCCGACATTCTGCATGGCGCCTGCCTGGCATTTGCCTTCCTGGTGATCTCGTACCTGCACGTGGTGCTGGGCGAAGTGGTTCCCAAGAATCTGTCGATGGCCCAGGCCGACCGCATGGCGGCGATTGTGGCGCCGGCGCTGCTGCTCTTCTATCGCGTATCACTGCCGTTCGTGGTGGTGGTGGAGCGCTCGGCCGGCTTCATCACCCGTACGCTGAATTTGAAGAACGCCGTGCACGGTGGTCATTCGGCCGAGGAACTGAAACTGATCGTGAGCTCGAGCCGCGGGCTGGGATATCTGCCGGAGGCGCAGGAGGACATGATCCACCGCGTGCTCGACCTGGACTACGTGGTGGCGCGCGAGAT
>Ga0181523_10005541_pt1 | contig 10382 bp, 9 predicted proteins | sample PEATcosm2014_Bin_43_FD_119752 | JGI IMG/M metagenome (GOLD analysis project Ga0181523, IMG submission 119752) | Peatland microbial communities from MTU Mesocosm Facility, Houghton, MI, USA - PEATcosm2014_Bin05_30_metaG | ecosystem: Environmental > Terrestrial > Soil > Wetlands > Peat | place... | reverse complement strand
GCATCGAATCGAAGGGCGAAGGATGCAGATCGCCGCCTGTTTCTTGAGAAGGCCGGACGCTTCGCAGCCGTGACACCACCCGTGGTGGCGCTGATGCTGTCGGCGAGTGGCAAGGCCCGCGCTTTCGCGACCTCGGGCGGGACACACACGACCACGACCACGACCACGTCAGCGTCGTCTAGTTAGGCGCGCTTTCTCCAGCGGCCTCTACGGGTGCTCCCGCCACGATGTGACGCGGTTGGCGGCTTCTCTTGGGCGGCGCATTACGGCTTAATGCGGCTCATTCACGATCCGGGAAAATCACCACTGCGCTGCAGTGTCTTCAGCGTCTCGGCCATGTCGCAAAACACGCTGTCCCAATCGTCGCGGTTAGGTTGGCGGAACAGACGAGCCGATGGATACCAAGAGGATTTCGTTGTTTCGCGTTGCCAGCGCCATTCCGGCGTCTCAAGCAGCGCGATCCAGACCGGCTTGCCCAAAGCGCCGGCCAAGTGAGCGAGCCCCGTATCGCAGGTCACGACAAGATCAAGCGCGGCGATGACAGCGGCCGTATCGACGAAACCGTCTTCGCCGGTATCGAAGTCGGCTCCCAGCGTTTCGACTGACATGTCGCGCAGCAAGCGATCGATCTGCTCGGCTCCGTTGCCGAGCTGCAGGCTGATCAAGCGGATCCCTGGAACGCTTGTGAGCGGACGCAGATGCTCGAGCCGGAAAGAGCGGGCGCCGCCGGTGCCGTCGTCGCTCCAGCCCTGCCAAGCAATGCCCACACGCAGGCCACTAGTGCCGATGCGCGAAAGCCAGCGCTCACGCAAAGCCGGTTCCGCCGAAAGATAGGGAGGCATTGGAGTTGGCCACCCGAGTCGGTGAAACCGATACGGCAGACTCATCAGATACACCTGAAAATCCGGGCGCAGGTGTGGTCCAATGCTATCGAGCATGGTGACTGGTCCCGGCAAGCTCGATAGCACGCGCTTGAGGCGCTTAGGCACAAACAGAGATACGTCAGCGCCGAAATCGCAGAGCGTGGAAGCATAGCGGCTAAACTGAAAATAGTCGCCGTTAGCCTGCTCACCGAGCACGAGAATCTTTTTTCCGGTCAAATCCTCGCCACACCACGGCGGCGCCTCGATATCTTCGCGAAGTCCCTTGTTGCGGTTCTTTGAGAAGCGGAACTCGTATCCTTCCCACCCGGGCCCGAATTCACCGCGAGCGAGATGAATGCAGCCCTTGTTGAAATGCGCCGCGCCGGAATCCGGTTCGATCGCCAAGGCCCGATCGCAGGCCGCCAGCGCGTCATCGAGGCGGTTCTCGCCGAAAAAAGCCAGGGCTAGATTGGCGTAGGCCGCAGCGGATGTGGGTTTTAAGATCAACGCCCGACGAAAGGCATCGACGGCCTCGCCATAAGCCCGTGCAGCCAACAGGGCGCTGCCGAAATCAAGCCACGCCGACAGATCGGCCGGATACTTGCCGACGATTTTGCGCATAACCACAACGGCTTCCGGCGAGCGGTGGCTCTCGCGAAGGATCTTCGCGAGGGCCAGCCCGGCTTCCCGATGATCGGGGCGAAGCGTCAGGACATGCTCGAATGGCTCGATCGCGTCGGCGGTGCGCTTCAGGCCCACGAGCGCTTGTGCCTTTTCCAGAACGATTTCGGAATTATTCGGGTCGAGCGCGGCCCCCCTTTGCGCAACCTGCAACGCATCGTCGCTTGAGCCAAGAGTCCGCAAGGTGCCCGCTAGTCCCGCTAGCGCGTCGATATTGTTTGGATCGCGGACGAGCAAGTCCTCGAAATTGAAGCGTGCATCCTTTGGCCGGTTCAACGCCAGGAGGGCGCGGCCGAGCTCGAGTTTCGCGGCGACCGCGTCGGGCGCATAATGCAGCGCGCGCTCGAAACTCGTCACCGCCTCGTCATGCTTGCCAAGCGCAGCAAGTGCCAAGCCTAATTGGTGGGCAGCTTCAGCATCGCCCGGATTGGCATGCAGCACCTCGCGCCAAGCGGCGGCGGCTTCAGCGGATTTTCCCTCCTTGTCGAGAGCGGCGGCTCGCCGACGCAACGCCAGCGCTGGTGCGGCGGGCGCGACGGCGGCTCCGCTGTCGCTGCGGTCAGCGTCGAGCCGTCGGGGCATCGGAATGATCATGTTGCAGCCATTCGCGAGAGTCCTGAGCAAACTTGCAACGTCTTAGGTTCCGTTGTCCCACTAAGCAAGAGAGTCGCACTATACGCCGCTCGAGCTGGCGGATCTGAGCCTACGATTCAAGGCTGCCCGGATACGCTGCAGCCGGCGTCGATTTACCAAGAAATGAGCGCGCAGGCTGCGGTCGCCGCCAAGCTGCAATGCATACGCGTGGCGTTCCCAGGCCGTTGCCCGGTAGATCAGCCCGAGACTGCGGATCCCCACGTCAAAGGTTGGCCAGCGCCGTTGCAGAAGGCAGCGCCGCAGATGTCGGCGCCCACCAGGATCGCTGCGGAACGGCTCCGGCAGCACGGCCCCCGAGACATAGGCCGCCTTGTGCAAGGCGCCCGACAACGGGCGGAAGTAGCCACGCTGGCGCGCCTCGCCCGCCAAGTCGAACCAATCCGTTGTCCGCACGATATTTCGGATCAGTCGGCCGAGATCGAGCGAGTCACGCAAGCTCAACGCTCCGCCGACGAAGTCGCCGTTGATGATCTGGCCATGCACGACATTATGCACAACGCGATGTAGTGGCGAGGGCACAGTGAGGCCCGGCGCGACCGGCTGAGCTTGCGCCAGGACTTCATCAGCGCTCAGGTATCTCATCCGGGTCGTCAATTCGACGTGCAGCTCGACGCTGACTAGTCGATCCGGGTGTTCGAGCGGCACCTCGTGGACATGCCCGGTCTCGTGCATGATTGTCGACGAAGGTTCGTAATTCAGCGCCAAAAGGGCGGTCCGCGCAGCCTCGTATGCCGGACCGGGTACCAACAAATCAATGTCTCGCAGCATGCGGTCCTGTGTGGCGGGCCCTTCCTCGAACAGCCATGCTGCGCCCTTCAGCAGCACGCAATGCAGTCCGACTCTCGACAGGGCATCGCCGATTTCAACACACTGCTCACGTATCCGGCGGTTCGCTTCGGTGTTCTGCGATACGGCATAGCGCAGGAAGCGCTGAACGTCGGTCGGTGCGCGGCCCAACAGACCGGCTTCCTCGAGCAACGTGGCCAACGCGGCAACGGCGAAGTCTCCGCTGGCAGCCCGGATCGTTGCCACCCAGTCGACCGTGTCGTCCAACAATGACGGGTCCGGTATCCCCTTGCGCCGCGGTCGCTTTGCAACCAGCCAGTTCCAGGGGACGCCATCGCCTACAATTCCGCTTTCCATTGAAGAGGCATCGTCCACTCAGACTGTTGACGGACATCGTTCTTCGGTTGCCACTGCGTGTCAACAGCGCCGACACATGGTCTCCGGCATCCGGCCGATGGGCTGGCATGCTTTTGCCGGCCGCTTGCAATCCCGCTATGCTGATCGAAGTACTATTCTGGATCGCGGGGGACCAGCATGGCGAACCGGACAGACAACTCGGCTACTGTTCCGCCGAGGCTGGGCCGGCCGTAGCTCCATTTGCGCAGATCGATAATCATTTTGGACAAAGTTTGGCTGGCCTCTCGGGAATTTGGCGACGCGGTCGCAGCACCATGGCAGACGGGATGCTCACACGCGCACCCACGAGGATGAACGAAACTGACGAGGGGATGATCGATCGATGAGCGTCGCAATCGATGCCCCCGTGTCCGTCGGTGAGTTAATTGACAAGCTCACTATTCTGGAGATTAAGCTCGCCCGATTCACCGATGCTGGTAAGCGTACCAATATCGCCGCCGAGCTAACCATGCTGCAGGCCATCGCGGCGCGCCATGGTCTCGACAGGGAGGAGCGCGTGGCCGAACTCAGGGCCGCGCTGAAAGAGATCAACGAGGCCCTATGGGTGATTGAAGAACAGATACGCCACTGCGAGGATACCAGTGATTTCGGTCCGAGCTTCGTCGAGCTTGCCCGATCGGTTTACCGCACTAATGACGAACGTGCGAGAATTAAGCACCAGATCAACGTCGTGAGCGGCTCGGCGCTGGTCGAGGAAAAGTCATATGATACCAGCCGCTCTAATTTTTGATGCGCCGGGGATTCCCGGCGTTTGGACGTCTGATTCTTTGTTTCTGGCATACACTTAGATTTTCGCCGACGAAGTAATCGCAAAGCCTGCGGGTCCACCGACCTCGAAGCGAGAATTGTTTGACACATCATCAGCCGATGGAGCCGTGTGGGCGCGTGGGCAACGGACGGGCGATGGCCGAGGTTCGCTTGCGTCGATTCGGAGTGCGTCCGCTACTTCCGGTTTGGCGCCGACTGTGACGGCCGCCACGCATCCGGCCGCGAGAAAAAGATCAAGCTCGTTGCCAAGCAGAGCCCGGAGGTTTGCCGAACAGGTGGACTTTCCCGACCTCTACTCTCTTGGCAACAGAAGTGGCATAGTACGAGGCCAGAATTTCTAATTACATAAGCGGAAATCTTCCTTGACATGCCGCGGGCTTCTGAAAATGACTTGATCCAAGCGGTTCGCAAGTGGCATGATGATGGACGTACGGATTAAGCTTGCGCTTCAAGGCGGTCACCTCTGGGAGTTCTGCTGCGACCGGGATGATCCGATCGTGTTCGGGCTGGTATCCGCGTTGCCGAGCGCCGACGCGAGCGCGAACTTGCCTCCGGATGGTCTCGTGCAGGTTCAGACGCAAACGGGCGAGCGACTCTTCCTGACGCGCTCTTCGCTTGTCTCGGTTGAAATCGTACCAATCCCCGATGAATTGCGGGTTCGCGGCGCAAACCGCGTGGCCGGGCCTTCGGCCAACCTTGCGGACGTCAGGTCGGATCAGTCCCCGTTCTTGCCGGCACCAGACGCACTGCCGAGCCATGTTCGTCGCGCCTTGATGGAACATGCGCCGGCTCAGGACGCACCGGCTTCGTCACAGGTGCCGGCCCAAGAAAAAATCCGCGAACGCATGAAGGTCGTTTTCGATTGGGGCGTCTCATCCTATTACGGTTGGGGCGTGTGCGGTCTCAATCTCGCGCTCGAATGGGCGAAATATGCCTCGGTCGAGGCGACTACCTTGGTGCCACTCGATCTGAGCACGATCGTGCTCGACCCGCTCCGCAAGCACGCGCTGGAGCCCTTCATCCGGCGGTCGCTCGCTCGCGAAGTGCCGCGCGACGCGATTCGCTTGCATGCGCTCGGCAACGAATTTCTCTCCGAAAGCGACGCTCCAATCGGAGTCATTGTTTTCGAGAAGCCGCTGTCGAAGGCGGCGATCGAGCGAGCCAAGCACTACGATCTTATCGTCACGCATTCGACCTGGAACGAAGAGCTGCTGCGCGATCATGGGCTCGACAACGTGCGCATGATCTTCGAGGGCGTCGATCCCTCGCTCTTCTATCCAGCGCCGCGGCAGGGATTATTGCCGGGCAAATTCCTGATCTTCTCCGGGGGCAAGGCGGAGCCACGCAAAGGCCAGGACATTGTGGTCAAGGCCTTCCGCATCTTCGCGCAGCGCCATGCCGATGCGATGCTGATCACCGCCTGGCATTCCAAATGGCCCCGGCTAGCCGCCGGAATGGACCTCGATCTCGGCTCGTTCGCCGATCGTGTCATAGACGTCGGGACGGTGCCGAACGCGCATATGCCCGCGATCTATCGCGAATGCGACGTGTCGCTGTTTCCCAACCGCGCCGAAGGCGGCACCAACTTAGTGGCGATGGAGTGCCTGGCCTGCGGCGTACCGACGATCCTTTCAGCTAACTCCGGGCACCTCGATCTCATCGGCAGGGCAGGCGTCTTCCCGCTTCAGAGTCAGCAACTCTCGGCCAACGGCTGGGGCGAGAGTGACGTCGAGGAGATCGTCGCAGCACTTGAGTTTGCGCGCAACGCGTTAGCAGATGTCTCGAGCCCGTTGCGCTTCAATCCCACCACCGAGTTGACCTGGGCGGCGACCACGAGCGCGCTCACCGTCGCACTGCGCGAGCATGCACGATGTCGCCCACTCTAGGGCGCGCACTCATAAATTCGGTTCTGTAGGCGCGGCTCGCTGAATGTCCGCTTCGCTCCAAAAGCGACCGAAATAGTGCGTTGCCGCGAAATGACGCGATCGGCCATTCACGACCGACGCATTCAGTACCCGTGCCGACCGATGTCCGTTATGCCCCCGAGAGCGGAAGTGAAATCAGCCCGTACCTCTATCGCGCTCGGAATTTGGTCGAACGGTTCTTCAATAGGATCAAGCAGTGTCGTCGGGTCGCGACTCGCTACGACAGGCTCGCGGCCAACTACCTCGCCTTCATCCAGCTTGCATCAATACGGCTTTGGCTGCGCGTTAATGAGTCCGCGCCCTAGTACTTCCGCCCTTCTTATGACCGATGCTACCTTGCAGCGACTCCTAACGACGGGGACTTCCAGGGCTTACTCTCGGCGTCGTTCAACCAGGGGGCGGCGACTTGCGGGCGGCGTAGGGGGACCTCGCCCGGCGCGCTCAAGTTCTACCGCGGTGGCCTGGGCGTTTCGCGAATTTCAATTGATACTGAGTATCTTCCTTCCATCTTGTCTGCCGATGCTGGCTCCGCTATTCCGGGTTAACGTTGATCTGCATAACGGGGTCATCAGACCCCTAGTACGAAGTGCGTACGGCGCGGGGGGCCAATTATGGACGTTTCGCTTCGACTGTCTCTCAAGGGCGGTCATCATTGGCAGTTCGTCTGCGACGAAGACGACCCGATGGTATTCGGGCTCGTTTCGGCGTTGCCTGGCGCCACTCTCGATGGGTCGCTTCCGCCGGATGGTCTGATCCAGGTTGAGGCCCGTAACGGCGAACGCCTCTTCTTGTCGCGTTCGTCGCTGGTTGCCTTGACGATAAATCGGTTGCCCACGCGCACGGAGGCGTCGACCGATGCGTCACACCCACCGCAAGGCGACGACACGGTCTTTCTGGCGTCAACACCGTTTGTGATGCGCGGGGATGTCTTTGATCCTTTAACGATCAAAACGCTCTTGGCGACCTCCGCCAGCCCGCCGGCTGCCAACGTTCGCGACGTCCAAGACGTTGATGTCAATGCTTTGCCGGTCGCGGCCGTAGAGGCTCTGGTTCGCGTGCTTTCCAGCGCCAGCACGTATCTGACGCCGGGACGGCATGAGGAGACCCATCTCGATCTCGGTATTTGTCGACTGCCGCATGTTCCGCCGTTTCGGCTACCGCTGCGCGCTAAGTCGCCGCGCTTGCTCGACTTTGTCATCTGGTTGCCGCCGTCGGACGCGGCGGACGCGAGCATGGCAGTGTCGTTGCCTGATCGTTGGGTTGGGCGCGCCGACGACGCAACGCCGACAGTGCGGACGTTTGCGCTCGCTCCGAACACTGCGCTGGTGTTTCCGGCAGCAAATGGACTTGAAACCCTGGATCTGCACATCTCCGCGGACGCAGGCCCATCGACCGTCGTCAGCGGCAGCCTTTGCGAAGGTTCCGGAATTGAATCTCTCTGATCTCAGACCGTTGATTCTTGCAATGTCGTTTCACCCGACCAACGGTGGTGCCGTCATTTACGATGCCGGCGAGAAGCGGCTGTTTGCATTGAATACCTCGGCGGCCTTCGTTTGGCAGGCCATTCGGGACGGCGACACCCGGCCCATGGTCAGGAGCGGGCTGGCCACCGCTTTCGACCTTGCCAATGACGAGGCCGAGAGTTGGATCGACCAGGTATTGGCGTCGTTGGCTCAAGCGATGCAGCAAGACCACGCGAAGGCCGCTCCCGTCCACGATCAAGCCGTTTGGCCGCCAGTATCCATGCCGCTCACCGGAACGGACTACACGCTGCTGGGACAGACCGTGCGAATCACGGCACCGGACGCCGCGCTAGAGCTGATCGACAGCATGATCGGCCATCTCAGGCGATCACGATCCGATCGTTACCCCGGCAGCACAGATCTTTCGATCTCGATCGAAGCCATGGGACGCGACTTTGCGGTTTCCGGGACGTACAGCCGGACTGAGGTAATCGAACCGAAGAAGCTTACCGCGGAGATCGAGAGCCGCATCGTAGAGGACCTGATTCCGCGGGTGCCGCATTTTCTCGCTTTTCATGCGGCTCTGCTCCAGATCCGCGGTCACACTGTCCTGTTTCCGGCACCCTCCGGCTCGGGCAAGACCACTCTCAGCGCGGCGCTGGCTCGTGGAGGTTGGTCTTACATGACCGACGAGATGGCCTTGCTCGACAGAAGTCTCGCCTGGCAAGGCCTGCCCTTTCTGCCATGCATCAAGGCGGAGAACTATCCGCTGATCGAGGCCCTTCACCCGGGTTTGCGCGATGTCGTCGAACACGACCGTTTCGGCCGCCGGGTCAAGTTTCTTCCTTTGCTGGTCCACACAGGCAGGGTCGCGGTCTCAACCGTCGTCTTTCCCGAGTACGGCGCCAAAGCCGACGGTTCGCTCAAAGCGTTGCAACCGTTGGAAGGCTTGCAGCGACTTCTTAAGCAATGCATGTACGTTCCGCCGGGGTTCTCGACCGACGACGTTCCCAGTCTGCTGCGATGGCATGAGACAATCGCGTATTACGCCTTGACGTTCCGCTCGCCACAGGTGGCCGTTCCACTTTTGTGGCAGACCCTAGAGACAGCCTTGCCAGATCCCTAGTGGCCAAAGTAACTTTGGGGCGCAAGGCTGTGATGTGGGGGTGCGGAACCCCCACATCACACATGCCGGACGAGGCAGCGAATCGAACGGCGAAAGATGCAGATCGGCGCCTGTTTCTTGAAAAGGCGGGACGTTTCGCAGCCGTGACGCCACCCGTGGTGGCATTGATGCTGGCGGCGAGCAGCAAGGACCGCGCTGCGGCGGCCTCGGGCGGGACGACCTTGACCACGAAGACCACAACCACGAGCTCGAGCGCCGCCGCCGGTTAGGCGCGCTCAGCGGTTTTCAGGGGCGCACCGTGTTCCTCGCGCTGGGGCACAGCTCCTTCGCATTCCCTGCCTGCCGCCGCACTCGTCCCGCAAGCGGGTCGAATTTCAACTTCAAGACGAAATTTCTTGAGATTTCGCAAATTGTCGAGCGGCTGACATCGCTAACATTTCGCCAGTCGAGGAAATTAGGCTCAAAATGAACGATAGAGCGTACCGAATTCTTGCCGGGGTCATTATGGCGGCGATCTGCGGGATTCTGATCTACGTTTCCTCGTTGCATCTTACGGTTAAGGTGCTGCCATAGTCAGCCAGCATGACACCGCCTACAAAACCGCGAGCGAGCTTGAGCTGACGCCTCGGTGAACGAGACGCAACGGACCAATGCGACATTTTCTCATTGCAACAAGTTGCGAGGACGTCATGAGGACGAAGTCCGGTCAAGCTGCCGCCCTCATGAATACCCTGATCCGGGTAAGTATTACTCCTATCTTGTGCGGAAACGATGCAGCAGCAAACGCACTCATCGATGAGCTTATCGCCTTGGCAGACGAAAAAGGTTCCTTTTACTGGAAGGCGTACGGAATGCTGACGCAAGGTTGGCTTTTTGCCGTGACCGGCAAAGCTTCGGACGCAGTCCAAATGGTCACCTCCGGGATCACTGCAGTGCGGTCAACGGGAGCTACCGCATCGTCGCCTTTGTTCTTATCATATTTGGCAATGGCCTATGCGGAACTCAACCAATTCGATGACGCTTGGCGCTGTATCGGCGAAGCGATGACGACGGTGGAAACAACCAAGGAAAGGTGGTTCGAGGCCGATATCATACGTATTGCCGGCGAAATCGCTCTGAAGTCGTCCGAGCCGGATGTGGCGAAAGCGGAAGCCTATTTCGAGCGTGCGCTCGCGGTCGCGCGCAAGCAGCAGGCAAAGTCCTTGGAACTGCGCGCGGCGACGAGCATTGCGCGGCTGTGGCGCGGTCAGGACAAATGGGACGAGGCCCGCGATCTTCTCGCTCCGGTCTATGGCTGGTTCACCGAAGGCTTCGACACGCTGGATCCGCCTTCAATCGCGCGGTCTTTTCACGAATAATCTTTGCTTGGGCTTCGTAGCCCACCGTGAGATTTGTATTCTCCCGCGCAGCCTTCTCCAACCGTGATTGCACTCGCGTGTTCTTCGGATTAGCGCTCATCGCTCTGTTCTTTTACGGGCGCAGAAAACGCGGCCCTATAGGTTTCACGCTTTTTATACATATGCACGAAACGCGATGAAAAAAAGCCCGCGCACCTGAGTGGCGGGGCTGAGATCGCAGCGTAGCACTGGTGCAGAGCTGCGAAGTTCAAAGAGCAATTATTTCTCGCGGCGCTTCTCACCTTTCGGGCTTCTAGGAAGCGTCGGTTCCCGGCGTCCAAAAAAACAACTCATTCCCATCT